>Ga0307512_10006174_pt1 | contig 12231 bp, 12 predicted proteins | sample 14_EM_MG_FD_200267 | JGI IMG/M metagenome (GOLD analysis project Ga0307512, IMG submission 200267) | Populus trichocarpa ectomycorrhiza microbial communities from riparian zone in the Pacific Northwest, United States - 14_EM | ecosystem: Host-associated > Plants > Roots > Unclassified | place... | reverse complement strand
ACGTGTCCAGGGCCGGGTAACCGCAACCTTATATAGACGACTCGCGATCTCTCTGAGATCGCCAGCGATAATCTTACCTATCAACTACTCTATTATATTACCACATCCACGTGTGCAACCGTATCTTCTCATATACTCTCATACGCGGCCATATACGGATATACAGCCTTACAACATGCCCAGTGATATAGCTAATATCAAATGTCTTTAAATTATTAGGTGGGATGAGAGGATTATTTACAATAGCCATAATATCCTTTGGTTCAGTTTCCTATGAAATATACTTTCTTGTACAAGATTCTGAACATATAGGGCACAAGACTAATCTATCCTCTAGTATCCATAGTTATAGTATGTGCAACATGCCAAAATACGATGCACTGGGTATACTTTCTTGATTGGAGCCCAATTCCCACCATATTGAACCTTTGATGCTTGCAGCCACAGTCTCCTATCTCTACACAGCAACTTGACTGTTCATATTGTATTTTTGCACTAGTTGGATTTTTGTCCACAATCTGTAACTACAACTTAAGCCCTATTGGAAAGTAGATTATTGGGGTTATCAAGGTATTCCATAAGAAACATTTACACAGCAGGTATTTCTGAAATCCATTCCGGAACATGTCAACATTGGGTCTCATTCATCAAACCTTCCCAATAATCATTTCTGTAACTGAATTGAAGAAGGTATCTTGTGTTTTCGGTGTTATTCTGGCAAATGCTATGACAGAATTGGATCTTCTTGAAGAAGTCTGGTCTGCCAATTCATGCTTTGGGTAGTCCGAAAGTCCAAGTAGTGCCACTGTATCTTGGGAATAATTTTTAGTTTTATGTTATATTATAGTCAGCAAGTAAATATATCCAGAGTGGAGACCAGACTTCAGAAACTGTTCAAAATTCAATGTGCTGAAGAAACCGTCGACTGTCTGCCGATCAAATATTTCAGCGGAGACGATATGGTGATATGCACCAGTCTGCCGAAGAACCTACTGGCGGTTGTTTCTTTTCGAGCAAACGTGAATTCACATGTACCCTTCTGGATATTCACATCTATGCTCTCTTCTGTCCCACCTATAAGTATCTGGGATATTTTGAATGTGTAATATGTCCATACCTTATGGCCGGACTCAATCCAGAAGCATTTTGGTGGTCTGACCTCATTACTGATTACTTCCAGTTGCATTCATACCCATGGGACAGCATATGTTCACCTTGATGTTTTATGCATATCAGCTGAATTTTCTTTTTGAACAATGGCAAGGTCATATATTGGAGGTTAGGGTTGCTACACCAGCACGTGATATGGCCACATAAGCTACAATCTTCAATTGTCTGCTTGTGATGATCATGATCCTCACCAAGAATCTTACCACCCATACACACCCCTCCAATCACTGTGACCACATTTCCAACCAGATTCCTTTCAGTGTGATCTATTTTGTTACTTTGCCAGAGATTGGCATACATGCTGTTGCACAATACTCAGTTGTTCAGTTACTCGATAGGTTTCACTGACATGATTTCAATTCTACCCCATTGTCTTTAGACGTGGCCCAACCCGCACAGAATCTGGAAAAATCTAAACCATTGACCACTCAATGCCTCCAAAACAAAAGCAGACAATCACTCTATACGGGGCCAACAAGTGTGAGAATGCAGAGATAATTGTGAGTCGATTGGTCATTGCAGTCCTACTCTCAGCAGTGAAATCACCATTGGCTCATTGACTCCAAGAGTTGTAACTGGGGCTGAAATTTGGGAAGAGGCTGATTGCAGCAGGAGAAGCAATGAGGATGACGATGACCCCCTCTCTGATGACGAGAGTGATCACCATCATGACACTGTGGAGTGTAATGTTTCCGCACAAGGTACAGACAAAATCCCCATACAATTGAAGATCAATCTTGAGGAGAAGGTGCAGTTGCACTAAAACATGATTGATATCCTCTTCCTGAATAATACTGAACAACTAGAATGATGCACATTGTTGACTTCAGACTGAATGGACAAATTGAAGATGGTGTAGCCTCAAAGATATCGAGGTGGGGCTTATGAATTTGGAATAGATTGCTGCTCAATCTGTTAGAACATTCCCACTCGTAAATGCCATTTTTATAACAACACCCACATTGTTCAGTATGCCCAGAACCATCTTAGAAGCCAGGCCTACCTTACCAATCACAACATGCGAAAGAATGACTATGATTGACCCAATTACATTGGGCCAAGGCCAACAAAAGACTCATTCACCATACTTACACAACTTGGACATTTTGGTCAGAGAATTACAGAAGATATCCGGAGCTAGGGACGGGAGACTCAGCACAGCCAGCCAATCAGTCTATGACTTTCCGCATTGCTACTACTATGCCAACGAGAACATAGCAGCATACCCCAAAGAACGATTACCAAATTGGATTTAAACGCAGTGGGATAAGATCCATTTCCAACTGACGCTGTATGATATCACCCAGCTCGGCTTGAATGTTGATTCACTCTGAACACTGCAGCCAGTAACCAAAAGACATTGGAAGTTCAATTCCATTGACGAACTTTGTGATCAAGGACCTGATATTGAAAGTGAAGTGGAGACATATGACAAGGAGCAACAGAAGCCATTGGGCGACTCATCTTGTTCAGGTGGCAACAAGTATTACTTTAGACCATCAATCTCAACAATACTGGTAGAGTCTGAGAAACCATCGAAGCCTAACAAGTCACATTAATCATCTGGCAGTGGTGGGAACCATCTCGCTCCATGACAATGGGTAACTGGGGAGGTGTATGCATCGCAAAAAATCCAACGGAGAAGACCTACAGTGCAGCGATGACGATTCTGAACCCTTCTAATGCCTTAACAACTCCATATTGGAGTACCAAGATCGACTCAACCATGGACAGGCCAAATGCAAAGAAAGAAACAACAAAGGCAGCAATTGAAAAATAAAACACCAATGATCCTTTAACACTCAGCCATCACGAAACTAGTCTTCCATTGCCCCCATCTAGTGTAGCCTGGGAGGTTTGACAAGACAGAGCTTCAAACAAAGAATTTTGAGGGGTAGCTACTAATGGTAACTCTGGATGAAGTTCAACAACATCAGATCTCACAATAAACAACCATTTTATTTCAGAGCCTGAGGGGAAGAATGTTACATTAATATCTATGCTGCACTGACAGATTTGTTTGATCACACGTGGTTTGTAAAGTACAAATACCAGACAGAAATGTTGGGATGGAATGAGAATGGTCTCTGATCAACTGTGGTGTATCCAGCATCTGGATCGTACTAAGGCTTCTCAAACGACTTGGGATATAACTGAAGATGCACACATTCCCACACTCGGCCCAAACAGAGAAGTGATGCTATATGCAATGGACACCCAGACAATGTGAATCGCAGTTCAGTTTGTGGACTTTCTCACACTGAATGATGAAGCTGACATGCTTGTTGGGCCAATATGGCGATACAATCTAGTCCAATTTCTGCTGTGGTTATACCAACGAAACTGTAACACTGACTGGATTCACCATCGATTAACAGTCTTCCAATCACTGAATGCAACAGGAGATGATGAAATGACGCAGTTCACTATGACGGTGGAATCAATGGTCCCGGATACCGATAGTGATTTTGTCAACAACTAGTGTCCTTGATGTCCTCCGTCTGTACTGATAGTTGAAGTGACTACTTTTTGACCATATTCTTGCTACCAATGATCTTGTGGAAGCAGTCGCTCTAAGGATAGGGGAATACACAGGGCCATGGAGACCAACATTGGAAGGCATTATGTTCGATTCACCAGGATATACAGACCAAAGTGTTGGATGTGACTAGCAGAGAGCACGGGGAGAAGTTGCGGCAGCAGAGTCCCTGCAAGGAATCAGCAGCAATACTAGTTTCCATTAGGAACACCCGGGTGTTCCTGATGGCTCTGATGGATCATCCCACCCCCTGACGGAGAGTCACCAGAGACCCATCGCCCATGCCACGGGTCGCATTGCCTACTTACACTGCAGTGGCGAGTATACCATGTTGGTGATTCTCACGACGCGTCGCATTGTATATTACCCCATGGACACCTGCCGCCCCGACACTGCACTTCCTGTACTGTCAGTCTGGAATGTGGTGACATATACGCACCATCAGAACGACACGTGTGTGACACACTTCGCAGGGCCTCCAGTTATGCTGTAGCTGGTTACTCAACGCCTAGCACTGTTCATGCCTTTCCCCGGCCAAGTGCCACATTTTTCCTCTCCACAAATGCTATTTATTGAATGCTGAACTCTCACATATGTATGTTTGACTTTGAGATGTTGTCGTGTTTCACAATACAGTCTTCGCTTCGGATACATCGCTTGCAGTTGCATGTGCTTCGCCATTATTGTATTTTCCAGGTCTGCAACTTACTGTCCAATCTTCACACTCTCTAGTACTATGCCATCAGTCTCTAGTACTATGCATTCCGCCATCCAAATTCTGCATTGATCCATCATGGGCTTGTGATGCATCTTCCTCCTCATCTGGATAGGCATCATCACCATCGTTGCCCTCATACCCGTCGACATCACTGGTTCCCAGGTCAAAGCACTCGAGTTCAGATGTGGCCGTCATCACCGGCTGGCGTTTGGGATGGCATCCCTCTCATCAATTTCTTCACCTTCATCTTCATGATTCTTGTTGCCCCCTGGCATCCGACAATCCAGTTTGTCTTCCGTACACATGTTGTGTATTGGGATATTTCGGTGAGTGCTTCCAACCTCAAGCAGCTTATGCACCACTTCAGAGGTCGAATAGTAAAGAAGAATAGCGTTATCAACACGAGCTGCTTCCGTGCTGATGACCACGGCAGGCGATGGGTTCTCCCCCTGTTGGATCAGACGCTCGACTGTAGCAAGAGTGTTTTTTATACAAACTCTTTTGGTAGCTCTCTGGTAGTGTGTTCCAGGTATTCATCACGAATGTATACATGTCTGCAACACCAGGCGAGGTTACAACTTGCAACCCAATGCAGTGCAGCAGGATGCATTCGTACCACCGTCATTAATGTAGTTGCAGTAGTTCGCGCGATCAGGTCTGTTCGCTTTCCGCTTTCAGTTGGAAGCGTTCGTAGGAACACCATTGTTCTTTTGCTACTCCAGGAGAGCATTGCGCAATGCGGTGCAGGTAAACATGATTAGTGGCGAGGGTATATGACCTTCCTTGTCGTCAGTGTTAGAATGATAAAATCCATCAGCATACTTACAGCGGTTAATCGCCTGATGATCGAATTTGATGTAGATATACTCCGAGATTGCTTCCGCCAGGAAGTAGAGTGAACGCTGGCCATTGGTTAGCAGTGTTAGACACTCTGCATCGGATTTAGACCGTGTACACTGCCTTCCACATGCTCCGCTACAGGAAAAAGATACTTATTGTCTGCCAGAAGGGAATCAATGCATTCGAAATGCTCTGCATCGGATACAACGCGGTGAAGATCATACAGCTCTACTATGTTGTCCATTGCTGATTGAATAGAGTGGGATTTAACGTTGTTGACAAGTGCTCGAAACTGGTACCAATTTGAGCGTGTAATATGTAACGTGGGCTGTTGCTTCAGCATACCTCTTTCAAGATCTCCTTTGTGCATGCCTCAAATGCTATGGACCAAATGTTGTTTTGTGGCATCGCGGTGTTCCAGTACTTCTCCAGTATCTGCCAGTGTGGGGCTTCAGCTAATGCTTTCACAACTCATTGCATTGCATAACTTACCATCTCCAAGTCGCTTGCACTCATACATGGCAGTCTGTTCCACATATAGAGCTTCAGGAGGCTACCTGTTGTAAATACAACACGGGTCATGTCTGAGTGACCAAATTCACGGTTGCAGTATTGATTGACTGTCGCAGTATAGCCAATGGGGTAGATGTCTCATGTTGAGTGATATCTGCAATGTGAGACTTGATCAGTGAAGATGAGGGGGTGGAGTTCTGACCATCGATCGTAGAGCCCACAGAACGCCCTCCCACAGAGCAATCCCTCTTGTCAGTGAGTGCCGAAATGCATCCCTTGGCAGGGGCAAGCCGCAAATCCCCTGAAGGCCTACACTGTTGTTGTTTCTGAAAATGTTGTACGACCAGAGTCGTGTCAGAGTGAGGACATTGGGAAGGCATTGTCCGATATAGATGTTCAATGTGAAGAATGTAGGAATACTTGGCTCTGCATGCATATATAACAGCCAGGGAGAAAGACTCCTATTTGCGTGACTGGGGAGCGAGTTGACAAAAAGAGAGAGGTGTAGTGTCAACCGTGCAAGACTCTAAATCACGATCGCCTGTAACGATACTCAGGTACAAGATCCCTTGAATAACATTCAACGATGGGGTTAACTGCCATCAGATTCAACTCAGATTGAACTCAGCATTGATATTCACTGTTACAGCAACGTCTGAAGGTCTATTTGCACTGCTTGAAGGGTTTTTGTGATTTCTTCGCACGATTATCATAGTATTGCACTCATTCTTGGCGCAATACTTCGAACCATCGACTGTGTATATCTTCAGCTTCCCGGTGGAAATCCCCATTTTGCAGAGCTAAAAGCATTGCACAGAGCACAATGACGTATTCCCTATGCTATGACTAGTGTTAGCCATGGTTCCATATTTGGAACAGGCCGGTTGTATAGGTCTCCATGGCAAATGCCTTAGCACATCAAAAATTGTCGATTTTTTAAGCGAACTGCCCAATTAAGTCCACCAATATTGATCAGAGAGTTTAGGGCTTGGTAACTGAAATTTGCAACTTGGCATGGCGCATCGTTTGGTGGTCTCCAATGTTCAATATCTTCAAAACTCGGCAAGCGATGGTGCAAAAACATCGTTTTTGGGCGAATAATCACTGTATTTTCAAAGCTGCTTGCTGAGTTTTGAAGATATCATAAATCGGAAACCACCAAAAGATGCGCTATGCAAAGCTGCATAATTCACAGACCAAGTTCTAAGTTCTCTGATCAATGTTGGTGGACTTAATCAGGCGAACCATTTGGCAAAAACCCGAACCGAACCGGCCGGTTCCGGGTCTTCTGCGGCCCGCTATAGTTGAAATGGTCCCAAAATGGAACCTCTGCTAACAGTACCTACGAAATCGGGTGCAGGCGGTTTTCCCACCGCTAAGTGTGTTGGTACGCGTGTTGGATGGTTGCACAGTTGGAACAACCTGAGCACTACTGAGCTTGCTCCGAGATGCAACAGGTCGGAGTGGTAAAGGTGGTGTATGATGCAAAAGCAATGCCAGGCGTCGTAAACTTTCCTCACAGCAAGCACGAAATCTCTTCTTGAGGCTTGTCATTCATGCGGTACATTGTGATTGTGCGAAATGAAGGCTGGGTCATTTTGTGTTTGTTAACCAACAACACGCAGGGTATCAATTAAAAGTATCATATCTCATAAGTTGAATCAAGAAATTGGCGGAACTCGAGTATATATATCTCATTTCATCGCCTACATGTCCATTCTGTAATCCTGATGCACTGAACTCACCACCAGCATCCTGAACTATCTCGAAATCGCATCACTTGCACACAATGATGCCTCTCATCCCAAACCACACCCAATAACCTACACAACTTTTTGCGTTCTCTCTGGGCTTCTTTCCGCTGCATGCAACTTTATCATAATGCAAAGACCTGAGATACAGATTCATTTTCAACTCACAGCAATGGCACCAAAGGGCAGCCCCAAAGGAAAGCGGAAGGCTGGGGCAATGATGCCGACATAGGGTATAAATTGATGGCTTTCGTTGGATCAGAACCATAAACAGGGATACATCTCCGAATACATCCATCAGCAAAATGTAAATCGGTCCGGAAGCTATATGCAAACCTCCCAAACACTGCAGTAGCCCTCACCAGTTCTTCTAAGTACTTCCAGATGCTCCCAGCGCCCCCTGGAGCTTAGCTCTGTGCTCTCGAACTCTGCAAGAGCATTCTCAGGTTCCCCTGAAAGCACCTGCAGTTATTGAGATGCACTCAGGATGCTACAAGATTTGACAATTAAAATAGTCAAATTTTGGAGCTGCTGCCACCTCAGCGCAGGTCTGCAGGAGACTTCGAGGGCAGCTGAGACCTCAGCACAGGTCTGCGGGAGACTTCAAGAGCAGCTGAGACCTCAGCACAAGCTCCGCTGGAGACATGGTGCCATATACTCACACCAGTCGTTCTTAGCATCCCACAACCACAAGGAATTTTGTCTATCATATTCGTCTTTGTTACAGTCACGAGATTTGCTACATCATAATATTACATCTATTCTCCAAGTCTCGCTATATATATTGATACGGAAATGCAGGGATAACGGAGATGGACGCAGCGACTGGAAGTATATATTTCGGAGACCCCGGGGTAAATTTATATCATCTCAGTATACGATATACACACTTGATCTTTCCCAGCTCTCACCCTCACGCACTCTTGCTGAGCTGTCATACATCCATGCGCTTTGTGTGGTTCATCATTGACGAGTATCCATCCATAGCCTCTCACACTCATCCTACGCACCTCGAGACAGATCCGCTCATTCTCACAGATTCCCTTCATATGGTGTGCGGGGTTCAGTAGAGTGTTGATGATGGGCTGTTTGCCTTCTAGCTCCAACGTTCCACCACACTGTGAGCGAGGGAACTTGGTGATGCACTACAAGGCCATGATCGAGCGAGTTTGGAGATGCACTGCCTTGCCGTGATCTTGTGAACTTGAAGGCCGTAATGGAGTGAGTTTTGAGATGCACTTAGAGGCCGTGATTGAGATGGTTCGGAGATACACTTGGAGGCACTGCTTGAGCAAGTTCAGAGAAGCACTCGGAGGCCGGGATAGAGCAAATTTGGAGATTCACTTGGAGGCCATGATTGAGCGAGGTTGCAGCAGTATTTGGAGGCTGTCAATCTGGGGGTGGTAGTTTGGGAGGGAGGTGTGACGGGAGCTGAGACTCCATTCATTCGTTAACTCACAATTGTGGGAATGTACACAATTGAGTACAACAGGGTCTGCCGGGATATGAAAGACTGGCTGGGAGCGGGAGACAGTCGATGTCGGGATGATGCAGTACGTGGTGTATGCAGTACTCGGTGTACGCTGTGCTCGGTGTATGCTGTACTTGGTGTTAACTCCTGATCATTGCATGGAGATGTAGAGGAGGACGACTTAACATTGTGTTCTTAGGTGACGGTAGCGTTGTGGACGAGAAAGGGGGAGATGAGAGGCGATGCGACAAATCATCATGAGAGACTGGGACTTAAGAGAGTTGCTTGTGCAAGTGAATGTATCATCCCCGACCAGGCAGGTATGAGTCCCAATCCGGAGTGTAATAACACCATTACAAGGTCATTGCAACCCAATCATGCAAGTCATACCCATGATTTCTCACATCCACTCGTATCCTCCTCATCGTTCTCATCAAAATGCCCATCACTCTCTTTCTCGTCCACAACTCTACCATCATCGCGGAAGACAAGGTTAAGCCATCCCTCGCTGTCTCTCCATGCCATGATCATGAGTTGACAACGAGTACAGCATACACCGAGTACAGCATACACTGAGTACACCATCCACCGAATAGAGCATTCACCGAGTGCAGCATACACCGAGTACAGCATCCACCAAAGATTGTTTGTCTTCCATTCATTCTCATGATTACGAGTTGACCCCTGAATGTACCTTCAACTTCTGACGTGCTTCCCTACACTATCAACTGCCATCAGCCAGCTCTCCATGAGAGCTACATGGTAAGGTCACCTTGTCACATTCTTACAGTTGCAAGTTAACTAACTGACGAATGGAGTCTCAGCACCTGGTGCGCCGTCCATCGACCGCCTCCATGTACTCGTCAAATGTTGCTGGATGACAGCCTCCATGTGCATCTCCAAACTCGTTCGATCACAGCATCCAGGTGCATCTCCAAATTCGCTCCATCATGGCCTTCAAGTGTATCTGGAGACTCGCTCGATTAAGGACTGCCAGTTCGCACCATCCTGGCCTCCAAGTGCGTCTACATACTCACTCGATCACGATCGCAGACTGCATCTTCAAGTTCACTCGATCACGGCTATCAATTGTTTCTCCAAACCTGATCCATTACGGCCTCAAAGTGCATCCCCAAACTCACATGATCACGATCTCGGAGTGCATCTCTATGTTCACTCCATCACGGCCTCCAAGTGTATCTCCAAACTCGGTCAATTATGGCCTCCAAGATACATCTACAAACTCGCTCGATCATGGCCTCCAAGTGTATCTCTAAACACACCCGATTACAACCTCCAAGTTCAGTCGATCATGGCCTTGAAGTGTAATCTCCAATAATGCTCGATAACCGGCTCCAAGTACTTCACCAAACTCGCTCCTTTGCAAGCTCGGAGTGTATCTCTAAGTTCACTTGATTGTCATTTTCAGCCGCACCTAGAATTGATCTCAAGCACCGCCTGCAGCCAGTCCAGACATATCCGGTGTAGATGGGGAGCTATATAGATAGATAGATAAGAAGAATACAAACTGAATACATCAGTTTTAAAAATCGTTGAACCGTAAGTAGTAGCTATGATTTCCAGGAGCATCAGGAGCATTCCCAAAGAAGATGTTGTTTTTCCCAGATTGCTCTGGAGTGATTCGAGGTACTCCCAGGCTAGTCGTCGGCACGCCCAGGATTGTCATCGGCAGCGTAGCTGTGGATTAACTGGTGTCTGCATTCTTGCTGTGTAACAATGAGTGACATATTTGATGTAGCGTCCGCCAATCTGCTTGATGTTGATCTGCCCTCACCTGGCTGGGGTGGTTGTGTTTCTGTCATTTGCTGGTGTGGAATAGGCATCGGCAAAAAATATTTCCGTCTGGGCGGAATGGCTCCGTCAGAGTGGACGCGCTCCGTCAGAGCTGTCCGAGACACCCCAGTGGCGGATTACTCCGCGCGCGGCCTCAATACCACGGGTCGCGTTGCACATCGCACTCCGATCGCTGTTTCACCGTTTCTTCTCGCTCTGTCGGTGTCCAATTTTGAACGAACACTCTGGCGGTGAAGGCCAACTGTGACCATACGCAGGAATGGGTTCATTGGGCACGCGTTTGCATCGGGATTGCAATGTGATGGGCGACGCTGCGAAAACCACTCCACGCGTTCCTTCTTCCTGCGGGCAAAATGCAATTCTCTCTTTACTAATTATACACATCATTTCAAGTCGCCAGATATATGTGGCTATTGACAATCCATCACTCGTTCCGTCCCTCTCCTGTCTTACTACTAGTAGCTATCTCTGGAATTACGTGCGCGCAGCCGACGATGTTTCCCACGCTGAAAACTTGCAAAGCAACGGCTGCCGGTGCTTTTCTCACTTGTACAAATTTCGAGACGGGATCCAAGTTACCCGAGTTTTCAGGTATTGTGGTGAGCGCCAGGGCTAACCAATACTCAACGAAAGCTCCATCCTCGTTTTGGAGCTTGATCTTGAATAGTCATTGCAGTTGCCACGGCAGACGCCCATTCAGCGCGCCATCACACCTCCCTGGGCGTTGCTTTACCCACACCCAGTCGTTCCATCAATCCCCTCTGCGCAAGTTCTGGCTTCCTGTGCATCGACACATCTGAGATATGTGTTCACCTTCTAAACCCTCAACTTCAACCTTAATACCGTGGTAGATACAGAGCTCCATTGCGTACAGTTGTTCATCCGATATATACGTCTTGTTACGACTCTTATGCTTGATAAACTCCCGCGTGCCGCTGAATATTGCCGCACGGTGCGTTGCGTCTTGCGTATTGTCGAGTATTGCTGTGACGTCTTTGATCATAGCGTCTGGATGCATTCCATCACGGCGGTTTTGGGACCCCATGAATTCGGGCTTCGCATATGACTGGGAGCTCAGGTGGGCAGCTAGATCAGCACCGGAAGGGAAGACTTTGCAGGCGGCAGCGCTGGTCTCCCAACGCTGAGCGAGGGCTTGGAGATATGACTGGGAGCTCAGGGGGGCAGCCAGATCACCACCGGAAGGGAAGACTTTGCAGGCGGCAGCCCTGTTCTCCCAACGCTCAGCGAGGGCTTGGAGATTGAGCTGTCTGATTTCGAAGCAGAGAATGCGACACTGAAAGGTGATTACTTGTGGCAGGTAGTTGAGATAGTGATTGGAGGCGTTCCAACCGTCCTTGAGGTTCGTTTTATGTGCTTGTTCATGTCTCTCGGCGGAATACTGTTGCAAGGCTCA
>Ga0307512_10006173_pt1 | contig 12232 bp, 15 predicted proteins | sample 14_EM_MG_FD_200267 | JGI IMG/M metagenome (GOLD analysis project Ga0307512, IMG submission 200267) | Populus trichocarpa ectomycorrhiza microbial communities from riparian zone in the Pacific Northwest, United States - 14_EM | ecosystem: Host-associated > Plants > Roots > Unclassified | place... | reverse complement strand
CGGTCCACCTCCGGTGCTCCCGGAGGCGGACCGCATCCAGCTCGAAGAGAGGAAGGAAATGCGATGTCAGCCGCGCTAACCGAGAGTGGCTCCACGCGAAAACAGCAGGGCGCGTCCGCCACTCTGGCGGAAGCACATGAGGCGTTGTGGCGGCAGCGGCCGGCGCAGGATGCAGCGCCGTTGGAGTGGGTGGCGTTTCACCGGCACAGTGCAGAGGTGTACGCGCGGGCAGCCAAGGTTGACCTGCAGAACCAGCACGAGGCGACGCAGTATGCGGGTATGGCGATCCGGCGGGCACGGGAGATCGAACACCGCCTCAATCCACAGATCGACGACGAGGAGGTCTGAGTGCCGAGTGCGGCAGGTTCGTCGATAGACGTTCGAGTTCACCCGACGGACAAGACGATCAGTCGCGCGATCGGTGATGAGTTACGGCGAGCGCGTGAGGCGTGTGGCTGGTCGCGATTGCAGCTGGTGGCGCGGCTGCCCTCGGGGATTGGTGACCGCACCCTTCTCAGCTACGAACACGGCACACGTCACCTCAGCGCGCTGCGGTTGATCGAAATCTGCTACGCGCTCGGAGTCGACATGCCCACACTCTCCCGTCGCGCACTTCAGCGAGCCCGCATCCACCTGGAGAACCTGCCCCTGCAAGTCGATCTCCGCGCGCTGATGAACGACGGGAACGACACCTATCGACCGATGATGCAGTGGGCTCGCAACACGCTCAACGAACACCCCGACGGGGTAGTCGAGGTCGTACCGGTGGCGGTGCGGAACCTGGCCCTGTTCGTTGGCTGCCCCTACCGGGACCTCGTCGACTACCTCGCCCGATTCACCCCAGACGACTACAACGGCGGACACTAGATCACAGCTAGTTCAGTGAAGGGATCGCAGAGATTGAGCAGCGCAGCGGCTCTGACAGAAGCAACGGCGTACCGCGTCCTGGCGAAAGCCTGCGAACGGGTCGGGTTGGACCCGACGGGAGCGAAACTTGTCCGGCTGGGCTCGAACGCCGTGTACCGGCTTGCGGAACCCGTGATCGTGCGGATAAGCCGCGACCAGGACACGGTGGAGAACGTCATGCGGCAAGTCCAGGTCGCGCGTTGGCTGGAACAGGTCGCCTATCCGGCCACTCGGGCACTCGACGTTGATCAGCCTGTCGACACCGATGGTCACGTGGCGACTTTCTGGGTGTCGGTGTCCGAGAGTGAGAAGTACGCACCGATCCGGCAGGTCGCAGACCTGATACGGCGACTGCACGACCTCGAGCCGCCGAGTGGATTCACGCTCCCGGCCGCACAACCGTTCGTCGAATTGGAGAGCCGGCTGTCCGCGCTCACGAACCTCGACGTGGCGGACGCGGAGTTTCTGCGCGCGCTGGTAGGAGAACTGCGGAGTCGGTACGAGACACTGAATTTCCCGCTGCCGCCCGGTGTGATTCACGGCGACGCGAACGTTGGCAACGTGATCCTGAGTCGCGACGGTGAACCAGTGCTTATCGACCTCGACGGTTTCGCTGTCGGCCCGCGGGAATGGGACTTGGTTCAGACAGCGCTGTTCTACGAGCGCTTCGGGTGGCACACAGACGATGAGTATCGGACGTTTGTCGAGGTGTACGGATTCGACATCATGTCGTGGTCCGGGTACCGCGTCCTGGCCGCCTACCGCGAGATCTCGATGACGTTGTGGCTCGCCGGGAAGGCTGGCGCCGATGAGGAAGCGGCTGCGGAGGTGCGCAAGCGGGTGGAGTCGATCAGGTCTGGCGGAAGTCGTCGTGAATGGGCACCGTTCTAGCATCCTGGGTCGGGATGAGAAGTGCACAGGACTGCAGCCTCTGTCGAGGCATTGGCTGGTCGACGATGATGGGTCTATGCATGCGACGGACTGGCGAACCGATCAGGTACGCGACGCTGACGAGGTAGTGCGTTGGCGACCCCAGATCCGCGTTTCGCGGGCCTGGGCCGGTCGGACCGATGACGGTCGTTGGGTGGTGGGCGAGCCGGGACAACATGTGCTGTGGACGGATTCACCTCCAGGCGTGATCGCGTTGCTGCCCTTGCTGGAACGATCGATGGCGCAGGTCACGGCAGATCTCGGCGCCAGCAGTGTGGTCGGACATGAGCTGGATTTCGAGCGCGTGCTGAGTACGGCGCTGGACTACGGCAGCAGCGGTTACTGGGCCGAGCTTGGGATCGCCTGGCTCGAAGCGGGATTCCCGGCAACTGGGTATCGGGACGAGCTGCGGCGCGCGGCTGGTGACCGGCGTGTTGCGCAACGCGCCCGGCAGGCGGCTGGGCGAATCCTGGCTCGGGAGTTTCCCGAGGCGGAGCCTGGATCGCCTTGATCAAGGCTCACCGCCTAATGTCAACGAATCAGGACACTATCCATCCTGAGGCGTCCATAGTCGAGTTGCTGAAGCCTGCTCTTCAAACTCCTGGACCGTTGCCGCGTTGCCGACCCGTGTTAGCCGTTCTCGGAACTCGGTAACGTACGCCCCGCATCGCGCTGATTTGAGTTGCTCGCCAATCTCCAACGCACTCAGCGCCACGCGGCAGGCTTCCTCAAGCTCGCCTTGCTCAAGATATGCGTCCGCGAGAACCATTGTCGCGAAGAAATCACTGCGTACGTATCCGCTGGGAGTTGGCCCGAGTGATTGCGTCGCGTAAGTGCTGGCGTCGACGGCACGGCCCAGATCGCGGTTGCAATGGCCGAGTTCAGCAGCCAGTTCGGCGTCGTTGAAGTAGCCGAACCATTCGGCAGGGTCGCTGTCGACGTTCCGCCGTTCGAATTCACGGACCGCGCCGGACATCGCTTCGTCACATCCGGCCGCGTCCCCGAGACGGGCCAGGGCGCGGGCCTCCATCGCGTAGAAGTGCGCCGCCGCACTCGCTGAGCCGGCCGTGGTAGTCCCCAGTCGCGCGGCGCGCGCCAGGTTGGCCGCTTCGCGGTACCGGCCGAGGAAGGTGGCCTGGTGGCTCATCGCGTCGAGGATGCTCGCGCCCAGCAGACGATCATCGGACGACTCGGCGAGTCGGAGTGCCTGGATGAAGTACCGCTGGGCCAGGCCGTGAAGCCCAGCGTCATAGGACATCCACGCCCCGAGAAGGGTTGCCTGCGCCGCGGCCTTGTACAGCTCGCGGCCGATCTCGTCGTTGTACGTCCCTTGCAGCAAGGCGGCCAGGTCAGTGCGCAGGAACTGAATGAGCGCACTTCGCGCATGCCCGCCGCCGTGCTGGCCGTCGAGATGGTCGAACATGTCGGTTGTGCTGCGGATGCCCGCGATGTCGCCCGGTCCGACGCGACGGCTCCCCGTGCCCTGCGCCTCATCGTGCCGGGCCGACACCAGCCAGGACAGCGACGCATCGTTCCAGGCCCCGACGTTCGCGGGTGCCGTGACGAGAGCCGGTACGCCTGCGAGGTCCGCTTGCCACAGATCCGTGACCGCGGCGATCCCGTCCGATGCCTTGTCCGGATAGGAAAGACCCAGGTCAGCGGGCACATTCTTGGACTTGCCAAACCCGATCTCGTCGAGTCCGACCGGTCGACCAATCCGCTCGCCGAGTGCCTGCGCGATGGCGCGGCGCACCTTCTCCTCTCGCGGCACCATGCCGTTCAGCCAGCGGCGCACGTAAGTGTGGTTGAGGTCACGGCTCGCATGGCGGCTGACCGCGCGCCCGAACACCTTCAGGCCGACCGTGCCGTCTTCGCGTAGGAAGCCTGCTTCCAACATCAGGGCTTCGAGCTGCCCGTTACCCGCCAAGTTGTCCCCCGACTGTGCCCCGAGTGCTCAAGTGTGCCCCCTAGTGTGCCCTGTTTCCGCTGGTCAGGCGACGGTTTCATAGAGCCATGGCACACACGGCCACAACCGAGAACTCAGGAGCCAGCCATGGCGAAGACCAACATGCAGATGCCGTTGCCGACCGGCGGCAAGATCCTCCCCAAGCTCATCAGCGCGCTCGTCGGAGTCGCGCTCCTCGTGATCGTGGTGAAGCACCCCGCCGGCGCGGCCGACATGTTCAAGCAGGCGGTAGGTGCGTTCGGCAGCGTGATCGAGGGACTGTGGACGTTCATTCAGCAACTCGGCGGCTAACGCGAGACGCACAGTCACGTCCTCAGTCGGTCCAGCGCGTGAGCGAGCCGCTCGTTCACATCGTCGAGCGCCTGTTGCACTTCGGCAACGTCGTCGCGAAGCGCCAGCAGCTCCGCACGCACATCGGCAATACGCGCCTCTGGCGTCTCGCCTGTCGCTTCGGGCGAACGTACAACGGCAGTGCTCTTGTCCTTGAGGGTCAAGAAACCCTCGTCCGCCAGCAGGTGCAGCGCGGCGCTTGCCGTCGCACGCGAGCCGCCGAGTTCGCCAGTGATCTCCCGCGTACTCGGCATCTTGCTCCCGACTGGGTAGTCACCGGTTCTGATCCGGTCTCGAAGCGTCGCGGCGATGTCGTTGCGACCAGGCATTAGTCCCCCTTCGGCGGCCTTTCGATCATAGCTGGCCTAGGCCAGACCTTGACATCTCATATCTGGACTACTTACTGTCCCAGTATTCCAATCTGGCCTAGTCCAGATGCAACGCATGAGGAGACCGATGTTTTCCCTGAAGATCACGAACCGGAGTGTCGCCGAGGCGCTGATGCCGCAGCTGGACGACGACATCGCCGCCGTTGCGGACGAGGAAGCCTCCGCGGCTGAGGTCGCCGAGATCGATGCACTGATCGAGGAAGCCGAGCGCGAGTGGGCTGCTGCTGAGCAGCGGGAGACCGCGCGGGTGTCGCGGGTGTTCACCGACCAGACGAGGGCACGTCGAGCGCGCCGCCGAGAGGACCGGACGGTGCTGCGGCTGCTGCCGGCCCGATTCGGCGTCCCGGACGTGACCGGAGAGGTGGCGTGATGTCCACCCAACACATGTTCAACCCCGGCCCGGCGGCGACGCCGGCAAGCAACCCCCACCGGGTCGGGGCTCCCAACCACCACCAACACAGCGGAAGTGGAGAGACCCCAATGGTAGGCACCGGCTATGCGCCGGGCTACGCGCCCGATCGGCGGGCCCAACGCCGGCTGGACGAGGCCGCGCGTGCTGAGGAAGCCCGTAGGAACGCGGTGGTGCTCGCGGAGATCGAGACCACCAGGGACGCGGCGCGAGCGGAGCGAGAGCGGGCGGACGCGGAGCACCGTGCCCAACTGTTCCGGCAGGCCCGCGCCGAGAAGGCCACTCGTCGCGAGATGGCACGCGCCCGGCGCGGTGCTCATGTGACAGCGGTCCGCGGCTGGGTGTCGGCGCATGTGGTGGATCTGCTGATCTATCCGCTGGCGCTGGTGTCCGCGGTGATGGCGGTGCCCGCGATGGCCGCCTACGGCTACAGCCTCTACCACTCGGCAACCGGGCTCGCGCTGTTCTTCATCACCGAACTCGGAATGTGGGCGTTCTCGCTCGCAGTCCACGTCACCCGCCACCGACACCCGGAGCGTCCGGTGTTGGCGCTGCAGGTCGGCGTGTGGGCGTTCACCACGGCCGGGTTCGGCGTGAACTTCGGCCACGGTTTGCAGGCCACGGGCAGCGTGTTCGACGGCGCGGTGATGGGCCTCGCGAGCGTGGCCGGTGTGATCGCGCACCAGCTGGTGACTGCATCCCCGCGCCGGTCCCGTACTGAGAGGGATGCCGCCCGGATGACAATGCGGGTGGCCCGCAAGGTGGCGAGGGTGCAACGCGCCGCCGTGCGTACTGCCGTGGCCCAGATCGAGGCGGACGGCACGGCACGCCTGGTGTTCACGACGGGCACCTACACGCTCAGCGGCCGGTACCGTCTGGCGCCCGTCACCCCGTCCACTCCACCGGCAGACGGACACGACACGTTCGCCGCTGGTGATGAGGAAGAGGCCGTGCCAAAGCCGGCCAAGCCCGCACGTAAGCGCAAGGCGAGTCGGAAGCTGCTGGCGGACTACGTGAACGACGCACGGGCGTCCTGGTCGCCGGGTGTCGAGATCACCGCCGCGTGGGCACGTCGTGCCAGCGGTTGCTCCGCCGGCCTTTCACCGAAGGTGGCCGCCGCGCTTCGTGAACAGATCACCGCGACGCATCCCACCGTGCTGCCCGCGAGCACCGGCACGGACGGACAGGAGGCCGCGTGATGGACACCCCCACGACACACGGCGGCACGCACCGCGACGTTCACGACCGCGTTCACGAGACCAGCACGGAGGAGTTCATGAACCACCCGAAGGACGTTCACGAACACCCGCCCGTGAACGGGTCGGTGAACGGCAACGTGATCCCGCTGCAAGCCCGCCGAGACGCGAACAGTGAACTCCGAACCGGTGGCGCGGACACCGCTTACGAGATCGAGTTGGACGAGTCGACGCCGCCCGCCGCGCCGGTTCCGGTGAACACCACGCTGGCCGCGCCGGTGCAGGCGACGGAAGCGGCACGACGTCCGATCATCCCGCCACACCTTCGTCCGGCCAACCTGAAGATCACCGCGCGCCGTGTGGGTGGCCGCGCCGCGCACGTCGCGGGGTTCCACGCGGTTCGCTCACCCTGGTACGGGCTCAAACTCGGCTACTACGCCGTGCGTGGCCTGTTGCGGGTGGTGGGTAAGCAAGTCGGGTGGTGGTGGGTGCCGGGTGCCTATTCGATGGAGCAGCACGCCGCGAACACCAACCAACTCATCGAGTGGGAGCGGGTGCACCGGCAGGTCAAGGCCACCCGCGCCTGGCGCGGCATCGTGCTCACCGGTGAGGCGCTCACGCTCGGAATCGGTGTCCCGGTCGCGCTGGTACTGGTGCCTACTGGGTGGCTGCTACTGGCCGCCGCAGGCATCACGGCCGCGCTGGCGCATTACGGCCGCCCCGCCGGCCGGACCCTGATCGGCACGGCGGTGGTGGCCCCGCGGTTCCGCAAGCTGAACTCAGACATCGTGTTGCGTGCCTACTACGCCGCCGGTCTTGGCAACCCGAACAAGCCCGACCAACACGTCGAGTTCGGCTCACCGATGGCCCGCGACGCCCGCAACACCGGCTCGCAGGTCGTGATCGATCTGCCGTACGGCAAGGGATGGTCGGACGTGATGAACGTCCGGGAGAAGATTGCGTCTGGCTTGGACGTTCACGTGAACCAAGTGTTTCTCTCGCCTGACAAGACGTCCAGCCGTCGGCACATGCTGTTCGTGGCTGATCGGGACCCGTTGGCGATGCCGGCCGGGCGGACGGACATGCTAGACGGCAAGCCGCGCTCGATTTGGCGGCCGGTGCGGTTCGGCAAGGACGAACGCGGCAACCTCGTCGAGCTGGCGCTCATGTGGGTGTCCATTCTGATCGGTGCCCAGCCACGTAAGGGCAAGACGTTCTCCGCGCGGCTGATCGCGTTGCACGCGGCGCTGGACCCGTACGTGAAGCTGATCGTGGTCGACGGCAAGAACTCACCCGACTGGGCCAAGTTCCGCCTTGTGGCGCACCGGATCGTGTTCGGCACGCATCCCAACCCGAACGACGATGACCCGATCGGCAACCTGGTCGCGGTGCTGGATGAGGTGCTGGCGCACATCGAGCGGGTCAACCAGATCCTCGCGTCGCTGCCGGTCAACGTGTGTCCGGAAGGGAAGCTGACCGAGGAGCTTGCGCGGGATCCGCGTTACCCGGATCTGCGGGTGTTGCTGCTGGTGATGGAGGAGTTTCAGGTCTACTTCGAGACCGAGGACCAGGCCGTGAACAAGGAGATCGCGGCCAAGCTGTCCCGGATTCAAGCGGTGGGTCCGTCGGCCGGGGCGGTCATCCTGTCCAGCTCGCAGAAGCCGGCGGGGGTCGGTGCGGGGGACGTGGGGCGGTTGTTCAACCGGTACCGCGACAACCATGCCGTCCGCTTTGCGCTCAAGTGCGGCAACCGTCTCGTGTCCGAAGCCGTGCTGGGTGGCGACGCCTACGCGGAAGGCTACGACGCGTCCGCCTTGCCGGTGGGCGAGGAGTACCTGGGACTGGGCCTGCTGTATGGGCAGTCCGACCACACCCCGACCACCAGCACGTTCCTCGCTGACCACACCGACGCGGAGAAGATCCTGATCGCTGCCCGCGCACACCGGGAACGAGTCGGCACCCTGACCGGCCAAGCCGCGGGGGAGGAGATCGCGCGGGAGGTGCGCGACGTGCTGGCCGACTCGCGGGCGGTGTTCAACGGGGCCAGCCGGCTGCCGTGGCAGATCCTCGCCGGCCGCCTGGTCGAGCACGCACCAGAGCACTACGGCGACATCACGGCCGATGCGATCAGCGCACAACTCCGCGCGCTGGGAGTACCGAGCGTCAACGTCAAGTGGGACGGCCAGGTGCTCAAGGGCACGAAGGTCGACGACATCCATACGGCCATGACCCGCCGCGAAACTCACACACGGTAACCATCGCGACTGGTTCTAAGCGGTCGGTGGGGTAGCGGGAGTCCCGCTACCGGTAGCGGCACCGCTACCCCACCCCGCTACCAGCCATAACCGATCTCACCAGGCCCTATTTCCGCAGGTAGCGGATAGCGGCCCTGGCTCACCCTGCCCGAAAACCTGTCATCTGGAGACATCCATGTCCACCCTTGCCGCTACCGGCACCCAAGACGCCGCTACCCACAGTCACAGCTTTGCGGTGCTGATCGCGGTCGCCGTGGTCGCCCTGGTGATCGTCACTGCCGGCTACCTCGCCCGCTGCTGGTTCTTCCCGTTCACCGCCTGCCGCCACGCCGACGCAAGCCGCGCCTGGCTCTGCCGGCGCTGCGAGGGCACGGGCCGTCGCTTGCGCGCCGGCCGCCGGCTGATCAACCACCTTCGCGCCGCCCGCCGCCACTGAGAGGGGACACGACCATGACCACAGCAACTCTCGTCGCCACACCCGACCCCGACGACAACAGCACCCAGTCCACCGACCTGTTGACCGCCGCACTCACGGCGGCTGCACGCGAGTGGCACGTGTTCCCGCTCAAGCCCGGCACCAAGCTCCCGGCCTTGCACCGCCGTGACCGGTGCCCACGGACCGATGCGTGCCAGGCGGGTCATGTCGGGTGGGAGCAGCGGGCCACCACCAACCCCGACCGCATCCGCCGCGCTTGGACGACTGCGCCGCTCAACATCGGCATTGCCACCGGCCCGTCCGGTCTCGTGGTGCTCGATCTCGACACCGCCAAGCCCGGCGAGGTGCCGCCGGAGGAGTGGCGGATGCCGGGTGTCCAGGATGGACAAGACGTGCTCGCGGTGCTCGCCGACCGTCATGGCCAACCGGTGCCGGCCGACACGTTCACCGTCGCCACCCCGTCCGGCGGGCTGCATCTCTACTACTGCGAGCCGGACGGTGCCGAGTTGCGCACCACGGCCGGCAAGCTTGGGTGGAAGGTCGACACCCGCGCCCACGGCGGCTACGTCGTCACTGCCGGCTCCACAGTGGATGGTCACCGATACCGGGTTGTGGTCGACGCACCGGTTGCACCGCTACCTGCCTGGCTCGCAACGTTGCTTCGTCCCGCTCCGCTCCCGCCGGTTCCCGATCGGCCGGTGCACGTGTCGGCCAGTCGCCGGTCCCGATACGTGGAAGCCGCGGTGAGTCTGGAGTGCCAGAAGGTGCATGCCGCGCCGGATGGACAGCGCAACGCATGCCTGTTCGCCGCCGCTGTCGCCCTCGGACAACTCGTGGCCGGGGGAGCACTGTCCGAACAGGACCACGAGCGGGAACTGCTGACCGCCGCCGGCCGACACATCGCGGTCGGCGCGTACAGCGAGCACCAAGCCTGCGCCACCATCCGATCCGGTCTCGACAAGGGCCGCAACCGACCCCGGAGGGTGGCGTGATGAGCCCGGCCGTGTGTCTGGAGCGAACGGACACCGCGCTTCACAGCGGCGGAACAGTCGCCTATCGCGTGCTGCTTGCGGGTCGGTGGGTCGGCTGGGTCGGTGACGGCCGGCCGTGGCGTGGCTGGCGCTACGGAAGCCGGCGCTGGTGGGCCTGCTGGCGCGAAGACGGCGACACCGCCGCCCGCTGGGGCACCGACCTCGTCCATCCCACCCGCCGTACCGCGGTTGCCGACCTTCTCAACCACAGCACGCAGGAGGCCCCTCGATGACCTCGACACCAGCCCGTTCCCTGCACGCCGTCCCTGCCGCGCCAGAACGGCGTACGCGGTGGACCGACACGGAACTGTTGCGGCAGGAGTTCCCGCCCGTGCGATGGGCCGTGCCAGGGCTGCTCTGCGAAGGACTGAACCTGTTGGCGGGTGCGCCGAAGCTGGGCAAGTCCTGGCTCTCACTCGGCATCGGTGCGGCCATCGCGAACGGTGACCCCGCGTTGGGTGGGATCGAGGTCGAGCGCGGACCGGTCCTGTACTGCGCGCTGGAAGACACCGGCCGCCGGCTGCAATCCCGCCGCCGGCAGATGCTCGCCAACGGGAGCAGGGCCGCGCCGCTACTCACCCTGGAAACCGCGTGCCCGACCATGCCCAACGGCGGCGACGTGGTCATCGTCGAGTGGATCGAGCAGAACCCCGGCGCCAGGTTGGTCATCGTCGACACGTTCGAGAAGATGCGTGGCCGCAACCCACAAGGCGTGTCCGCCTACGCCGCGGACTACGCCGCCGCCGGCAGGTTCAAGACCATCGCCGACAACTACGGCGTACCGATCCTGCTCATTCACCACGTCCGCAAGCAGGGTGCCGAGGACTGGCAAGACCTCGTCTCCGGCACCAACGGACTGACCGGCGCGGTGGACGCCACGCTCGTACTCGAGCGCTCACGCGGGCAAGCGGACGGGGTCTTGCACGTCACCGGCCGCGACGTCATCGAGAACGACCACGCCATGACGTTCGACGGCACATTCTGGACCAAACTGGACGGCCCCGCCAGCGACTACGACATGGGCGACACCCGCGCCCTACTCATGCGGCTGGTGCGCGAGTACCCCGGCAGCAAACCGGCACAACTTGCCGAAGCGCTCGACAAGCCGGCCGCGACCGTCCGTAAGACCCTCACGCGCATGGCCGAGAAAGGCCAGGTCCGCGTCACGCCTGGCGGGGCCTACTACCCGCCCGAACCGGGCGACCAGCCGAGTGACCAGGCCAGTGACACGTCACCACTGTCACTCAGTCACTCCACCCCCTCTGACCAGGAGGAACAGCTGTGACAACCCCAGTGACACCCACAAGGACCCGTCACTTTCAAGCCAGGGGAGGGCAAGTGGCCGCCAAGCGTGAACTTCTGACGGTTGACGAGTTCTGCCAGGAGGTACGGATCTCGCGATCCACCTTCTATGACTGGAAGGCAACCGGCCGCGCGCCGCGATGCCGGAAGCTGCCCAACGGCCAACTTCGCATGGACCGACGCGACGTGGACGCCTGGTACGACGCACGCGAGGTGGCCGCCTGATGACCACCACGTTCAAGGTCCGCGTGTTCGAGATCCAGAAGCGGTACCGCCAGGGAGACACGGCAAAGACCCGCCCGTCCCGGTACGTCGTCCGCTGGTCGGTCAACGGCCCGAAGTTCGACCAAAGCTTCAAGCACTCGGCACAGGCCAAGGGCTTCCGGTCGGAATTGCAGGCGGCAGTTGGCAGGGGCGAGGCTTTCGACATCCGGTCGGGCCTCCCTGTATCCATGCTCCGCCCAACCGAGACGCCGTCAATGTCGGTGTTCGAGTTCGCGTTGGACTACTGCACGGACAGGTGGGAGGAACTGAAGCCAGGGTCGCGCCGGAACCTGGTCGTTGACCTGGTCGAAATTTGCGCTCATGCGGTCCGTGGGGAGCGGGGCCGGCCAGATTCGACCGCCTTGGCGCTCGCCCTCCGGCAAGCGCTCAACGTCAAAACGCGGGATGGCGCGATTACGCCGGAGCAGGAAGCGGCCGTCGCATGGATGCGCCGGCAGAGCCGAGACGTCCGGGAGCTGGAAGACCCGACGATGTTTCGTGCGCTCGTCTCAGCGCTGGACAAGAAGCAGGACGGGACGCGCGCGGCGCCGGACACAATCCGGCTCCGCAGGACCACGCTCAACAACTTCATCGAGCGCGCACAGGAGAAGGATTTGCTCGACGCAAACCCGTTCCGCGCGGTCAAGATCCGGAAGAACAAGACCGCGCTGCGGGAACTCGACACGCGGGCAGTCGTGAACCCCACGCAGGCCAGAACGCTCTTGCTCGCGGTGCGCGCTAACTCTCGTCGTCTCGTGGCGTTCTTCGCGCTGATGTACTTCGCCGGAATGCGGCCGGAGGAAGCGGTCAACGTGCGG
>Ga0307512_10006172_pt1 | contig 12232 bp, 14 predicted proteins | sample 14_EM_MG_FD_200267 | JGI IMG/M metagenome (GOLD analysis project Ga0307512, IMG submission 200267) | Populus trichocarpa ectomycorrhiza microbial communities from riparian zone in the Pacific Northwest, United States - 14_EM | ecosystem: Host-associated > Plants > Roots > Unclassified | place... | reverse complement strand
AAACTGCTAGGAAAAAGAGTACCGGCGCACTTAATTCTTAAACATGACCGAAAATACTCCAATTGCGTCCATTGCATCCAAGCCTTCTAACAACCCCTTCGTAGACTCATACTCTGAACAAGACGCTGATGCCGTTCTGGTGCGAGTGCCTTCGTCATAATATCGGCTAAATTGTCGTCGGTGGAAACGTAGTCGAACTTGATAATACCTTGAGCGTGAAGCTCTCTGCTATCATGGAATCGAATGTCGATGTGCTTCGTCTTTGCACTTGAGACACCTGACCAGATGTTCTTCAATGCGCCATTGCTATCGCAATATATCGGTGGTACGACCAACTCGCCTGTAACGTCTTTGTGGAGTTGTATAAGGCATCCGGCCTTTCGCGTGGCTTCAGAGCAAGCTACATATTCCGTTTTGGTAGTTGAGGTTGCGACAAGTAACTGCTTCTTCGATTGCCAGTCTATCGGTCGGCCATATGCTCGAAAGAAATAACCACCTTGAGATTTGAATCACTGACATTCAAACACCACGCTGCAATGGCAGCAGCCAGAGGAAACAAGGTTCTCGGAAGCCTGATTTTCCTACGACACCAATCCCGTGGCATCCCTGCCTATATTGCTCATCACCTGGCAATGACAGCAATTCTCCCGGCCATGTTCTGGGCGTCTCCTGCTTGGTGGACTGGAACACCAGGAGTAATCGCCGCTCTCAGAGCGACGTACAACACCATTGCCCGTTGGATTACTGGCCTCCCACTCAATACCAGAACCACAAACCTCATCACCCTTGCCCACTTACTACCAATGGAGGTGTATCTAGACTACCTGTCATTGCGATATGCTACCCGGCTCCACTTTCTCCCCACTCACCATGCACTTGGACCTCCATACAATCAACTGAATATGCACGCTAGCCTCCCAGGACTACATCGTCTATACAGCCTCAGTAAACACCTTGTACTGGGAAAGTTGGAAGATCGGACATCAACTACGACCATGGAAGGAGTGGCAACGACTGCTTCTCCGAACCCTGACAAGACAACAAAGCCACGACAGCTCCATGAGAAATGGATACAAACACTTCCAGACCATATGATAACGATATATACGGACGGCTCCAAACTTGCCAATGGTGCAGTTGGTTGTGGCTGGGCAATCTACTACAGTGGGGACCAGCAACTCCACCGGTTCACAGAAGGTCGATGTCATCTTGGCAATAGGGCTGAGGTCTTCGATGCTGAACTTCATGCTGTACAGGAAGCGGTCTCCATCCTCCTCACTACTACCCTACCACGTTCTACAGTATTTATCTGTATCGACAACCAAGCTTCCATTGACACCCTCCAATTCAACAGAAGCAACCACGAATACTCATGACAAGCGTTGAAAATTATTGGAAAACTTCAACTCCTAGGCTGGCATATCACTACTATGTGGTGCCCCTCCAACTGTGATATCCGTGGGAATGAACGGGCCGATACACTTGCCAAATTAGGAGCATCCTCTACCATCCCCTGCCAATTTGCAGTAACAACTAAAACCTGGCTGCTAACCCAGACGTGGTCAGAATTTCTTGCCCGCTGGAAGAACGAACTCCCCCTTGCAAATCCCTCCTTCAAGATCCCCAGCCACCTTCGTGGGGTTGACTGGGCAGATACACGAGCAATATGGAAGGTGTTCTGCAATCGATCACTTACCGACCCACCACCGAATATCACTGCGGAGCCATGCACATGTGGTCTCGCCCTCAACTCCTCCCTCCACCTACTACAAGACTGCCCACTGCTGGCAACACAGCACGCTATCTTGCTCCATTCTACTGCTGGCGATATCCAAACTCCTGGCTTGCTCACTACACCGTAAAATACTCAGCCACTACGTCAGTTCCTCCGAAAAACTGGTCTAGGGCACTCCTCCCACCTCAATTTCGATAGTGGCCATGACCTACCAGAGACCATCGACCCCACCGATACAGCCTCGTCAGAGCCAGACTTCGGTGCTTTTGAGCCTTAATGATATCACGACTGGTATACATGGATGTTGAAGGGTTGGCAGAGGTAATGATTTGCTTTTCCAGTTCTTTGACTTGATGCTGCTATGTTGCGATACTTGCTTTCTTGCTTTGCAAAATCTCCTTTGTATGTTTACTTTGTCGGCGGTTTGGGAAAGATGGGAGCCCCATGGGGGTGGTATGGTGTGGAGGAACGCAGATAGCCTGTAGTGCTGAGCGCAATTGATTGAAGTTGCATATTATCTCTCCCCACAGACCTCTCTCTCTACCTCCGTGACCCGGCGCTGCGACCACCACCTGTAAGAACTAGAAGAGATAAGGGCAAAGCAGAATCCTGCCACAGCGAAGCCAAATACCGCAACGATACCACACCGGGCATGAAAAGATATGGGTGAAGCAGGATACCACCACAGCAAAGCCGAATACCGCGACAATACCACGCCGGGCGTGAAGAAATAAGGGCGAAGCAGGATACCACCACAGTGAAGCCGAATACCGCAACGATACCACGCTGGGCGTGAAGAGATAAGGGCGAAGCAGGATACTGCCACAGCGAAGCCGAATACTGCAACGAGATCCCCCTACGTCGCCTGTCGAGCAGCACAGACAAGGGAGACAGGATCATAACACTAGATTGCGTCTCCAATTGACACCTGACGTAGCAAGGCAACACCCATAGTGGAGTCCCACAACGAAGACGCTGAGGACCCCCTCAACCTCTGAGAATTCAGGGAAGTTCCTGACGAACAGCGAGCCCTGAGCCCTGTGACACCGGAACCACAGTCGAGACCACAGACACCCGAGTCACCAGAACAACCTAGAAGAATGGTGGAAGGATCAGACACAGGAGGAAGCGGACCCCACTTGCTAACTACGGAGATGCTGCAAACTCTCTTAGCAGCACGCGACAGACCGCCGCAGAACAGTTATCCAAAACTCTGGGACCCCGAACCGTTCAAAGGAGAAAAAGCAAAATTCAAAACATTCCTGGCTCAGTGTGAGCTGAAGTTCAGGACAGAGGGGAACCGATTCGACGACGATGAGAAAATGACGGGATATGCATCCTCCTTACTCCAAGGGGTGGCATGGAACTGGGTGGAAACTTTTCTCAACCAGGAAGGAGGAATCAACCTAACATGGGAAGAACTGAAAACCAACATGAGGCATGCTTTCGGCCAAGTAGACGCCGAGGAAATAGCTTTCCAGAAATTCCTGAAAATCCAGCAGGGAAACCAAACAGCAGCAACCTATTGGGTGGAATTCCAGCGAATCAAAGCAGATCTCCCATACACAGACAACATATGCATTGCTCGATTTCAAGATGGATTACACCCAGAAGTAAAAAGGCACTTGGTCATGAGCGAAGTACCGGCCACCATTCTGGTGGACTATACCACTGCGGCCATCAAAACGGATAGCCACCTATGCAACCTCAGAGTCATTAGTCGACGACCTGCAGCTAGCCCAGAAGTGCGCTTTCAGGTTCACACGAAAGAACCGCCGTCAGTACCTCCGGGGGACCCGATGGACCTAGACGCCACCCAGAGATTCAAGTTCGCACCAAGAATGCCGAACCGGTTTCCCCGACGACCACAAACGGACGAATGCTACAATTGCGGGAAAAAGGGGCACTTCGGGAAGGAATACCCACAGCCCAAGAAAGCACGAGTTCCATGGAGGAGGCCATACCGGGTAGCGGAAGCCACGTACGAAGAAGATACCATAAGCAATGAAGCAGAAGAAGAACTCGAACTGGCGGGAAACGACAGCCCTCGGGAGCGGGCCTAAGCAACAGCTACCCGAGGGAGAAACCCGTTGCAGAATCAGACCCACCCTACAGGATACGAACAACCAGATATGACTGCGAAGAAAAAATCATGATCAAAGTACGAATTATGGGAACAGACGGAAACGAACACAACAACACAGCCCTAGTAGACAGTGGGGCATCCGAGAACTTCGTCGACAAAGCCTATGCCGAAGCCAGCAGAATTCGAATGCAGCAAAAAGCGACACCAAGATGGGTTCTGACCGTGGACGGGAGTGAGGTCACCAGTGGGCCGGTAACCCATGACGCGCAAGTCCACGTCACAATCAATCATCTGGAGGAAGACATCGGCTACACTGCATCACGATCGGAAATGCGCCGATCATCCTAGAACTCCCATGGCTCAAGCTCCATGACCTGGTGATAGGATGGAAGAATCATACTGTGAAATTCCACTCGGACCACTGCGCCGAGAAATGCTTACCTAGCTCACTGAAAGCCAACACAGTCCCGGAAGAAAAGGCCATAGAGCAATACCACAGAAAAATACCTGAAAAGTGGGAGATCGGCGAAACAGACCCATGGGAAGTATGCCAGACCGAAATCAACAAAATCAAGGAAACCTCCAAAACCAATAGAAATCCAATCCCACCGGAATATCACGAATTTCTCGAAGTATTCACCGAAAAAGAGCCTACAGCAGCTCTGCCCCACCGCACCCAGGACCATCATATTCTACTAGAGAAGGGGAAAATGCCCCCGTATGAGCCCTTGCGACCTCTGAATGACAAGAAAATGAAGGCTCTCAAAGAATGCTTGGATATCAACGAAAAACGAGGATGGATCCGCGCCTTCACTTCCCTGGCCGGAGCGCCGATCCACTTTGTGAAAAAGAAGGATGGAGGACTACGCTTGTACGTGGATTACCGACAATTGAACGAAATCACGATCAAAGACCGGACGCCACTACCATTGATCGGAGAGTCCCTGGATCAACTATCCAGTGCCACCATCTACACCAAACTCGATATCCGAGACGCCTATTACAACCTGCGAATCGCAGCAGGAGACGAATGGAAAACAGCCTTCCGAACCTGGTACGGACTGTACGAGTACTGCGTCATGCCTTTCGGGTTGACCAATGCACCAGTGTCATTCCAACGATGGATGAACGAGATTCTGAGCGAATACCGGGATATCTTTTGCATGGTATATCTGGACGACATCCTCATCTTCTCGCAAAATCTGGAAGACCACCGGAAGCACGTCCGGACAATCTTAAGGTGAGTTGAGGAGGCCGGGCTCACGCTGAAAGCATCCAAATGCGAATTCCATACAAGGGAAACACAATACTTGGGATATGTCATTTCACCAAAGGGAGTGCGAATGGACGAAGAGAAGATCCGAACAATCAAGGAATGGAAAGAACCAACGAATGTAAAAGGAATCCAGAGCTTTTTAGGGTTCCCCAACTTCTATCAGCGTTTTATCAGAGACTACAGTAAAATCACGACACTCCTGTCTTCCCTCACAAGGAAAGAAAAGGCATGGGAATGGGGCGACAAACAGCAGAAGGCATTTGAAACACTCAAAGAAACAATGATTACGGAACCAATACTACAACACTTCGACCCGGAGTGATTGGTCACCATCGAAACGGATGCCTCGGATTACGCCATAGGGGCAATATGTTCACAGCCCAACGAAAAGAGAATCTTGCATCCGATAGCATACTACTCAAGGAAACTCAAGGACCCGGAGCGCAACTATGATATCCACGACAAGGAGCTACTGGCGATTGTGGAGGCACTGCGCAAATGGGATACCTACTGCAAGACAACGGGACCCAAAATCACGATTCTGACGGACCACAAGAACCTCGAATATTGGAAAACAAAGAAAGACCTCAACCTACGGCAAGCTCAGTGGGGCGAGCGATTAGCCAACTACGACTTCACAATCAGATATCGACCTGGAAAGTTAGCCGGTAAACCGGACATTCTCTCTAGAGAGTCAGGAGACTCTCCCTGGGAAGGGGATATGAAACATCGGCAGAACCACGGCCGAATCCTGTTGCCCGAAGACGCTTTTGAAGCGCTCCAGGCTAATACAACAGAAACTATCAGCCTTGAGATAGACAAGAAACTCCTGAACGAAATCCAGACACTAAGCACCGCAGATAAAGAGATCCAAGAAATCCGGAGGGAAAAGGCGAACGGGACCACCTGCGACGGGAAGATCGCGCTAGGGTTATGCAAGGAAAACAGTGGGTTGCTAATGTACGACGGCCTCATATGGATCCCTGACAACGACACCCTGCGACTTCGCATACTTAGAGACCACCATGACGCGCAAGCCGCGGGACACCCGGGCTGTGCAAGAACCCTGGAACTCGTTAGCCGAAATTTCTACTAGCCAGGGCAACGGAAGTACGTCCACAGATACGTCGACCACTGTGACACCTGACATCGCATCAAGCCAATCCGACACGCACCATTTGGACTGCTAAAGCCACTCGAACTCCCGCACCGACCATGGGACACGATATCAATGGACTTCATCACAGCACTGCCGATAAGCAATGGGAAAGAGGCGCTGTGGGTAATAATCGACAGGCTAACCAAAATGGGACATTTTGTCGCATGCCACGGCACCATGAACCCCGAAGACCTGGCAGATCACTTCCTCCGGCAAGTAATTAGACCCCACGGACTACCCAGCGACATTGTATCAGATAGAGGGTCCCTATTCACCTCTGACCTCTGGAAACGAGTGACGAAAGCACTCGGGATATCATGCAACCTCAGTACAGCCTTCCACCCGCAAATGGACGGACAAACGGAAAGGGCCAATGCCACCCTGGAGCAGTATCTCCGGGCATACTGCAACTATCAACAGGATGACTGGGAAAGACTACTACCAATTGCCGAATTCTGCTACAACAACACACAAACCAGAACCACAAAAATAACCCCCTTCTTTGCCAACTATGGATACCACCAGCGATTTCTGCCAGACCTCAGCACCAGGAACGATGAAACACCAGAAGTATCAGAATACATTGAGGCATTAAGGAAGCTGCATGAGGAGCTCAGAGCAGAAATCAAAGAAGCGTAAATGGCTCAAACGGAGCAGGCCAACAATCATGACATCTGGACCCGGTGTTGAAACCAGGTGACCAGGTCTGGCTGCGACAAAAACACACCGAACGACCCGACCCTTGAACAAGCTGGACCACAAACAAATAGGCCCGTATACCATCCTCGAGAAGATAGGCTCAAGAGCATATAAGCTAGACCTACCGCCCACGGTCAGAATCCACCCAGTCTTCCATATCAGCCTCCTCGAACCCACGGCCAGTACAGAACCTATCCCCGGACACAGCCAGCTGCCATCACCCTCCGTCATCATCCAAGAACAACAAGAGTGGGAAGTGGAAAAAATTATCGACTCCCGACGCCATAGAAATCAGATCCAGTATCGAGTCAAGTGGACCGGTTTCCACGACCCAGACCGCAACTGATACCCCGCCCGCAACTTCGAAAACTCACCAGACCTCATCCGCCAATTTCACAAGGAATACCCGTTGAAACCAGCCCCCCAGAACTAGCAAAATGTCTACCACCGCCACTGTCGACACCAATGAAGGCTGGACCTTCCCCAACGACAACCCCGAATTCCCCACCACAACCGAACCTGACAACAGCTGGGGCATGCCTCCCACAGCGCCCTCACCACCTCTGTCCGCCGGAGGACAACCCCGCCCCGACGAACACGCCTCACTCCACTGGACCGCCTGCTACGACGACTATTGTATTGCTCACCGACAAATGAAAGACAACAACTACTACCCCTGCCAGAGCCGGTGCCGTCGGGCACAGATCTGCGACTGTCCTCTCCCACACCTGGACGAACTGCTCAGGGTAACCAGCGAACAACATATCAACCCTGTCAAAGCATGCGCAGACTGGCACCGAGGAAAGCAGGTCTGCCCCGAATGCCGGTTCCTCGTAAACATGGACAATCACCACCTCCGCTGCAGCGCAGCCCCTCCCTGCGAACCCCTGGCCGACCTTACACCCCCTCAGGAGGACCAAGAAGAAATCCCCGCCAACCCCGACGAGGCTGCCACTATGGCTGCCGCGATACAAGAAGAACGACTCACCCTACTGGGAGAAATAGTCACCATGATACACCAAACGACCACCCAGGACGCCCGCCGCAATCACGTGGTGCACCGGACGCTCGTCCAGCACATGAACGAATTCCATGACGCAGACCAACAGCAACTCCAGTGGATGGCCAACACGCTGGAAACAATCATCGCCGAGCAACAACGAATCAATAGACGACTCCAAGCCCAGCAGCAGGCTAGCCGACCCATCCGTATCCACCGTACCCCGATCCGCCGCCACCCCATCACGATACCATGTGACCTCGCTGGAGCTTTGGTCTGGACGGGGGGCGTACTGTCACGAACCTGGCGCGACAGGCTTTCCGGAGCCGCTGCGGGCGCCGCTGTAACCCTCGCCACTATGTGGCTCATCTTTGTCTCCACCACCATGGCCACGATTATCCTACGTGCCTAGATGCAACATCCTAGTCCTTGCAAATATCACTCCGGGAGCGATAGTCCTTAGAACCCTGACCCGGTCACTGGCCAACCAAGATCGGGTAAAACGTGTGTGTGCCTGCTTCGTGTCATTCAGTGTTATGTTTATTGCTTCCCTTGTTGTTTCCTTGGTTGTTCCTTTACTGTTGCGTGTCTGTCTCGCTTTCGCCTGTGTTATGTTTATTGCTTCCCTTGTTGTTTCCTTGGTTGTTCCTTTACCATTGCGAGTCTACCTTGCGTTTTCTGTTGCGGAGGAAAGAAGGGGCCAAGCAGGACCGTGTGTTTCTGGTGCGCGGCGATGGAGTCATAATGGAAAGCTCTGTGTCATTCTTGCGGGCAGGACTGTGATTCCACGGTAAAGGTATAAAGGAAGGGTGCGGTAGCTAGTCTGGAGATTCTTTCTCCATGCAATCTATTATCTCTCTCCACAGACCTACCTCTCTACCCGTGACCGGTACTGCGACCACCAAACCCCACTAGAACAACGAGCCAGCGCAAAGGCATGTGAGAAGACCGCGACGAGACCACGCCGGACATGACGGATACTGTGAGAACAATGAGCCCACGCAAAGGCGTGTGAGACGACCGCGATGAGACCACGCCAGGCATGACAGATACCGCGAGAACAACGAGCCCACGCAAAGGCGTGTGAGAAGACCACGACGAGACTACACCAGGCGTGACGGATACCGCAAGAACAACGAGCCCACGACAAGGCGTATGAGAAGACCACGATGAGACCACACCGGGCGTGACGGATACCGTGAGAACAACAAGCCCACGCAAAGGCATGTGAGAAGACCGCGACGAGACCACGCTGGGTGCGACGGATACTGCGAGAACAACGAGCCCACGTAAAGGTGTGTGAGGAAATGAGCGACGCCCAGAAGAGTCAAGTCTACATTACCTGTCGAGCAGCACGGAGTAGTCAGGGCAGGATCTTGACAGATAATCCAGCAGGGAAATTGAACGGCGGCAACCTACTGGACAATATTTCAGCGAATCAAAGCCGACCTCCCATACGTGGATAATGTATGCTTTGCACGATTCCGAGACGGATTACACCCCGAAGTAAAAAGACACCTGGTTATGAGCGAAACACCCACCAGAGTCTTAGTAGACTACGCCACCGCGGCCATCAAAACCGATAGCCGTCTATGTAACGTCGGAGTCATTAGTCGACGACCTGCAACCAGCCCAGAAGTGCGCTTCCATGTTCACACAAGGGAACCCCCAATGGTACCCCCAGAAGACCCCATGGATCTCGACGCCACCCGATGACTCAAGTTCGCCCGGAGAACACCGGACCGATTCCCTCGACAAACTAACACGGATGAATATTACAGCTGCGGAAAGAAAGGACATTTCGTGAGAGAATGCCCCCAGCCCAAAAAACCATGACTCCCATGTAAAAGACCATACAGAGCCGCAGAAGCCACCTATGAGGAACAGGAAGAAGAACCGAGCACCCAGAACCTCAAACCATCAGGAAACGACAGCCCTCCGGAATAGACCTTAGCAACGGTCACCCGAAGGAGAAGCCAGTTGCGAAAGAAGAAGAAGAACCACCCTACTGAGTCCGAACAACCCGATATGGCCGCAAAGAAAAAATAATGATCAAAGTAAGGATCCAGGGAACCAACAGCAAGGAATGTGCCACCACAGCCCTGGTGGATAGCAGTGTATCCAAAAACTTCATCGATAAAGCCTATGCAGAAGCCAGTGGAATACAAATGCGGGAAAAAGCAACACCCTGACGAGTCTTGACAGTTGACGGAAGTGAGGTCACCGGTGGGCCGGTAACCCACGACGCTCAGATCCACTTGAGTATGAACCACTACGAAGAAGATATCCGACTACATTGTATCACAATCGGAAACGCTCCGAACATCTTAGGACTCCTATGGCTCAAGCTTTACGATCCAGTAATAGGATGGAAAAACCATACGGTGAGATTCCACTCGGACCACTGTGCCGAAAAATGCTTGCCCAGCTTGCCAAGAGCCAACACGGTCCCAGAAGAGAAGGCCACAGAGCAATATTACAGGAAAATACCGGAAAATGAAGAAAACTGGGAAATCGGCGAAACAGACCCGTGGGAAGTATGCCAGACAATAATCGAGAAGATCAAGGAAACCTCCAAGACAAGGGAGAAACCTATCCCAGTTGAATATCACAAATTCCTCGAAGTATTCACCGAAAAAGAACCCACACTACCATCGCCCCACTGAGTACAAGATCACCATATTCCACTCAAGGAAGGAAAGATGCCCCCGTACGAACCCCTGCGCCCGCTGAACGACGAAAAAATGAAGGCCCTCAAGGAATACCTAGATATTAACGAGAAACGAGGGTGGATCCGAGCATCTACCTCCTCGGCAGAAGCACCAATCCACTTCGTAAAGAAAAAAGATAGAGGCCTGCGTATATGTGTGGATTACCGGCAGTTAAACGAAATAACAGTGAAAGACCGGACGCCGCTCCCACTAATTGGAGAATCACTCGACCAATTGTCCAACACCACCATCTACACCAAACTTGACATCTGAGACGCATACTACAACCTCCGAATTGCAAAAGGGGACGAATGGAAAACAGTGTTTCGAACTCGCTATGGCCTATACGAATACTGCATCATACCATTCGGACTCACTAATGCGCCTGCATCATTCCAAAGGTGGATGAACGAAATCCTAAGCAATTACCTGGATATCTTCTGCATAGCCTATCTGGACAACATCCTGGTGTTCTCCCAAAACGAAGAGAAACAATGGGAACATCAGAGCCATACTCACACAAGTACGAGACACCAGATTAATGCTGAAAGCGTCCAAATGTGAATTCCACACAACGGAGACAGAGTATCCGGGATATGTCATATCACCAAAGGGACTAAGAATGGATGAAGAGAAAATCCAGACAATCAAGGACTGGAAGGAACCAACGAACGTCAAAGGAATACAGAGTATCTTAGGCTTCGTCAACTTCTACCGATGGTTCATCAAAGACTACAGCAAAATCACGACGCCCCTATCCTCTCTGACAAGGAAGGAAAAAGTATGGGAATGGGGCGACAAACAACAGGAGGCGTTTGAGACACTCAAAGAGGCAATGACCACAGAACCAATACTGCAACACTTCGACCCGGAACGACCCGTCACCATTGAAACAGACGCCTCAGATTACGCCATAGGAGCAATTTACTCACAGCCCGACGAAAAGGGAATCTTGCATCCTATAGCATACTACTCAAGAAAACTCAAGGACCCAGAGTGCAACTATGATATCCACGACAAAGAGCTACTGGCGATCATGGATGCACTGTGCAAATGGGATACCTATTGCAAGACAACGGAACCCAAAATCATGATTCTCATGGACCACAAGAACCTCGAATATTGGAAAACGAAGAAAGACCTCAACCTACGGCAAGCCCGGTGGGGCGAGCGGTTAGCCAACTATGACTTCACAATCAGATATCGACCCAGGAAACTAGCCAGCAAACTGGACATCCTCTCTAGAGAGTCAGGAGACTCTCCCTGGGAAGGGGATATGAAGCATCGGCAGAACCACGGCCGAATCCTGTTACCGGAAGAAGTATTCGAAGCACTCCAGGCCAATACAACAGAAACCATCAACCTCGAAATAGACAAGGAACTCCTGAAGGAAATCGGGACACTGAGTGCTACAGATAAAGAGATCCAAGAAATCCGGAGGAAAAAGGCGAGCGGAACCACCCACGACGGAAAGATCGCGCTAGAACTATGCGAAGAAAACAAGGGGCTCTTAATGTACGACGGCCTTATATGGATCCCTGACAACGACAGACTACGTGTGACACT
>Ga0307512_10006171_pt1 | contig 12234 bp, 18 predicted proteins | sample 14_EM_MG_FD_200267 | JGI IMG/M metagenome (GOLD analysis project Ga0307512, IMG submission 200267) | Populus trichocarpa ectomycorrhiza microbial communities from riparian zone in the Pacific Northwest, United States - 14_EM | ecosystem: Host-associated > Plants > Roots > Unclassified | place... | reverse complement strand
ATGCGACCAGAGCAAACAAAAATAAAAGATAAGGAGGATGGGGAACTGTAGGTGGGTGGATGAGATTGTGTGAAGCAAATGACGATTTCATAGCACGGATGGATGATAAGGGATGGGCCAACAGAAAAACCGTCAAACGGTTCGACGCAAGCTGAAGCCAAAACAAAGTTCGAGTGCCAGGACGCCCGGCGCGCCGGTCAAGTCCAGACAGGGACACCACCATCGAAAGAGGAAAACGGACACAAACAGACTCTAGAACACAAAATCAAGGACAAAAATGTAGACTGGAGGTCGCGTTGAGGATCGCCCTTGAACGATTTAATATTTATCGCTGGGTAACTCAAAAGCGACCTTTCCCGTCCTCGGAGAGTCTTCTTCCCCATCCCCTGGTCCCGATTGCGACATACTTGTGTCCTGGATTGACAAAGACGCTCTGGGCGGATGCGAATCGGCGAACCTCACAGACCTCGCAGGGGAGAGCTCCCTAGGTGATCCCGGCATACCTGCCGTCCTCAACGACTCGATGCGCAAGTTCCTTATCGATCCTCTCCTCGAGTCCGGATGCACGGAGGAAGCGCGAGGGTTGTAGTACGGGGAACCCACATCCCATGAGGTCGTCCTCGACACTGGAATACCTGTTCCTCTATGTATACCATAACGACGGGGGCTTGGAGTCGACGACCGATCGTCTCGTACTTTGGAGTGCTCACGAGAGATGTTCGGAGTCTCAACGGTTGAAGGTCGGATGTATTTCTTCTTTTTCGCAGACCCTTTGCGTTTGAACGGAAGAGCCACCTTTCCGCCCAGGGACTTGGTCGCCGTCGGTCGCGATGCCCTTGTATCACTGGTATCAGATGCCCAATCGTCCTCAGCTGGTTCAGAAGTCAACTGATGTGTCTCCTCCACAACCGACTCGGGATCGAGGGTGCGGTTATGCATCTTGGGACTAAGACGTTGTTGGATCTCCACCTCGGCAGACTTGATACCATCCACCAGTCCCTCGGCGCGCTTGTGGGCATCCTCCTTTAACCAGCGGAGGTAGTCCCCGACGGCACTCCTAACTTGCGATTCTCCGCCGACAAACCTGGAGGTTACACGCTCGGCGTTTTCGGGACCATAGACGTTTCGACGGACCTCGACCTCGACCTGCGTCAAGAAGAAACCCGTCAGCATACCCTGAAGCGTAGCAACGCAGAAAGGATAAGCGCACCTCTCCACTAGGACCGGTTCCCCTCTCGATAACCTGATGCGGACCTTCCCTCCACTCGGCCAAGATAAGCGAGCCCTCGCGTTCGCCAGCTCTTGATTCACCATCGCTCACCGCCGTGCTTGTCGTGGGTGTCGAGCCACTAGGCACATCCCCTACATGCTTCTCTGCCACTGTGGGACCCTGGGTCATGAGGATGTCCTCCTTTTCGTGAATAGTCGCAGCCGGGGTCGCCTCGCCCTTCTCGATGGTATCCTGGACATCGCGGTTGATGACGATGTCCTCGGCTTTGGATACCCGTCGAGTGAGGGTGGTCCAATCGGCAGCCCCACCATGTCGAGACCATGTGCGAGAGACGGAGTGGACACGTTTGGTTAGGGAGAAGAAGGGGATCGAAAGACCGTGGACGAGAATGGAGCAGAGGACGACAAAAGCGATGATCGGTTGGATGGACTTTGCCAAAAATTCTGGCTGGGTCTGGGGGTCTTGCGCAGGGTACGGCAACCTGTGAACGGCAAGGGTTGAGATGAATATAGCGCCTAGAAAGGTCTCGTAAGCAAGTGGGGGCGAGCTGCGGTCGACGAGAAACGGACGCACCAGCGCCCATAGGACCAAAATGACCACTGAAGACAGCTTCCCTGAACGTCTTGATGTCCGGAATCCATTTGTAGAGAGCAATCATGATTGGCAAGCGCCTGAGGAGCAAGATAAGGATGGAGATGACGATCAGTCGCCAGACAGTGATGCCCAGAACAGGATCATCGAAATCGTTGAAGGGTGTCCAGGCTCCAATGTACACGAAGCAAGCAACATTGAAGAGAAGATCGATGACGGAACTGAAGACGGCCTCCTCAGTCTGTCGGTTGAAGAAACCATCCCAAGCGAAAGCGGTACCACAACAAAATGCGGCAAGGAGATCATCGGTTCCGAGCATGGTTCCGGTACCGATTACCAAAAGGGCGAGGGAAACGTATTGGGCGACGTATGACTGACGGTCGATAAGCCCCTTTTCTTCACAAAACTTCATGAGGTGTCGGAAAGCGAAGCCGAGGATGGAACCATAAATGACAGAAAGCAGGATCTGATCTGGTGAATGGAGGGTAAAAATAGACAACAAAGATGAGCACATGGGATGTCATGGAAAGGAAGCAACTTACACAGCCACAAGTCCAAGAACCATTCTGCAATGGCATCCCCTACGGTTTCATTGGTGGTGAGGTATAAGGCGATGAATAAGAATGGAAAGGCAGCCCCGTCATTGCAACCGCACTCTGCCGCCAGGAGGTGGCGGATATGAACCGGGACGTGTTTCTCGGCGTATTTACCTCCAACCACGGCAGCAGCAAGAATAGGATCGGTTGGGGTGAGACAGGCAGCAATGGCCAGGCAAGAGAGGAAGTTGAGTTTTGGCATAAGGGCGTAAATCAACCCAGCGGAAACGAACCACCCCTGGGAGAACGATGAGGGTCGAAACGGACCAAAAGTAGGAATACGCATACGTATGTCATGACCGGAGCGAGAAGGAACAAGAGACTTTTCCAATGCTTGCGCATGTAAGCCTTGGGAAGCTCGACGCCGATGGCAAAGACGCCGATGGCGAGGACAACCCTAGTCAATTCGAGGGTAATGTAGTTTTCGGTGTTATGGTTTCCCCAAGATCTTGGATTGAATATTCCGGCTCCATAGGGACCTGAAATAATGAAAGAGATGAGTGGAGTGCGAGCAAAAGGAGATATTTCGGACTTACCGATGACAACTCCGAAGAGGAATGCCCAAATAGATTCTCCAATGTACAGCTGTGGGGCCCTTGAGCATGGTCTGTAATCCAAGAGAACGAATGCCGCTCACCTTCTCTCGGAGGAAGAGGGAGAACATGCCAAACTGATGCCGAGTATGAGAGGGTGAGCCACGGAAGAAGACAGGAGAGCGCACCAAAACAACGAAACCCCCAAGACAAGCATATACAACGTGAGGCGTAGACACATCGAACTGTAGAGTTTCCGTGAGTTTCTTTGCCAGGGTGCTGAATGGAGAGGAGGGTGAATGACTACTAACTGGATGGAATTGGAACATGATCTAAGTCGTGAAAGAGAGAGGGGAATAGAATGGGTCGGGGGCCAGAGTCGTGAGCTTCGTATGCATGAACTGGGGATGGAAGGGAGGGATGATAAGCCCAGGGGAGAGGGAAAGGATGACGGGAGAGGCTGATCCACTTTTCTTATGTAGTCATCCCGCCAATTGATAGCCGCGCTTGAACAATTCCAACGTAAATAGCGTTAGAGAGAATCCATCCACTCCAATACGACGGCCACTCCCATCTTGGAACACTCACCCAGTCCTCGTGGGCTGTCGGTTTTATCGGTTACCGTAGTCTGTTTCCTTTTTTTCAGATTTTCTTCCCTTTCTGCGAAGCGGTAAATCTTGGTCACCCTACCCGTACCTGGGCCCTGGCTGGGAACCCGAACATCAGGGACGAAGATGACCGCCCTTTCTCACAGCTGCTCATCTTCCCTTGTTTCGGAACTCGGTATCCAAGGCCATACCCGACGTCAACACCGTCTGTGTTTCACCCACCGCGTGTCCCTCCAATCCCGGAACATGGACATCTGGACACCCACATGACGCCGAACCCCTCCGACTCGTACGCTGGTGCTTGACAACGTCTGATTAATTCCTCCGCCAGCGTCTATAATACTCGAAACAATACACCTGCACCACTTCATCTCCGCACTACAGTACAAATCGCCCTCTCTTCCGCCCATCTCCCTTCTTCATTGGGGTGCGATCGCAGCTTCTCAAGTCATATCGCGGGGGTTCTCGAGGCTATTTCGCGACCGCTTCCTTCCACTCTCGGCCGATGTTTCAGCCAGTGGTACATCTGACCTTGCTTATCATGCCAAGACCCACCCACGCTCCTCCCAAGTCCACAAACCGTCGAAACGGGCCTGGGTTCCGGAACTGGCTTGGCCATCTACTCCAAGGGCTTGGATGTCTCTTGGGCCCCATTCCGGCCCTTTCCGCCACGGACTACCAGTATTCATGGCCGTACGTTTACCCTTTCAATGCTCGCAACTCCCAACAAAAGCAGATGGTTCCTGGTTCTGAGCTTTGTGTGGGAAAGCACCGCTCTATTTTGACATGAATGGGATACCCTCTCCATTTCATCAACTCTAGTACGTCCCGGCTGCCACAAAGGGAGATTGAACTGGAAACCGTGATCGTCGAGGACAAGCGACCCGGCCGTGGCACATCATCCGAGCGCCTCTGCATGGAGAAAGAGCGGCCACGACCTTCATATTCCAACAAGACCATGTAAAGAAAGCGTAAAGAAAGCGTCTACATTGCATGATGGAATTTAGATTCTGCATCACGGGTTCTGTACTGGGTATACGTGTATTTCTGTTGAATACGTTCGTGATTTGCCTAAACTTAGTGAATGAGTGTCTCGACCACTAGAACTGAGCCAAGATTGCTTCAGTCTCCCTGATATCCACACCCTCTTCCCATGACCTCGTCTCAAACTCTTCCTCCCCGCTAACCAAAAACTCTGGGGTCTCCCAACTCTGCCCACCCCACGTCAAATTCGAGGTATCATCCGCGTATCCAATATCCAGTCGCTTAACCCTAATCTTTTTCCCAGCCGAGCCAAACTTCTTTGTATTATCGATTGAGGTGAAACCCAAGTCGATATGGTAGACGCTTCGCTCCCGAACTCCCTCATCACTCTTCACCCAAGCGTTGAGGTTAACGAACACCGCGCGGACGAGTTTACCGTTCTCATAGATCGCGTATCCCGAAAGATTCGGTGCCGAGAGTTCGAGTTCAACGATCTTGGTCGTTCCAGAAGCAGCCTCACAGCCCACCGCCATATTGACCACGAGACCAGCATAGTATGATGGCTGCAGGTACGGCTGGGATGGTGGGGAGAGAGGCGAGCCGTCCACCGGAGACCTGTCTAGTGCGATCGGTTGGAACTGAGAACCAGTATATTTTCAGCGCTAAGCACAGAAGACAGAAGGAAGCGCCATACAAAGTTGTATTTGAACCCGATACCCCCATGATAATAAACTTCTTGCATTCCGAGTGTCGCCGCTTGCAACGTATAATCGATCGTCCAAAGCGCTGCCCCCGCTGTATCGCTAACTCCGGGTGCACCGTGACACGCGATGCTCCCTGTCTCTCTGTAGTACGTTCAGCATCAGCAACACGCAGAAAATGTGTGATGGGCAACCCACCCCATGACGTATACCAGCCCTCGACTTCGGGTGGCAGCAATATCAGATTCAAAGACAGTCAAATTACCCCGGACAGCGGACTTGCTCATGAAAGAGCGCAAATGGAAGTCTCCACCGTTACAAAATACCCCAGAGTACCGATGTTGAGATACACTTTCACAAAGCTCAGGGTTGTGCTGTGGGAGATTAAGCGGGCCACGCACTGTGAGATATATTTCCCAGGTTCACTGTCGAGCATCCCCGCGTCAAACGACTCCGCCGCCGTGAATGTCTGAGTAGCGAACGAACACGCGATAACGCCGACAGGTCCGCCGATAGTGAGCTTGACAACTCGTACGACAGGTGTCATGTTCTCGATCCAGCTATACGTGACATGTCGCTGAGTTACGGATCCAGGAAAGGCGGTGTAATGACACTAACTCCTGTACAAACTGCGATACTGTCCAATTCGCTGGCCTAGCCTTGCCGCGATAAAGATCAGGCTCGTTTCCTGCCACGTAGCCAACATGTCAGAGTGGTTGACTCAAACAGCGCTAAAGTCATACCGAGCTCGATCAAATCTAGCACAACGCCATTCTTGGTTGTTTCGCTCGCGGGAGAGAACGCTCGGACGATGCTCCGTGCCATATTCACCGCGTTCGTGGTATTGTCATAGGCAAAGTTGAGTCCCCACGTCATATGTGTACCTTTGAAGTCTTCTTTCAGCCTTTCACACATTACACAGGGTACGGAGAATCCTCACCACTGGGCATGAACTTTGACAGGCGGTAATACTCGTCACTGACGTTCATACTCGTTGCCTCTGGGTATGGGGTAATTTCGTTTGGAACAGGAATAACGGCCGACTCCGTCTACGGTTGCGATGTTGCGTCAGGAAATAGGCATTCTGGTCAAGGGGAAAGATATACTGACGTCGACGTTCGGGTCCCACAGCGTCCTGTCCTGGGAGTTAGCACCAACTCGGATCTTGGGTGGTTGGCCAGTGATTCTGGCGTAGTTTGTCAACGCGTTGAAGGTGTGGACGTTCCGGGAGTCTCTTCCAGCCCAATCTGGCTCAAGCGACTGTTAGGATGAACACCGTACACAGGTTGGTAGACGAACCTGGCCATCGATCCTGTTCCAGGGAGAATGACAAGAGGGTAGGAACCAACGTTTCAGAAGTGCTCGGGGGATAAGTTGGAATATCGGCTCTTGTGCTTGTGACAGCTCCAACTGCAGGTTCGAACTTCCACAGGAGCAGCACGAATAGTGAACATAGCCCGAGTGGCAACATTCTTGCACACGGGTATCGAGTTCAAGAGGTTGTTACGCACAGGAGCAAAGAGAAGAAGAGGGAAAGCCCTGGAAATTTCTCACCTTAAGAATCAACAAGCGGGCTCGGGAATAGAAGTTATTGTACGTACCAGAAGAGGCCCATTCGGGCATCTGCATCAACGACGAAACAATATGGAACACCAGCATATTGAAGGTGTTTATATCACGAAGGGAAGATCCTCGCGGTTCCGATGGTTGGTACGGGGTGCGAGGTCTCGGTGTAATTGCGCGCTCCGTGACTGGGAGACGAGGGGGATGGAAAGAGAGGTGCTGAATTCGAACTCATCGCTTATAAAACATCCGATGATCCTGCTTCGCTTCTGACGAGCGACGACCGTCGGATACATATCGTCAACGGAAGCGCAAGATGGTGGTGCAAGATGATCGGAAAAACACCCTGTCTCTTCCGCACATGTACCGATCCTCCCGATCGGTGACGAGGACAGTCTTTCCCGGTCGCCGGTTCCACTCCTCACCTCTATATCTCAACACTGCCCAATCCCAGCCAACACGTTCTAAGCCGGTAGAACCATCCGAGGGGACTGATGGTGCTCGGCCGGATGGCGGACCCGCCCTTTCGGAAAGGCTCCGAGAGTCTACGTCTCTGCTCCGAGGGTACATCACCAAAGCCACTGGAGATACTGCCATCAGCATCAGGAAGCGTGCGGACGGGTTCACCGCCGTCACCCAAACTCTGTTCTCCGAGCTTGGTGGACAACTCAATCGTGCCACTGGCTACGGGGAAATAGAGCTGCTAAAGAAGAAAGTGGAGGACCAAGGTATGTTTTCTTTTACTCAGTCTTTTATATCGGTGAAGTTGCACGTAAATTTACCATCGCAAATTTGTATTGACCAGAGTCCAGGATAAACGTTGCTCGCGAGGCGGCACAAACCGCGAAACAGACGTATGAAGAGGCGGTGATCAGACGATCCAACTCCCAACGAGAAGTCAACGAGCTTCTCCAGCGCAAGCACACGTGGACCGATGTTGACGTTGGAAAGTTCACCATGCTCGTCCGTGAGGATCATTCGTATGAGCAAGCCGAAGCTCGGACAAAGGAGGCTGCCAAGACGGCGGATGGTGATGTCGAACGAGAGTTAACGGAGCTCCTTCGGTCCATCTTGGCAAGGTACCACGAGGAACAGATTTGGTCCGACAAAATCCGGAGTGCATCGACGTATGGATCAATGGCGGCGTTAGCACTCAACTTGTTCGTCTTTATCATGGCGACCCTGGTCGTCGAACCCTGGAAAAGGCGCAAATTGGCTCACACGTTCGAGAAGAAGGTCGAGGAATTGTCCGAAGAGACAAGGGATTTACTGGAGAAGCAGATCCATCACCTTGAAAATCGGCTGGACACGGTGATAGCGGCTATGCCCTCGCCACGGCCCCCGTCTACGCATCCGCCCCCGATCGAGGTCGAAACGGTCTCAATTCCGCCAGGACCTACGACGCTACCCTATAGACTATATAATGACTGGTGTAGTATACCACACAAACTAGAAGGCGGACTCGTAGCTTCAGCGTTAGTTCTCGGCTGGTTGCTTGGTAGACATCACTGAAATATAGTTCAGTCACGTGCGCTAAGCGGATGGCAGACGCTCTTTTGGGAGTTGATCTCCGTACGTATATGCTCAAGCACGGCCATCCTGTCCGCGAAAGTATCCGCCCGCTGTTGCCCTCGGCTCCGCTAACCACTACTACGCGAGACGTCGGGTCTGCTAATGGCCACTGAAGTATTCAACTCGAGAGCACAAACCATGTCTCTTGGTCCCGACCCCGCCCAGCAACAACCGGAGGAGGAACAATTCCTCTCGACCTTTTTCTGCCGTGCCCTCTTCGACTATCAGACCGATAACGACTCCTCCCTCTCCTTCCGCAGAGACGACATCATCGAGGTTCTCACTAGGCTGGAATCAGGATGGTGGGACGGTTTGCTCGGTCAGGAGCGTGGATGGTTTCCGTCCAATTATGTGACCGTCATCTCTGATCAAGAGGCCGACGCCGCCCTCGCAGCCGCTGAAGCTACGGCCACGGCTCAGCTGGAGTTCCAGGGTGCCCAAGCCACCGTCGGTCACACGCACAACTTCGGGCTCGCGCACCCACAAAACGCCGTCGCCTCTCAGGAATGGGATCAGCCCAATGGCACACTCCAACCACACACTCACACTCAAAATATCCAACCGCACACGAACAACATCGCCTATCCGCAACAGAACAGTACCGCCGCAGGTATCGGCTCGCAGGGGGGTGGGTTGTATCCAAGGTCTGGGACTCAGTCAAGCGATTTTTGGGTCCCACAGGTATCTGCGGATGGGCGGGTGAGTACGACTCTTCCTTGCTCCGATTCCGCTTTCTCCGCCTTTCCTCCCTTGGAACATTCTCTTGCATTTACGACATATCCTCATATCCTATCTGCGACATACCTTGTTATGGGCGCTTACTGTCTGGTTCCTTGGCGTTTATCCAGATCTACTATGTGAACACTCAAACGGGTCAGCAATCTCGCGATCTCCCGCAGGATGTGGATGAAGACATATCTGAGGGTGAGTTCCCTCCCCCTACCGACTCTCGTTACGGTCAACTGATTGTGTTGACAATGATTCCCGTAGATGTTGCGACCATCAATGGCCCTCGGAACGGCGCCGGATTCGGTGTTCCAAGACGGGCTAGCACCCCCGAACCATGGAAGAGAATGCTAGCTGATGACGGGCTATCTTACCATTTTGTCAACACGGTCGACGGAACGATTAGCTTGACCATGCCGACAGCGAGCACCCAGCAGCTGCGCGTGGCCAGTCGCGATCGTGGACCATCTCAAATCGATATCTCTCCCGCTGATGTACCTCCGCAGATGGGCGTCGCATCCGGAAACGAAAGCGATCGATATAGCGTGCACTCAGACGATTCGGATACGCAGCCCGCCCCCGCTACTTTGGGTAGGGAAAAGTCTTCTTCAAGCCTTAAGGCCCCCACGAGCGCAGGTCCATCAAAGCCGGCCACTCAATTGTCCCACTCTCCGTCGAGTGATCTTACACTAGCCGAGCGCTCCGCCCAAGAACTACAACAAGCTTTGGTTCCCCCACCCCCCGACTCGGTTGGTCACCTCGCGGTTGTTGCCCGGGAAGCGATTGGAAATGTTGTCCAATACATTCAAACTCACGATAACACATCTCCCGGTCGCTACGGACACGAACTAAACGACCGGGTTCTTGCCGTTGTATACAGCGTACGCAATTTGCTCTACGTTTCCGCTACACCATCAAGTCAGATAACGAGCAACCTATATCCCCGAGATACTCGGCACACACGGACCACCCCTCCCTCCCAGGCCCTCCAGGCTCATTTGAAGCCCGCACAACGTAAAGTGGCGGGTACCCTTTCAAAATTGGTCTTGTCGACGCTAGCGGTTCAGTACGAGGCAAACCATGCTCAAGTGGCTGATAAGCCTATGCGCATGGAAGGCGATGCAGGAGAGCTCGATAGGGCTGTGGTCGCGTTTGTTACGGAAGTACAGAGGTTCTTGGAGCAGAACGCCCAGTCTTCAGATGCGAACGTGATCAAGAGGTTGTACGGCGTTTTCGAACCGGAGCATGTGGGGCTGGGGCTGGTTGGGGGTGGCGCTGCGGCTGGATGGAAGGGCTTCGGATGGTTAGCGTTAGAAGGAGAAGATGAGGCTCCAAACAGGCAGTTGTCGGTTGAGGTCACCACAGAGTTGAGGGGCCTTGTCGCGGGAATTGAGGCGAAGCGAACAGTGTTAGTGGATACAAAGTTTGATGTGTTTGGTGAACCGGGTGCGTTTTTCGGTGAAATGCTCTTTTGATTGGCTTTTAAGCTCATCCCTAAATGCACCCGATTTACAGATGTCGTCACACATTGTCGCGATTTCCTCTCGAGGTTATCAGAGTGCATCGACTACATCTCGACGATCCATGTCGCGAGGCATGTTGACGTCGATGGATTCAACGTCGATGCTAGTGTTACGCCGAATCGGGAGCTCTACCTTCAGACCGTTGGCAAAGCACAGAGGCTTGTACGAAAGCTGGAAGTGGCTGTTCAGGCCGTTTGCGACGAGGGGGCTTCGATCCTCATGGCTCTTCAGACCCTGCGCTCAACCACGACCGACTTCTCCACTTCCTGGCACCGGCTTTTGTCTCTGACAGCGGTTCTGCAGACCAACTTGGGCGTAGTTAGCGAGACTTTCGAGGCGTTGCTGACTGTGGGTCATGATCAGGCCGAGCTTGGTCAGGGAGAGTATAACGGATCGATCGAATGGAGAATGTCTCGCGTAAGCATCATCGAAAGTCGGATTGCGGCGGTTGTTGCACTCCCGCGTATCGCTGGCGCGTCCTCGCAATCGGAGACGGAGACGGAGGATGAAGTGGTTAACATGGAACTGGCGTTCAGAAGACCGGATCCGAAGACGAAGCCGATGGGCGGCGAACCGTCGTCGATCAGTATGACACTATACAGGAATCCTTCGCAAAGTTCGGAAACGAGTCTGGAGCCGTTGAGCGAGAGTTATAGTGAGTCAGGTGGAGGGTCAATTACACCAACTTGGTCCCGCGATGGATTGGAGTCGCTGGCCAACGGGTCGGGTGCGGTGACGCCAAAGATCGACCTTGATTCTTCAGATATCGATCGGATGCTGGAGGAAAGCAATTGTGCGTTCATTCTTGACCTCTCCGCCATCCCGGACTGAAGGGTTGCTTTTAGCTGCTAATGCGAAGAGTCCGCCGAGAGCAGCCAAATTACGGAAGATCCTTGGTGATGATGCTCCCCAGGCGTATATCGACAAGGTCAATGCGGACTTCAAGAAGTGGTACTTGCGGTCGGATCATGCACCAGAGGATCTTCAAACAGATCCAGAAGGGACCGTCAAAGGGGGGACGATACAAGCCCTTACCGAGAGGCTCACGACACACGACGCGCCAGGTCTGTTTTTGTTTTTGTGTTGCTTGTGTGCTCACTGACCATTCTTTCCCAGATACCAAGTATAACAAGACGTTCTTGATGACGTACAAGTCATTCACTACGACGAACGAGTTGTTCGATATCCTTGTGGCTAGGTTTTGGACACAACCTCCCGAGAATCTCGCCCCTGCAGAACTTGACGAATGGAAGAGGTTAAAGCAACATGTGGTCCGAGCTAGGTTGGCGCTTCCTCTAACTCTTCCCTTAGTGCGTGCTGAGCGTTGGAATTAGGGTTTTGAACACCTTCAAGTCGATGATAGTCGACAACGACATTCTGGAGGACGAGGACTCATTCATCTTTGAACGAATGAAAGAGTTCATCTCCAACGAGGATGTACAGGGCTTCGCCGCTGCGAAACAGTTGGGAATTCACATCGAGCGCGCCGTAAGTTTCGTTTTCCTGGAGTGCTTGGAAATTTCGAAACTAAGGTACATCATTAGCAACGAGGTGATGCCAGGCTGACAACCTCCACCCAAACTGGTGCCGCACCGCCGTCGATTCA
>Ga0307512_10006170_pt1 | contig 12235 bp, 11 predicted proteins | sample 14_EM_MG_FD_200267 | JGI IMG/M metagenome (GOLD analysis project Ga0307512, IMG submission 200267) | Populus trichocarpa ectomycorrhiza microbial communities from riparian zone in the Pacific Northwest, United States - 14_EM | ecosystem: Host-associated > Plants > Roots > Unclassified | place... | reverse complement strand
CGGGTTGCCCTTGACGTCGACGGAGACGGTCGGATCGCTTTCGTACGCCAAAATCCCGCGCAGCGGACCGGCGGCGGCCTCGGCCATCGCGCCGTTGACCTCGGCGACCGTGACCGGGCGCTCGGCCTGACCGGTCAGCTCGGCCAGCGAGCCGATCGGGGTGGGCACGCAGTAATAGCTGTAGCGGATCTCGCCGAGCCGCGGCAGCGCCACCCGGACCAGGTCACCGACGACGTGGTCGTGCGGGATGATGCTCTCGTTGGTGGCCCGGCCGAGCCGTGGGTCGTCGCGCGAGGTGCCGACGAGCGAGTCGTGGACCCGTTGCCAGCCCTGGATCGCCAGCATCACCGACGTGCTCACCGAGTGCAGGCCGAAGCTGTCGAGCAGCACCTTCGCCATCACGGTGAGCGCGTTGACGCCGCAGGAGGCCGGCGAGACGACGTCGTGGTGCGTCGGGTCGTAGGTGTCGTGGTTGGCCCCGTACACGAGGAAGGCATCCGGCTCGTCGGCCGACGCGCTGATCACGACCTTGCGCGCGCCGCCGTGGGTGATGTGGGTCCGGGCCAGGTCCCCGGTGCGCAACCGCCCGGTGGCCTCGATGACGACGTCGACGCCCACCGCCGACCACGGGATCAGCTGCGGTTGCGGCTCGTTGAAGGCACGGATCGGCCGATCGTTGACGATCAGGTAGTCGGGCCGGGCGGTGACCGTGCCGGCGAAGGCGCCGCGGATGCTGTCGCGCATCAGGCTGTACGCCATCTTGTTGATCGGGGCGACGTCATTGACCGCCGCGATCGTCACCCCGGAATGCGGATCGGCGCTGACGATCCGCATGAGGCTCCGGCCGATCCGACCGAATCCGTTGATGCCAATTGCGACGGTCACCAAGACTCCTCACGACCGATAGGTCACCGAGCATCGTCATGGCGCGACCGCGCCAGATCGCTCCAACTTCAACCCGCCGTTACTTCCTCGACACTATGAGTGTGCAAGTTGCACGTCAACGCGGGGTCACAGAGGACCAACTCACAGGCCCGTAGTACGCGGCGTATTCGCAGCTAGGGTTCGCTGCAGGCCAACTTCTGACGGGGATCCGACCGTTACAAGGCTTGATTTCCGGCGCCAGAACCGGGTGGCAACCGAACTTCCCGATTCGGCAACGAGGCCGGGGCTGCTACCGGAGGCCCGCCGCAGCTAGCACACGGTTACGACCGGAACTCTTCGCGGAATAGAGCCGTTCGTCCGCGAGCGCCAACACCTCGGCGAACGAGTCGGCCTCCGCGCCATGGGCGACGCCGATGCTCACGGTCACCACCAGCCCGTCGGCGACGGTGCTCCAGTCGAAGCTCTGCACCGCGACGCGGACCCGTTCGGCGGCCACCCAGCCGGCCTGCTCGTCCAGCCCGTGGAACAGGATCGCGAACTCTTCGCCGCCGTAGCGCACCGCCGAGTCACCGGCACGGCAGCTCCCCAGCATGATCCGTCCCAGTCGGCGCAGCACCTCGTCGCCGACCAGATGCGAGAAGGCGTCGTTCACGTGTTTGAAGTGGTCGACGTCGACCAGCGCGACGGTACGGCTGCCGAGGCCGGCTTCGACGAGGTGCTCCATCGCCCGCCGGTTCGCCAGGCCGGTCAGCGGGTCCTCATGGCTCTGCTGCAACAGGTGCTCGGTGCGCAGGATCAGCTCGCGGTTGGTGTCGCTGAGCGACTCGGCGCGAACGCGTTCCTGCTCGGCGGCGGCCTTCGCCTGCGCCGTCTCCAAGCGCACCGCCGCCACGCGGGCGCCGCGCTGCGCCGACTCGGAGACGATCTGCTCGAAGAGGGCGTGAAAGGCCTTGTGGTTGTCCAGGGCCCGGGCCAGGTCGCCGGCGCGCTCGTACGCCTCGGCGAGGTGCTTGTGATAGGCCATCGCGGATTGCTTGCCCTCGGCCAGCGCCAGCGCATCGGCGAAGAGCTCGGCCGCCTGCGAGTAGCGCCCCAACGCCAGGCAGATGCCGCCGCGCGTGTCCAGGTGATGGGTGATCGTGTAGGCCGTGTCGAACTCCGGGTCCGGTTGCCAGGACTCGAGCAGCCGCAAGGCCCCCAGCTCCTGACCGACCGCGGCCAGTCCCTCCGCGAGGTTGGCCAGCGCGGTGGCCTCGAACCGCCGATGCCCGTGCCGGCGGGCGACCAGCATGGCCTTGCGGGACAACTCCGCGGCGCTGCGGTACATCTCCACGGCGCGGGCCTCGTCGCCGGCGGCCCGAACGGCATCGGCATGCCCGAGGTAGGCGCAGGCCATGGTGTCCATCAACGCACCGCCGGCCACCTCGTCGCCGATCATTCGCGCGGTCTCGGCGGCGCGCTCGCAATAGGCCAGCGAAAGATCGAAATTCTCCACCGACAGGCAGACCACACCGATCGTGGTCAGCGCGTTCATCCGGGCGGACAGATCGCCGCTGGCGTCCGCCGCGTCCAGGGCCAGGTGGCTTTCCTGAACGGCGTCCTCGGTCTCGCCGGCGACGAGCAGGATCCGGGCCACCCCGGACCGCGCGCGAGCCTCGGTGGCGAGATCACCGGCCGCCCGGCTGAGCTCGATCGCGGCAAGCCCGGCCGACATGCCCTCCGGGTACTTGTCCTCCATCCGATCGCAGACCGAAACGATGGCCAGCGCACGGGCCTGGGTCGCGGGCTGATCGTCCACGGACCGGGCACGTGTCGCGAGCGCCCGGGCGTTACGCGCATCGCACCGATCGAGCAGCTCTTGCGAGCGCCGCAGCAACTCGGTGGCGGTAGGCCCGGTGCCGTTCCTCGGGCCGGCCGGATCCGGCGACGGGGTAAGCAGATCCATCGCCCTCACCCCCATTCCCCAGCTGCTATCGCGTGCTCACCCGGGCCCGAGCCGGCGGCGTACGGTCATCGGGTCCGGCCGCGACAACACCGGATAGACACTCGAGTACGCCTGCCAGGACGGCTGCTGCCGAGGCTCGCGGGCGGCCAGCGACCGGGTGAGGGCCTGCAGCATATCCAGCAGAGCCATGTGCAGCCGCGGGTCGGTGACGATGCCCTGCGCGTCGACCATGCTCAGGCTGAGCGGAACGCGGATGCAGGCGGGCCGGAGCACCCGGGCGTTACCGTGGGCGAGGACGGTGTCCAGCGTCGCGTAGGCGCCGTCACCCTGCCCGGGCGCCGCCACCGAAAGCCAGGCCACCGGCTTGCCGTCGAGCTCGCCCCCGTCCGCCAGCCAGTCCAGCAGATTCTTCAGGCTGCCCGGCAGCGAGCCGGCGTACTCGGGGGTGCAGAAGAGCAGAGCGTCCGCCCCGTTGACCCGGTGCCGCAGAAAGGTCACGGCATCCGGAGTCTGCTCGCCGGGCACGAACGCGGGAAGGCCACGAAGCCCGTCGTACAGCGAAGCAGTGATCTCGGCGGGAGCGAACCGGGCAGCCGTGCGCAGGGCCGCGGTGTGCAGGGATCCCTCCCGGGTACTGCCCGAGATCAGCAGGATGCGCATCATGGCGCCGACGATACGGCCTGACCCGACCACGACACGCCGACAGCAAGCGCGCGCCGCCGCTTCTCTCAAGACGCCTGACTAGGGTGGGCGCCCGTGGCGATCCGCTGTTTGCTACTGACCGGAGGACCGGCGGCCGGCAAGACCACAACGGGACGGCGGCTCGCGGAACGCCGCCGACGAGCCGCGTTCGTCGACGTCGACGACATAAGACAACTGGTGGTCGCCGGCGCCGCAGCACCCTGGACGGCACCCGAAGGAATCGCACAGGCCCGCCTCGGCGCCGACAACGCGTGCGCGCTGGCCCGGCGGTTCACCGAAAACGCGTTCGACGTGGTCATCGCCGACGTCGTCACGCCCGACACAGCGGCGATCTACCGCGATCAGTTGCCAGGCTGCCTGATCGTCCATCTCGTAGTGAGCCTGGCGGAAGCGCATCGCCGAGCGGCGATCCGAAAAATCTGGCTGACCACCGACGAATTCGAATTCCTGCACCACCGCGACGCAACCACACCACCCGACGCCGACCATCGCCTCACGGTCGACAACCTGACAATCGAGCAACAGATCGCGGCGGTCGCGGCGCTGTGGCGTTAGCCGGCCAGGTCAGTTCGAAGCACGCTTCAAATACTCGTCGAGCATCTCGGAGTGCATGGCTTCCAGGTTCTTCTCGTGCACCGTCGGATTCGAATCCACCTCCAGCCGGTTCGGAAGTCCGGTCGCCGTCCAGTAGTGCCCGTTCTTGGCATAGAGCCAAACGTGGACCCACTTACCGCTTTCATCGCGTATCGCCCCGAAGTGCAGATCCGGGCGTTCCTTGACGAAGGTTGCCGTCTCCATGAGGTTCATCCCTTTCGGCGTCGAATCCAAACGTCATGTCCGAAGAGAAGTCTAGAAAGCCCACCATTCAGACCGCAGCCGAACGATCCACGAACGAGGTTCTCTGCCCGGTTGTCGGATTCGAGGTGCCTTCGGGGCCGGGAGCCACGAAGTAGGCAAGAAAGGAGCTGCCAGGCTCAGCACTGGCAAGCAACCTGCGCCACGACCAGAGATTCGGATGATCCCAGTGCGCGGCGGCCTCGGCCGGCGCCAGTAGCCCGATCGCCTCGGCCACCTGGTCGCTGCTGAGCCGGAAGACGCCGGACCTGCCGACGTAGCCACACACCAAAGCCAAAACGGCCGCCGGTAGCTTGTGCTCCCCGCCCGGCTTGTTCAGATACCCGACCGTCAGCCCGCCCGCATCCCTGCGCGCCAGCGTGTATGCGGTCGGCTGCACATACCCGGGGATGCGTGCCACGAAGCGCTCGTACGCAGCCCGCAGGTCCTCGTCAGTCGGCCAAGCATCGTGGTCAGAAGGAAGCACGGCAGAGGACGATAGCCGGACTTCACGATCACCGCGCGCGGAAATCGCACCACCGTCCTGCCGAGCACCTCGGCGCAGGCTCCGGGCGGTCGTGACCTGGAGGGCGACGGACGAGTCGACCTGTACGAGTGCCCGTTCCAGGAGAATTCCAGGAAGGCCACCATTCAGACCGCAGCCGAACGCCACTTCAGCCGTACCGACCCAGGTAGCGCTTCAGGCGCTCACGGTGGAGGGCCGGGCAGGAGCCACAGACCGGGCTCAACCTGAAGGTCCGCGGCTTCCTGGGCCGTCAGCAGCTCGGCCATTATCGAACGCCCTGGGCGCTGGCGGATGTGATCTGAGCGCCAGTAACACGCTTCCTCACCGATCAACTCGACACGGGGATCGTCTGCTGGACCCCGCAGCCAGAACTTGAATTTCACACCACACCTCCGGCCGAACTGGACATACGCCGCTAGTTGCGTCCGTTTGGTTGCTTGCGGTTGGCCAGCCTTTGACCGACGTGCACGGCCTACTCGCTGCCTGGCCACCCTGCCTCAATGGCGATGCGCCGAACTGCCTCGTTCTCGGTAAAGCGACCGAGTGGCAGGCCGGTAACGCCTGGCTCGGCACCGCGAACGTATGCGTTCCACTTGTCGCCGTAGCTGGCGTGAAGCCAGCCGATGAACCTGCCGTTCCACTCGACCGTGTGTCCGCCGAGCGGGCTGCGGGTGAGCCTGACGCCACCGGGGAACGAGTCGGTTTCCATGCCTCACCTTTCGTGCGAAGAGGGGTTACGTCGGCTTCTCCGATACGGAGATCACCCGCATTACGAGCTGGCGCCGTCGGGTGAATTGCACCGATGCCTCGTGATCGACCACCAGGACATCGCCCCCGTGCCAGCTGAGAAACCGCCGCCCGCAGACCACGTCCGCCGCATCTTCGCGACTACTCCGTCGTATACGTAGTTACGTATACGAACAAGACCCGATGTCAGCCTTCGTTCCGACCGGAGTGCCGAGACACCGCTACGGTCCAGTTTCCGGAAGAATCAAGGCGTGACCACGCTTGCACTGACGCCAGAGCGACGTGCGCAGCTCGCCGAGCTCCTAGAAGACGAACGACGCCTCGAGGCTGAATACCCGAGGGTGGCCGAGTACCTCGACACGGCAGCAGCCCTGTCCGGGACTGGCGACGATGAGGCGGACCGGGCATTCAACCTCCGAATGCTCAACTACATGACCGAGGACAAGTCTGTAGGCGGTCATCCGTACTGGGATATCGTCGGCCCCGCCGTCTCCCAGCTCGGCGAGCGCCGTGTCGTGAACGGTGGAAATGCCCAGGGCAGCGCTCGACTGGCGTACGCACAGACGGTCCTGCAAGCGACCTATGCCTACGCGGTTCCGTCGCCAGAGACGATCGAGTGGATTTCTCGCTTCTGCGCCGGCCGACCCATCATCGAGCTAGGGGCAGGACGCGGATACTGGGCGGCACAGCTTTCCCACGCTGGGCTGAGGGTCGACGCATACGACACCGAACCCCCGGACAAGGCCGACAACGTGTCGTTCCCCCGCGCCGACGGGCAGGTAGAGGTCTGGCACCTCGTCGAAGACCTTGATGCATTCCACATCCGAGTGAGAAACGGGTCCGATTCTGTCCTGTTCCTCTGCTGGCCACCCGGATGGGGGAACACTATGGCCTCAGACGCGCTTAACTCGTTTGAGAAAACAGGGGGAACGCGGCTGATATACGTCGGGGAACCCCAGGGTGGAAAAACGGCGAACGATGCATTCTTCGAAGCTCTGTCTTCCCGCTGGCGGCTAGAGTCACAGGATGAACAGTTTGTTTCGTGGTGGAATCTAGCCGACAGCGCACAAGGCTGGGTTCGTCGTTAGCTCCGTCCTTGGGTGCTGGCACCGGGGTCAAGTATCATCCGGAACATAAAGGCGTCATAGCGATCTCGCGGGTAAGAGACATCTGACAGCATGATCAAACGCCCTTCCGCCGTAATGAACCTCTGGCGTACCTGCTTGACCAGGTCACCGGGTGTCGTACGCAGCCATGCTGAATGCTCCGACGTCGGAAGTCGGTCAGCGACCGTTTCCTCCAGAACCGCAGTCTCCGACAAGTCCACCAGATCAGGCCGTTGATACGTGTCAGATATGGAGACAGGACGTCCAGCCTCTGACGCCTTGGTGATGACATGGATAATCTCATCCCCAGGGGAGAGGTCAAATGCTTCCGCGATGTCAGCCGCAGCAGGAATTAGTTCCGTCTCGCGTTCGATCTCGACGCTCAAATCCGACTCGTTGCCAAACGTGTCTTCCGGATCCTCCAATTGCCGTTCAGGCGAGACGCGGACGAGCATCGGGCGCTCTGTAACAAAAACTCCCTTGCGCCGGACCGATCGGACTAGCCCTTGACCTTGGAGTAATTCGACAGCCTTTCGTACAACAATATCCGAGACACCTTTTTGCCGTGCGATGTCGGAATAGCTCGGAAGCTGTGATCCAGGACGAATGTCGCCACTTCGAATGCGGCGCGCATACTCGCCTGCAATGGTGACGTAGGCAGGCTCCGACACCGCAGTCCCCCTCATTTACCCGTAGTAGTATGCATGGGATCAGTGTACGACACCTTCGTATACGCAAACAAGCCAACTGTTCGAGTGGGTTATCGTCGTGCTCCAATGCCAATCTGAAGATATGCAAACTTCCGAATCAACCAACTCGACGGTTTCGGATGGCATCACTCAGCAAACGGTCCGATCCAAATGCCAGGCATCCGGTTGATGCGTTACAGATCCACGTCAGATGATCCGTGACATCTCCGGCTAGAACGACATGGATCGACCGTGGCCGAGGTCGGTCCGGTCGGGCGTCAGGGAAGCTGCCAGTCCGTTTCCCCGCTGGGGCCGACTGTGATCGGCTCGACGCCGGTCCCGGTCAGGTCCCAGGATTCGTACTGCGGATGCGGGCCGACGTGCAGTTCTTGGTGGTGGTGCGGGCGACTTCGGTGAGCAGTTCGTCGCCGTGGTAGATCCGCCAGGTGGTGTCGCCGGTCTCGACGCTGCCAGTGCGGCCGGCGTGAACCATGCCGACGGCACTGGCGGCGTCCCTGGCCAGGTGGGCGACGGACGAGTCGACCTGTACGCCGGATTTTGTGCGCGGCGGTCCTGCGACCGCCGGCGGCGGCCATCCATCTCGGCCTGCCGTTGCCGACAGGCTCTTGCGGCCTACCCGCAGGCTCGGGCGAGCAGCCCTCGAACGCCTGCGCCGGCCATCGCCTTGCGGCGGTGGCCTTACTTGGCCTTGCTCCGGGTGGGGTTTACCTAGCCACCCCGGTCACCCGGGATGCTGGTGAGCTCTTACCTCACCGTTTCACCCTTACCGGCTCGCCTCGGCGGGCCGGCGGTCTGTTTTCTGTGGCACTGTCCCGCGGGTCGCCCCGGGTTGCCGTTAACAACCACCCTGCTCTGCGGAGTCCGGACGTTCCTCGGCGGCGCCCACGAGGGGCACCGACGCGACCGCCCGGTCGACTCGTCCGTCGCGTCGCCATCGTAGCGTCCGCCAGGATCCGAACCGTCCGCCGGGATCCGCACCGTTCACCAGGACCCGGACCGTCCGCCGGGACCCGGACCGGCGGACACCCGGGCGCCGGCGGGCCGTAGATTCGGTCGGACCATGGATCTTTCACACGTGCTGCTTCTTGTCGTCGCCGGCCTGGCCGCGGGCACCGTGAACGCGATCGCCGGCGGTGGTTCGCTGATCACGTTCCCCAGCCTGATCGCCGTCGGTCTGCCCTCGGTCGCCGCGAACGTCACCAATTCCGTCGCCGTCTGCCCGGGTTACGTCTCGAGCGTGCTGGGCAGCCGGGCGGATCTCCGCGGTCAGGGGCGGCGGGTGCGGGCGATCGTGCCGAGCGCGCTGGCCGGTTCGGTTGCCGGGTGCGCGCTGCTGCTGCTCACGCCGGCTCGGGCGTTCGAAATCGTGGTGCCTTTTCTGGTCCTGGCCGCGGCGGCGACGTTGGCCTTTCAAGAACGGTTGCGCGGCCTGGTCGGGCATCCGCGGGCGCTGTCGCCGCGGCGGCAAGCGATCACGCTGCAGGCCGTGGTGTTCGGCGGGGCGATCTACGGCGGCTATTTCGGCGCGGCGCTCGGCGTCATGTTCGTCGCCGCGCTGGCCCTGATTCTGGACGAGCCGCTGAACCGGATCAACGCCCTCAAAAATGTGCTCTCGGCCACCGTCGGCCTCGTGACCATCGTGGTCTTCGCGATCTTCGGGCCGGTCCACTGGGGTGCGGTGCTCACGGTCGCGCCGGCCACGATCATCGGCGGCTACGCGGGTGCCAGGCTCGCCCGCCGCCTGCCGTCCCGCGTCCTCAAAATCACAATCGTTTCCTTCGGTACGGCGATCGGCCTCGTCCTGCTCTACCGCGCGTTCCGCTGAGCGGGCCGACGGAACCGTAGCCGCGTGGTTGACGTCCGACCCGCTACGAGCGAGCCGGGAGGCAACGGAGTGCGGATACTCGGGCTGGCTGTGGCAGCGGTGCTGGCGGCGTTCGGATGCGCGGCTTCGGCCTCGTTCCTGCATCCGGCGCCCGCGATACATCGGCAATGGACCGGTTGCCCGCCGGGCGATCCCGGTCCGGGCCTGCGGTGGGGCCCGCTGGGCGGCTCGGCCAACCGGCTTCCACGATTCCGCGACGACTTCCGGCCGGTCGCGGTGATCGTCTGCACCGAAGAGCCGCAGCGGCGTCCCGACGGCGGCGTGGATCTGGTGGCGGCCGAGTACCGAGGCACCGACCTCACCGAATTGCTGCCCGCGCTGCGACTTTCCGACCTGCCGATAGCTACCGATACGTGCCCCAGCGACGCGGCGTTTCCCCGGTGGTTCGCTCTGCTCGACGCGCACGGCCGGTGGGTCCGTCCCGGAACGCCCACGAACGGCTGCGGAGAGACCCGTCGGCAGGTGCTCCGCGCGGTGCGAACGCTGCCCCTCACCGTGACCCGCCGCCATCCGGTGCGGGAGCTGTTGTCGGCCCAGGCGGCAGCCGCGGGGTGCAAGCAGTTGGCCAACGACCGGGTTGTGGAGTTCAACAAGCTCGCGAAGTACGTCACGCAGGACCCGACCGAGCTGGCTGTGCCGCCGGACCCGATCACGTTCAGCGGACCGGTCCGCCTGTGCGTCTATCGCGTGCTGTCGGACCAGACCAACGAGAGCCTGGGCGACTTCGTCCGCGGAGGCGTGCTGTCAAACGACCGCACAACGGCACTCAACCGTCTCTTGCAGGCGCCCCGGAACGGCACTCCGTGCGCCGAGCAGTCCACCCTCTTCGCCCAGCTGACGAACGCCGAGGACGAGTTCCGCGACGGCGTCGTATCTGTGCAACTCGACGGCTGTCGGCAGACAGCACTCGTGCCGCAGACCGCGCTGACGAGGCTGGCTCGCAGCGATCCGGCACTCGTCGCCTTCCTGTCCATGCCGTGACCGCGGCCTTCAGCCGCCAGTTAGCGGCTTGGCCATTACCCAGTGCGGGATGTCGCCCGGGGCCGCGGCGAAGTCCTCGGCAATCGGCTGCCAGCCTGCGTTCAGATAGAGGCCGCGCGCGGCCGGCGCGTTCGGGTCGCAGCCGAGCAAGGCCGTCCTTGCCGGCGCCCCGGCCGTCATCAGGTCGAGCACCATCCGCCCGAACCCGCGGCGGCGATGGCCGGGGTCGACGGCGACGTGCACCACCTCGAAGCAGCGCGACCCGATCCATTCCCGCGCGGCCTGTTCGGTGAGGAAGGCCGCGACCCGGTCCACCCAGAACGTGCCGGGTGTGCCGATCACCCCGAGCGCCACGGCCGCGACCTCGGCGTCGTCGCCGACCCAGGCCAGCCGCGCGCCCTCCCGTTCGGCGAAGTATCGGCGCACCCGGTCGGCGAAGCGGTCCGCACTGGACGGTGGCTCGTGGTAGGGCGCCTCGGCGAAAGCCTTGCGGTAGACCGATGTCGCCGCGGCCAGCACCGGCCCGGGAACCTCTCCGCCGATCGCGACGTGTGCCCGCACTCCGTCCATTGGAGCATTCTGCCAGCGCGGTCAGGACGCCGGTCAACGGGAGAAAGCGAGCGCCGCGCCCGGACGTAGGCGCGGCGCTCTAGAGGGGAAGCGGGTCAGGTCGTCATGGACGACACGGGTCAGGTCGAGGAGGCCACCGCGTCGGGAGTGACGCGGGACTTTTCGAGCCGGGGGTCACCCTCGTCGGCGAAGTAGTCGTCCGGTCTCGTGCCGTCGACGCCGTCGGGGGTCTTGGTGGCGCGCAGGATGAATGTCACGATCACCGCGACCAGCACGTTGACCGCGACCGCGACGAAGCCCACGTAGATCGTTTTCGGGGTGTCGAAGCCGAAGTCCTTCAGCGGGAACGCCGACCCGCCGAAGTGGGCCCGTTTGGTCGCCGCGTTCGGGATGTCCCACAGCATCCACAACGCCAGCGCCATGCCCGCGGCCCAGCCCGCGATCAACGCGCCGCGGTGCATCCACCGGGTGTAGAGGCCGAGCGCCACCGCCGGGGCGGTCTGCAGGATCACGACGCCGCCGATCAGCTGCAGATCGATCGAGAACTGCGGGTCGAGGAAGACGATGAACGCGACCGCGCCGAGCTTGACGACCAGCGACGCGACCTTGGAGACACTCGCCTCCTGCGCGTGGGTGGCGTCGGGCTTGATGTACTCCTTGTAGATGTTGCGGGTGAACAGGTTGGCCGCCGCGATCGACATGATCGCCGCCGGGACCAGGGCGCCGATGCCGATGGCCGCGAAGGCGATCCCGGCGAACCAGGACGGGAACTGCTGGTCGAAGAGCAGCGGCACGACCGTGTTGCTGTCCAGGCTGCCGGCCTTGCTGCCGGGCAGCGGCTTCACGCCCGCCGAGATGGCCATGTAACCGAGCAGCGCGATCAGGCCGAGCAGCAGACTGTACGCCGGCAGCGCCGACATGTTTCGCTTGATCACGTTGCGGTTCTTGCTGGCCAGCACGCCGGTGATGCTGTGCGGGTAGAGGAACAGCGCGAGCGCCGAGCCCAGGGCCAGGGTGATGTACTGGACCTGATTGTTCGCGTTCAGGATGATGCCGTCGCCGGGCGCGGCGCTGGCCTGGAACTTCTTGTCGGCCGCGTCGAAGATCGATCCCCAGCCGCCCAGCTTGTACGGCAGATAGAGCACCGCCACGATGATCACGATGTAGATCAGCGTGTCCTTCACGAACGCGATCAGGGCCGGCGCGCGCAGCCCGGACTGATATGTGTACGCCGCCAGGATCGCGAACGCGATGATGATCGGCAGGTGCCGGGCGATCGCGCTGTCGCCGGTCACGCCCATCGTCTTGAGCACCGACTCGATGCCGACCAGCTGCAGCGCGATG
>Ga0307512_10006169_pt1 | contig 12238 bp, 15 predicted proteins | sample 14_EM_MG_FD_200267 | JGI IMG/M metagenome (GOLD analysis project Ga0307512, IMG submission 200267) | Populus trichocarpa ectomycorrhiza microbial communities from riparian zone in the Pacific Northwest, United States - 14_EM | ecosystem: Host-associated > Plants > Roots > Unclassified | place... | reverse complement strand
CTTTTTCGCTAATTTCTTTAACAGTTGGTAAATCTATAAATTTAATCTCTTCAGTTGGTTTTTTTATGTTTTCAATATTATTTATGTATGTATTTGTATTATTTGTCATGATATTTATTTTAATTTTTTTAAATTTGTATTTTTTTGCTACTAGCTTAGTAACCAAGCCATTTACAGTTGGCTCTGACTAAATTTAGGTGCATTAGTTTCCGTAAGTTTTTTTAATTGCTAGTTTTAGCCTAGCAATTACTGATATAATTTTCGCCACTAGGGCGTGACTGGGTGCTCAAAAATATAGAGCATAATTTTTAAGTTTTTCATAAGTTTAATTTTACTATATTATACAAAAAAAATTTTAGGAAGCAAAACTTATTTAGAAAAATTTTGTTAAACTTGACTTTTCATTTTTTTTGACTTTTCAATAACATTAATTGATTTTTAAAATAATTTTTAGAGTATTTTAAACGTTAATGACTTTTTGGTTTAGCAACACAACATATCGCAAATCCCAAACCAAAGAAAAAATAAATAACTGAAACAATAAAGAAAGCAATTCCTCATGGTTGCATCCTTTCTTCTTTATTAGTTAAACTAAAATAATTAAGTACAGTAAAAAAAGGAGTAGTAAATGGAACTATTCATCAAGAAAGAAAATTCCTTAGTTTGTTAGCTTGACCAATTGTTTCTTTTGTTAATTCTTTTGTTTTTGAATTCATATTTATTTATTTTTACTAATTTTTTGAAATTTGGTATTTTCTTTTTTTCTTTTAGTAATTAAAGAATACTTTATTAATATGTAAACATAAAGTCATTCTTAATGGCTTATCAAAATAACCATTTTTTTTTCACTTAATTTTTTTAACTTTTGCTGAAATTCTTTTTTATGTTGCCTATCTAAACTATTATCAGCTTCATCAAAAATAAATATTTCTTTGCTTTTGCTATTTGCCAATAAGTTTTCTAAATCTATTAATTGTTTTTGACCAGTTGACAAGTCATTTTCAATTAAATTTTGATGTTCGGCATAAGCAATTTTTTTTCTTCACTCATTTAAGTTGATTTCACTTAGTTTATATTGATCATTAATTAAAATTTCTCCTTGGTTAGGAAGATAAAGACCCATAACTAGGTTAACGATAGTACTTTTACCAAAACCATTAGATTCTTCTAAACGATTAATTTTTCCGGGAAGAAAGGTTAGATCAAAATCTTTTAAAACCCACTTTTTATATTGATAACCAAAGGTAACATTTTTTAAAGTTAAACTAGTGATTGGCTCAGTAATTATCACATTTTTTTGTTCATCATTCCTTATTTCTTGGTTAAAAAGTTGGTTAAGACGTTTTTTTGCGGAAAAATAATAAGGATAATCTTTTAAACGGTATAACATTTTCTTTTCTTGGTTATAAATCTTACTTAGCATGTTTAAAGAAATATAACTATATTTTCCACTAACTAAACAAAATAACGGTAAAACAATATATTCAATGTAAGGAACTATTGAATAACTAGGAATTACCAAAGACAGAGTAAATTTTCAATCTCTTTGATCGGCTAAATTATAATTTTGATTAATGGTTTGCTGATATTTTTTTTGATAAGGAATAATTAAATTTTTTTTGATAATTAAGTCGCGATTATTAACTAAAATATTTTCTTCTTTTTTAATTCGTTCAGCTTTTTTTTGTAATAAAAGATCTTTTTTGTACACAAAATAACTTAAAATGGTTCCAACAATTGCTACTAACACAAAACCAATAAAACCATAAAGAAGCGTATTATTGCCAATAACTTGTTCTTTTTTGGCTATTCACAAACCAGTAAAGATTAACAAAAATGTCAATAAAAGATAATAAATTTGATTTGGATAATGAATAACTCGGTAAGTAAAATTTTTTTCATCATCATTTAAATTAGCTAAAACTTCTTGTTTATTATAAATTTTCAATTGAAAAAGTTTTTGACTAATTTTCCCTTTGAGAAAGCGGGAAACTTTATTAGCAAAATAAAAAGCAAAGTAAACATGAGCGATAACAATCACACAATAGAAAATTATATAAAAAGCCATAAATCAAAAAAAATTATTTTTTTCTTGAAAGACAAGTAGTTTATGATTAAAAAATTTGAAAGCAATACCTTTATCCATCTTTTTTTCAATAATTTTTTGAATAATTTCTGCTACGTTAATATCCATTACATAGTTGATTATCGCGCTAAAAGTGGTCAAGAGGTAAAAAAAAATTTGTTCTTTTCAAAAGATTTTAGTAATAATAGAAAAATTAATTTTTTCGGTTTTTTGAGTCGATTTTTGTTTTTCCATATTATGCTTGCAGATTTTTAAAAAAATGTTTGACTGCTTCACTAGTATTGATTTTTTCAATTTCTTTGGCAGTGAATCATTTTATTTCTCCAAGAACGTGCTTTTCTTCTGCTCTAACTATTGGTTCGCCAACAAATTTTTTGGCTTGAAAAAAATAACCTTTTCAATTATTTCAAAAAATTCCTTCACCGACTTTTTCCAAATCTTTTTCTTTAACTAGCAAATTAGTCTCTTCAAACAGTTCTCTTTTTGCCGCTGCTAAAGGTGTTTCGTTTGGTTCCAATTTTCCACCCGGAAAAACTCAACAATTTCATTTTTTACCATAAACTAAAAGAAATTGTTTATCTGTGTTTTGAACAACCACGCAAGCAAATTTAGTAGAATAATTATTTTCTTTAACTTGGGTTTTTTTGTTAAGCATATTACTATTTTTTATATAGACAAAAGGAAAGAAAAAATTTAATCAGTTAAACACTAATTATTTAACTAATACACAATTTTTTTTAGGTATATTAATCGAAGTGGACACTTTGTGTCCCAAAATATTAACTTCAATTTTCACTGTTAAAATATCTCCTTCGATTTTTAAAATTTTTCCTTGTTGATTTTTAAATGTTTCATCAATAATTTCTACGGTATCACTTTCGCAAAATATTAACTTTTCATTAAAAGGCAAAATTGGACTAATCTTCGCTTCTATTTTTTGCTTATTAGTTGATAAAGCTAGCAAAGTTTGCATATTTTTTAAAGGAAAAGCAACTGGCAATTCAGTTTCGCTACGCCGATGGTTAAAAAAATTAACTACGCCGGGTGTTTCATAAAAAATTTTTACTAGTTCAGCAGTCAAATGACAAAGACAAAAAAGATAATGGGGAAGTAAATTTTTTTTAGTAATATCAGTAATTATTAGCAAGTCTTTTACATTATTTTCCAAATTATTTTTCCTTAATAAGCGATTAATATTATCAATAACCTTTTGTTCTTTACCATGGACAAATATTATATATCAGCGAGCAGTCATATTACCCGATAATTTTATTAAAAATTTCAATTATTCCTAATGCCAAAAGCAAACAAAAATAAACAAAAAAAGTTAAACTAATACAGCGAAAAAAACCTAAGTCAAAAGTGAGCGACCTAGAAAAACTAGTATTTTTTTTTATATGTTGTTGATATTTTTTTTCTAAAGAATAGTATTTTTTTTTTGCCATAAATTTTTCTATAATGATTTTTACTATTTAATTTGTTAATGCAAAAATAAATTGCTTTTTTTCTTTTTCCTTTTGCTTAAGTTCCCATATAGAACCAATAACAAGAATAATTACAATGATTCTGCCGATTCATCACCAAATATAGAATTACTTTTTTTTAGTAGATGGAAGGAAAATAGTGAGAATTAGGTGTAGCTGTAATAAAAAATTTACAATATTTATCAGGGAATGGTAAAAGAGTTAGTGTTCATTGCTTAGAGGCTTTTCTAGTTTATTATCTTTGAAATAAATAGTAAAACTATAATATTATGACTGAGCTAATAATCATCAGAACCAATAATAGTCAACCTATTAAAAAGTTATTAAAAGAAAAGCAAATTAATTACGAATTCTACCAAACACCAGGTCAAAATTTGCCTATCGATTGAGAAACTAAGGCTTTAAAGGAATGAAAAGAATTAAGTGATGAACAATTAAATAAAGAATTAGATAGCTTAAATGACTAACCGGGGGAGATATTTATTGACTTAATTTTAGTCCAACCATTGGCACAGAGATTTACAAAATTAGACCATCTTTAATTCTTTTTATTTCTGATCAAAGAGTTATTGCTTTACCTATTACCTCTAATATTCGAGAAGTAAAAGAATGGCAATTAATAGTGAAAAAACTGATTAAAAATAAAGATGGTAAGATATTATTAGATCAGATTAGAGCTTTTGACAAACAAAGGTTATTAAAAAAGCTTGGTGAAATACCTCAAGCAGAAATGATTAGAGTTAATCAATTATTAAAAAAGATGCTTTTGTTATAAAGGTCAAATAAAAGCAATAAATTTATTTTTGCTCTTTATTTTCCTTGGTGAGAACTCTGTTCTTATTCTTCATAAATAATCAAATAACTATCCCTATTATTAATAAAACTATTGCTCCAATTAGCAAAGGTTTCCAGTCAAAATTATTGGAATTGTCATTGTCTAATTGGTTAGGGTTATTTGAGTTTCTTCTATTTAATTTATGAGAGGGATTATTACAATATTCGTCGTTTTTTTTCTTTTTGAGAAATAATTATTAAAATAGTAAAAAATATGAATTTTATTTTGATTTTTGTTATTTTTATTATTTTTGCTGGTTTGTTTCTAATTAGTTTGTCACGCAATTTAGTCTTTCGCATAATTAAAAAAAAATTAAAATGGTGGATATTGACTCAGTGAGGAGCAAGCATTTTAGTATTATTAGCAAAAACATTTTTATTAGTAACTGGGTTAAAAGTTTTTCACGGTTTGAAGCTCGGTGGAAGTTTTGCTGATAATTTGGAAATCATTAAAGGTAAAAAGTTTGATTTTCCTTTGCCATGAAAGAATTACCAACTCGGATTTAATAGTTTTGTAATTGCTTACCTACTGGCTGTTTTGGTTTATGTTCACTTAGCTTATCTCCATATGTATATAGGATATGTACTAGAAGACAAAATTCGGGAACATTTAGTCCAAGTTTCACTTAATCACTTTGTCCATCTTCCTTATTTACAAACCCAGGTAATAAAAAGTAAATTACGAAACATTCTTTACTTAGATATTCCCATATTAAGTCTCTATTTTGCAGGTGGTAACAAAGGACAAAATTTTAACCAAATTTTCTACCAAACTGCTGATACTTTTTTGACTGGATGATTAATTTTTACCTCTTTGCAGAATAAAATAGATTTTCTAATAATAATTGGCGCAATTATTTTTACTTTACTTCTCGTTGCTCTTTTACAATACCTAATAATAAAAAAGGAAAAGAAATTCAAACAATCTCTAGATCAAGAAAATCAAAAAATAGATAACTTGCTAGATAATATTGAATTATTGAAAAAGAAAGAACTGAGTCCGATTTTTTTTCAAGAAATTAAACAAAAAATTCAAAAAAATATCAAACAGAGAGTTAAAGATAAATTTTTAATTGTGGTTAACGGAGTTTATCCTAACCACCTTCTACCACGAGCAACTGGGATGATTTTGTTCTTTTTTACTTTAAATATTGAAGCGTGTTTGTTAACTGATAATATTCTCCGGCAACTAAAGAGTGTACTGGTAGCTACTTGGGATTTACCTAGTTTCCTCACTTCTAGCCGACGCTTTACTAATTTTTATCAAATGACTAAATTGCCAAAACAAGAGAAAACTCCTAAAATTTTTCTTCGAGAACCAATTAAAAAAATTGAATTACGCAATATTTGCTACCAATATCCAAAACAAAAAGAATATCTTTTAAAAAATTTCAATAAAGAGTTTAGAGCAGGAGAAATCAGCAAGCTTGAAGGACGAAACGGCACTGGTAAATCTACCTCTATTTTGTTGATCCTTGGGCTATTAAAACCACAAAAAGGTCAAATTATCATTAATAATCAATTTAACTTACAAGAGATTAATTTAGAACATTGACGGAAACAAATTTCCTATTGTTCTAATCAAACACTGTTAAAAAAAGGTTCCGAGGGAGAAAAACAAATCCAAGAACTCGAAGACGCTTTGCTAAAAGATAACTATTCCTTTTACGACAAAGAAAGAAAAAGCCAAGTATTGATTTTGGATGAGGCTTGAAATTCAATGGATAAGAATAATCGCGAAGAGTGAAGAGAAAAAGTTAGAAATCTCACTAAAAGTAATAAAACCGTTACCATTATCATTGAACATTAGCCATCATAATTAACTTTTCACAATATAATTCCAAAGCAAAGCGATATTTTTATATTTGTAATTTTTTTCATCAAATTCGCGTAGTTTTTCTTTTACTTGCTAAAAAAGAATTTTATTTCTCTTTCGGCTGCTTGCGGACTATCTGAACCATGAATAGCATTATTATCAATATTTTTACCAAAAAGTTGGCGAATAGTTCCTTTTTTAGCCTCCTGAGGATTAGTAGCACCAATTAATTCTCTTTGCAAAGAAATAGCATTTTTGCCTTCTCAACAAATAACCAACACTGGTGAATTGCACATAAATCTAGTCATTGCGGAAAAAAAAGGTTTGCCTTTGTGCTCTTGATAAAATTCTTCAACTTGTGGTAATGTCAAAATTACCTTTTTACTAGCAAGCATTTTTAGGTTAGCGTTTTTTAAAATATCAATAATTTGAATACCAACATTAGCTCGCATGGCATCAGGTTTGATAATGGTAAGAGTTTTTTCCATAATATTATTTTTTTAATACTAAACTAATTGAGCAAAAAAACTGATCAAAAAATTTTAAATTTCTATCTTTGCAATAATTTTCGCAAGCGTCCAAGGTCAGTATTATCTAATAATGAATTTTTATTGTGTAAGCGCTTTTTTTGACTATTAGTTTTATTATAAGCTAAATGTGAAGTGTGAGCATGCTTAATTTTTACTTTGCCTTTAGCAGTCACTTTAAAAAAACGTTTTTTTAGAGAACTTTTGGTTTTGAATTTGACACTAGTCATATTATTTTTTTTTATAGATCACAATCGAATAAACATTTTTGTTAAGTTTGATTCCTCCTTTTGTTTGAACATTAGAAGCATTAATTTGTAAGGTATGAATTATTTTTTGACATTTTTCCAAAGCAATATCTTTGTGTCCTTGTTCTCTTCCACGCATTACTAAGTCAATTCTTACTCCGGCATAGCCCTCTTCTAACCAGTCAATAACTTTTTTGATTTTTACTTGTAAGTCTCTTTCACCGATATGAAAAGAAAATTTAACTTCTTTGATAACATTTTTATTAGTTTGTGGATTGCTTTTTTTTTTTAACTGGTAAAGATATTTTTGGTAATCTAATATTTTACAAACTGGTGGATTAGCTTGCGGAGAAAGACAAAAAAGATCTAATCCTAATTTTTTAGCTTCCAGCAAGGCTTGGTTTTTGGAAAGAATACTTTTGCTACCGTCTTCATTGATTAGTAAAACTTCTTGAGCACTAATATTTTCATTTAAGAGTTTAACAAGATTATTTATCGCGTTGCTATTTTTCTGAACCATGTAGCGTTTCTTTAATTAATACGTTATATTTTTTACTTTGGCGAACTTTTTTCTCACTTTGTTTTATTCAACCTATTCTAGTAATCTTTTTTTTTTCAACTAATCAATAGGCGACATTAGAAAGAGGAATAGCAACCGCAACTTCTTTTAATTCGCTTTTTTTTTTATTTTCGGGACTTTTATCATATTGTTTACGGGTTGCTTTTTTTAAATAAATTTGTTGTTTTTTTGGCTCAATTTGGGAAATTTTATCAATTAAGCCATAAAAATCACCCGTAATAACTTTTACTGGATCACCAACTTTTAATTTAATTTTGTTCATATTTAGATAATTTCGGGTGCCAAGGAAAGAATTTTTTGGTAGCCTCATTCAGCAAATTCACGTAAAATGGGCACGAAGATACGTGTACCGATTGGTTGCTTATCTTCTTTCTTAATTAAAACAGCATAGTTTTTACTAAATTTGATATGAGAACCATCGGGACGAGCAAAACCTTTTTTATCATTAACAATAATAGCTAATACAACTTGTTTTTTTTTCGTATTGGCATGAGGAATTGCTTTTTTAACGCTAGCAATTACTAAGTCACCAATTCCACTAAATTTTCTATTTGACCCTCCTAAGCAACGGATCACTAATAATTCTTTAGCACCAGAATTATCAGCAACTAATAAGCGAGATTCATTTTGGATATTCATATAATAATTTAATAACTTTGCGAAATCGAAAAAGAAATTTTAACCAATTTCATTAAACTTTTAGACAAGCAAACGACTTTTTTCTAAAAATTTCTTTATAATATAAATATTTAAATATTAAATATAATATATATAATTATGTAAATAATAATTAAACTTATGAACAAAATCAAAATTATGCTCTATATTTTTGAGCACCCAGTCACGCCCTAGTGGCAAAAATTATATCACCACTAACTAGGTTTCAAATCTAGTTTAGTAAAAACTTAAAAATTAAACGGAGACTGATACCGTTTTAAAAATTAGTCAATTTACATAAATAAAAAACAAAAAATAATATGAAAAACAATAATAACAATAAAAAACCAACTGAAAATTTTACTTGTTCGTGACTAGTGGACGATTTACAGAGGAAGAAGTAAAAGCTTATAATTTGCTTCGCACTGTTTTTTTTGCCGAAGATATTGGACGATATACAACAATTGTTAGGACTAAATTTCCTACTTTTCGCCGTGCTGATCGATGCGCTGCTGATAAAGAATCAATGATTAGAGAAAATGAAGATGTAGCTGATATAATTCAATCTTGTAACAAAGTTATCCATGTAAATAACTTAACCGCAGATGAAGACCCAGAGTTAAAAACAAGAGCAGAATGCCGAACTATATTAAGACATCACTTACGATTTAATTGTCAAAATGTCTATCGCCCACGCAACCTAGATGAAGCCAACGAAAGAATTAGAAACCACATGACTGACCGCGAACGAACTGAAAGAGAAATGAATGAGATTAAAGAAAAATTAAAACAAGCTGAAGAAAGAGCGAAGAGAGGCGACGAATCAGCTAGAAAATTACAAGAAGAATATTCAAAGACTTTAAATAATTTAGTTAGTCAGCAAGCGGAAAGAGAAGAAAAAATAGCCAAGGAAATGGCCGAACAAATAAGTTCTAAATGGAGTGAGTTAAATACTCAACATCAAAACGAGATGAGAGAGATGAGAGATTTTTATGGAAATGCATATAATTCTCAGTTAAATACTTTGCGGGAGGAATGAAATAGGGAAAGGCAAACTCACGAAGCCTTTGTAGAAGAAGTGAATCGACCAGGAATTCGTATAAATTGTCGAATAATGTAACTTAAATAATGAAACAATGAGATCCGAATATAAAAGGTTAATATCAATATGATTTGAACTTGACGATTATCCATCAAAAAGGTTGGATTTAAGAAAGTTAAAAGAATTATATTTTGAAGCTAAAAAAGTATTTTTTAGTATTTCTAAACCAAATGAACTCGAACTTGAAGAAATATTAAGAATATTTCAAAAAGGTGGTGAAAAAGTAAATAATTTTTTTGATGATTGAAGAGATGGAAAAATACAAGTTACTGATGAAGAACTAAATTTATTGGAAGAGGCTTTTAGTGAAGCCTCTTCGATTATTAATGAATTAGTTAAGAACAATTTGAGTAATTATTTAGCAGAAGATAGTCGTAATTTACAAGCTCAAATTCAAAGTAGAAAGCAAATAATTAACGAAGAAAGAAAAAGACGCCAACAAATAAAAGATTTACAAGCCCAAATTGCTACTATTAAAAATCAGCCTAAAAATAGCAATAATGAAGAAAAAATAAGAAATTTACAAGAACAGTTAAATGCTAAAAAAAATCAAGAAAATAGCCATTTTTCCCAAAACATTTCAAATGCCGAGGAGAAAAACAACAGTGAAAAAGGTGTTATCGGTGGGGTTATTATTGGAGTTATCATCACAATTTGTTTCTTTTTGCTTTTTATCTTATTTAAAAAAAAGAGAGAAAAAGTCAATTTTAATATATCAGAAAGAAAATTGACAAAAGCCAGCAAACAAACAAAAAGTTTAAAAACTTAATAATAGTTATGAATTTTTTAGCTTTTGGCAATCACACTGTCCGTAATTTTCAAAGTAGATAAGAATGCTTATCCTAATGAATTTAAACCGTTGGATATTGCTTGGGTCTGGAAAAAGAGAATAGGATCAGAATATCAACATGTCGGAGTTTATATTGGTAATGGGGATTTAATTGAGTTAACTAATAATTTAGGTTGAGAAGAGGCATTAAATAGTTTTCCTAATTTTGTCAGAGGCGGAATAACAAGAAAAGCAAGTTGAAGCGGCTTTTTAGACAAAAAAAGCGGAAACATCCATCGCTATCATCCAATTATTCCGTTTAAAGATTATAAAGAGATAATAGCTCAGTTAGTATGAGCGAAAGATAATAATTTTCGTAAAGATGATTATAATCTACTTAATCGCAACCGTGAGCACTTCGCAAAAAAAATGTTTGCTAATTTTTAACCTTGGAAATTAGAGAGTTTATCAGCTAATTTCTTTTCGCTTTCTATCTATATTATTATTTATTATATTATACAAAAAAAATCTAATATATTCAGAAAAATACTTTTTTTGGTGTGAGAAAAGAACTAGGGGTTGGAGATTGCGGGAGATGGAAAAGATTAAGCAAAAAGAAAGGCTAAACTAACTAGTTGCTAAAATAAAAGTATAATTAATATTATGGTAATTCTTAAAAGTAAGAAAACAACTACTAAAAGCCCAGAAAAAGAATTTAAAAAATTTTTAGCCAAAATTGAAGATCCCAATTATCAAGGAGGATCTTGAGCTTTATCAGAAAATTCAACTCTTTTGGAAAAAACCAAGTATGAAATTTGTCAAAAAATTTTAACTTATCATCTAGATAAAGGCTTAACTACAGAGGAAACAGCTAAAAAAATGAAACTAAGCAAAGCCGAAACAGAAGACATTTTACATTGTCGTTTAGATTATTTTACCTTGGATAGATTAACTATTCACGCTGGTTATTTATTTGCTCCTTCGCAAGCTAAAATTACGGTCGAATTAAAACCAAGTCATAAAAGAAGTAAAAAATCAGGTTTCATTCATGCCTAAACTTACTAATAAAAAAGAAGAAAAGTGAGAACATAATTGTCATCTGACTTTTAATAATTTATTGATAACCAAACTAACTATTACTGATTACTATAAAAAGCATGAAAAGCACGGTGTCAACAGAAAACTAATTATTGAACTAGTAAAATTGCTCGATAATCGGAAAATAAAGCCTTTGGATGATTATTTAGGAAAAAGGAAAGTTTTTCTTTGGGATAGAATTTCTTATCAAGGCCAAAAATATCGCTTAATCTTCTGATTTAAAGATAACACTATTAATCACTTATGAATCAGAAATTGCTATCCGATTAATTAAAAGTCTCCTAGTAAAGGAAAAATAACCTTAATTTTACTATAAAAATAACCAGTAAAGAGAAAACTATAGCAACTATTAAATTAGCTTAAATTTTCCTGCTAATTATTAGGTAAATTAATTATTTTTGGGTGGGACTTCTTCGTGAGACCTTTGGGCTTGATAAAATTGGCTCTGATGGTGTTCGTAATGGTGAGTGCCATCATAGTTTCGTCTATTATCGTAAACAGTAGTATGAGAAGCCAGAGCTAATTCTTTATAAGCATCTCTTTCCCCTTGTAATTTAGCTATTTCCGCTATTAGAGAATTACTTCTAATTCTTTTAGCTTGAATTAGTTGCTGTTCTTGAACTTCTTCTTCCTGTTCCACAATTCTTTTTCTTTTGTGGCTTTCTTCGGGATTATCAGTAATTTGGAGAGAAGATTGTTTGTGTTCTTCAATTAAACAGAATTTTTCTTTCAATTTAACTTTTAATTCTATTTCATCTCTAACTAATTCCTCACAATCAGTCAAAATAGCTTCAATTTTATCCATAACTTCTTCACTAGTTTCTTCGGGAAGTTCATCTGCTAATTTATCTTTAATAACATTCAACCCCTTTTCGTATTCTCTTTTTTTCTTACTATAGCTTGGTTGGTCAGTTTGTTTTTTAAATCAAAAGATTAGGCGATAAAGCTTATTTTGATAAGTAGTTTCTCATTTAAATACTTTATGCTTAGGATATTTAGTAGGTCGTAATCGACGATTATTTAATTTTTTTAATAAT
>Ga0307512_10006168_pt1 | contig 12239 bp, 8 predicted proteins | sample 14_EM_MG_FD_200267 | JGI IMG/M metagenome (GOLD analysis project Ga0307512, IMG submission 200267) | Populus trichocarpa ectomycorrhiza microbial communities from riparian zone in the Pacific Northwest, United States - 14_EM | ecosystem: Host-associated > Plants > Roots > Unclassified | place... | reverse complement strand
CTATTTTGACCACTTGATATGTTTTTCTCATGCCTCCACTGTATCCATCTACTTCTTTCCAATGAAACGTGTACAAGTTTGGCAATGCTATTCTGATTTAAAAAGTCAATAAAAATTATAGTTTTTAGAAAATTGATCCGGAAAAAGATTTTGATTATTAGGTATATCTACAAATCAATGGATGAGTCAATGACATGCATCAATTTCAACATAACTTCTAATCTCTACACATTTAATTGATTCAAAAAACAAAAAAATCTATTAATCAAACAAGATTTAATTGACTTATAGTTGACTCGATCAAGTTTAGCCAGGTTATTCTCTTTATTTAAAATCTTATCGGATTAAACAAATATTTTATTATTTTAAAATCTCGATTGATTTAACTAATAATTTAACTTGGGTTAAATTTTAAATATCAGATATTCTGAATTAAATTATCATATCACGGATTTAAATATAAAAATCTATTAATAATAGGTTTAGTGCAAGGTATCACTGCATTTTAGATTAGTTTAATTCTAATATAATACTTGAGATTTAGGTTTTAACTCAGTACATCGATTATTATAGGGTTGTACATCTGTAGCAGGATTAATGCTTGGACTTCCTTATACATATAATAACAATTCAACATACAAATGAAAACTCGGGCTATAAAGCGAAAAAAATAGAAATTGGACAAGCGGCTAGCTGCTGGATCTAACCCTTTTCTATGTTTTTGGTTTTTTTCCTTTGATTTGTTTTGCACTCAAAATGCTATATTAATTCATTTACTTTTTGTTTTTGTATAATTCTTAAATAATATTATAAATTGTTATTTGATTTTTAATTTTTTTTCAATTATTATGTATATGATATTAAAATAATAATACTAATAATAAATTGTTCATGAAGATTTGTTTCAAATATTTTTCTAAAAAAATTAAATACATTTGATTCAAGTTTTTTTAAAAAAAAAATTAAATAGATTTTAAACATGATTTATCACATTTATAATTTTTTTAATTTTTAATCACACATAAAATATGAATATATTATTTTGATATTTTTAAACTTGCTTTAGCAATTATAAAAAATATATATATTTTTAACAAAACATTAATTTCAATTAAAAACATTGCGTTCACTAGAATAACACAAGAGATGAGTTAACAAGAAAATTGATTTTAAACTTGAGAAATGCTAATTATGTGCTTATTTAAAATGACTTATATTTTTAACAAAAAAACTATTGTTTTATAATTAGATAAAATGTTTTAAAAAGCTACATGTAATATAATATCAAATATCTTATTATGCATCTTTATCTCAACTTTCTAACTCGATCTTTAATTTAAATCAACAAAATTATTATCATTTATTAACTCATATAATTTTTTATTTAGTTTATTGAGCACACATATTAGCATTTTATTTTGCAATAAAAATTTATCTTGATGGGAATTTGTTTTTTCAAAATGACAATATTTTTAGGTATAATAATAATGTCAAAGAATTTCTTGAGACCTATATATATTTGTTTTATATTTAAAAAAAAATTTAGTCCCTCACAATATAGTGCGAACATGCAATCTAGTAATAGCTAATGGGATAATCTATAATAACATGTTTGAAACCAATTATTTACTATAATTGAATTTAATTATAGTATTTAATTTGAATTTAACTGTTAAATTAGTTGAATTCATATATTTTTTTAAAAAAGATTCAATTTATTTTGTTTTCTATATTACAAATCATCACTTTTATCTTTTTTCTTTAAAAGTCTTGCAAAAAAAACAAAGGTGGGTGGATAGGTATTCTGAGAAAAAACTAATTTTAACATTAATTTTTTATATTTTTTGAAATTGCAAATAATATGAATTGATCTTTGATTTATTTTGTATACTTTTTAAATAATAAATTTCATTTAAAATTCAATTTTTTTTACCATCAAAATAATTTTACACACGAAATTTCATTAAAATATTAAATTAAATTAAATTAAATTTAGAGTGCTCGAAATATTCTTTAAAGAGTTCAGACAATTGTTGTCAGTGAAAATATCGTTAAAAATCAACCCGCCCTATAATGAAACTGAGAATTCCGAAAAAGCCCCTTACTCAACAGATTACCTACAGGCAGCAAACAAAGATCATGACTGCCAACCATCAGCTTCGCTCTTAACCCCCCTTCTCACTCTAAACATTATCTTATAATTAAGCAATCATCATCCACAATTAAGGTAACCCTCTTAATTAATTTCTTTCACATATCACCCTCATTATTACAAACCTCACCGGAATAACCGCACACAGCTCTCACCGGAAGCTGAATATAAATAAAATACCATCTCCCCACTCCCTCCCCTCAAAAAAAAATAAAAAATATAAACCCCTCTGTTTCACTCCTCTGTTTCACTCTCTAGAAACCAGCAGGGACCGAAGGGAACTTCATTTTGACTTGCATTTCAATGAAGCTTCTCTAAGAGCTCTCCTTCTCGAAAACAAAATTCTTTTATCGAAGTGATTTTTTTGTGTTTAAAAAGCAAATACAGAATGGGATGTGCTGGATCCTCACAAGCCAAAGCAGACGGTAACCTCACTCTATCGTCTCTCTTTCTCTCACCCCCTCTAATTCTCTTTGTTTGTTTGGCAGCCGGGAAACCTCAAGGAAAAAAATTAATCAAGAATACATAATGTTTTGGATTTTTTTTATTATTATTAAAAGGAAAAAGAAAAGGGCAGAAACTAATCGTAACTGATTTTGGACGTTATTTGTTGCATTAACAAGATTGTTAGTTTTCTGTTTTCTGTACTGTTATTACAATGCACTGGTGACTTCTGAAACCTGGATGATAGAGAGAGTGATTTGGTGACGGTGATTATAGTTTTTCAGATTTAATTACTACTTAAATGTGAGATTTCTCAATATCAGGATTTAATTTAGGTCAAAATGCTTCTCTTTGTGAATTTGAGATTTTCTCTATTGAAATTAAAAACAAATAATTTAATTTCTTTGCGAAACAGAAACAGAAAGTTGAAGATTTCATTCATTTTGGAACATATTCAAAAACTGAATGTTTGACTGAATGCCGTGGTTGCTTTCTTTTTCTTGTAAAGAGTTTTAATACGGATTTTTAAATTGATAAAATCCAATGAATCGGAATGAGTATAATTTGTTATCGGTGCTAGACCTCTGTGTGATTTTGAAGGACTATGGATGATTGGTTCATTCTTTTCGGGTTATCTATTAAGCCTGCTATCATGCAAGAGGTTTGAGACCAATCAATGATTTGAGCGGCATTTTAACTAGCTTCAAATTACAGTTATAGGCGAGTTTATTATTTTCCGGATTTAGGACATGAGGTGATCGAATTACCAAACAGATGTACTAGTTGTATATCAACTGTAAAATATATTGTACATGTGATTGCCGCTTCGGTTCCAGCTTAGCTTCCATTTATGCAAGTATTGAAAAGCTTTAATTACTGTAATTTCGTTAAAATGTGCTTGCTTTTAATGAGGTCTAATTAGCATGTTTGGTAAGTATGTTCTGTAGACACATGTAATAGCTGGAATAGTGAAATCTTCAATTCACGAGTTTCTATGCACCGCTGTTTAACGGATTTCTGGAAATTTCCGCAGTGGTCTCAAGCTTCTTTTGGTCACCATATTTATGTAATCTAAACATAAGAGTATTTGCTGATCTTTTAAGTTCATGTCTGTGTGTGAGAGAGATCTTATGTTTCCATGTATGTGTTTATTTGTCTGTATACTCTTCAGTGGGCTTATAATTTCTATGTTTTATTTTGTTTTTCTAGGCTATCCTTTTTATTGAAGATGCAGGATTAGATAGACAATTAAGGAGAGGAGGAGAATTGAATCTTATCTCTAGAATATTTCCTTGCCATCTGCTTTTTTACATTGCCACTTTTATGTAAAAAATGAACCCAGAGCACTCAAATTTAACCAGCAATCCTATGTAAAGCACCTTTTCTTTTCCTTAAATATATATTTCAGTGTACTTTGTGGCATGGTATGTCATATGCATAATAGTCATAACATGCCTTTTTCTATCTCTTCCTTGATTCCATTAATAAGGGATGAATGTTAGGTAACAGTAGTTATGAAGAGAAATATTTGAATGCCAACCAGTTTTTTATGTATTCTTTATTTAATCATGGTAATTAACAGAGACGAATGTCATATTTGTTATTATGACAGGGAGTGCTAAGAAAATACGGAAGCCAAAACCTTGGAAGCATCCTCAGCCTATTACAAAGTCTCAGCTTTTACAGATGCGTGAGGAGTTTTGGGATACTTCGCCTCACTATGGTGGAAGGAAAGGTACCTTTTCTGGAATGTCATACCACTTGTGGCTCTTCACTAGGATTTTCATAGAAATTAACCTTGGGTTGAGTAATATATTAATTTTTATAATGATTGAATTTATCTTAGGAATGAGAAGAAGATACTAATTGATCTTTTGTTGAATACGTGAAATCTGTCCTTTTTTTCCCAAGTAAAAAAAAAAAAATCCAGAGTGACATTGAAATACAGAATAAAAGTAAGAAACCTTGAGAGCAATTACATTGAGAAGTGCAGGTCTAAGTTATTGGAAACCATATAGAGGGAGTTTTGGAAAGAACCTCAGAAATTGCCACCACAGTACACTGACTGGACTGTGATACATATGTGTTCATCAATAACAGTCGCTGAATGTTTAGGAATGAACATAAAGAAAACAATTGCAAACTATTCTTAATTGCTTTGCTACATAAAATATTCAAGCTGAAGGGATGTTTGATTTAGATTCCCCTATCAGTTATTAGCTATTACCCATGAATTGTCTGTCATGTCTCTAATCAAGCAATCAGCGTGCGTAATTCGAGCACATAATTATTTTTAAAACATTAATCTGCTGATCTGAACTTTACGTTTTGACCCGTAATGAGGCAGGGTATCATTATGCCGCAGTATCCATGAAGATTTTGAAAGGACTATTCTTGATAGTTCATTTATAGATTTATAATTAGTAGGCTCCTTTCTGTTGATGTACAAGGAATATTGGAAAATTTTAGAATCTACTTCAGAGTGGAGATGTGCTTCGTAATTTTAAGGTTCCACTTTCCTTGACGACAGTTTGGCCATTGGCATTGCTGGTGCTGTGCTTTGTAGATTAGGTTTCTACTTTCCTTAATACTGTTTTTGCCATTGCCATTGCACAAGATCTATTTCTTCTCTCATATAATATTTTACTTGCTACTTAAGAATCTTAACGCAGCTTGCAAAGCCTACCACATATGCTTCTATTATCTAGTCTATATTTAGGATACGTTCAATTGAGTAGAAATTATCTCTAGCATTGACAAAAGAAACGAAAAATAAAAAGGAAGCAAGCGATAGGATGGTTTTGGAATAATGGATGGCACTAGTAAAGAATTTGAAATGACAATTCCTAGGATTTTTATTTAGTGGCAACTGTGCCTTGAGGATCAAGTAAAAGTTGTAATTGGACCTGAATATGCTATATAGGCTGTACAGGTTACCCCAAAAAAATTACTGTAGGCAACTTTGACTGGAGCTACTGCAGACTTGTGTCTCTATATCAGACAGTTGTCATACTGATACGGTACATGTGACGATATCAACCACATGCCGACCTAGCTTGTCACATTCCAAGGCTTTATCATAACATCATTAACTATTACTGAATCAGCATTTTATCATTTCAGTGGTCAGTGAAAGTTTTTTTTTTTTTTTTTGTATTATAGAAATTGGGGTTTAGAGGGGAGGTTACCGCATATGAAGATTAAATTTATCACTTCAGTGATTAGTAGCTGTGTTTGCTTTCCACAGTTGATAAAAAAAGGGATAGAAGAGAAGTTATCAAATATGAAGATCAGATGTTCATTATGCTGTCTCACTATCTATCTAGTCTTGCTAAAAGTTGTTATGAATGAAGATGAAAGGTTTTGAATTTTCTAGGACAAAAAATAAGATCCGGTTAATTTCACATTATAAAAAATTGCTTATAATATGCTTTCCAATCATTTATTGTATCTGATTCTGAGATATAGATTCCAATTTTCTGGATGCCAGAGATTTGGGATGCTCTTCAAGCTGCTGCCGAAGCTGAATTATCCCTTGCACAAGCAATTGTGGACAGTGCTGGTGTCATCATTCAAAATGCCGATTTGACAGTATGCTATGATGAAAGAGGTACTTAATCCTTCAATTCCTTATTGCGTAACCTTTTGTGTTCAACACCAAATCTCTCTAAAAAAAGTGGTGATTTTTTTGTTTGCAAAAACCAGAATTTACGGACTTCTTACTTTTCCACATAAGAGTATTCTAAATTTTTCTTATGCGGCTAAAGTGTATTTAATGTTGGTCTTTCCATGTATGTGATACAAATTTGATATATTTCTTACTTTCATGTTGTATTCAAAATGTTCCCGCAGGTGCAAAGTATGAACTACCCAAGTATGTTTTGAGTGAGCCAACAAATTTGATCCGAGAAACTTAAAACAGAGAACAGAGATCAATTAGCACTGTGTGTGCACGGATTGAATGTAAATCATGTAAATTATCTCCAAAAATGCCTTTCAAAAAGTTGGGTCATTTTATTTCTTTACATTTGCCACTAGATTTTCCTGCTGTGCTGTAAGTTATTGTCGTTAACTGACAACAGCATAACAATTGTTTGTATTTAGTGAAAAGATGTGTTTTTTTCACAAAACCTTAATAGCCAGAGGTTGGTTGCTGGGCTACTGGGCTACTGGGCGGTGTTGTTTGGTGCTTGACCATATTATTGAGTTGAAATTTATTATATGATGATGAGTTCTCTCAGAAATGGGGCTTCAAGGAGTTTTGATTGGTTTATGGATTTTATAGTTTTTCAAACTAGAATAACTTTGGAATTCGTATCAAAATGATTTTTCTTTTTAGATCTCTTTATTTTTCATTTCAAAACATCAAAATATTAAAAAGTATTAAAAAAAATATCAATTTAATAGCTTTTTAAGGGAAACGCATTTTAAACATTCTTAGTTTACTGCATTTAGGAGCAGAACATCATGAATTATGCATGCTATTGGATTCTCAGGCATGGAGTAAAAGCTAAAGAACTTGATTACTTTTTGCAAGAAAAAAAAAGAGAGATCATGGGTGTAATTTTGGCAAATCGAAAAGGTAAGCTTCAGTTTCTACTGCTGAGTGCTTTTCTTTTCTTCTATGACTTCACCACTGTTGAGCGTTGGTAATGCTAAACGAGTGGGGATGTGCGAGCGTCTTTCCTTGATGCAGACAGGTATCTTTGGTCAATCTTTCTTTGTACGGTTTATGGGCTTTAGTGTTTGTTAAAATTGCCTTTGCATACGGTTCTAATTGCCATTCGAGCTTCTCATTATGCTGTAATAATTACATCTGAATATTTGGCAGAAGAGATTTCACGTGAGCAATTAGTAATGATAAACATGTATTGATTTCATACAACACAAAAGGTTTAGCATATCGATTGCCTCAAGGCCCTAATCCTCCATTCACAACGCCAAAAAGGAATATGCAAAAAGAAAACCACAAAAGAGGGAAGAGGGGGCAAAAAGACGAAAATAAAAGTAGGTTATCAGATGACGTATTCATATTTAGTTGGTTTGCTCAAACCCTCTTGAAGAATGATAGAATGTTGCCTTGTTTAGGGTCCTTGTTCCCTCCCTTCTTGTTCCCTGCTTTGCTTCCTGGATTAGACGGAGCACCGTTTCCTGCTGCTGGAGACTTCTTAGTCAGAGGTGCCCTGAATGAACGAGACAAGATTAATAGTGCAGTTACCAGGTACACGCTAAAGTTTTATCACCAAATCCTAAATGGCAATTGACAACAAGAATCAACTAGGCAAAGCATACACCGAATACATGCAAGTGAAATTATAATGTAATAGTTTTGACCTGTTGTTAACAGTATTTGTAACTGCAGTATTTTCTGCTTTCTTTTTCGAATCCTGTGACTCAACTTTCTTAGTTTCTGTCTCCTCCCCTTCCCAGACTACCTCAGTTACTGCAGCAGAGAGAAAGACATATATTAACAAAAAAGGAAAACAAGAAATTAGGTTTTGTGGAACATTTCAAAACTAGAGAGAAGAATCCAAGAAAGGAATTTAAAAGAAAAGGAAAACAAAAACAAAGAAGAAATAACCAAAATACAAAGATTTAACGGGTAGGATATAGAGCTTTTAAGCAAAAAACAAAAAATCCAAGTCATCATATTTCTTGGAGGATTTTCTGGAATTTGAGAAGGATGAGCAAGGGAGTACCTTCTCTTCCACGCTCATCAATCCGTGTCTTTAGCACTTTTCTCCTTTTGGGGGAGTTTGGAGCAGCACCAGCAGCCGTATCCTTCTGAGCATCACAGAAGGTGAAGTCACTCTGGATCTTCTCCAAAGAGGAAGTTTTAGAGTCAATGCCTTCTCCAACTGAAGAATCATCTCTCAACAACTGATTAGGTGCTCCTTCAGTTGATTTCTCTACCTTGATCACTGGTTTATCTTCTGCTTGCTTCTTGAAGTGGGGCTTCTCCAAAACCAAGGCTGTACTGCTTTGGCCCTTTGGAAGTTCTGGTGATGCTAGATTGACTGCATCTTCAAACTCATCATCGGAATAATCTAAAACTACCCTCCTTTTTCTACTGCTATCCCCATTAGAAGTTCGCTTAAAATTCACACCCTGAGCCTCATCATCACTGCTCCCAATTTCAATTTCTTCACAAGCAGAAATTTGAGCTTCTGCACTCACTAATAACATGAAATAAACCAATTCAGAAATTGAAAAAGAAACAGCAGATAAGAATTAAATCCCAGGTGTAGAATAGGAGCTTGTCTTGCAGAAGTCACATTAGAAAATCCTACATCCTAGTTAAGCAGACAATTTCCTTGTTGTATGGCAACCAAATAAAAAACCTACCAGTAGGATTTGGAATGTGCTTATCATTATCAGCTTGTGCACTAGATGGCTTTGACTTGGCAGATGCACGACCCCACAAATTTGCCAACGAACCTCCATTTCCAGAAGAGGTTTTATCACTCTGGCCTTTCTTCTTATTGGCAGGCAAGAGAGAAACCTTTTCTTCATCCACAGTCTGCTTGGTAGCCAGATCATGAACTCCTGTTCCATTCCTTTCACTTTTGACACTGTTCACCAGATTGGGAGATGGAGGACCAACCTTTGGGCTTTGCTGAACTTTGGTTTGCTTAGATGGTGGAGCTGTAATAGTTTGACACACTTGAATTACTGGGATTTCCATACTTTTGGTTGCAGCAGGTCCATCACAATTGTACTTAACAAAGGAATTAAGAATCCCACAAAATCTGCAGAAGAAAAATTCAAGCACCAAGGAAAATAAGCTAATTTCTGCTGCAATTCATGAGAAGGGAGAGAGAGGGAAACCCTCAATCTGTAACCATCCAAGGCTTGAAATATCTCATCTCATTACCCCCAACCAATTCCCACCCCCAATAAGAACACATTTGTGTGTGCTAATTACATTAAAAAATGAGTTCAAAGTGCATCATCAACAAACTTGACATAACCAGTCAACTCTCTTCTAGAACAGTTTAGTACTAATAGTTTTGTTGCACGAGGCAGGTCAGCAGTCAGAAAATTATTGAGGATCATCGGTTCAGGCTTTCATTGTCTGAATATTTGCAAAGTAATAAGCTGTTACTACGGCAGCTGCATTATTGTAAAGGCTGCATATGAATTTCATAAATGAAATAATAATCATATCTAGCAATTCCATGATCTACACAAGTCAAGTTCTTGTAAGATACTGGAACTGATTGCAGACTACAGGTGCATCATACCTGTTATCTCTTAAGCAATTATCAACTGTGAAGGATTGCTTGAAGAGCTCTTCTGCCTGAACAAATTCAGCATTCCAAAGTGCAGCTGGATCTTTTGGGATGCAAGCTTGAACACTATATACCTGAACTGAGCAATTGCCATTGAATTCTTGTTTAGCTTCTGCAAGAAAAAAAATCGAAAAAGGAAATCTCAGCATATCCCTGTATCCTTGTCTCAGGCACAACACTCAAGTATGGATGATACTAACAAACCACGAAAGAATGCATGAAATTTATGTACCAGCAACGGGTGCAACAGCATCGATCCAGAATCAAGTAGCCGAGGTATTGAAATAGACAAAAACAACTTTCATCGCACATATTCATGTGAATGCATAATATGCTTGTTGCACTTCTATAATTCTTTGTTCTAATCAATAGAATTCAAAGAATTCCAACTACATTTCCATGGCCAATTCGAAGGAAAGAAATTCTAACTGCTAAACTCTCTTCCAGGAAGAGGGATCATAGATGAGCCAGGGGAAAAAAAAAAGCTAAGTGAAAAATGCTTAAATTGCTTAGGCGAAAGCACAAACCTATGGTTATGGCATACTAACAAGTCACCTAATGATTCTTCCAGGACACATTATTGCAAATCTAAGAGCAGCAGCTAGCAATGCCACCCTAAAACTCATCTATTATAATGGGATAGATGGAAATCCTTGCGATTTCAAGTATCTCTCGTTTCTAACCAACAATAACTACAATGATGTTAGCACCATTCAAAGACCTGACCTTCAAGTTTGGGACCGGAAACAAGCCTTATATGGTAACTTGAAGGGTTGTTCTTTAACCAACCGGATAGAGTGTATACTACTTCGAATCCACTTCTGCGTGTGTTAACAAATTCTTGAAGCAACCTTAAGGAAGCAACACCAACCATTTGTTAATTGAATGCACAAACCAGGAAAATAAAAATAAAAATCACAAATTTCAGAGAGGAAAATTACCTTTTTGCAGCATTCGATGAAACCATGAAATTTCGACTCAACCACTTGTATGAAACCTGAAACCAAGTGATTAAATAATTAATTAATTTTCTAGATTTACTAAAACCGACCCAAGATTACAACAACAAAACCCAGTAAAACTAAGGGGATTGAAGAGGAGTAGAAGTACCACTTGGAGTTTATCAGAGACAAGAACTTCAATTTCATCGAGAATGCCTAGGGTTTCCATTTGGGACATAATTTATTTGGGTTTTGGGCTCAAAGAGAAATTAGAGACGGAAGAAATTGTGCAGGTGGTTGTGCGGGTAGGTGTGCGGGTGGATGAAGAGAAAGAAATTACCCACTCCATCAATCAAGGACAAAATGAGAGTGTTTGATTTTCCCTCTACAAAGACACTGGTTTTCCCGCCATGTTGTTTTTGGGGGTTCTGCGTTCTTTTTTTCAAGGGTGGAATAGCAATGCAGGCAGGTGACATATATCACCTGTGTTTTCCATGGATCCATATTCTGGGCCAAGGGTGCATCAGCTAGGCCCATAATTTAACAGGAAGAAAATGGATTAAATTATAGTGCTTGAACTTAGAAATAAAAGGGAAGATTATTATCCTAGAGAATATTGAATATGTGGATAAGGGGGTGGATGTGGAGATAAAAGAGACCTTTAGGAGGTAAGGATAACGTTATGGATGGATATTTTACATAAAAGAGATGACTCTGCTGCCTTCGTCATCCAAAAAAACTCGTCTGCTCTTAAAACTAATTTAGATGAGGATTGATTCTACTCCATTCTTTTTGGTACCACTAAAAAAAAGATATATAATTTGATCATTAATTAATGATGATAATTACAAGAGTATGATATTAATAGAAATTATAAAAAAATTACAGCTCAAGATAGAAAAACATTGAAGACCCTCTACATAAAAATAGTTGAATCGAGATGCTAAAGTAATCATGGATAAATGCTATTTTATTTTATTTTTCATAAATAAGAGATATTTTAATAGTGTTTAATGTGATGTTTATAAATATTTTTTCATAGTAATATGACTTGAATATCTTGTATAATTGGCAATGTAATATATATACCATCAGAATCAAGAAAAAGCTTATAATATTAGTGCTTAATAAAAAGAGGATTTTTGTGATAACCGGAAAAATATATTGTTTTTATCCTAATTTGTTAAGAAGAAAAAGAATTAGAGTATGAAGAATCAAAGTGGTGTAAAAAGACATCAGTTTGGAATAAGTCATTGATAACTAGTAATAGTTCTATAAATATTGAAAGTGTTATGGGAGTTCATTTTTAGCTAGCTTTATCTAAAGTCATGCCGATGTGCCAAGGTCAATAAATCGCAAAAACATTCATATAATTTTAATGATGGTACGCTTCAATGGTTAGGGTTACTT
>Ga0307512_10006166_pt1 | contig 12243 bp, 8 predicted proteins | sample 14_EM_MG_FD_200267 | JGI IMG/M metagenome (GOLD analysis project Ga0307512, IMG submission 200267) | Populus trichocarpa ectomycorrhiza microbial communities from riparian zone in the Pacific Northwest, United States - 14_EM | ecosystem: Host-associated > Plants > Roots > Unclassified | place... | reverse complement strand
CCATGATCAAGAGTCAACCTGGCTCGAGGAGCATAGGATGAGGGTGAGAAGTTATGATACTACCCGGCCGCGAGGATTCACGCAATTGCGTGGATCCACGTCTTTCTACTCCGGGGTCTGCATTGCAATCCCATCGTATAATGCGATGAGGTCTTTCTACTCGGGGGTCTGCATTGCAATTCCGATGCGAGCGTGTACCGAATGAACCCATTCCGACGTAGGGTCACAGTTGGCCACAACGCCAGAGTGTTTGTTTAAAATATGAGACCGACAGAGCGAGAAGAAACGGCGAAACGGCGATCGGAGGGCGATATGCGACGCGACGCGTGGTATTGACGCTGGGCGCGGAGTAATCCGCCACCGGGGTGTCTCTGACGGCTCTGACGGAGCGCGTCCACTCTGACGGAGCCATCCCGCCCAGACGGAAATGTTTTTTGCTGATGTTGGGATGGCAAAGTCTGATATAGATGTTTGACGTTAAGAATGTAGCAATAATTGCCTCTGCATGCATATGCAACGGCAGGCGAGGTAGACTTCTATTTGAGCGACAAGGGAGGGTTTCGACAAGAAAGAGAGGCGCAGTGTTGACTGCGCTAGACTCTCAACGCTGACAATACTCAGAGACGAGATCCCTTGAAAAGCATTCAATCATGGGCTCAACTGCCATCAGATTACACTCGGCATTGATATTCAATATTACACCAACGTCCGAAGGCCTATTTGCAACGCTTGAGGGGTGTTTGTGCCTTCCTGCTGCGGTTATCATTGTAGTGCATTCGTTCTTTTAACATTACTTCGAACAATCAATCGTGCATATTTTCAGCTTCCTGATGGAAATCCCCCTTTGGCAGAGTTAAAAGCATTGCACAGAGAATAATGACGTATTGTCTATTCTATGACATCAGTTGCGTGTGCTTTTTCTACTGCTAGGCATTGGTAGCCCTGTTGGATGCTGGCACAGTTGGAACAACGTGAGAACTACTCAGTTTGCACCGAGATGCAAGAGGTCTGAGCAGTAAAAGTGGAAAGAGATGCCAATGCAATGGCCAGCGTTACAAACTGTCCTCACCGCGAGTACTAAATCTTGTCTCGAGGCTCCTCATTCATGAAGATACTTGTGGTTGTGCAAGATGAAGGCAGGGCCGTTTTGTGTTCATTTACCAACAAAACACAGGATATGAATCAAATCGTGGGCACTCGAGTATATATATCCCTTCTTCCCACCAAGACCTCCATTCTCTTTTCCTCACATATTTGACACACCTCCAGCATCCTGAACTTTCTCAACATCACGTGACTCGCACAAAATGACCCCTCTTGTTTTAAAACACACCCGATTTCCTATAACACTATGTAGGTTCCCTCTGCGCATGCTTCCGCTACATGCCACTGTATCATAATGCTGATGCCTCGGATGTAGATTTATATTCTACTCACAGCAATGGCACCAAACATTAGCCGCAGACGAAACGGGAAGGCAACTGCTAGTGCAAAATTACCGACATCAGTTATAAATAGACGCCTGTCGTTGGATCGGGACCGCATACAAGGATTCTTCGCAGACCACATCTGTGGACTCATACGAATATACAAAGTTTGCGGTGTCAAGGGTGAGAGGGCATGGGACCTCTTTTATGATATAATCTTTCTTGATCCAGTCACGACTCACCACTTTTCACGATTCCAGCTAATATGGCCGCACCGCCGGTGCAGGAGTTCAACTTTTCGACCGTGGTGGGCAACCTTCCGCTCATATATGGGGCAAATGTTTGACAAGACCCACCACCAAATGGACAATTGGAGGTGGGATGACCTCCATGCCTTCGGGGATCAAGTCGATCTGTCGAATCAGAGCACAACCAGCTTGGGGATGTTCAAACGCACAGGTGAGCGTTACTCTTGGTACGGCAGTGATGATCTCAGGGCAATGATTGAGCCACCAGGCTGCTGGCAGTACATGCCAAGCAACTTCCTGGCCATTGGACTACTGAATTCACACGAGATAATCAACAAGGATGAGGATGATCAGAACTGGGCGCATCTCACAGCGCCGAGCGGTGGAAGGACCCATTCTAGCAATGGCAATGACAATGACGACGGCAAGGGTGAGAAGGACATGCAGGGCAGTGAGAAAGGGACCAGGAAAGAGAAGGGACCAAAAGATGGGAAGGGGAAGGGGAAGGGGAAGGCAATGGAGGGAGGGAAGGGGAAGGGAAATGGTAAAGGGAAAGGTATTGTTAAACAAACCCCAGGGGGAGATGATATCTCTTGTGCCGTTCCTTTACAGTTGCAGAAGGACATGTATGTCGCAGACTCAGACACGGAGGGCTAACCACAGCAGGTTTCTTCAGAGCCGGAAGCATCGCCTGCTGTGTCAATGTCCTCAGATGATGATACTGACTCTACCGAGTCGGACGGCGAATATGACTCACAACATGATCCTGATGTGGATATGCACATGGAGGATGATGTGGACGCACAGGACGTCGTCGATTCAGACCGCGATGTGGATATGCTAAGGGACGGTGACTACAAAGAGGAGGAAGATGAAGAGGAGGAAGATGATCAGGAGGAGGATGAGGATGAGGAGGAGGATAAGGATGAGGAGGAGGATAAGGATGAGGATGATGGAAAAGAACCTCAGACGATTGGCCAAGGTGAGATGGTAAATCCATCGGCTGACGATGGAGATACCATGGTAGACAATCAGCCAATTGTGCTCCCTGAGCAAGGCCAGGAAATGTGCGTGGTGTCAGCAACCGTTCGCGGTTACCCGGCTTCGTTCTGGATGGGAACCAAATCGAAGGCCCCGGTCCGGGCCAGGAACCTCCGAGCAATCCAACCCGCTGACTCCAAGTTGGCCAAACCCGGACCCTTACCAATCAACCTGCGGGTTTTGCCGTGTTTGGCTCCAGCCATCGGTTCCCATCTCCGGTTCCGCGTTTCGGGTTTCACATTCATGGTCGCATTCAGATATGCTACTGATAATTGAAAATATTGATATTGGTACATCACGGTTTATTTCTGATGCATTGGCCATCTTAGTGATCAAAATGAACAGTCACATGCGCTATACCACATCCTGAACATGAGCATTAATAGAGCGTCAACGATTGTTGGTCTTTTATCTTGGGTAATCTGGGGGGCGACATTACACATAGCCATAAACATAGTATTGGCCGCCTTTATTACAAAAAAAGAAAGCGAAATGCTCCCTACCCCATCTTGAAAATGACCGTCAATGGAGCGTCAACGATTATTGGTCATGCATCTTCGGTATTATGAGTGGCGTTTGATCACAAGCATCCGTATACAAGGAGGTGGCAGCCTTTATAGGCAGATAGGTACGGGATATTCCTGCCACATCCTGCGGGACAGTAACAACTTATGTCATTTACAGAGCTCCCACAAGGTATTCTTGAGCCTTTTAGCGTACAAAAGCAGTCAAAACGATGTATATAGACCATAACGGCCACATCGCGCTGTGATTGAACATGATGGAAGGCCAACAATCGTTGACACTCCATTGACGCACATTTTCAAGATGGGGCACGTAGCGTTTCACTTTCTCTTTTGCCTATAGAAGCAGCCGATAATACGTTTATGACTGTCTGCAACCTGTTGCACCCCATTTTACCCAAGATGCACGACCAATAATCATTGACGCTTCGTTGATGCTCATGATCAAGATGGGGCAGGGAGTGTATTCTACTCTATTTTGCCTATAAAGGCAGCTGATAATTCCTTTATAACTACCTATAACCAACCAGTGGTGCGAATACCCAGGACGCATAACCAATCATGGTTGACGCTCCGTTGACCCTCCATTTCAAGATGAGGTAGGGAGCGTGTCGATATGATTTTTGTCAATAAAGGTGGCCAATACTTCAATTATGCATAACTATGATGAAATCAATTGTGAATTACCGGACTTACATGAACTAAAATTGTTGACGCTCTGTTGACGCTCATTTTGCCACGCGTGTTCCACATTATACAATCATTCGATTTGGTGTAGTCCTTCATTCACATTGTTCTGGCAGCCTTTCTAGCGTTTTCATTTACTTTCTTCTTGATCACTACATTGTTCTTGAATAATACATATAAATATATAATAATTATCTCCAAAATCCGGTGCCTTTCGATCAATGCTCATTGTCACTTGCAGGTTCACTCAATAGGCTGCTGTGGTCTTGCAAATGGATGTCAGCTGCATTACCACACAGCAGATAGTGTACTAACCAGTGGATGTTCCTTCATCAGTCAGCATATCTGGATCGAAATCTGTATCGGACTGGCTATCTTGGGCAGAAGCATAGAGCGTAAAATCTTCAGCACAGGGAGGTGATGTATGTGCAAATGCATATCCAGCCAGCAAATTGACGATTTGGGCCCGTTGAGCTCCAGAACTGTTACCAGTTGGGGCCGGTGGTGTTCCAGGCAGAGGTGGCGTCGCCTCTGGAGTCGGCTGTCTGCATCTGTTGGGGGGAGGTGCACCTGTTCCTTAGCGTATCCAACGTGTCTGTGGGTTCTTTCCCGTGTCATTTTGCCAAGGAAGGCATCCGGCTGTCTGGTTTTGAAGAAACATAGGCAGGTCTCTTTCTATCGCAGCCTTCACCTTTTCATGCCCAGGAAACTCAACACCCCACTTTATCTCCTCTCGGACCTGAGCGCAAGGTTTTTTGATTGGCAATTGCGTTTCCGCTATTGTGGCGCACGAATAGTCTTCTTTGGCCATTTTCGCCTCATTCAAGGCCAGGCGTATGTTGGACTGTTCCAACTGTACCCGACCTCCTTGCCTTGCCATAGTAGCAGACATGTTGAAAACCTACCAGAAATTAATTGCTGCTTGTAACGATGAGATTCGGCGATTACCTCAAATGTATACGCTTCCGTAGCCTCCTCTAATGTGATTGAAGCCTGTTTCATCCACTCAAGGAGATTCTTAACAGGGAATTCGTACGCGAACTTTCCAGATCTGGCGACATCATAATGTTTGATTTCCCAGACTGTGCGGATAAATGCCATTATCGACCATGGAGGTTTCCTGTTACAGGCAGCGAGAAATTGGTCATGTAGCTCCCAACCTACACCCACTGTACGTTATACAATTGATTGATGGCTGTTTACCACGATATGCATATACTTACATCCAACTGGGTGCTGCTGCTTATTCTTGCTGCTTCCAGTTTTACGGACGAATTTTAAATGGGCATCCTGGGTCATATTTCTGGTGGCTGCATCGGCAGCGTTGCAGTGGACTAACTGGTGTCTGCGTTCTTGCTGTGTGACAATGAGTGACGTATTCGATGGATCACCCACAAATCGGCTTGATTTCGATCCACTCGCTGCTGGCTGGGGTGGTTGTGTTTCCATGATATGCTGGTGTGGAATAGGAGAGGAGGATGATAACTAAAAGAAGTGGGAAGTCCTGAGGACTATATAGTTAGCTTCATGTCAGAATAGAATAAGTAGCAGCCAAGATCTTCCATATACTCAAGATGAATCCTGCAGCGTATGGCCGCAAGTTGCAGGGGTTTCCCACCGCCCCACTATGTGCAATAAGTAGGTCCGATATTGTGTGGTTGTTAACAGGGATAAATTGTGGTGTCTGACAGCCGAAATCACATGATTGTCAGAAATACATAGGTCATTGTACGAGGGAAAAGACGTCTGCTGATGTTTGTCTCAAAGAATCCCCGGGATATTACATGAAACTGACGCTAGCAATCAAGTCTTGATGTACGCTTAGCCTAACTATTCCTGTTGTATTGACAGTCAAAAGCGCGTTTTTGCTTTGATCAAGATGAGTAAACGTACCAACCTTGACATAAAAGATGAAGCTTGCCTCCATATTGTCCATATCTTGCAGCATCCAACATCTCGCCCAACAACAAGGTCAAGGCAAACTACAATGGTCAATGCTCGGAAAAAGAACTGTTCGCCACTTTCGGCGGGCAAATATGGCAAATCGACAAAGCTCTCCACGTAATGACGTCATGAAGTGAATGAAGGCAAGAGTGGCGTGGAAGCAGAGAGAGTCCGAGCCTTTGGGGCATTGCGCAGCTTGCGATCCAAAATGAAGCTTGCAGCCAAGAAACAACGAGAAACCCACTTCTTAAGCAATAAAGACAATGAAAAATGGATTGAGGATTATGTTGAGAGAGAGACCACTTAGGCAAGAAAGCGATTTGAAGATGCAGAGGCAGCGGTTCAGCAGAAGCAGGACGATACGATGAAAGCTGAAAATGTGGGATTGACGAACGTAGAGCCTGAAAAGACATTTCAGGAGATGATGGTTGCTATCAGAGACAGTCTGAGTGATCTTGCAAATTCCGACGATGGGGAGGATGGGGAAGATGAGGATGATGAAGACTCCGAGCAGGGCCAGCCGAGCGAAGATGACAAACCTGGCTGGGTGATGGGCACAATCACAAAAACGGTGCAGCAGCGGCTGGAGAGATTTCTTCAAAACCAGATGAAGCTCAACGAATTGCCACAACCGAGATAGGAGGATGCAGCCGATCGATACCATGAAGGAGATAAGAAGTACGGCAGATCCGCATTGCGGGTTCCAGCAGTCGTTCAACAGCAAACGGATGATGATGCTGCAACACCTGTACCGACAACGATTGAAGAGCTTCTGGAGTGTCTCGACATTGTCCCCGGATTATTGCAAATGCTGCAAGGGACTTCTCGATCAGAAAGTAGTCATATTTGGCTAGATTCGGTGAAACTGCAGTCAAACACAAGCATCTCCGGTCTTGAGCCTGCCGCAGAGCGCGATACGTCACCTTTGCTGAAAGTAAAGCCTGTTGAACCAGTCAGCTTTTACCCCTGCATAGAGCCTCCAGCTAATCACCATATCGATTTCGGATTCGGACAAAGACATGGTGACAGCTCCTGCGTCAGCGGAGGAATAGATAGGCAAATTGTAATTTTTGACGTCATATCTTGGAGAAAAGCAAATTGTTTACCAATTTTGCAATGTATCAGCTTTTTCTTGATTTCAGTGACCAAATTGTGACACATGATAATTTGTCTGTGCATGTGCAAGGGTCAAAGGCACCATGTGAAAGTTCTAGAATCCAAATCACCAGGAAAAACAGCCAGAACATTCTATTACTATTTGCAAGTGACTGTTAAGCGACAAAGCAAAAGCTATATTAGTGACGAAATATACTAACAAAATTCAAGTGAGTGATGTCATACAAGTCATAGAAAGAGCGGTCAGTGCTCATAACAAATCTGTCTCAACGACAACTGCCATACTGCATTCATCCATGTATCCAACTGCATAACTCTCCACACAGACCTTGTGCACATGGTTGAAATATTTGAAATTGCTTATGGTGCGTCATGGAAATTGAGGAGAAGGAGCTGGATAAGGAAAGGTGAGGAAGTCCAGCTATATTTACCAAAAATGAGTGAAATGATCTCCATGCAGTAAATTGCTGGCCAAAAGCGCAGGAATGTGATAGGGCCACATCATCTCTCACTTAGATAGCATAGATTGCAGTTGATCAGAAATTGATAGGTAACAAAACTCCTGGATGCAAACGATAACACATACAAACGCAATTTTGGATGCCAATAATGTGTATATAATATGTCGCAAACAATTATTGTGTGTACAAAGGCTGTGTTGATGTGATTAATTTGAGCGTCAACAGAGTGTCAACGATTTTTAGTCTTACACATTCAGCAATCATTGAGCGGCATTGTCACATACTGCCAAAGTAAATGGATTGGTGGGCGTTATAGCGAAACAGACAGATGACACGCCTGTTGCCACATCCTGAAACTCAGTGTCCACGGAGGGTCAATGAATTTTGGCTTTGCATCTTCTATAATGCAAAGGGCTGCGCAGCGACATTGACAAATAATCGAACAATCGGCCGTGTTTCTAGGCAAAAATGCTTTTGGCGACATTGTATCTATGCCCTAAAAATGAGTGTCAACAGAGTGTCAATGATTATAGGCCTGCCATCTTCGTTAATCAAGGGGCCGTATGGCGACATTGACCCATAATCGAGCTACAAACCGTCTTTCTGGGCAAAAATGCGTTCAGCGACATTGTTCCTATGCCCTAAAAATGAGCGACAACGAAGTGTCAACAATTTGAGGCCTGGCATCTTTGTTAATCGACGGGCCTGCGGCGACATTGATCAACAATCGAACTATCAGCCGGCTTTCTAGAGAAAAATGCTTTGGGTGACATCGTGCCTATGCCCTAAAAATGAGCGTCAACGGAGTGTCAACATTTTCAGGTCTTGCATCTTCCTTGTTCAAGGGGCTGCGCGGCGACATTGATCCATAATCGAACTATCGGCCCCATTTCTAGGCAAAAATGTTTTCGACGACATCAGGCATATGCCTTAAAAATGAGCGTCAACAGAGCGTCAACAATTTCAGGCCCTCCATCTTCGAACATCAATGGGCTGTGTGACCACATTTTTCCCTAATGGAACTATTGGCCGCCTTTCTAGGTGAAAGTGCTTGCAACAACATCATAACTATGGCCTACAATGAGCGTCAACAATTTTTGATCGTGCATCTTGGATAATCCAAGGGCAATGGGACGCAGCATACCCACGATCAACCTATTGGCAGCCATTTTGTGGCAACAATGTGAGCTACGATATTGCGTCCGCCTCCTACAATTGAGCGCCCACGGAGCTTAAACAATCTTCGTGGAGGCTCAGTAAGCTACACAGCAATGAAGTGCATTGCACTGTTCCAAAATTGAGTTTTACATGGTCAGTCTTTTCAATATGTCATTGTATACAACTTCACAACTATGCATGCAATGTCTAACAGATCTGATTTTTTTGCTTGTAGCTCTAGAGTCAATATTTAAGATCCAGCAATCAGCTGTACTATAACTTTACTTTTGGCAGTCACTCGAGTCGTATTACCAAGCTTTCTTATTCCTAGCGCCATGTCTGATACACAATTTTTAAATTCCTAAATGCGGGAGGATATGATCTCTTCCAAAAATGAATGTGCCTTTATTTGGGATTTGAGCGACCTTACTTAACAAATCGTCTTCGACGCTCGGTAGGCTTCAATGAATGTAGACTCAAAACGTCTGATTGCTTGGAATACTTCTGGACAGGCGCCTTGGTGGCGATTATACTTGCACTGTGGAATTGAGGAGACCTGCAGCCCCGGAATCATATGTATCGTTTGTCACCAAGTTCTTTGCCATCCATCAGAACATGGGACAAGCTGAATGAGGAAACATTTGCTTACAAACGCTCACATCGCAAAGTTAAACGAATTAACAGAGTCAGATGTAACTAAATTAACTAGTTCGACAGTAAATGAAACAGCGTTGGCCAGTCTGAAGAGGCAAGGAAGTCGAGGAATTACAATAGTATGTTCACAGAGGGAATTTATCTTGGACATCCAGGTTGATCCACATTGACCGAAATGACAGACAAAGTGTTCCAAATTGGCACCTAAGGACTTCAAAACTTCCAAATTTAACCGAGACACATGGAATCGCGACCTCATGATAGGATTTGTTTCGTCCCATATTCCATGGCACACTATATCAAATCTTAAGCTGCGACAGTCATGTTGAGCATTACGTGGCGACCTAGTGCTACTGTCCACTAAGACCCTTAGTAACCTTTGCCGGAGGAAATATGCATTGACTGTTGATGCAATTTAGAAGCAATTGCCGTCACGAAATAGAGTCAGTTTATCTTTGTATGGATGGTCTTCAACGATCAAACTCACAATGATGTAGGTCATTGCTTACTATATTGATCGAAATTGGGCATTGCGTGACGTTCAACTCGCTTTCAATGAGGTAGTGTGCCTATTCTTTTCCACTTTCGAAAGCTAATTAAGGATGATAGGTCAAGGGCCAACAAACTGGAACAAGGATAGCCGGACATTTGAAGGACGTGCTTGATCATTTTGAGCTTACCGACGGCCAGTTGCTTGGTATTGCGACTCATAATGCTTCTTCAAATCACTCGATGACACACAAGCTGCAATCAACACTTGAGGCCTCTGGAATTGAGTGGCCTGCACTGAGGAACCACAAATCATGCATGGCGCACGTCATACAGCTGGCTTTAGGTGCATACATGAGCAGTCTTCGTATAGAAGGCCGCACCATGTCTTGGGAAGCCCATGAGCGCGATCAGCCATTTGGAGAGAATGAAAGCATAGACATTGGGAAGAGTCAAGACTTCGAAAAGAAGGCAACGCTAGAATCAATAAGGTGTCGGCCATGAGACCAGGTTTAGCAAAGATAATTGAGAATGTACGTATTTCATGATATTTTGAAAGTCCTGAAATTGACCGTCATATAGCAGAGAATGCTTGCTGCATTGATTACTCTGACACCTGGTCATCGGAACAAGTTCATTGACTGTCAAAAAGCCAAAGTCCGCATCACCGTACTACCGATTATGGATGTGTCAACGCGTTCGAACTCAACATTGGAGTTGCTCGAGAGTGCATACCGATTATGGGAATACACGCAAGAGTGGCTCCAAAATCCAAAATACAGTGATCACCGGCCACTCTTCACAACACATAATGAATGGACGATTATCAAGTATGTCATGAAAGTATTGAGGCCATTCCGATATTGGACCCTGTGGATGTCGAAGAAGCATACTGTCACATTGCATCACGTCATCACAGTGTACAATAACATGTTCGATCAGATAGATGGCGTTATGTGAGCTTTGGCTATGTCGAAGACTCAATGGAAGGAGGAATTGTTCTTCGCTGTGAAGTTAGCTCGACAGAAGCTGTCCATATATTATGCCGAAGTGACTCCAACGACGGGTATGCTGCTCATTTCAGCAGACATCTCCGATCCTTTCCGCAAGTTCTGATCGTTTCAGAAGTGGGACATGGAAATGCATAGTAATCCTGAGGACGAGACATCCCATACTACCCATTACAACCAGGCCTGTCTGAAGCATGTGCAGAATGAATATTGTGCCAAACATCGATGTGTGCCAGTCAATAAACCAGCACCAGTACCGAGCAATAATCTCGTCCCCTCCCCAATGGCCTCAGCATCCCGTCAATTTTCTTTCGATCCATATGATTTGTCCAGCAATGATGAAGAATACTTAACCCTTATCAATTCGGCTGGAACAACACCCGGACGAAGTGATCGTGCAGCATGCGTATTTACCGCCACCAGGCTCTAATTCAATTCACCGCCTGACGCTCCAAAGACCTGGGGGCAAATTAATTCAAATCTCAATGATTACCACTCCGACCCAATGGAGATTAGCAGCACATTTCGGATACCGGACATAACCAACTGGTGGCGGCAGCAAGAGGAAATGCACTCAAAGTACACCAATCTCTCCAATGTGGCACGTGACATATTCACTATCATTCCACATGGTGTCGGAGTGGAGTCCAGTATTTCCCTTGGGCGAGATGGCATCGGCTGGAGGCAGTCAAAAACCACAGGCGACACAATTCGCAAAAAAGTCACGGTAAGGCAGTTTCCTTGAGCCAATAACGGGATGTTGGCAGGCGACATGACAAAATCAGATACGATAAACACTGAAAATGGCTCCGAAATGAAGCAAGAGGCAGAGGGAAGGCAATTATCCAGAATGGCCAAGGTCCATGACTTTTTGGACATGTCACATGGCAGCCAAAACCTACGTGCTACCCAGAAGGAATCTCGCGCCCACAACAACCAGATGACAGCTGTATGATACATTTCGGACACTGAAGAGATTGTCAAAGCCTCCTGGTCACTCTTTCAAGATGATGGTGCGGCTGCATTTGAACTGTCAGAAAGATCACCTTTCCTCAGCAAAATGTAAAATGGTTTGGAAGTCACAACTGAACAACTCAACAACTCTGAACAGCCACACTGATCCTTCCAGATGCTCCCAGATGCTCCCAGATAGGCTGAGTGCAAAGCGATGAGCTCTCAGGTGCTCTGAGACTACTTCACCGTTGCTCCTCAATGTTCTGGAAGTTGTGGAACAGAATACAAGAATATCCTGAAGAATGTATGGTTGTCTTCGAAATGCTACAAAATCGAACTATTAGAATGTGCAAACTTCGGAGCTATTGGGAGTATTGGCCGCGTCTCCAAGACTATGCCAGTGCATCTCGAACCTGGAGCCGTCCTCTCCAGGAGTGATTATTATAATGTTTATATCAAATAGTACAATTCAATTAACTAACTATCTTCCTCCTGCACACCTTGATTCAGGCATTGTAACTTAATATACA
>Ga0307512_10006164_pt1 | contig 12250 bp, 6 predicted proteins | sample 14_EM_MG_FD_200267 | JGI IMG/M metagenome (GOLD analysis project Ga0307512, IMG submission 200267) | Populus trichocarpa ectomycorrhiza microbial communities from riparian zone in the Pacific Northwest, United States - 14_EM | ecosystem: Host-associated > Plants > Roots > Unclassified | place... | reverse complement strand
AGAACGAGACTCATTAATTTATTTTTTATTCAGTTTATTTTTTTATTTTAAAACTAATTAGGTGGTGTTTTAGGCTTCAAAATATGCTCATTGAGGTTTATAGGATTTTATTTTAGGTGTTCTGAGTTAAAACCAAGTTGAAAACTGGTTTCTTAAGATCCAAATACTCTAATGTTGATTTTTTAATTACAAAAAATATCTATAAAACATAGAAACGAATGACACATCATCCAGTATTAAAAAATAAAAACATTACATCTATTAAAATAAAATAAGAAATAATAGGGCACACAACGCGCTTTAAAAAAAAATTGGGCGTACAGGCCTGGTCTTCCACGACTATTCATACCTGGGATTTTCCTTATTAGATAGGCATGTGATCCCAGCTCTTCTTCTTTAAAAATACTCATTTTCTTAATTAATTTTAAGTTTTTTAAATATGAATTGTCTTTTTTCATAGTTTCACAACACTTTAAAAATATTATTTTAATCTATTTTTAATTTTTTTTCATCTTAAATTTTAAATAGATAAGTTGCATATGCATGGTTTATTTATGAGAATGAAAATCATATGTACTTAGTAAGTAAGATTAACCTTGAAGATAAATAAAATAAAATGTATAAAATAAAAATAGTAGCTGCAATAAAATATTTATATGTGCACCAATCTTTAATTTTTTTATAAAGAATATCAATCTCACGCTAAGGTATTTAATCATTTTTAATTACTTCTATTTGATTTATTAGTTTTTATATTTTTCAAGTCATCTTATTAAAAACATATATCATTTCAATTATTAAATTAAAAAAATTTATGACGCCAAAAAATATGTCCTTTCGTATTATTATTTTTTATTTTTTATTTAAAATTAACTTGAAATTCTATCTGAATGTATATATACTAGTAGGGCTTGATAATTTTATGCACGAGGAATCGATAATAAAATAACGAAGTATATATTCTACTGTTTGTTTACTAAGAAATCTATGCACAAACCCACCTGCGAGGCATATATGTGACCATTCCGTACACCAACCAAATTACAAAACAAGTGATCCGAACTTGCGCTGTCCAAAATCCTCAATCACGGGAGGGCAGGAAAAACAATACAAATCCTGAAACTACGTTCCGGAACAGGACATTTGATTTTATTAAACAAGAGAAAATGAAGAATTATCAGACTAACTCTAGCTGGAGCAACCTCGTACAGATAAATATGTTATAGTTATCCGGGGATTTCAGAAGCTAGGGTACATACAGTATATACTTGCAGCAGGCGAATATATACAACCTTTGAGGGCCTTATCGTGGAAGCCTCTGCAACAATCTAATGGCATCCTTTTGATGCTTCTTTATTTATAACAATGACAGCATACCACAGCATTATAATTTGGCTTATCTACATCGATGGGATCTTCGAATTAACAGGCTAGAAAGTAAGCAGCTACCTCATGTGTGAGTTATTGATCTGGACTGGCGCCGATAAAGAAGCAAAAACCATATTGTAAGTGGATAGAGAGCAACAGTTGTATTTTCAGGATAACTTAACCAAATCAGGCGGCCCTGGCACACGCTTAAACCTTGAAACTGGATTTTTGGAACCATCCCCTCACGGTGCAGCATAACGAGTGTCAGTTTGCAATTGAGAAAGCTCCTTAGTGGATGTTGCAGGCCAAGCATCCTAGTCTGCAGCACCCTTTCCAACTTTTTGAGGCATGGGTACTTCGAGGACAACTAAGAAATAGCATCTTTCTGACTCTCTAATATATTGGACTTCACCATTCATTAGCTTTAAGATCTTCCTGCACATGCTGAGCCCTAGGCCCTCTTGAGTAACCCATCTACTACTATGGAACATGTCTTGAACTAATTCAGGAGGAAGACCTTCACCAGGGCAAACAATCCTTCAAAAGAAAATAATAATAAATAATATTAGTCAATTTAGTAATGAAGTGCACTAACGAGACTTCCGTTCTCTAACAAAGGAGGAGAAAGAAAGGAACAAGTAGCACAATGTAGTTTTCAACCATCATCTAAATTTTCTTGGTGTATATAACATGATGGACAGCAAAGGAGGAGATACAGTTTTCCAACAGAGGCGTACAAACTGAAGCACCATAAATTGGACTTCATATAAACCACTTTATCATGTCGACAACAAACAGAAATCACAGATAGCTCTTCACTACAGCATCATCAACCTTCCTTGTTCATACAACCAATAGTCGACAGATTCAAGGAAGCAGCCAGTTTGGATCTCAACATTGTAAAATTATTGTTCTGTGGAATGGTGATTGTCATGATTAATGGCAGATCAAGTCTAATTCTATACCTGTTGACTGACTCAAACCTACCTTCTGGTTGAGATTTACAGCTTGGAAGTCAGATTAGGATGCATGGCTGGTCATGAGGAGTGGGGAAGAATAAACAAGATTCGAGTGTACTTAACTAAAGAAGATACTGTAAAAATCATCAGAGTCTCACAAAAGAAAAATACTTGAATAAGGAAGTGGCATTTATAATTAAACTCAAGGAAAACATTATGTAGCTATTAGAATATCAAAAGGGGGGTTTACATGAAAATAAAGAAAAAAAGTAACAGCCATCGTAAATTTTTGGCTTTTCCTCTATCAGTATAAATATTGTTATCATTAACTTGCAAGAGAGTTGAGGAGAACATACTTGAACTCTGTATGCACGAGAGTGTGTCCATCAGAGATTTGCTTCAGTGTTGGACAAACATGAATCTCCACCCAACCTGCTGAAGATGGAGCATAACGCACCATATTCAACAAGAAATCAGCCAATACTTGTTGAATTCTTGCCTGATCACCATAAACTGCCAGCGTTTTTATTTCTTCTGGAATATCACGAAGCAATTGTAGATTTCTTTCCCTCAGCAATAGCATTGCTTGGCTAACAACAGCATTTATGACACTCCCAAGTAAAAATTCAGCCTTCTCAAGCTCCAGTGAACTAATTCAAAAGCAAATGGAGACTCTCTCTAATTAGGAATGTACGTATGCTGGAGATTGAGATGAAAAATTAATGAAAATGCACTTGAATGCACATGATTAACTTAAAAAAGATTATACAGATTGTCAAAAGCGAAGTTATCACCTGGAATTACTAAAAAGACCCAAAATAAAATTACAGAAAAGAAATCAATATTGTTTACAATCTCGGCATCCATGGATGATAAATTCAGTAGTATTAGACGACTAAAAACAGAGCACCGCAGTCAAATTTGAAGGCTATTTTGTTAAGGGAATGGACTCAAGGGAATGGAACCTGCATCAAACTGACATCACCTAGTGCCAAAACAAATATGTCGATAACTTTAGTATAGTGTTTGAACATTCAAGGATAATCATCATCTATTGGATTTCATGTCATATATATATTTCCAAAAGAATGGTACCAAAGCAGAAATACTCACCTCACTGTCAATATTAAGTTATGATAATTTCTTTAAGAAAGCTCACCCATTTTCAATGCTCTCAAGATCAATGTCTCGTATGATCTTCAATATCTGTTTTTCACATGCAGCACTAGTCTCGAGAAACTGCTGTTGATCTTCAGTCAAGTCTGTGTTCTCCAAAAGCGAGTTGGTAAAGTGTATACCACTTAAAGGATTTTTTATTTCCTGGCAAATGTAAGCCAACTCTTTCATCCTTGCAAAGCTTTTTTTTTCCTGCTGTTTCTGAACTTTCAAAGTTTGCTGCAACTCAGGACTTGCAATCTGCAAGAAGCAGAAGGCTCCAATAATATCTCCCTCCATATTAACCCTCTTGTTAGCTGTCAAGAGAGTTTGCACATTTTTTTCATTCCGGTCAAAGAATGAAAAGGGTAACTTGTCTGTATCTATCCCTCCAATTGCATTGTGCAGGGCAATCATGAATTTTGTCAGTGCATCTGGACCCTTGAGCCTACAGCAACTGCCAAAAACCTCCCCAACCAACATCTTCCCAACAACTTCGCCCCTGGACCATCCTGTGAGTTTTTCCATGGCAGTGTTCCACTCCAAGCAACATGTGTTCTCATCTGAAGCAAAAATCGGAGGGATCGAAGGATTGGGACTGTGTACAATAGCCTTATAATCACCTTGTATAAGGACGTATTTGTCCATTACCACTTTTTGACCTGTAATATCCTGACCAACAAAGCAAACCCCAACTATATTATCCATGTAATCCTTGCTCGAACAAGCATTTACCACCACAAAAACAGCCTTCTTTTGGTGTTCAGAGCAAAAGGTCCTCAATTTTATCTCCACGTTCTTATCTTCTTCGCCTGCATTAGTTAAACATAAGTGGTATAATAGGATATCAAAAATCCAAAAAACCTTCGAAAACAAACTAAATTTTCATGTTTTATGTGTTTTCAGTTCCTCAAACCTATATTAAAGCTAGTCCTACTGTTATGGTTAAACTGCTGATTAGAATGATCAAGGCACTGTCCAAATTAGCACCGTGTGGTGAGGCATCTATCAAATTTCTATTTAAAACCATAGCATGTGCATTTTCATTGTTTAAATTTTAATCACAACTGAGTTATTGTAGTAATAACACATAATATTCTAGGTTATTGATGCAGCCAAAGGAACAAGCATTTTGGTGCTACTATCTTTCTTTTTTAAATTTTTTTATTAGTTCAGACTTTATTATTATCTTGGAAGTTAATGGTAAAGTAACATTAGATATAATTAGTACTATTAGGAGTTTTAGGCCTTTCCTATTTTAATTAGAGCCTTTAGGGTGTTTGGGAGAACGTGGAATGAATTTGAGAATTGCTATTTGACATAATTGCTTGTTGTTGTGGATCTTAAGAACCCTATTTCTAGGATTTCTACCCCTTTTCCTATCTCTTTCTTCAATTCCTACCATTGTCCTGCGTCGGTTATACTCTCTGTTACACCTAAAAATGTGCATAGATAAAGGTAATATAAGCAACAAACACATTCTTTTACGGAGAGCATACACTCGAAGCATAATTGAAGGAGCCATTTTGAAGTGATCTCTTCACTAACTTTTTAGATTTAGAAAAATGCATGAACCACTATTTTCATACAGATGAGATGTAATGTGCAAGTTCCCTGGAAATTAGAGTAATTCAACCAGCAGCTTCTTTAGACATGGAAACTCAGTTCTTGGGAGTGCCTCAACATTCAGGACCCTAGGGATTTACTTGAAAGCTAGATCTCATGAACGCAAAGCAATGCATCTCAGTCCTTATGAATTCTACAGTAATAAGGAAGCTAGGTATTTGCTCCCAAGCTGCTAGCTATACAATGAACTAAGCTCACTGGATAACTTAATACAAGACTGCAGCTATCCAGTTATCCACTTTAAGAGATAGTTTGACAAAGAATACTTCAGCCGCAAGGCTATTGAGTGGTGAATGCCTGAGCCATTTTGACCTAGATGTGGTGCCCAAGATCCTAGTGAATGATATCTACGAAAAATGTTCTCCATTTGTAGTATTGCAATTCCCAACTAGCTGGTTCCTTAAGAAAAGCCCACGACCCTTAATTTCCTTGTTTATTTATCTCTGATTTTGAAGAAATTGTGCGTTACCACAGTGCTTTTGCATCAACATTTCATCTTGCCTTATCAATGGAGTGCATTCAAGAAGAAGTAATTATACACATCACTTCATTGAAATCATTTAATCAGGAGACTATTCAGGCATGCTGTGCAAATGAAACTATTACAAGGTTCTGTACGCGACACTTCTGAGTGAGCCAGCTGTTTTCTTAATTTGATGAAACCTTTTATTGCATAGAATTAATTCCAGGATTTGAAAGTTTGAAATTCTTTTACATTTCAATTCATGGCTTTTATAATTCCAGCTTTTTGCAAAACCATGTATGTTTTCCAAGGTTTATTTCTAGTAAAGGAGCAAACCTGTAAGCTCGGATGCAACTTAAAAAGATTCATTGAGATATGTGAGATATAAAGTGGGTACCTTTTACTGCACGATGAATAAGCTTGTCAACAATTTCTTCATATTCCTTATAAACAAGATCGTGAACCAAAGACTTCCCCATGGCTTCCTCAACTGAGAGTCCAGTCAACTCAGCAACCTTTGCATTCCACCCGTTTATGCGGCCATCAACGTCTACAGCAAATATCGGAGCAGTTGCAGTCTCTATTAGTCTAACCATTTCTCTTGCAACCGAACTGAGCTCATCCATACCTTGCAATTCCATATCCTTGAGCTGGGTATGTACAACAGCCTTAGAATTGGTTGCTTCAGCATCCCTAAATGAGTCTCGCAAAATAAGCTGCAAAGAATGAATGGCATCCATTTCTGCATTCTCCCACGGTAAACTCCGGCTCTTCACCACCTCTAAGAATGCCTTGAATGATGAACGCGGATGCATCCTCTGCCCATCATCCTTGTCCTCTGGGTGATGCTTCGCACCACCCCATTTGACCTCCTTTGCAGTGTGAGACCGAAACCAAAAAAGAAAATCTCTCTCAGCAATATAAGCAACAGCCATCCCACAAACTGCATCGCCGAGAAAGGCTGCCCCAGGATACCCAGCATCGGCCAAACTGTCAGTGCTTAATCCAGTTGGGTCTCCATGAAGGGTCAACAACCACTCCACAATATCTTTTATTTGGGTTTCAGTTGGGGTCACGCCTAAAGGGTAATACTGCCCCTGGTAATAAAGAGCTGCCCCATCACACTTCACAAGGTCCATGATACTTGGACTTTGAGTAACAATGCCAGTAGGAGAGTCGCGGAGAAGCATATCACATAAGAGAGTCTGAGTCCTCAAGACATGTTTCTCCAACAACTGCGATGCCAACTGCAATTCCATGTTCAATTGAAGCCCGAAAGCCTGCATTAAGAACTCACACGCATAACGAAGCGGAAATGGAATACACCTAGCAGAAGTGTGATGGCAAACAACCAAACCCCAAAGCCTCATCGAGTTCCTCCCACCGATAGCTTCTTCATCATTTCCATAAATAATAACAGCCATGGCCAATGAAGCAATCGACCCCATATTCTCCATATACTGAGCATGACAACCGTGAGGAGCACGAAGAGTCGAACCAACCAAGCATAAAGGCTGCATAAGCGCCTCATCCTGAATAACACGGACCGGTATAGCATGACAATCCACAATCATCCTAACCCTATTCTGCTTGAACAAAAACCTCGAAGCTTGTGGTATATCCGTGGAAGGATAATGCAAACCGATATAAGGTTCCAAATCAACCCTTTTATTCTCAGCGACAACCTCACCATGCTCGTCCTCATGAAACTTATAAACCATAACTCTATCATACCCGGTAAGCTCTCTCACACTGTCCACAACAGTATCACATAATAACTTAATATCCCCACCAGGAAGTGATTGTAATTGTGAAATCGCACGAACTGCTAACTTCTGAGACTGAACAGCCCCTGCTATAGATAAAGCAGGGTCTTCAGTCCTAGCAGGCTCTAAATCAATAACAATACCAACATCAATCCTATGCAAAATTGCGTAAAAGGGCTTCCCGGAATTCTTGGAATGAATCCAAATTGGATTCAACAATGTTATTTCCCTTGCACCAAATGCTTTTTCAAGCAAAACAGCGCTGGAAGGCCTAAAAAGAATCCTTACATCAGCCCCAACAAAGAGAATTTCTTGTTTCTCTAAAGAAGGGACTGATTGTGGAGTTAAACCAAGCATATCTTTGGCGTTTTCGCTATACGCAATGACCCTAAAAGACTGTTCATCTGCAGCAATCATGCACCCAAATGGCTGAATATGACCACCCCTTTGAATTTTTGACAAATACGCTGTGATTTGTTGTTCAGGTACTGACTGGTTAGTAGTTCTAACAGACTTTGAGTAATCAAATGACCTACCAGTGCCACCAGATTGTTCAAAAACTGCATGGAGTTGTGCATCGACTGTGTATTGTGCAATTGCTTTGCTTACTGATTCTGTGGCGTGATGGTGTTGCCTCATGTTACTGGTACCCGAAGACTGAGCTTGATTATGTACCGGCTGATTGCTTTGCCTTTGTGATTGTGATGCCATTTCTTTTTCTTCAACTAAGATTTTGGTTGCTCTGGTTTAACCAAATATATTTAGTGGTGGAGAGTGACCGAAAAAAAAGATTCAGATCTTGTGTTGGATTGCAGTTAGTATAGTATAGCGTAGTGGGGAGATTTTTGAGTTTTGTCTTTTATATCGTCGCCTTTGGGAAATGGGAAGGAAATCAAAACAAGAAGGTTTTTGTTTTGTGAATTTGCAGGAGAAAGAGTTTTGTTTGCCAGAAAGAAATGAATTTGAGGGAAAGAAATCTCGTTAGTACAAAAAAAATTCAGCACTGTGCCCCTGCTTAAGGCTTGGCTCGAGGAGAAATTTATTAGTCCCCTTTGTCCAGCAGCAGCTAATCTGAATACGATACGGAGACACCATTAATAAAACCGAAAAGTAACATTAACGAGAAAGATTCATTGCGTCCTTTTGTTGTTTCTTTTCTTCTTCTTTTTTTAATAATATTATTGTATGGTGTGAATGAATTTTTTTATTTTTTATTTTATTTATTAATATAGGTATACGGACGGCTTGTGTGCAGCTCGACTAATCCTACAAGTTCTGAAATTAACAACCATGTAAGGCTCCAGTGACTATCATATTAGTAACAACAGGGCTCAAATCTGAAATTACAAAAAAAATAAATCCTTTAATCTTAAGTTTTTATCATTAAACCACCTATTATACGAGTTTTTGCATGTGGGGATGAAGAGTCCAGGTTGTGATTTTTAAAAAGTGTTTTTAACTAGGTTAAAATATTAAATTGATTTTTTAAATATTTTATATAATTTTATATATTAATGTAAAAAATTAAAAAAATTATTTTTATATATTTTTAAATAAAATATTATTTTAAAAAGTACATTGCCTGTTTGGGATTGTAATAGTGGTGACGGTTCAAAGTATTTTTTTCTTAGAAATGCATCAAAATATATTTTTTTATTTTTAAAAATTATTTTTGATATTAGTATATTAAAACGATCTAAAAATATAAATTTTTTTATTTTAAATAAAAAAATTAATTTTTTTAAAAACACGAGTTGTATCACATTTTAACACCCAAAATCAAAACCGCCATTCATGCCCATGCCATCATCTTATTGTTAAGACCTAAAATAGGCCAAAGACATCTTATTGTTAAGACCTAAAATAGGCCAAAGACATCTTATTGTTAAGACCTAAAATAGGCCAAAGACATGATTATTTCTCCCTTTTTAAATAGTTAATTGAACAAGTTTATTTATCTTAAAATTTTAAATGGTATCCTAGAATAATTTGTACATTCATTAAAAAAACATTTTATTTTTTTTAATAATTTCTAAGTATAAAAAAAAAATACCACCAAACTCTCGATTGTTATGTCTTTTTCTTAAAAAAATCAGTTTTTATATAAAAAGTTAACCAAAAAAATATATACATGAACATGACTGACGTAAAGTAAAAAAAACATGTCCTTAAACACAATTAGTATTAATAAATCTTATCTGAAGCATGTTTCTTGATCCCATGTACAACGTCAAGAGTCCATAATCTTTGACGGGATCTCCGATTTCCACCTGATTTAGGCGAGGCTGTCCTGGGTCTGCAATTAAATAATAAACGGTTCATTTTCGAGTTTATAAAATTATTCACTGCCTCTCGTATAGGTTTTTGGAATTACAATAAATATTGTTTTTTTAAGTTTTTTTTTTAAATATATTAAAATAATATTTTTTTTTTATTTTTATAATAAAAAAACATAAAAAAAAAATTTGGTCAACCTCCAACCCACAAGCAGGGCTTAAACACTCATCAGTTTCTCATTGATATATGACTATAATATTAAAAGCGTAAAGCGTCTGGTAATGTGGTTTTTTTAAATTTTGAATTTTTTTTAATTTAAAATAATTTTTTTATATTTTTAAATTATTTTGATATACTGATGTTAAAAATAATTTTTAAAAAATTAAAATTTTTATTTTAATGTATTTTCAAGTAAAAAAAATAAAATGATAATCACTGTGATTTCATCCTGGCTTCACATTTTTTTTCTTTTTACCAAGACGAAAGGTCTTCAAATGTCTTGTTTTATTTTCTGGGGTTTATTCCAGAACCCAATGCAGAGATCCTCTCACAAAATGGAGGAAGAAAGCAAGACAATAAGGACGCCACCAATTTATTTATTTATTTATTTATTTTTACTTTATTATCTAAGGGCTGGAGACAAGCAAGTTCCCAGCCCATGTGATATATTCCCTTCATGACCAATCTCATTTTCCTGTCCACGTGAGAGATTATAAGACTATTCAATCACCTTTTTTGTCCTTTAATTTGGTTACACCGCTCCCATCGTTTTTTTATTTTAACTTTGAAGCAAGAATTGACCACCAGAATTATGATGCTGACATGAAAACACACGCAGAGCATTTGAAAGATAACTAAAGCATCTTTGATTAACATAAAGGTGTGAAATTATTGCACGGACGGGTTCGTGTGGCCCAAACTGTCTGATCTGTTTGATCCGCATGATCCAATTCGTGTAATAATTCCTCACAATTGCTTCAATCTTTCTCTGAGCCGATGATCAGAAAAATAAAAGGAACAATACTCCATAGCTATGGTTACCGGAAGCGAAAAATAAACAGAACCCTAATTTCATTTCCTTTATTAGCATCCCACAACAAGAGAAGGTGACCAAACAATCCAAAGGGAATAACAAGAACTGACAAATTCCCATACATTAGGGTGATGGTTAACTATATTCTTCAGTAACTCTGTTATTATTCCTTCTCGAAACCCAAAGCTTAGGCCTTATAGAAACATCTGTTTGATAAATGATAAGAGTCTACTTGTATACAATGGCACGCTTCACCTAGCTGCAGTGCAACACTAATCTAACAACTGAACAGAAATTTGAAAAAGAAAAGGCTTGTGCAGAGCAGGGAAGCATTGCACCTGCTATCTGTAAGTCTCTCACTTGGTGTAGAGAACATCCTCCCATGGGTGACGGTATAGAGGTTGTTTCAATCTCTTCTGGTCGAAGGTGTGCCTGAAACAAAAATCAATTGTAGGATCAGATGCAGCATTTATGTAGCATATAGAAGCACATATTTGCAGTGGAACACGGTGGTCTCTGCCACTCATCCTTGCTGGGGGGTCCCTTGACCCACCACTGAAACTTTTTTGTTACAATAGCCAGGCATTTGCTACTACAACTAGACATCTCAAACACAAACACTGTGCCCTCTTTTGTCACAATTAAGTCATATCCTTCAAGCGACCATACAACCATTTAATTCTACGACGGGACTAAAAGGAGCTCAGCTTTTAGAAGCACTGTAATTAAAGAGTTAATCATGTCCGTAATCTCACCGACAATGTGTCAATATCAAGGGTTGCTGTAACCTAACGAGAAGCATAAGAAAGTCTAAAAGGATGTGACAAGAAAATTTTGAATTGGAATCCAACTCACCCAATCAAACCAATGGAACGTGCCAACACAAAGAGCCCATTCAAATAGCCAATCCCAACAATCTCATCAATCTCTGGTTTAGTGAACATTCTGCTACCTGCAAGGAGATCCAAGAAAAGGGACCCTATCGCGCCATCGATGTTAAGGACCAAGTTATTGGCCTTTGAAAGAGTGTAGGTTTCGACTAGAACAGCATACTCCATATACTTAACAGAAGGGAAATGTGTGCGAGCAAACCGTTGTAGAAGCTCTACTCTTCTATCCCTGTTGTCCCCTCTCTTGATCCTTTTCCAAAGAGAGATAATAAGAACTCCATCCCTCAGATTAGCAATGGAAACCAATAAAAGCATTTAAGCAGTGTAATTCTGGAAAATTTTTGTACCTGTGCCCGATACCTGGAACACGAATCCCCTTCTTTTTCATGCCTTCAACAAACTCGTAGGGTGTTAGACCCCGACAAGACATGGCACACAAATTAATCTGTCTCTACAAACTATCAGCTACATTGGAGCCCAATTTCTAATGTACTTGCAAAATTTATTAAACTTTACCTTGTCATAAGCATCCTTGAAGTACCGAGAAGCATCATCAATGGCGCCTCCAAACCGGGGACCAATTGTGAGCAAGCCTGTCTCAGGAGATTATGATTCAGTTTTCCTTCTGCTTTATGCTCTCAGAAATCCTTACCAGCAATTCATTTGGAGAGATTTCAACAAAGAAACAAAATAAAAAAAAAAATCATCGCTTG
>Ga0307512_10006162_pt1 | contig 12252 bp, 15 predicted proteins | sample 14_EM_MG_FD_200267 | JGI IMG/M metagenome (GOLD analysis project Ga0307512, IMG submission 200267) | Populus trichocarpa ectomycorrhiza microbial communities from riparian zone in the Pacific Northwest, United States - 14_EM | ecosystem: Host-associated > Plants > Roots > Unclassified | place... | reverse complement strand
TCACTTCTGTGACCCCCCCCCCCCATCCCTAATCCACGCCTCTCCAGTACGCTCACTCTTCATACACATCACATTCGGGTGCTCCGTCGCACTCTCGCAACATTGTGATCCGCAGAAACCGCAAAACTCGTTCTTCAACAGCGCTCGTAAACAAAACCTGCGTGTTGCCCGCGCGGGCACCGTATACGCGTGTTTTTTGAAAAATTTCATGTTCCTCCTTTGTCCTCGTGCGTCTTTCGAGGGCCCTCTCCCCTTGGCAAAACGCCGGCGCTCCACTCTCGCCACCGCCTTGCCTTCAATAATTGACGTATAGCCCTCCGCCGTGCGTGCCCACTAATAACGCAATAACAACCCCCTTTTTCCTCTTGACTCCTCTCTAGGCGCGCAGGCCGTGCCAACCACCCTACAGCCCCCATACCCTACCCGGAGCCTTGGCGGTAGTCAGACAGGACAGCCATAGGTGTACCATGGTGCCATATGAAAGGGTTGTGCGGACACTTTGCCATTCACTTAGGGTTCCTCTTGTCTCGAACAGGAGAACCCTAGGCGAGAAAGTTTCCATAAAGTTCACTAGAAAGAAATCCGATGAAAAGACTTTCCGAGTTTCCTACAGCCCCCGTATTACGCCTTAGAAGAGCCCGCTTCCGGCTTCTCTTCTCTTTTTCTCCACTTCCCCCGAGACCCATGTATTATCAGTTGGTTCCTTCCATTCCATTTGCGATATCTGGGTTCTGGCGTGGTCTAGACCACATGTCGATGGTGTGGGTGAAGTGGGTGAAAGAATGGAGGGCTTTTGAAGCCCGTTCTCTTCCCTATGCCCTGGCTGTTCAAGGTTTAATTTCCACTGGGCACTTCCTAGCCCTTTCACGTTTCTGAACCTCCTAGACGCACATAGTGGCTGTGTTGACTATATATGCTCGAATGGAGGAAATCTCGGCGACTTGGGCGTTGAATCAAACAACAAATCAGGCCCAGTGATGGATTAGTGCCACATTATGAGACGTAATCAAAAGTGAGAAATTGTTGAGTTCATCAGAGATGTGTCACATCGCGACGTACAAGTGGGTCAGGTTATACAAGGGGGGGAACAGATGCTCATAAGTAACAAGATGCGTAGTATATACGTACGAAAGGTGTCCGATGCGTCAGGTCGTAGAGAAGACGAAAACAGAAAGATTGCGATGTAAATAGGGGTGTAGTGTACGGGACGTCGTGGTAGTGGTGGCGGTGGTGGTAGGACTTAAATATCTAGGCAGTCCAAATGGAAAACATGAGCGTTTTTGCGCGAAACACAGCTTTTGCATTTTCTTGGGTCTCCTTCACAACACAAGGCGAGAAGTTCGTGAACAGGGAAAAAGCGACACGGTTTCCACACGCGCGCTGGAGAGGGGTTCGACCAGGAGTTCCAGCGCCAGCGAGCAGGCAAGGCACAGCACAGCTGGCCCTGGCCCTTTCATTCATTCATTGATCCAACTCGCTCGCCGAGCGCGCGTGTTGAAACGGATTGTATCCGGCGCCTCGCACAGCAAACGGGATCAGGTTCTGCGGGTCCGACGCGTGGATTGGACTCGACGGGACCGAGCCAGGTGGAACGTACGGAGAGCCGGGGTGCGATCGTCCGGGGAAGGAAGGTGCGTAGTTTTGTAGATGTGGGGAAACGGGCGGTGAGTAATCCGCCGCCGCCGCCACGCGACGTGAGCGCGCGTCCGATGGCGACACCGATAAGATGGAAGAAGGCATTTCTACGGGCGGCGTCGCCGCCGTGAAGTAGTGCACGCCGGGCTTGCCCCCACGCATGGGTTGCAAGATAATGGGGGCGGCCCGCCGCGCCGAGATGGGTGTGGGTGCTGCCAAGGGTATTTCAGCAAGGGGTTGAAGACGTAGGGTGGATAGGTCGTAGGTGGAGGGGGAGAACGGAGGCGTCATGGACATGTCTGAGGAAGGGGAGTGGAGGTGGGGCGTAGATGCGCTTCGCGTGTGGTATCCGTGGAAGAGCTACGAATCGCAGTGATCAGGTATCACACATTCGGGTTCATCATGCAGTTTGGGGACTGTGCTCACCTTGTTGCTGGCTGTAGGTGTTGGCGGCACGACCTCTATGCTTCTCCGATCCGACTCAGCCTCACCAGAACCGCTTCCTACTGGCATGGACATCACGCTGCCAGTCATAGTGAAATCCTGCCCATTCCTGGAGATCAACATAACTTCATCATCCCCGCCATTCGCACTATCATGATCGTCAGAGCCACCATCCCCGATAATATTTGTGGCGTCTCTGTCGTGTCCGCGGCCAATGTCGAACTCCGTATCGAGCGGGCCAGAGCTCTGTGAAGCTTCGCTACCCGGGTGTTGATACCTGAAGGGCGCACGATCCGTAACGGAACCCGAACTGCGCCCAAAACCAGAGAGACCATTCCTCCATAATCTGGACGTGGAGGAAGTACTCCTGAGGGTATCAGGGGGTTCTGTTTCAACGTCGCCATCCTCCTCGAGATCAAAGTCGTTTGAGACGGGGACGCGAGACACCCGGACGGGGCCCACACCAAGCAATTTTTGTATCGAACGGACGGCAGTCGAGAAGGCTGGCGTAAAGATTCCCATCCGAGTACGAGTGCTGAGACGGTGAGGATCCGCGGTGTCGTGAGAAGGAGATAGTGAGGGCCAATGGAGGGAAGGACGGTGTATCATAGGCGTCGCTTCTGGGATGCCGTGTAAAATTGTGCTACTGCTGCGGGTTTCGTCACCACCGATGGTCCATCCGCGGGGTCTCATGTCTTGACGACTGCGTCGCATGAACCTGAAGGAAGGGAGGGAGGAGGAGAGGCGTGAGAGGCGCCGGGTCTTGTGCAAATAAAAGAGAGCGAAGGCAAGACAAAGAGTGAGGGCGACGAGAATGGGGGTGAGGATTTGAGCAAGGGTCCAAGTATGAGATGCTGTCATGATACATACCGCGCATCAGCGAGGGGAGAGAATTAGGCAAGGGAAAGGATCGGGTAGGGAGGGGGAAAATAAGCGCACATTTTGGAAGATCAACGCTGTCAGCCGACGAATCACGATATACCCATTTGGGGACATCCGCGGCTTGCATTGCCTCTCGAAACCGATGCCTCTTGACGTTGCTGGCCACTCTGGGACAGTTGTCAATCCACCCCGAGTATGATGATTTTGATCGATTAGCCACCAGCCAAACACGATTACTGCAGTCGAGAGTAATATCAGTATGTCTGGACCTCATCAGAAACAACTGATTCCCTTTTCTCTCCCAAAGTTCAAACCAAGAGTACTCTCGGACTCAGATGCGCAGCAGGCGCATCTCTCCACAGGTACCAAAGGCTCGTTTCAGGAATAGGGTCCCGAAAGCTGAGCCTGCACATGTCGCAGCTAAGCGCTGCGTTTTGGTAATAAAAAAAAAAAAAATCCCTCCCAACCCCCCGGTAAACCCAACTCGTAGCCGTGGCAAAAAGCAGCAGCTTCTCCAAGGGGTACGAGCCTCCGGTGAGAGATGACCAGTCTACAACTGCAATACTAGCTTGCCACTTACCGAGTACAATCGTTGTTCCCTTGGTTCCAAAAGTTCTCAGAGGATACCCACAGACAAACTAGAGCAAGAGAGAAGACATACCACCATGCGCCGCTGAATTTAAAGCCTCCCAGCATCTTCTAAGGACGCTGGCTACCGCCCAAGGCGATTCCCCGCGGCCATTCGCGAGCTAGATTTAATCAAGCGTCAATTTGGAACCTCTGGCCGGGTTGGTGACGAGTACCACCGACCGCATGAAAATATTTTTGACAGTCGGACTTCTGCGGATTCAATAAAGTAAGCCAATTTTTCGGGGTGTGAAAATATAGCAGCCGAACTTACCCCCCTGCTTGAACATGTTTCCCCCGCCGTTGCTGCGAGAAGTGAGCTCGAGGGTGTGCGCATGGTATGTAAACTGAGGTGAAAAGGAGAACCGCATCAGAGAACATCCCGACGGTTTTGTATACCAACAGGCTGACAGGCTGAGAAATCTGGCGCCAAGTAGGACGGGATGGTGATAAGCGGGTGTCTCGGAATATCGAACCCGGAGAAGACCACTCCATACGGCATGTAATACCGTGCCCCGCACCTGATTCCAAGGTTTAAAGTTGAGAGGGGCACTGACGATTGAGTGGCATACCAACCGACGACCCCGAGCATGTGCTCAGAGCTGTACTGGACACTGTTGGCTACGCAGTGTTGCTGTACCCCTCGGGATGACTCATGCGCGCGCGATATGCCCATTTAACTCAGCCCCGCTGACAGAACCTGTCCCGCAGCAACCAGTCGCCTATCAACATGTGGCTGAGTCGTAGAACACCAAGGATTAATGATGTTGTGAAATTTGAGACACAAGCGCATAGCCAATTCGCACACTCACTTGCGTACGCCGTTGGACCTTCCCTTCGCCTTCGAAATGAATGAGACCGAAATCGGTTCCGTCTTCATCGAGGGCGGCTGGTCGGGCTTGGGCAACCTCCGTGAATTCCTTGCTCAGCTGCCGTAACTTTCCTCGCACGTGTGTGCGTATATGCGTGGGTTAAAAATGGAATGTGGTTGCGTCGGGTCGCTTCCGGCGCTGCGGCGGTCATCAGAGGCCGCATTCGCCACCAGCCAGCCACGAGCCCATCTAACAGACTTTTTTCCAATGGCGAACGTAAAGCAATTAAAGATATGTGAATTCCGCTGCCTAAAATTTCAAACATGTTGTATGTTTATCGATTGAGACCGCAATCAAGCGTGCAATACATCAGAGAGATGTTCCGATCCTTGGGACTTACGTTTCACCACTGCCCCTCTTTAAATCCGCCAACCATCTGATCTCCCTTAGAATCATTTATGATGGGGTCGTTCTGTCCCTTAGCCACATCTGATACCGCCCCCTCAAAACAGACCAACTATCACTTTAGCACCCAACACCGTCCTCCTCATACGTTCTGTGGCCCCCACCTGACAAAACCATGGCGCTCCGTCATCACTAACTGCGAACAAAGTCTGAGGCTGTGCAAATTGACAATCCCTGCACTTCCTGGGCGGTAGGACCCTAGATGGAAATCGAATGAAGCTTGTGAGTGCGAAGCCGCGGTCGGCCAACGGACCATGGCGCTTCTGTGCCCAATTTACGTGTGTCGCACAGTCCTGTAAAGACATTTACCCGGAAAACCGTCTGTCAGCAACCACCCCTCGGAGTTGCCAGTTGTGCCATTATCAACCCTCATGGATACTGACAACTGGCGACAGGCAAAGGACAACCATGGCAGGACATTGTCTTTGCCAAGCTATCCGTAACGACGTGAATGACACGGAAGCATCGGCCTCTTGTAAACGGAGGCTATAATCCGTGGGATAAGCAAAATCGGGAAGAGCTGTCTCAGAAACGTAGGTGGCCTGTCAGGGCAAGTGTCCCAGTTGCTTAGCTCGGACCCAATCTCTGTGACGAGTCGCAATCGTTTGACGTGGCGCACCTCCGTCGCTCAACATCGACGGACGCATCACGTATCTTCGGAACCAAGGGCTACTTACTCCTCGACGTCGTGGGTTCCACCACCGCGGTCAATCGGATCGCGTGCTGTATGAGCCGCGATACGGAGACATCCACGTCTAGGACGGTGACAACATGGCGCGTGGAGATAGAGGTACTGTGGGGCGTGAAGCCGCGGTCCCAAGACAAAGCTTGCCATCAAGCCGACTGTAGTAACATGATAGCAACGATTCGATGGGGTGATCATGCGCGGCGGATGGTCTTTTTCGGCCATGCTCGGGTCGTTAGTACCCTTCTAGGGCATTGGGTTGCAAGGGTTGGATGGAGTTGCTATCTCGGCAGGTAGTTGGGCGCAACAAGTGCCCGGCTTTCAAACAATGTGGTGATGAGAGATTCTATGATCGTGGTCCCTGTTTCGACTGTATTTCTCGCAAGAATCTCGGACCTGCAAATCCAAACTTGAATCTGCCGCAACGGCGATCGAAGAGATAGACCACATATGGTCCAAAGGCTTGTAGGCCGTCGACAAGAAAGCAGAGCGCGGTGGTGATGTCTCATTCCCCAATATCATAGTGATTCGTGGGGCATTGATTGTCACCTCCACAAAATACTATGACCACCAGGTCAGATTTCGGCGGCCCGAGAATATGTCCACATGACACGTTTCATCACTGACTATCATTTCAGACGTTTGAACCCATCACTGCTAAACAATTCCCCGTAAAACATTCTCTTGGGTTGAAGGTACAGTGCAACACTATTAAAGTCGTCAACACACTAAATGCCCAAGCTTACGGGTATTGCTTTGTCAAACGAACGAATGCACATCTTCACAACGGCGGTGGAAAGATTAGAGGTCCCCTACTTTCTTGATACCTACAACAACGCGTTCATTCCTCCGCCAAAACTCTACCAACGTTTGTGCGAGCGTCACCGGGTCATCCTTCACACATTGTGCACCGCATATCCTTGTCAATCAGCTAAATTGATCAGGTGAACCGAGTCTTACCTCATGGAGCATGTGCCCTGTGTTCGGTACGACAACTGTTTGAAACTTGCCTTGCATTTGCCCAATCATGAGCTCGCGGTCAAGGCGGTCAGTCCCCGCAAGCACCAAGAGACGCGCAGTGCGTGCGGCCAGGAAAGCGGCCGACAGTCCTCTGAACCAACCTTTACGGGCGTGCGGCTGTCAATATGACGTGGAAGGCGAATAGATAGAAGCACACCTTCCCAGTACGATCCCGTAGTGCGCAATGGCGTACGCCAAGTAAACGCACGCGCCCCACGCGGTCGGGGGTCAGGCGTGGGAACCATGAGTGAAGGTACTGACACTCGAGCAGAAGTGATGTTGCGGATCTGGTGTGCAGTTATACTACACAGCATTAGAGGGGTCGTACAGGAAAGAATAGGAAGGACGTACTGCCATTCTATCGCATCGCTGACGCTGTCGAAGCCCTCCGGCCTGGAGTTGAGAATAGCGGGCATGTGAGGGAGGGCGTCAAGCGCTGTGCCTTCTACGACGTCCAGCACGGCGACACCAGACACGCGGTATTTTGCTTCCAGAAGGAGCGGTACCGTGCGTACAACGACGGCGCCGCCCATGCTATGTCCAACAAGCTTATTCATGCATCAACGTCGCGGCTGAACGAGGATAGATCCAGCAAGGCACGCACAAGGAGCGAAGGCGCGGCTGGAGGATCGGAGAAGATGACTCGTAAAAGGTTGTAAAGATCCTGTACGAGGATTTCGAGGGATAGATCTTCATCAGAAGACCCCTCGATGGGTAGTGTCTTCCCTGACCGATGTCTGAGACCCCGTCGACCGCAGACTAGGAATGCGCACCATGCCTCCGCGCGTCTATGGACAAGACACCGAGCTCCCCTTTAGTCATGTTGTTCACCTCCTTGGAAAAGAGCGCGAAACTCAGACCAGCGATGCCCGCGCCATGGTGGCAGACCATGACCGACCCAGGGCTGCCATCAGTCGTTTGCGGTGGAGTGTAATACACGCGGACGTCAAGCTTTGAATCAGGGACGCTGACTTGCACTGCCTCAGAGAAGTAAGATGCCCCTGATATGGGTTCATACTCAGGGTTGGGAGTGCGCGGTAGGCGGCTGGAGGGAGGGCCCATCGAAAGGGACGGTAGCGCTCCGATCGAATCCGCCGCCTCGGATTCTTCATCCTCGTCCTCCTCTGTGGGGAGATCTAGGGGAAGTTGTGGAAGCTTTGCGATGCGCGCATGCATCGCTGAACGGTAAAGGTCAGACATGATTCTCGTAGTCTACCTGTCGGTCTCGGTCTCTGCAAAAGTGGAGGGCAAACCCTAACCTGATGCAACACGCGTCCAAATGGAAACGCGCTCAATGCTATTGAACCGCGTCAAGCGCGTCTGTTGATGACTTTGCTGTACCACGTTCAACATAGCACACAGCTGGCCACCCTATGAGTCGTCGTGTAAACAGATCAAAGAAGGTATTTACCGCGTGATCTGGTAACCTGCTCTGTTTCACAGTTTATTTGTAGGTACCCGGTGTTAAGCTGCGTCCTGCGCGACCAGAAGACACTAGGAGACATGGACGACGTACGCCGCCACCCTCGTTGTCGCTATCAGACACACAGGAAGACCTCGAGATCAGTTTTGTTGACACTTGCCCGAGGCCGTTCCGCGGCTTCACAATCTGTACAACTGGTATCGACAGGGTGTGTACTGAATAGTGGCCTCCGTCTTGGGCTTACTTTACTGGGACCGTTGCCAGTCGACTGTATTTGCGAAAGCTGGAGAAATGGGCGCATGCACCACTTCTGCCTTTACCGACTATGTCACACATCTTATCGCAGAGGAGCATGGGGGGGCAAAATACTGGGTGTGCACCTTCCACGCATCTACTCCTCAGTCGTTGAATACAATACTAGTGCGCAGTAGAGCGAAAGATACCCATACTCAAACCATCATGGATTCTTGACACCTTCGATATCTGGCAGCGGGGTGACGATTTTGACCTTGAGAACGTTCGGTCCATTCCTACATGTCGTTCCTTGTTCCTTCCTGACGTCTTCCCACAGAAAGTCGAAGAGCACCGCCTTCCCACCTTTTCCGGAATAACCCTGTGCATTTCAGGGATCGGAGATGTGGACCGGCGTACTGCCATTAATCGTAGCGTGACACAATACGGCGGAAAGTATGTCAAGAATATCGAGCGACCCGTGCGCGTTACCCATCTCCTTTGTTCTGGAAATGAAGAAACAGACAAGATGCACTACGCGCGTAAGTTTAACGAACGGGGCGAAGCTGATATCAAACTCGTCTGGGAGGAGTGGTTTTGGGATTCCCTCAACTTTGGAGGTGCGTGCGATTTCTTCTCCCAACCCATAGTATCGGTTTGATCACGAAATGTCGTTGACCAGGACGATTCGAGGAAACACCTTACCTTGTCACACAGCCACGTCCCGAAAGGAGGCAGCTCCCGCGCCCGCCAGTGTCGCGCCATTCAAGCGTTGATGCGCCTGCACCTTCCCAAGGACATGCGGAACCTGACTCAAATGCGCCTGAAGAGGAGGAGATTGCCGTAGCCCGCCGTGTACCTGCTGCAACATTGCGTGTTTGGGAGAGTCTCCTCGCGCCGCGCGGGTACGCTAAGGTTGGATCAGACTTGATTAAAACTGCCCCTGGGGAAGCTCCCAACTTTACTCCTGATCCTTCACCGTCCCTACCGAAGGTTGACAAGGGAAAGGGTAAGGCGCGACCGTTGGAGCTTTTTGATCCACAAACATCGGGCAAGGGCCGAAGCGCGCTGGCAACGTTCACGCGGTCAAAGTCATTCGCGCCCAGTCCAACATCAGCACCGGAAGATTACTCTGCGTCCGTGTCGCGACAGCCATTTCGCAAGGTCCAGTCTCTGTTCTTGCCAGGACCAAGTTCACCGGCGGCAGTGGCCCCTGAGCCGGGGGGTTCGCCGCCCAAGATATTTGTCGGAATGCGTTTCCGCGTACGCGGCGAGGCTCGTTCGGCGAGCGTGCGCTCTGCGATCGAGGGCTGTGGCGGAACGTGGGTCGAAGACGAAGACGAAGAGGAGCGCGTGGATTTCGTGATCGTGCGGTTGGTCAGGTACACTTTCCCCTCATCACCTTTATTCCTCTGCTTACGCCCAAACATGACTCAGTGGTAGCAAATTATTTATGGATGAGGCAGATCCCGCACTCAGACCATGCTATCGCACCGAGTGCTGGCTCGAAGGTTGCCTCTCACGCGAGCGGATATGCTCCTTGGAGGAGCACCCCACCTTCTCCCCGCTCCCGCACACAATTCATCTCCCTAGCATTACCCTCAGTCCATCAGGACTCGACCTCGCAGAGGACATGTGGATCAAAAGACTCGCTCGCGCCCTAGGTAATTGTTTTTTATGGTTCGTACTTCTGCACGATGTTTTGACAACTGGTCTCCGGAAGGTATGATGCACGCGCCGACGTTTAATCGTGCAACAACACACCTATTGTGTCCGACCGCAACGGGTGCGAAGTATGCTAGAGCACGTGCGTGGGGCACACCAGTGGTCGACATGCGCTGGCTTTCGCATATCGCGAGGACGGGTGCACCACCTTCCCCTGGAATGTTTCTCGTGCCAGATCCACGTGATGCTGAGATGTCGGACTTCATAAACCGTACGCGTGGCATTTCTCGTAGTTCAACACCATGCTGAAATTTTTCGCGCAGCAGCGAGATTACCCGAACTACCGCAGCATGGGTCGACAACTGCCTCGCCCCAACACGTGCCGCCGGTATATACGCCTCCGCCAGAAGCTACGCAGCAAGACGCAGACTCGGCTAAGAAGGGGGCATCTTTCGGTCGGCCCAAGCTGCTCTCTAGCACGGATGAAGTCGTCCCGAGTTCCACGCCAACATCTCCCCCCGCATCGAGCCCTTCAGCCGAACCGCAGTTGCCCCCTTCCTCACTCTCTGCGCACCCAAGCCTTGTTCTGTCCTCCCATTCCTCAGAAAAAGCACCTGTACCGGGGGGCGATACGGACGATGACGAATCAGTTCCGCGTGTACCATCATCGAACACCCCGTCACCGCTGAAGCTACCTCCGGAGCACTCAGACCCGGCTGCACGGGCCCTGCACGAGAGCATCTCCAACTTACTCGGAAAGCGCAATGCTGGAGCCATGGCGATCGGGGATCATGCGGAGCCACCGCCAAGGCGGAAACGTGCACGCCCGCGATTCAAAGGAAAAGTAGGTTTGCCTCTCTTTTCACGCTCACGTGATCGCGTGTTTTACCCCTGTACGCAGCCCGACACTGACACCACAAGTACGAACGTTGGCGCGAGCGTTTCCTGTATCCATGATCCACCGGCAAATATCTACACCACGTCATACGCGTTCGGAGATGAATCCGAGAAAGGGACCGCAAACACAGCTGCCGCGCCGGACGACGGAATGAACCCTAGCTTGCAAGCCGTGTACGAGGATCCCACACAGGCAGCCGAACGGCGCAAACTTATCAGCCTGTTGAAAGGTGCGCCGGGACAGAGTAAGATCCGTGAGGGGCGTGCGCATAGGGCCGCAGCAGTGGCCCGCCCCAGTGTCCCCTCTGGTAGGCGTATGGCGGGCTTTTGAGTGTTTCAGTCGAGGTTTCTCTTGCATCACAATTGTTCATTTAGTGCAAACTCTACATTTGTATTTCGGTTATTTGTCTGTCCTGATACAAAGGAATAGAATGAAATGGCATACCGTCCTCACACCTCTACAACCCCCACTTTTGTGCGTGCACCCGCAGAGCCGTGGGGGAGCGAAGTCTACGGCACGTCACGGTGGAGGTGTGGGTAGGACGTCAATATCGCGTCAATCCTTGGGCCTTCTAGTAGATCTGCGGCGAGTTTCAACGCGCTTGGCCACTGCCTGTCATAGAGGTGGGTTAGTCGGGCCACCGCACCACAGGTGACTGGCAGTCCCAGGCTGTTGCGCTTCTGGACCCTCCGAGTCCACTCAGTCCAGCCACCAGCCAGATAGCACATGGGGCTCATGAGCTGCCTTCCGTGTCGAGTTTGTCTGCTCGGCCGAATAGTAAATGAGATTCCCTTGCAATTTTTCTCAACTGGGGCATGAGCGAACTTGAATCAGCTGCAAAACTTGAACTTGAAGGGTCTCATTCTGCTAGTACTAGTATTTCTCGAATTCACAGGACTTCAGTGCATTATGTTCTATTACAAATTTCAAGTTAACCTAAGGCCTGAACATTTAAGACTGACGAGTAAATTGAAACGAAAAAGCCTATGTTTTCGAGACCCTGGTAACTTTTAGTCCGTAATCTCTTCGCCTTCTCCTCCTCATCCGTTATGAAAACGTGGCACCATCGTCGCCTTTTCCGGAACCTTTTTGGGAGGCTCGCCTTGATTAGTTTGAATACCCTTGGGTTCAAGGGATGGGTCTCCGACGTGGTAACCTGTAAAGTGATTATGCGCGTTCCACTGCACACAATCGCGTCCACCGTCGGAAATGACCTTGAAGCCAGTAGCCAGCCAAATGGTGTCTTAAATCTGTTTGCTTTCTTGAAAGCTGAATAGCCAGAAATTAGGACTAATTCCTTGCAGACCGGTATTTTTTTGAGCATGGGCCCAGTTGCGCCATCAGCAAAATCTAACATTACTTGCGGTGCCTTGCTACTTTTGTGACTTGCGGGTGCCTTGCCGATGCTGTTGTAAGTCCGGATAAGGTGGGTAAGACAAAATATTTGGGAGTAACCTTGGGCAAG
>Ga0307512_10006161_pt1 | contig 12255 bp, 13 predicted proteins | sample 14_EM_MG_FD_200267 | JGI IMG/M metagenome (GOLD analysis project Ga0307512, IMG submission 200267) | Populus trichocarpa ectomycorrhiza microbial communities from riparian zone in the Pacific Northwest, United States - 14_EM | ecosystem: Host-associated > Plants > Roots > Unclassified | place... | reverse complement strand
GGTTCCAGCGCCGGGTCTGGTGCCCGAAGTGGACACCGCTCTCCAGCAGCTGACGCATGGTCACGACGGCCATGGTGGGTGTACTCCCCTATTGAGTCCCTGGTTGTCACGCTCACCGGCGGTGGGCGTCCTGGCGCCCGGTCGTCGGCCGCAGTCGGACCCAGGCTTTCCGCCGGGACCAGGGAGGGCCGCCGCTGCCGGCTTGAGACACCGGACAGAGGGCGCGCGAGGTCGACCGCGCAGGGCGGTCGCCGTCGTCAAGCATACGCCGAGCCGCCGGACCCTCGCGCCTCACCCTTAGCCTGGGCGCTTCTGTCCGGTTAGCGGTTTCTTGCGCCTTTCGCGCCGGCCGCCGGCGCCGGCGGCCGCGCGCCCCCACTCGGACAGCGAGAGCGGCGGCCGCGGTGCCTCAGGCGACGGCGAGAGCGGCGGCAAGGACCAAGAGCAAACCCGTCGGCAGGTACGCCACCGGCGGGCGCAGCCAGGTGTCGCGGTTCTGTGGACGGCCGCCACCGGCCAGCGCGTAGAGACCCACCCCGGTCAGCGGCAGGCCCAGCATGAGCAGCACGGCCGGCACGATCGAACCGGCGACCGCGTCGTCCGCGAACGTGGCCTGGAGAAGCAGCCGGATCACCGGCACCATCAGCAGGACCGTGGCGACCGCGACGGCCACGGCCGAGACCGGACGACGCGTGCCGTAGACGGCATCCCGGCCCCGGTCGGGCGCCGGGACAGGCGGCACGAGACTAGTCGGCTCGTTGTAGCCCGCGGCGGTCGCGGGCAAACCCGAGGACGGCGCCGCCGAGCCGCCGGCGTAGGCGTGCGCGGCCGGGGCATCCGCGAGCGAGCCGCCGCCGTTCGGGCGGATCGCCGGATACTCCGGACCACGCACCGGCACGCGGGTTTGCTCGCTAGTCGCCCGAGCGTGGCTGCCAGTCGACGTCACCGAATCGGGGAGGTAATCCTCACCCGGTCGCTGATCGGGCAGCCGGAAGGCACCACTCGGGCGCTCGTACACCCCGGAGTCGTAGGGGTTAGCGCTGCTGGAGTAGTGATTCTGACCGGTGGGCTTGTTCTGCCCGGGATACCAGCTCGACTTTTCCGGCTCGTCGGCATAGCGGCGATGTCCATCCACGGTTTCGCACCGTAGGTGACGACGGAGCGCGATGCCACCACTGAAGCGGTATCACTTCCGAGAGTGACGGAACGGTTATCCACAGCAGCGCTCCGTCCACAGGGCGCACACGCCGCGCTGCGGAAAGCGCGCACCGTGTTCGCCATGACGAGGGTGAGGCGCGCGGTCGGCGCGTACGGTGAACGGCTCGCGGCACGGCATCTGGCCGGCCTCGGCCTGGTGGTGCTGGCCCGAAACTGGCGGTGCCCGGACGGCGAGATCGACCTGATCCTGCGTGACGGCGACGACGTGGTCTTCTGCGAGGTAAAAACGCGCCGCAGCGACCGGTTCGGCACCCCGGCCGAGGCGGTGGGCGCCGCGAAGGTGCGGCGGCTGCGCCGGCTGGCCGCCCGCTGGCTCGCGGAGACGGCGGCGCACCCACGCGAGGTCCGCTTCGACGTGGTCTCGGTGCTCCCCCAGACCCGCGGCCCGGCCCGGATCGAGCACATCCGCGCGGCGTTCTGAGATGAGCTACGCGCGCGTGCTCTGCGTCGGCCTCGTGGGCATCAGTGGCCATCTGGTCGAGGTCGAGGCCGATCTTTCCGCGGGGCTGCCGGTCGTGGTGCTCACCGGCCTGCCCGACACGGCCTTGCACGAGGCCCGCGATCGGGTCCGGGCCGCGGTGGTCAACTCCGGCCAGCCCTGGCCGAACCGCCGGATCACGGTCAACCTGCTGCCCGCCACGCTGCCAAAACACGGCAGCGGCTTCGACCTGGCCATCGCCTGCGCGCTGCTGACCGGGGCGGGCGAGCTTCCGGCGGCGCCGTTCGAGGGCGTCGTGGTGCTCGGCGAGCTCGGCCTGGACGGGGCGGTCCGAGCCGTCCGCGGCGTGCTCCCGATGGTGGCCGCCGCCGCCCGGATCGGCATCACCCGGGTGATCGTCCCGCTGGCGAACGCGCGGGAGGCCACCGTCGTGCCGGGCGTGACCGTGCGAGCGGTGGACTCATTGCACCGGCTGGTCGCCTTTGTCCGCGGCGAGGGCCCGCTGCTCGATCCGCCCACGGCCGCGCCGGAGCCGGCCCGGTCCGGCCCCGACCTGGCCGACGTCGCCGGCCAGGAGATGGGCCGCTTCGGCCTCGAGGTGGCCGCCGCCGGCGGGCATCACATCTCCCTGATCGGCCCGCCCGGCGCCGGCAAGACCATGCTGGCGGAACGCCTCCCGTCGGTCCTGCCCGAGCTCGACGACGCCGCGGCCCTCGAGGTCACCGCCCTGCAGTCGATCGCGGGCGTGCTGGCCGACGACGGCGGCCTGGTCCGCCGCCCGCCGTTCCAGGCCCCGCACCACAGCGCCTCGCTGGCCGCCCTGGTCGGCGGCGGCAGCGGCCTCGCCCGCCCGGGCGCCCTCTCCCTGGCCCACCGCGGGGTCCTCTTCCTCGACGAGGCCCCCGAACTGGCCAACGCGACCCTGCAAGCCCTGCGCCAGCCCCTGGAAAGTGGCCGGGTGGTGCTGGCGCGGGCCCGGGGCACCACCGAATACCCGGCCCGGGTCCAACTCGTGCTGGCGGCCAACCCCTGCCCCTGCGCAAGCCCGGCAGGAGACCAACACTGCACGTGTACGCCGAAAGTGCGCCGCCGCTACCTCGGCCGGATCTCCGGCCCGCTCCTGGACCGGATCGACATCCAGATCACGCTCTGGCCGCTGAGCGCCGCGCAGCTCATGACCACCAGCGGCCCGGCGGAGTCCTCCGCGACGGTGGCCAAGCGTGTCGCCGAGGCGCGGGCGGCCGCCAAGGCCCGCTGGGCGGCGGACGGCTGGCGGGTCAACGCCGAGGTCCCCGGCCCGCAGCTGCGGCGGCCGCCATGGCGGCTACGCCCGAAGGACACCGCGGCGCTGCGGGCCGGCCTCGACCAGGGCCGCCTGTCGGCCCGGGGCTTCGACCGGATCCTCCGCCTGGCCTGGACGGTGAGCGACCTGGACGGCCGTGACCGCCCCACCGGGGCGGACGTCCGCGTGGCGGCCCAACTGCGAATGGGAGAGGCCCATGACCAGAATGCTTCCTGACTCCCGGCCCGCCGGCGGGTCGGACCAGGATCGGCTGGCAAGGGTCGCGCTGACCTGGCTCGCCGAGCCCGGCAACCGGACGGTCTGGGCGATGGTCCAAGCGGCCGGCGCTCCGGCGACGCTCGATCGTCTGCTCGACGGTGACATTCCCGATCGCGCGCTGCGGGGCACGGTCACCGCCCGGGCCTCGACGGGTGACGCGCGACAGGTGGCGGAGGCCGCGCTGGGCCGCGCGGATCGGCTCGGCGCCCGCATCGTGGTCCCGGCCGACGAGGAATGGCCGATCAGGGTGGACGACCTAGGCACCCTCGAGCTGGACACCGGCGGGCGGATCAGCCGGGATATCCGGCCCCCGCTCTGCATCTGGGCACGTGGCGGGTGGTCGCTGCAGGCGGCGTTCGAGCGTTCCGTCGCGGTGGTCGGCGCCCGCGCGTCCACCCCCTACGGGGTGCACGCCACCCACGACATCGCCTTCGGTCTGGCCGAGCGCAAGTGGACAGTCGTCTCCGGCGGCGCGTTCGGCATCGACGTGGCGGCTCATCAAGCGGCCCTCGCCGCACAGGGGCTGACCGTCGCCGTGCTCGCCTGCGGCGTGGATCACCCGTACCCGGCGGGCAACTCCGGGGTTTTCGAGCGGATCGCCGAGACCGGCTTGTTGATCAGCGAATGGCCGCCGGGCTCCGAGCCCCTGCGGCATCGCTTCCTGATCCGCAACCGCGTCATCGCGGCCGCGACGGCGGGCACCGTGATGGTGGAGGCGGCGGCCCGCAGCGGGGCCGCGCAGACGATGAGCCGGGTGCTGGCGCTGAACCGCCCGGCGATGGTCGTGCCGGGACCGGTGACCTCGGCGATGTCGGTGGGCTGCCACGAGTTGCTGCGCACCAACCCGGGCACCCGCCTGGTCACCGGGGTGGCTCACGTCCTGGAGGAAGTAGGCCGGATCGGGGAGTACCTCGCCGACCCACTACGCGGCCCAGACCACCCGCGGGATGCCTTGGATGAGGATTCCCGGCTGATCCTGGAGGCCGTCCCACGCCGAGGCACGGCCGGCCCGGAGCAGCTGGCGGCCAAGGCCGGGGTCAGCCTGCGCACGGTGCTGGGTCGGCTATCCCTGCTGGAAATGGCCGGATTGGTGATCCGCCGCAACGGCGTCTTCGCCCTGCCCCGCGGCCCACGACCCGCCGATCCCGACCCGTGACGGCCATCGGCCGAGGGGGTCAGCGCCGCGAGCGTCCCGGGACAGGCAGCTCGCGGCTCGGTCAGTCGTCGGGCTCGTCGATGTCCCGCCGATGGATACGCATCCAGCCCTCCACGTCGTCGGCCGCCCATACCTTGCCCTGCTTGAGATCCGCCAAGGGCTTCGGAAAGTCGGCACGGCTCGTGATCTGGTACGCACGCTGTCGGCTCACGCCGCCCAGCCGGACGCGGATCTCGTGCGCGCCCATAAGTCGAATCGGCTTCACTACCACGAGATCGACCGTAGGCGTACGACTATTAGTCGTTTATCAACTTGATACGAGACAACTAGTCATGTGACAACTACTATTGCTCCATGACCAGCAGTCACCAGTCCGGGCAATCGGGCCCTGGCCAGCGCAAACGGCGCCGCAACTCGCGGGGCCGAGACACTGAGAGCGGCCGCTCCTGCGGCCCAACCCTGACCCGCGGCCGCACCGGCGACGGGCAAACACGCGACGAGAGGCAACCGAACGGCGGCGACCCGAGACCGAGTCACTAATGCCGCAAATCGACAACGGGAAGTGGACGGCAAACAGGGGGCGCCGATGGCAGTGAACGCTGAGAACAAGCTCGAACAAAACCACGTCGGGCAACGGCCGTCCTGGGATTGCGCGGCCTGCGGACAGTCGTGGCCGTGTGCCAACGCCAAGGATCTGCTGCTCACCGAGTTCCGCGGGTGTCCGTCGGTGCTGACGATCTACATGTCGGCCCAGTTGTGCGAGGCCGTCTTCGACCTCACCACGCACGGCACGGACCCGCCGACCGACCTCTTCGACCGCTTCATGTCCTGGGTACATCTCGCCGCGAACCGCGCCCCCGCCGGCGACGCCTCGACACGAGCGTGGCCCCCTCTCCCTCGCAAGCCAGGCCCCCACCCCCGCGAGCCCGGCACCCAGCCCCACGAACCGGGCCTTCATCCCCGCGGGCCAGACCTCCAGACAAAGGAGCCAGGCCCTCATCCCCGCGGGCCAGACTCCCAGGCGCAGGAGCCAAGCCCCCAGCCACACGAGCCAAGCACCCAGACGCAGCAGCCCAGTCCCCAGCCGCAGGAGCCCAGCCCTCACCCTCGCGAGCCCAGCACCCACACGCAGAAGCCCAGCGCCCAGGCGCTGAAGCCAGGCCCTCACTCCCGCGAACCCAGCACCCAGGCACAGGAGACAAGCCCCCAGGCGCAGAAGCCGGGCTCCCAGGAACAAGAGCCAGACCTCCGGGCGCAGAAGCCAAGCCCTCAGTCCCATGAGCCCAGCACCCAGGCGCAGAAGCCAGGTCCTCAGCACACCAGCGGCAACAAGATCCTCGACAGCGCCGGCGCCACAGTCCGACTGACTGGCATCAACCGGTTCGGCATGGAACTCCACGAGCCCAGCTCCCAGGCGCATGAGGCAGGCCCTCGGCTCCACGAGCCCAGCCCTCGTCTCCCGGAGCCGAGCCCCCGCTCCACAGAGCTCAGCCCCCGCCTCCCGGAGCCGAACCCGCGCCCCGCAACGCCGAACTCCCGCCCCCAGAAGCAGGGTCGGCCCGGCGCAGCGAGCTTGCGCGGGCTTTCCGCCACCGGTGGAACTCAGGCGACGCCGCCGGATCGTCGCCCAGATTCCGTTGCCAGGCCAACCCGGATGGCACCTCACGCCGCCACCCGCTTCCCCGACCTCTCCCCGGAGTGATCGTGCTCGAGCAGCCTCCGGCACCGCGCCCGCCTGATCTGCGGCGGCGGCAGAACGCATTGGTCTGGAGCCTCGACATGGGCGCGGAGCACGCCGATCACCACCACCGAAGGACAGCTGACGTGACTTAAGCGAGCGACGGCCGACATAGTCGACCGTCGCTCGCCCCTTACACCGCCCGATCAAGCTCGGCCTTCTCAGTGCGGCGGTAGTACCCTACCAACATGAATCTGTACGTACAACGTGACGGAACATCGTGGCCACGTACCGTGGCTCACATGATCGACCCCTCGGCGGACCGGGCCGTTTTCCGGCAGTTGGCGGACCTGCTGCGCGACCAAATCGAGTCTGGTGAGCTCGGTCCGGGCGAGCCGCTGCCAAGCGAGCTGCGCCTCGCTCAGGAATATGGCATCAGCCGCACGACGGTCCGGCAGGCGATCGGCCAGTTGCGCACCGAGGGCCTGGTCACGGTCGAGCGGCCGCGCGGAACCTTCGTCCGAGTGCCCGAGCCGACCCAGGTCGTGCCGCTGGCCCGGGGCGAGCTCGCCAGCGCCCGCATGCCGACGGACGCCGAACGCCGCAGCCACCGCCTCGGCGAAGGAGTGCCGGTGCTGGTGGTCACCGCGCCCGACGGGACGGTCACCGTGCATCCGGCAGACCGCGTCCAACTCACTCGACCGTAGGATCGCGCCGCCCCCGAAGCGCCGCCCCCGAAGCGCCGCCCCCGAAGCGCCGCCCCCGAAGCGCCGCCCCCGAAGCGCCGCCCCCGAAGCGCCGCCCCCGAAGGCCTCGCCGAGCCGAGTCATTTCCGCCTCCCGTCAGCTCGTCGCATGACCGAATCTAGGCGCCGGGTCTGACAGTTTTCAGAAGAGGTCGTACTGCTGCACGGACAGCGTGAAGCCGTGCCCGGAGGAGACGTTCGAACAGCTCAGGGCCGTGCGCGAGCTGTCGCAGACGAACTCCCCGGCCTGCAGCGACCGGCCGTAGGCAAGCACGTCCCCTTCGCCGAGCACGGTATCGCCAGCGCAGGTGAAGGCGGCCTGTTGGTCCTGGTAGACGCTGATGCCGTTGCCCCAATCCAAATCGCAGTCGGCGGGTTTCGGCGGCGGTGCCCAGCTCTTGTTCGCGATGTCGCAGCGCGCTGCCTCTGCGGTCAGGTAGCAGCCGATATTCTGCGACGGCGTCCGAAAAGCGGCCTCGGTGACCTTCTCGGTGATATTCGGGCTCGGCGCGGCCGGCGCGGCTCCAAGCCCGGCGTTCGCGGCGGCTGGGGGCGCGCTCGACCGGTCAGTCGTGTCGCCCGAGCCAGAACAGCCTGCCAAAACCGCCCCGGCGACAGCTGCCAACCCGAGGCCGGCCAACCCGCGCGCAGCCCGCATCAAGCCTCCCTGATCTGCGAAGCATAGAAACAAAGAGCAACCAGCGTGGGGCCTACTACCCGTACGGGGCAAGCAAGAAGCCGACCACGCCGGATGCCGGCTGGGCTCGGCGGGTAGCGACAGGATCGGCTGCGGCGAGGAATATGGACTCGGTGAGCACCCGGGAGTTGCATGCGGCGTTGCCCGCCGAGATGCGCAATGCCGTGGACGAGTTCGGGCGGCACCTGGCACGGGTCGACGATCGGTCGGCGCATACGGTTCGGGCGTACCTCGGGGATGTCGTGTCGTTGCTCGATTTTGCCGCCCGCGAGGGCTGCGCCGCGCCCGCCGACCTGGATATCGCCGTGTTGCGCGGCTGGCTGGCCGGGCTCATGGCCGGCGGCGCCGCCCGCAGTTCGCAGGCCCGGCGCGCGGCCGCGGCCCGGACGTTCACGGGGTGGGCGCACCGCGCCGGGCTCAGCGCGACCGACGTCGGCGCGCAGCTCGCCAGCCCGAAGGCACACCGCGACCTGCCGACCGTGCTTCGCGCCGAGCAGGCCGCCGACCTGGTGGTCACGCCGCGCAACGACGGCGACGAGACCAAGGCGCGAGATCGCGCCGTCCTGGAGATGCTTTACGCCACCGGCGTACGAGTCAGTGAGCTCTGCGGCCTCGACCGCGCCGACGTTGACGATGCCCGGCGGGTGATCCGGGTCTTCGGCAAGGGCGCCAAGGAACGTGCTGTCCCCTATGGCGTCCCCGCTCAGCGGGCCCTCGATGCCTGGCTGCGCGACGGGCGGCCCCGCCTCGCCGGCCCGGCCAGCGGCGATGCGCTGTTTCTGGGCGCCCGCGGGGGCCGGCTGCAACAGACGGTGGTACGCCGGATCGTGGGGAGCGCGGCCCAGCGAGCCGGCCTCCCGCACACCAGCCCGCACGATCTGCGCCACTCGGCGGCCACCCATCTTCTCGACGGCGGTGCCGACCTGCGCGCTGTCCAAGATCTGCTCGGGCACGCCTCGCTGGCCAGCACGCAGATATACACCCACGTCTCGACCGAGCGCCTCCGGGCGGCCTTCAACCAAGCTCACCCCCGCGCCTAGCCGCTTCGGCGGGTGCTGCGCCCGAAAAGAGACCTGGCCGAACGCGTGGCTGATTCACAATCGTGGCCGGTAAGAGGCGGGTAGCCCGTACGATTGCGGGGTGAGCGCCGGAGTTCCGCCCCCGCCCATCGCCGGTGCCCGACTTCTCTTCTCGCTGGACCCGGCCGTGTCTTATCTCAACCATGGGTCCTTCGGGGCCGTTCCGGTCGGGGTGCAGCGGGCGCAACAGCGGCTCCGCGACGAGATCGAAAGTAACCCGCTGAAGTTCTTCGCGCAGGGGCTGCTCGATCGGATCATCCACACCCGACGCCATATCGCCGGATTCCTCGGGGCCGACCCGGACGGCAGCGCGCTCGTGCCCAACACAACCGCGGCCGTGTCGCTCGTGCTGCAGTCGGTTCGGCTCGGGCCGGGCGATGAGGTGCTGCTAACCGACCACACGTACGGCGCTGTGGCGCTCGCCGTGCGGCGGCAGTGCCGGCGGGCGGGAGCGACCGCACGGACCGTTGCGCTGCCGCTCGGCGCTCCGGACACCGAGGTGGTTTCCCGGGTACGCGCGGCGCTGCGACCCGGAAAGACCAAGTTGGTGATCGTGGATCACCTCGCCTCGGCCACCGCCCAACTGCTGCCCGTGCAGGGAATCGCCGCGGCAGCGCGGGAGCACGAGATCCCGATGCTGGTGGACGGGGCGCACGTGCCGGGCATGCTGCCGGTGGACGTGGGCGCGATCGGCGCCGATTTCTGGGTGGGAAACCTGCACAAGTGGGCGTTCGCGCCGCGCGGCACCGGCCTGCTGGCGGTAGCGCCGGGCTGGCGGCGGCGAATCGATCCCCTCGTGGTCTCCTGGGAGCAGGATGCGGGATTCCCCCTCTCGGTGGAGTTCCAAGGCACGGTTGACTACACGCCGTGGCTGGCGGCGCCGACGGGGCTGTTCACCCTGCGCACGCTCGGCGTCCAGGCGGTGCAGGCGCACAACGTAGCGCTGGCGGCCTACGGGCAGCGGGTGGTGGGTGCGGCACTCGGTCTGCGCCCCGCCGACCTGCCGGACCCGGGCGGCCCGGGAGCGATGCGGATCGTGCCGCTGCCCGCGGGCCTGGCCACAACCCAGGTCGAGGCGCAGGCGCTGCGCCAGCACATCGCCGACAAACTGGCGACCGAGACAGCGGTAAACGCCTGGGGCGGCCGCGGCTGGCTGCGGCTGAGCGCGCAGGTCTACAACCGCCCCGAAGAATACGAACGCCTCGCCGAGCGCCTCCCGCCGCTGCTAACCGCCCTGCAACGCTAAGCACCCGACCGACCGCCATGCCGACGCTGAGCATCCCGCGTCGACCGCCCGGCCAACACCGGACACCGCGGGCGACCGCCCCGCCACTGGCCGACCCCGCCCTGCGAGCGCTGAGCCGTCGCGTAGCAAGAACCGCTCAACCGGAACCGCCGTCGAGCGGCAACAACCGGACCCGGCCGAGGCCCAGCAGCGCGAGGGGGTCGAAATACCGCGCGCCGCTACGCAGGCCCCAATGCAGGCAGGCCGGCGCGGGGCAGCCTGGATGGCCCTGCTCAAGGGTGCCGATGAGCTGCCCGGCCGTGACCCGGTCACCGACCCGCAGGGCCGACGTCACCGGCTCATAGGTGGTGCGCAAGCCGCCCGCGTGCGCGAGGCTGACGACGCCGCGGTCGGCCAGTCGGCCCGCGTAGACGACCGTCCCGGCGCCCGCGGCGTGAACGGCCGACAACGGCACCGCGGCGAGGTCGGCCCCGCGGTGACCGGCGAGCCAGGGCTGCGCCGGCGGATCGAACAACCGCACGACATGCGGCGGGTCAACCGGCCACCCGAACGCCCCGACCGGAGCGACGACAAGCGGCACGACACGCCCGGGCCTAGCGGCGGGGCCAGCGCCGGGCCCTGCGGCGGGGCCAAGGCCAGGGCCCGGGGCAACGACCAACGACGGCCGGGAATAGGCCACCGGGTAGAGCCCGGTAAACGGCGACCCGAGAGCCAAGAGCAGGCACAGCAACAACGGCATATGCTCAGCCTGCCGGAGCCCCGGGACGGGCCGCCGCAACCCTGTGGACAACGCCCCGATGTGGATAGACCAGCCGAGGAAACGCCGTTACCCCCCGAAGCCCGCATCATCGGGCAGCGAGATGTCCGGCTTTTCCAGCTCCTCGACGTTCACGTCCTTGAAGGTCATCACCCGGACGTTCTTGACGAAGCGAGCCGGTCGATACATGTCCCAGACCCAGGCGTCGTGCATCTCGACCTCGAAGTAGACCTCGCCGTCAGCGTTCCGCACGTGCAGGTCGACCTGGTTGGCCAGGTAGAAGCGGCGCTCAGTCTCCACCACGTAGGAAAATTGGCGGACGATGTCGCGGTACTCCCGGTAGAGCTGCAGCTCCATCTCGGTCTCGTACTTCTCGAGATCCTCTGCGCTCATCGTTTCTCGCCCTCCATGGCCTCATCTTCCCCCACCGGCACCGGCGGCCGAGGCTGCTCGCCCGACGCCACGCCGACGGTACCCTCCGGCGCTGGCCAGAGCATCATCGGCTCGTCGGTGGCCGAGGCCGCGACAACCGGTCGGCGCGCGCGGGGTGGGCGGTTGCCGCGGCCCGACGCTGCCGCCACGTTCACATACGAAAATCTGTGCTCGATGCAGGGCCCGTGTCTGGTGAGGGCCGCGCTGTGCTCGTCGGTGATGTAGCCCTTGTGCACCGCGAACCCGTAGTTGGGGAACCGGCCGTCCAGCTCGACCATCAGCCTGTCCCGGGTGACCTTGGCCAGCACGCTGGCGGCGGCCACGCAGGCGGCCACCCGGTCGCCCTTCCACACCGCGAGGCCCGGCGCGCCCAGCCCGTCGACCGGGAAACCGTCGGTCAGCACGTACTCGGGACCGGTTGTCAGGGATGCCAGCGCCCGCCGCATCGCGGACAGGTTGCAGACGTGGAGGCCGCGGGCGTCCACCTCGGCCGGCGGGATGATCACCACGGACCAGGCCAGCGCGCGGCCCACCACCTCGGCGTAGACGCGCTCGCGGGCGGCCGGCGTGAGCAGCTTGGAATCGGCCAGCTCGTCGATCTCGCCGCGCTTGCCCTCCGGCAGGATCGCCGCGGCGGCCACCAGCGGGCCGGCACAGGCGCCACGGCCCGCCTCGTCGGCCCCAGCCACATGTCGGAAGCCACGCCGCTGCAGGGCACGCTCAAGGGCGTACAGGCCGCCTTCGCGGCGGATGACGGTGCGACCGGGGGCCAGCATCATCTGCTCCTGGTGCACTTGCGCAGCAGGTTGGCGATCCCGGCGGGAAAGATCTGCTCGTCGGACGCCTCGATCTCGGTCGCCGACCACCACCGGTGCTCGTCGATGGTCAGCCGTTCGGTGACGTCGAAGCCGGCCGTGTCGACCCGCCAACCGCCGACCCGGTACTGAAAGAACTCCTGGGACTGGCGGTACGGCTGGTTGTTGAAGCTGAACTCGACGACCTCCTGGTAGACCGGCTCGCCCAGCTCGGCCGGGTCGACCCGCAGGCCGGTTTCCTCGAAGAGCTCGCGGGCTGCGCCCTGGGCGGGGGTCTCGTCGGCGCCGAGACCGCCGCCCGGGGTGAACCACCATCGCTGCTCCGGCCGGGCCGGATCACCACCATGAAACAGCAGCGCACGGCCGGCGTCGTCGATCAGCAGCACCCGGGCGGCGCGGCGGTCCTTGAACGTCACGCCACCAAGCCTATTG
>Ga0307512_10006160_pt1 | contig 12256 bp, 11 predicted proteins | sample 14_EM_MG_FD_200267 | JGI IMG/M metagenome (GOLD analysis project Ga0307512, IMG submission 200267) | Populus trichocarpa ectomycorrhiza microbial communities from riparian zone in the Pacific Northwest, United States - 14_EM | ecosystem: Host-associated > Plants > Roots > Unclassified | place... | reverse complement strand
GTGGGCAGATCGGCGTCCTGGGTGAAGTACAGGACGCCAGCCGTGAGATACAGACCGCCGCCGAAGGTGTTGACCAGGTCCGATGCGGCCATCATGCGCTGCGGACCGGTGTCCGGGACAAGCCGGGGCACGGCGTCTCTCCCCTGTGATAGAAGGGATCCTCCCTGCCCTCGACCCGACGGCAGGCTGAGGATGCGCGGATTGGCACCTGGTCGCCAGCGCACGTCACCGCCTGCCATGGTGGCCCGGCTGGCGAGGATGAACCATCACCGCACCCCGGGCAGGGAACGCCGCCAGGACGCGGCCAGCCATCGCTCGTACTCGGGGCCGGCCGGGGTGTCCATGACCAGGCACAGTGGCTCGATGATCCGCCCTGGACCACCGGCCAGGCCGCCGTGGAGCATGGTGAGGTTGTGGCCGAACAACAGGTCGCAGTGCTCGCCCGGTGCGAGCACCTCCCACCGGCGCCGGAACTGTGCCCAGGGCAGGCCGGTGGCCATGAGCACCTGATGGCAGAAGAGACTCGCCGCCTCACCCACACACTCTCCGCAGGCACAGCGCAGGGCCAACGGCACGGCGGCGGGATAGCGGCCCCGGTCCTCCTTCGTCAGCACAGCCTCGCTGTGGTGGAAGGACAGGCCGTGCCAGAGGGGTTCCTCCAGGCCGAGCATCGCCCCGAACGACGGATAGGCACAGCCGTGCTCGGGTTGGCGCTCCAGCGCCCGGCGCAGGTTGTCGCCGATCCAGCGAGCCGCGGTAGCTGTGGCATCGGTGTCCTCGACCTCGATGCCACGCCGGTCGAGCACGTCGTCGATGACGCCGAGCCAGTCGTAGTACGTGGTGACGCTCAGTCCCTCTCCTACATCGGAGAGGAAGATGCCCTGGTACATCTTGTGGGCGGGAGTGGTGGTGTAGCCGGAGCTGCCGAACTCCCGCCAGGCCGGATCCCAGTCGGGCACGTCCTGGCGGCTGGGTGTCAGGTACGAGCAGTGCTGTCCGTCGTGGTGGGGGAGCAGAGTCCGGGTGGCGAAGCCCTCGGGCACGTGCGTCTGCTGCGGCCGGTCGATCTCCAGCCGCAGCTCGGTGGGGGCGCCACGGGCGATCAGGGCCGTGCGGACCCGGTCGGCCAGGGTCATCGACAGCCTGCGGCTCTCCTCGACGCCCAACCGCAGCCGGCCGATGCGGAACACGGCGAAGCCGACCCGGTGGATGACGTCGACGGACGCGGTGGCCAGGTCGTCCAGCGCGCGTTCGCGGCGGTCCCGCGGCCCGGAGACGAGAGCGGTGCAGTCGAACTGAGCTTCGGCTGGGGTGAATTTCACTGGTGCTCCAAGGGTTCTTCGGCAGCGCCCGCGGACCAGGGCACGAACTCGGACGGAACGCAGTCAGTGCGGAAGAGGAACTCGAAGAGCAGACGCGCCACGATCTGCGCGGTGGAACCGGACTGGTCGTAGCGAGGCGCGACCTCCGCGACGTCGACGGCGCCGACGGGCAGCGCGCGGAGCTCCTCATAGACATCGAGAAGGTGGCCGATGTCGATGCCGCCCATGGTCACGTGACCTGTGCCAGTGGCCGAAGAACTGTCGAGCACGTCGATGTCGAGCGAGACGTAGACCGTGTCGCATCGTGAGCCGAGTTCCTCGATGAGGGGACGCAGCGCGGCGGCGGCTCCGTCCCTGACGATCTGGTAGCCCGGCACGATGTGGAAGCCACTGTCGATCAGCCCTCGGTACTGGTCGTACCTGGTCACGTCGCCGACGCCGACGAAGGCCATGTCCTCCGGGCGCATCTGGGGGATCTCGCTGATCCTGCGGGAGTTGGAGCCGTGGTACAGCGGCCCGTGCAACGTGCTCCAGTTGCCGAAGTCGAAGTGGTGGTCGATGTTGATGAACCCCACGCGGCCCGCGCCGCGGTCGAGCCGCCCGGCACGGAAACCGGCGAACGTGGGGAAGGTGCACGAATGGTCGCCGTTGAGGAAGATCAGCCGCGGCGCGGACCGGCTCAGCCCGCGGCTCTCCGCCGCGACGGCCTGGAACGTCCGCACGGTGTCGGTCGGGTAGACGTGCAGGTCACCGACATCCGCGACCCGGGGGGCGCGGTAGTGGAAGGCCCGGCCGGTGCGGGTGTCCAGCATCCGCCACTGACCCAGACTGGTCAGGTTGCTGGAGAAGACCAGGCTTGCCTGGCGGACGGCCCGGGGCCCCTCCGCCGCGCCCGGCCGGGAGCTGGCAGTGGCGTCGAACGGAACGCCGGACACCAGCCAGCCGTCTTCCCCCACGTCCGTCCGGTCGGCGGCGGTGGCAGGGGCGCCGAACAGCGTCGCGATGCCGCCCCAGGCCGGCAGCGGGTCCTGCTCGAAGTCCTCGGCCGTGACGCTGTTCTGGAGCGCTTCGAAGTCGGGGAGCTCGGTCATGTCACCTCTCCTGAGCGGACGACGCGAGACAGGCCATCGGGGCGCGGATGATGTCGTGTGCCGTGGCGATCTTTTCCTGGAACGCGTGCCAGCTCGCCTCGGGAGACAGGTGTTGGGGTCGGTAGACGACGGGCGCGTCTTCCCGCCACTGGGCGTAGTCCCAGTTGACTATGCGCTCACGCAGCCTGGGAAAGTCCGGGGTGAGTGGATAGGGCACGAAGTTGTAGAGGTTGAACAGCCACAGCGCCGAACTGTTCTCCCGCATCCAGTCGACGGTCTGGCCGTGCGCGGCTTCCGTTTCCTCGTCGAGGCCGCCCATCATGTTCAGCACGACATTCAGGCCTGCGTCACTCAACGTGTGGATTTTCGTGGTGTAGTCGTCCAGGCCGCGGGAGAGTTTGTTGAGACGTTTCAGCATCTGCGAGTCAGCCGACTCGAAGCCAAGCTCCACGGCCACGACGCCGAGCTCCAGCATGGCGTCGACGATCCAGTCCTTCACCTGCATGACATGTGTCTGGACGATGAACCGGTAGCCCGGTCGGTCGCGGAAGACGTCCAACAGGTTGGTGACCGCTTCGCGTGACTGGCCGAAAGTCTTGTCGCCGATGTAGAAGAGCCGGGTGTCCGGGAACCGGACGGTGAGCTCGTCCACCTCCCGCTCGAGAGCGTCCTTCGCCACGAGGGTGAGCTGCTTGCTCCAGGCGTCGCCGCAGAAAGAACACTGGTACAGGCATCCGTGGCTCGCGTTGAGCCGCAGCATGGGAACCTGGCCCTCGTAGCCGCCGAGATGGCGGTAGTCCGGCGCCCAGGTGATCCGCTCGGACGCCAGTCCGGGCAGCAGAGGCTTCTCCAGGTGCCCGCCCTTTTCCGAGACGAGCCCCACGAGTCTGCGCACGAAGGTGGTGTCGAGCTGGCCGCGGTGCACCGCGTGGACGGCGCCGTCGGGAGCGAGCGGGGCCATGTTCCCGCCGAGGACCACACGGCGCCCACGACGCTCCAGTTGCCCGGCCACGTCCAGCGCGAGGCGGAAGTTCTGGGCGAGGGGTGACATGAGGACCAGGTCGCCGGGAGCCGTCGCCGCCAGCAGCGGTTCGGCGCAGGCGTCCGGCTCCGCCGGCGTCCTGGACAGGTCACGGAAGGTGGAGTCGATGCCCGCGGTGTCCAGCAGGGCAGTCAGATGGGCGACCCACAGCGGCATCTCCCACAACCCGTGTGACGGGATGAAGTACTCGGGGAGCAGGGCCCGGAATCTCCGGTCGTAGTCGTCGTAGTAGCTCGTCAGGTGGTGGTCCGGGTCATGACTGGAGGGAAAAGGAAGTTGGACTATGCAACTCATAGGCATGTTTGTCCCTTTGTAGCGTTTTCATGTCGCCGATCGCGAATTCTGAGGTTCTACAACTGCTGACTGATGGAGTAGAACTCGTCCCGATAGCTCTTCAGCCGACATCCGATATACGCTGCGGCCACCCAGCACGCCGCCTTCGTCGCGCCACCACGATGAAACGGTGAGTTTGTTGCGGGAAATGGCCGGCCGGATCACCCGACTGCATCCGAAGGCCACGCGATGGATCACGGGCCGCTACGACCGAAATATCCGCGAATATCCGACCTCGCCGACGATATCGGCGTCAGCGTCGCCACGCTGAACCGGTACTTCCGGGCCGTCACCGCGATGAGCCCGCTCCAATACCAGAAGCAGCTCCGCCTGCACCGTGCCCGAATGCGCCTGATCGCAGCCCCGGACGACGTCGCGGCCGTCGGCTATGAGGTCGGTTACGACAGCCCATCCCAGTTCAGCCGCGAATATCGACGGATGTTCGGGGCACCGCCCCGGCGGGACGCTATCCGACTTCAACAGACAGCGGCGGCCAGGGAATGACCGCCCGGTCGCGAGCCGAGCCATTGCCCAACCAAGGGTTCGGCCCTGTCAGCGTGCTGACCAGTATGTGCGGGTGTTGACGAACTCGTGCATGCCGATGTCGGACAGTTCGCGTCCGTAGCCGCTCTGTTTCGTGCCGCCGAAGGGGATTCGGGGGTCCGAGGCGACCATGGCGTTGATGAACGCCGCGCCGGTGGTGACCTGACGTGCGAACGCGGCGGCCCGGGACGTGTCCCTGCTCCACACGCTCAGGCCGAGGCCGAAGCGGGTGGCGTTCGCGAGGCGGACCGCGTCCCTCGGGTCGGTGGCGACCGCGATCGCCGCCAGTGGGCCGAAGGTCTCCTCGTCGAAGGCGGGCATGCCTGGGGTGGTCCCGGTGAGCACAGTCGGCGCGTAGAAGTAGCCCGGGCCCGGTAGGTCGGCTCCGCCGGTGAGCACGCGTGCGTCGGTGGATTCCTTGACCTGGCGGGCTATCGCGTCCCGCAGGTCGGCTCGCGCCAGTGGGCCCATCCGGGTGCCAGGCTCGGTCGGGTCGCCGACCGTCAACGCCTTGACACCGTCCAGGAACGCTGATGTGAACTCATCGGCCACAGCGGACTCGACGATGAACCTCTTGGCGCAGACGCAACTCTGTCCCGCGTTGAGGAACCGTGCCGTGACCGCTGTCGCCGCGGCGGCTTCGACGTCGGCGTCCGAGAGCACGACGAACGCGTCGGAACCGCCCAGTTCCAGTACGGACGGCTTGACCGCCCGGCCGGCGGCGGCACCCACCGCCGAGCCCGCGCGGTTGCTGCCGGTCAGGGTGACAGCGGCGATCCGGTCGTCGGCGATGAGGCGCTCGGTGACCGACGGGACGCGCGGCTCCTCCAGCACGACGGTCGTGAACACGCCCGCGGGGAGACCGGCCTCCCGGCACAGGTTCTGGATCAGCAACGCGCAGCCGGTCACGTTGGGGGAGTGCTTGAGGAACACCCCGTTCCCGGCCGCGAGAGCCGGCAGGGCGAACCGCATCGCCTGCCACAGTGGGAAGTTCCACGGCATGATGGCCAGTACCAGTCCCATGGGCTCGCGGGCGACCCAGGCGTCGGCGCCGGCGATCTCGATCGGGGTGTCCGCGAGGAACTCGCTGGCGTGCGCCGCGTAGAACTCCGCTGTGACGGCCGACTTCTCGACCTCGCCCAACGCCTCGGACAGCGGTTTGCCCATCTCCGCGGTGATGAGGGCGGCGATGTCGTGGGCACGTCCGCGCAGGACCGCGGCCAACCGTGCGATGACCGCGGTACGGACGTCGCACGGCTCCAGACCCCAGCTCGCCGTCGCCGCGTGTGCGGTCGACAGCAGGCGGTCGAGCGCGTCGTCGTCGTGGGACTCGTAGGTCGCCAGCGCGGTTCCGGTCGCCGGGTTGACGGTCGTGACGCTCATCGGGAACCGCCTCGGTCGTGGTCCGACAGGTGCTCGAACGTCTCCCCGGTCTCGGTCATCGTGCGGGTGACGTATCGGCCGCCGTAGACCCAGTAGATGCGCATCACGGTGTCGCCGCGGTTGACGAAGCGGTGCGGGACGCCCGCCGGCACCCAGGTTGCCTGGCCTGGCACGAGGTCGAAGAGGTCGCCGCCGATCTGGGCCGTGGCCAGTCCGTCCAGAACGAACACGGTCTCCTCGACGTTGTGGCTGTGCAACGGCAGTCCGGTGCCGACTGCGAAGACGGTCTGGCCGGTCGTCACGAGGTTCTGCTCGCTGTTCCACTTGCCGACGTAGGGAATCGTCACGACACCACCCCCGCGGTCGAACGGGGTGATCGTCTCGGGGTCCAGCAGGAGGTTGGGGGCCGGGGGAAGCTGGGTCATGGTGATTCCCTTGTGAGCGTGGCGATGACGGCCTCGGTGAACTCGGTCGTGGTGCTGGCGCCGCCGAGGTCTCGGGTGCGGCGTGCTGGGTCGTCGAGGATCGCGTCGACCGACGCGTGCAGGGTCCTGGCCGCGTTGGTCGAACGAGAGTCGCCCGCACGCCGGCCGATCCAGTCGAGGAGCATCGCGGCGGACAGGATCAGCGACACGGGGTTGGCGACGTTCCGCCCGGCGATGTCGGGCGCGGAGCCGTGCTGTGCCTGGGCGACGCACACGTCGTGGCCGACGTTGATCGCGCCGCCGAGCCCCAGGCTGCCCGACAGCTCGGACGCCTCGTCGGAGAGGATGTCGCCGAACATGTTGGTCGTGACGATGACGTCGAACGACGACGGCCTGCGAATCAACGCGGCCGCGGTGGCGTCGACGATCAGCTCCTCGAGCGCGACGTCCGGGAACTCCGCGGCGACCTTGCGCACCTCGCGCAGGAACAGGCCGTCGGACAGCTTGAGCACGTTGGCCTTGTGGACCGCGGTGACCTTCCCGCGCCGCTCGCGTGCCAACTCGAACGCCGTCCTGGCGACCCGCGAACACCCGCGCGCGGTGATCTTGCGGATCGAGAAGGCGCTGTCGGCGTCAGGCATGAACTCGCCGGAGCCCGCGTACATGTTGCGGTCGGAGTAGAAGCCCTCGGTGTTCTCGCGGACGATCACCAGGTCCATCGCCTCGCGGAGGTAGGTGAGGTCCTGGCGGGACCGGCAGGGCCGGATGTTGGCGTACAGCTCGAACACGGTCCGCAGCTCCGCCGACGGGTTGATGCCACCCTCGGCGCGGGGCGGGTAGTCGTAGTGCGACACCGGGCCCAGGACCACGCCGTCGACCTGGGGAACGCGGGTCATGACGTCGTCCGGCAGCGTCGTGCCGGTGGCCGCGAGGCTAGCGAGACCGATCTCCCGCTCGTCGATCTCGATGCCGAGCCCGAAGCGCTTGTCGAGTGCGGTCAGGACGTCGCGGGTCGCGGCGCTGATCTCCGGCCCGATGCCGTCGCCGGGCAGCAGAAGGATCTTCACGGTGCTCTGCGGTGTCGGGTTCATGAGGCGGTCAGCTGCCTGAGGACGTAGGGGAGGATGCCGCCGTGGCGGAAGTACTCGGCCTCGCGGGCGGTGTCGATTCGGGCCAGTGCCTCGATCTCCCGGTCGGCGGTTCGGACGACCACGCGTGAACCGTCCACCCTGACATCGATCTGGTTGACCGCCGGGAGGTCTTCGGGTAGCTCGATCGGTAGGACGCCCATCTGCACCAGGTTCGTGCGATGGATCCGTTCGAACGACCGTGCCAGCACGGCCCGGACGCCGAGCAGGGCGGTGGCCTTCGCTGCCCAGTCGCGTGACGATCCTGTCCCGTACGCGTGCCCGGCGACGATGACGAGCGGGGTTCCGCGCCAGGACATGGCCGCGTCGAACACCGGCACGGTGGCGCCGGCGGCGTCCATGGTGTGGCCGCCAGGACCGTCGGGCAGCAGGAGGTTCCGCAGTCGCGGGTTGGCGAAACCCCCACGCCGCATGACCTCGAAGTTGCCCCGGCGGGAGGCGTACGTGTTGAGATCCCGCACACCGAGTCCGCTGAGGTAGCGGCCGGCGGCGCTGTCCTTCGGGATGCGACCGGCTGGGCTGATGTGGTCGGTCGTGACGGAGTCGCCGAAGCGCGCCAGCACGCGGGCGCCGAGAAGGTCGCCGGCCTCCCGTGCTCCGTCCACAAAGGGCGGTCGCCGCAGGTAGGTCGACTCGGGATCCCAGTCGAACAGCGTTGTGGTCGCGCCGGGCAGGGACCGCCAACGCTCGTCGCCGTCGAGGAGGTTCTGGTACGCGGCGTCGAACATCGCCGGCTCGACCGAACCGGCGACCGTCCGGCGAACCTCCTCGTCCGATGGCCAGATCTCCGCCAGGTACACGGGTTTCCCGTCGGCGTCGGTGCCCAGCGGCTCGCGGGTGAGGTCGACGTCGACCGTGCCGGCGAGGGCGTAGGCCACGACGAGCGGCGGGGACGCGAGGTAGTTGATGCCAGGACGGCGCTCTCACGCACCGCCGCCGGCAGCAGCTCACCCGAGTTGCCGATGCAGGTCATGCAGCCGTAGCCGACGGTCTGGAACCCCAGCGCGTCGAGGTCCTCGGTGAGACCGGCACTGTCTAAATAGGACGTCACGACTTTCGAGCCGGGTGCCATGCTCGTCTTGACCCACGGCGGCGGTGACAGCCCGCGCCGCCGCGCGTTGCGGGCCAGCAGGCCGGCGGCGACCATCACGTCCGGGTTGGAGGTGTTGGTGCACGACGTGATCGCCGCGATCGCGACCACGGCGTGCCCAGGAACACTCGCCGGCACATCGGCCAACCCGACCCGGTCCTGCGGACGGCGCGGACCCGCCACCGACGGCTCGACGAGATCGAGATCGACGGCGAGCCGCTCGTCATAGGCAACAGGAGCGCCAGGGGAGTGCCACAGCAACTGCTCCTTGCAGTACGTCTCCACCGCCGCGACGTGCGACAAAGACCGTCCGGTCAGCCGGAGATAGGACAGCGTCGCGTCGTCGACCGGGAACAACGCGCTCGTCGCGCCGTACTCGGGCGCCATGTTGGCGATCGTGGTCCTGGTCTCGACGGACAGCGCCGCGCCGAAGAACTCCACGATCTTGCCGACGACCCCGTGCGCACGCAGGCGCTCGGTGATCGTCAACACCAGGTCGGTCGCGGTGACACCGGGCCGAAGCGCACCGACGAGCTCGACCCCGACGACCGGCGGCACCACGATCGACACCGGCAACCCCAGCAGGGCGGCCGTCGCCTCGATGCCGCCGATGCCCCAGCCGAGGACGCCCAGCCCGTTGACCATCGTCGTGTGCGAGTCCGTGCCGAGGCAGGTGTCCGGAAACGCCCAGCCGTCCCGGCGCTCCACGACACGGGCCAGCCGCTCGATGTTGATCTGGTGCATGATGCCGGCGCCGGGCGGGATCACCGTGAACCCGTCGAGGCCGGCACCCCACTTCAGGAAGCAGAACCGCTCGGCGTGGCGGTCGTGCTCGACCTCGGCGTTCCGTGCTCGGGCGTCGGGCCGCCCGGAGAAGTCGGTCGAGACCGAGTGGTCGACCGTCAGCTCGCCAGGCACGACCGGGCGCACGGCCTCGGGGTCGCCGCCGCGCCTGGCGACGGCGTCGCGCAACGCCGCGAGGTCGGTCAGGACCGGCACCCCGTTGGTGTCGTGCAGGAACACCCGCGACGGCCGGAACTCGACCGCCACGCCCGCGGCGTCCGGTCTCAGCAGCGCCTCCGCCGCGCCGCTGTCCCCGTGCCGCAACAGGTTCTCGACCAGGATCTTGCGCGACAGCGGCAACGACTCGATGCCGGACAGTCCCGCCAGCCGATGCACCCGGTAGGACGTCCCCGCCAGCTCCAGCGTGTCGGGCACGGTCAGAAGCCCATCTGCTGGCGCAGCGTGGTGAGCGTGTGCGAGGTCTCGACGGTGCCCGCCGCGTCCGACGCCGCGACGCCCTGGATCAACGCGTCCGCGAGGACCATCGCCGTGGCGGCGTCCCCGGTCAGGCCGGTCGGGGAGTGGGGGGCGATCATCGTGACGGTGACCGAGTCCGCGAGGTCGTCGGCCAGCTCGGCCGTGACCAGGATGCTGCTGGCGCCGACGGTCCGCAACCGGCCGAGCAGCACGTGGATGTCGATCACCAGCCGCCCCGGGGCGAAGACGATCACGACGTCGCCGCGCTCGATGCCGAGCAGGTCGTCGGGCAGGCCGAAGCCGGACGAGCGGATCGTGCGGGCCCGCCTGCCCAGTCGCCGCAGCTTGAGCGTCATGTGCTCGGCCACGACGAACGACGAGCCGAACCCGAACGGCACGATCTCCCTCGCGCCGAGCAGGAGCTGGATCGCCTGCTGGTAGCTCTCGGGTTTTGCGGCGTCCTGCATCAGCTTGATGCGGTCGATCCACTCGGTCGTGACCATGTCCCACACGTTCGGCAGGTCGCCCCTGGTCGCCTCGACCCGCTGCCGCGCGCGTTCCTCGGGGGCGGTCTGGTCGGTGAACGGGCGGGCGACGGCCGTCTTCAGCTCGGCGAGACCCGCGTACCCCAGGGTCTGCAGCGTGCGGACCACGGTCGCGTTGCTCGTCCGGGTCTCGGTGCCGAGGTCCACGGCCGACTTGTACAGCAGCTGCTCAGGCGTGATCTCGCTGAGTAATCGGCACACCTCCTGGGCGCCGGGCGAGAGGCGGTCCCACTGCGCGCGGATGCGGGTCCGCAAATCCGTGATGCCCTGATTTCGTGTTAACCCTGTTACAACCGACGTCGGTTGCGTATGGTCTCGTTCATCCACGTACGTAATCGTACGGCACGACACCCACATGTAACGAGATTGACGCCCCGGTTCAGGAGAAGTTTTCGATGCCGAGTCCCAGAGTCATCGAGGTCGAGAGCACATCCGCGCACGAACGCGGCACCCAGTACGGCGTCGCGGCCGCCGACCTGATCGCTGCCGCGATCGCCTACTACCGCGTTGGCTTCTCGCGGCAGGCCGGCCTGAAGTGGATCGACGTGCTCGAACACACCACAACGTGGCAGCGGCTCGTCGAGCGGGACTTCCCCGAGTTGCTCGAGGAGATGGCCGGGATCGCCGAGGGCGCGGGCGTCAGCCTGCCGGAGATCGTCGCGCTCAACTGCCGCGGCGAGATCATGTACGACAACTGGTTCGCGACCGTCGACGACCCGGAGACCGCGCGGCGGGAGGTCGATGGTTGCACGTCCTTCTCACTGACCGCGGGCGCCGCGGGAGACGGCCACGTCTACGCAGGCCAGAACTGGGACTGGCGCCACGCCATCCGCGACACGGTCGTCGTGCTGCGGGTCGTCCAGCCACCCAAGCCGACGCTGGTCATGCAGCTCGAGGCGGGGCAGATCGGCCGGCACGGCGCCAACTCCCTCGGCATCGCCCTCAACGCCAACGGCCTCGGCGGCCGGTTCGACGACTCGGTCGGCATGCCCCAGACCGTCATCCGCCGCGCCGTGCTCGACGCCACGTCCATCTCCGACGCCCTCAAGACGTTGACCTGGACGAAGGCGCACATCCCGAGCAACGCCCTGCTGACCCACCGGGACGGGTTCTCGATCGACGTCGAGACCACGCCGGGTGGGCACGGCTGGGAGTACCCGGTCGACGGGCTCCTCGTGCACGGCAACCACTACCAGGCCTTCGGGCCCCCCAGGCTGGCCGACAACCACCGGCCCATCTCGCCCGACTCGCTCGTCCGCGTGCCACAAGCACGCAAGGGCCTCGCGAACGCCGCGCAGGCGGAGAAGTCCGAGGACGTCAGGACCGCCATCCACACCGCGATGTCGGACCACCTCGGCTACCCCGACTCCCTGTGCACTCACCCCGACGACCGGATGTCGGAGATCGAGCAGTGGTCGACCACCGTGTCCAGCTGCGTCGACCTCACCTCGGGCGACTACTTCCTCGCACCCGGGTCTCCGTGCGAGCACCCCTACGAGCTCATGCCGTTCAACCTGTACGAATAACGAGGTAACACACCATGTCCTCTCGACTCTTACCCATCGCCGGGATCCTGGTGGTCGCCGCGCTCACGGCGGCATGTGGTGGCTCGGCCCAACCGACGGCTAACGCGGCGGCCGACGTCAAGCTCGTCGACACGACCCCCGCCGCGCACGGGCAGCTCGACAGGGCGACCTGGATGCTCCCGAAGGAGCCGACCAACCTCGACCTGTCCAACGGCGACGCCAACGACCAGTCCGACATGATCATGGCGAACGTGTGCGAGCGGCTCAACAAGCTCGAGCCGGACATGAGCGTCGGCCCCGGTCTCGCGTCGAAGTACGAGTGGCGGACGCCGACGCAGCTGGTGTTCACGATCCGCGACAACGCGACGTTCCACGACGGCGCGCCGGTGACCATGGCCGACGTGCTGTGGAGCATGCAGCGCAACGCGACGGACGGGAACTCCGAGTCGGACGAGTTCGTCAACGTGACGTCCTTCGCGCAGACCGGTCCGAACGAGCTGACGTTCACGATGAAGCAACCCGACGCGGTGTTCGTCGAGGCACTCGCT
>Ga0307512_10006157_pt1 | contig 12258 bp, 8 predicted proteins | sample 14_EM_MG_FD_200267 | JGI IMG/M metagenome (GOLD analysis project Ga0307512, IMG submission 200267) | Populus trichocarpa ectomycorrhiza microbial communities from riparian zone in the Pacific Northwest, United States - 14_EM | ecosystem: Host-associated > Plants > Roots > Unclassified | place... | reverse complement strand
TATCACTATGCCAAGGACTATGATGTAACTTGCCTCTTTTGTAGTTAGCACCATTAGTCATCGATCGACCTTATGTCGATGCGACATGTCTCGTTACACATTACAATAGACACCTTCGCATACGCCCGCACACACTCGACTACTCGAGCGCACGCCACCCTACAACAATGGTCATATGGGCCATGGGAAAGTTCTAGACTCCAAATCAACTTGATACACAACCAACAGACTTGATATTGTCCTGCCTGTTATGGTTGAGTGAGAAAGCAAAACCTGAATTAGGGACGAAATATGCTAACAAGATTAAAGTCAGTGATGTCCTACAAGTCGCAGAACGAGCGGTCAATGCGCAATAGGAACCTAGATGAATGACAGCCATCATGCTGCAGCAATCCTTGCATCCAACATCATAACTCTCTGCTCTGACCTGGTGCACATGGTCGAGATGTTGATAATTGCTTATGGTACGTCATGGAAATCTAAGAAAAGAAACTGCATAAGGAGCGGTGAAGAAGTCAGGCTGCATAAATCCAAAACTAGTGGATGGATCTATATGCCGTTAATTGCCGGCCGAAAGGACTGTAATATGATGACGCTACGTAATTCATTGCTCAGATATCGTGTGTAACGGAGACTCAGACACAGAGACACCTCGAAGGTTTTGGATGCAGATGAATATACATAGAAACGATATATTGGCTGTCAATATTGACTATATGGATTTTCTGTGCAATTGTTGAGCATCCAAGAACTGTTGGTATGTCATTGAGGTAAGTGTCAATGGAGCATCAAAGATTTTTGGTCTTCCCTTTTCAGCAATCACATGGCTGCATGGTCACATCCTTCCAAATAGAAAGTATTGGCCGGCATTGGAGGTGTTGTACGGTGTCCGGTGTCCTGAATCTCTCTATTGACCTAGACTCACTGACTCGCTAAGTCCAATTGAGACGTACACAAGGACAAATGTAATGCGGCTCCGCCGCGCGCAACCCTAAACCAACCCATGTGATAACCACACTCAAATCCGTCCCCACACTCCTCCAGAGCCGTATCACGACTATAGTGCTAAACTCCCAAGAAAACAAAGATAGAGGTTGGCTGAAGCTCCTCCCAAACAATTAACCGTGACTGTAGCTTCTCCAAAGCAATCAACCATGCCTAGAGCTCCTCCGAAACAATTATCATCACGCTCGATGCCTCTTCTATACAACCTTCACATCCAGCCTCTAATCCAGTCGGATTAATCCTCCAATCTGGCCTGCTATGCCCACAAGATTTCCTCGACCTCGACCAGTACTCTCAGCCGGCGCTTTGCCGTATATCTTGATCCCATAGGCATTGGCAGGCACAATCTGCAACCCCCGATTCATAAGCTGCAATTGGGCGAGCGAGTTGTGTGCTCCTTCCACATGCAAGACATTTCTCACAACTACTTCATGAATGCGGTGGCGGCCTCCAGGTAGTTGAAGCCTCAATTGAATATCTCTGTGCCTGATGGCCTTGCCCGCTACCCTTCCTGCAAAGTCGCAAATCTCCCACCTATCTCATTTGATGTACTCCGTGTATAGTTCGGACTTTCGCCAATCTCCACATAGATGAGAAGTTGTGGCACTTTCCAAGTACCAGCCCTCCTTCTCCGGGGATCTGCCAGTGACTGTCATCCAATAGTTCTCAATTGATGTCATCGTCGTCGCTGCAGCTGTCTCTGTCGGTGCTGCGCTGTCCACTGGTGCAGTGCTTGGACAATACCGTGCAATGTGCCCCACCTTATGGCATCTGTAGCACTCCTGAGTATGCCTGCGGCGATGCTTCTCACTCACCGAACTACTTCCATTGCTCTCACTTCCACTGTCACGAGTCTTCCGGGACTCCCAAGAGTGCTCTGAACTCCGCTTCTTGCTCTTCGTCCGCGTCTTGGCCAGTGCCAGCAATTCGAAGCATTCCAAGTTGATGTCCTGCTGTTGCCGCGCTTCGTGGGCTTTGATTTTCATAATAACCTCCTCCGGTTGGTCGGCTAGTGTATCGATCCTGTCGTACATCAACTGGGTACACAACTGCCAATCTTCATCCTTAGGAATTCCCATCATCAGGTAGTAGCTGTGCTCGCTCTTCGGCATTGTACCACTACCAGTCGAACTGTCTGAGTCGGCACAGAGGTTGAAATCGTTCACATACCCCTGGATCCTCGATGCGCATTCCTGCACATTTTCGCAATCTGTCAACTTCACAGCTGACATTTCGTCTCGCAAAGCTCAAACATTCAGCTTCACTTTCGACTTGTAGTCCTCCTTGAGCTGATCCCACAGCGCCTTCGCGTCTAGCTGAACCACATTCTGCTGCAGCAATGACCGCTCCATCGCAATGAGGATGGTACACTGTGCGATTCCATGCTGCTTCTTCCATGCTTTGAACTCTGTCCTGTCCTTCGCGTCCAGGGCTTCCTCTGTACCGCCAACAATGCCGAGAACCTGCTTCTGTTCCAAGAGTATGTCTATTTCCAAACTCCAGCTCTTGTTGTCCGTACCATCAAACGTCTTAATCGTGATCGCTGTCGATTCGGCCATCTTGTCATCTGCACCTGCGTCGGGTCTGTCTGTACTACTCCGAGACCGTGTCGATGATGCTCTAAATCCGAGTCGAGTGGGTCAAATCAGTGAAGTGCCCGGGCTCATAACCTGTTGTACGGTGTCCGGTGTCCTGAATCTCTCTATCGACCCAAACTCACTGACTCGCTAAGTCTAATTAACATGTACACAAGAACTAATGTAGTGCGGCTCCGCTGCGCACAACCCTAAACGAACCCACGTGATGACCGCACTCAAATCCGCCCCCACAGTACGTAAAAAGGGAACAGATACATTGCCACATTCTGGAAATGAGCATGAATTGAAGCGTCAACGATTTTTGAGCTTGCATCTTGGATAATCACTGGGCTGTGCGATGTCATTAATGTTGAAATGGTGATGCTAGAGAAGCTTTATAGTATTCTATCTAAGAGGGCCACAAGGCCAGTATAGATATGAACGTACCAGTACGGCTGAATGCCATCAGCTCGTACCAGAGTCAACAGTCATCTCTGGCCGTACGAGACATCTCCGTCTCCGGCCATACAAGACATCTCCGTCTCTGACTGTACAAGACATCTCCGTCTCCAACTGTACAAGACATCTCCGCCTCCGGCTGTACAAGACATCTCCGTCTCCCGCTGAGACCTGTATATGCAATACTTCCCCCTCTTGTTATACACTGTAGAGCAAGAAACAAAACACGATGAAAAGAATGAAACAAAGTGATTCTCATAACAGCCTCCTTAAAACCCTGCGAGAGTGAGCAGGGAAAGAGTACTGCCGTAGCCTGAGGATGGCCATCCATTAAAAAACGAAGAAATCCGTGTGCCCAAAATGAATGTGAAACAACCTTAAATCCAACCTCAAATCGACCTCTATTACCATAGCACCATCGCCTGTGTAAATTTCTCATGCTTATCCTTCGTCAAGGCCTTGGTTAGTATGTCTGCCACATTCTCGTTTGGGTGCACGTAGGAGTAGTCAACTATTTTGTGGGCATGGAGATCTCGACTGTTGTGATAGCAAATGTCGATATGCTTCGTGCGAGCCTTTATGATCCCAGTTGTGATCTGACTAAGTGCGCCCTGATTGTCGCAATTGATTGGGAGCGGAGATGCGTCTTTGCCGTGTATATTCCAGTGGAGCTGGAGTTACCACTTTGCTTCACGGGAGCCATCGAAACAAGCGATGTATTCGGCTTCGAGGGTTGACATGGCGATGAGATCTTGTTTTTGTGACTGCCACGAGACAGCTCCGTTGCTGAGAAGGAATACATGACCTCCTTGATCTGTGCCATCGGCACAATCATTGGCCCAATCGGAGTCCGTGTAGCCAGTGAGTTGACCGTTGCTGTTAGTGCTGCTGCTGCTGCTAAAGTGCAGTCGAAAGTTGGCTGTGGATTTGAGATACTGGAGGACTCTTCTGGAGGCGGTGAGATGGCTGGTGAAAGGGCGGCAATTGTATCGGCAAAGTGCAGCGACTGCGAATGAGATATCGGGCCGAGTTGCAAGTGCTGCATACATCAATGAGCCGACGATTGCCTGGTAGCCTTTGATATCTTTCAGTTCTTTCTCCCCCCGATCTTCGGCCAGATGAAGCTTCACATTAGGATCCATTGGAGTTGATACATCGTGAGCATTCTGCATGTTGAACCCTTTGAGAATTGTGGTGATCAAAGCCTTCTGGCCAGGACTGATGCCGGTACCGTTTTCCTCGCGGTGGATTTCCATGCCGAGAAATTGGCGTGCCAGGCCGTGATTGGTGATCTTGTACTTTTCCGAGAGCCTGGCCTTAACTTGGATCGCAGCTTTGCTAGCAACTTTTGGGTGCAACATTGAGATATCGTCGACGTACAAAAGCATCAGAATTCCATCGCTGCGGAGATAGAGGTTGGGGTCGGCCTGGGACTGTGTGAACTCGAGAGAGAGCAAGCAGGTGTCAATATCGTTGTGCCAAAGTCGTGGTGCTTGTTTGAGACTGTAAAGTGCCTTATTTAGTCGGACAATGATAGTAGTTGTGTTGAGTCCTTCCAGCCAGCTGTCTGGCAGGGTCATATAGATATCATCGTCATTGACCTCGGGATTGAGAAAAGCAGTGACCACATCCAGATGATCGATGTTCCAGCCATGTTTTCCGACCTGGGAAATGAGATACCGAAAAGTGGTGAGTTTTCCGACAGGGGCATAGGTTTCTCCGAAGTCTGTTTGTTTATATCCTTCAATCACTAGGCGTGCTTTGTATCGTCTGGTGCCGTCAGGATTATTCTTCGTCTTGTAGACCCATTTGGAGCCAATTGGCTTGACTCGCAATTGCCTTGCTTCCCGGGAGTTGATGGTTGTGAATGTGTTATTGAGCAGGATCGATGTGCATTCTTCTTCCATTGCTCGTTTCCAGTGGTCTCGTTGTGGGCTGTCCATGGCCTCCGGGTATGTGATTGGATCGCTGTTTATGGATGTCGATGCGAGAGCCTAAGCCATGATGATTAGTGCATTTGCGGAGATCTTAACCTGACTTGTTGTGACAAGATTCGTGCGTGGTGGTTGGCATGATCGCTTCGTCATGCCCGCCATTCGGCGGGCATTGTCATTTTTGCGGTGGAGATGTCGATTGTGGACGAAGGTTTCTCTGGACACCGGTGGTGCATCCTCCTCGTCAGGAGGACGTGATGTCACATCTGTACTTGCAGGGGGACTTCGACGATTGTCAGCGTCGGGCAGAATGTGGTCTGTATCATCGTCAGTACACTCATGATCACCACTTCTGTGGCCTTCACCTGTTCGACTGGTTCCTGGGTGGTCATTGAGATGTCCATCTCCACCCGTTTCAATTTCCTCGACATATTCCATCTCTTCTGGTAGTTCAAAGATGTCTGTTTTGTCTCCGTGTAGACAAGATGCGAGGGTATTCCTCTCCTGGTCGAAAATGACATCTGACTGTGATCGTACCATTCGGAATGCTGGGTCCCATATCCTCCAAAGTGTAGTCGAATTGTGTATGTAACCTACCTTCATACATGGCTTTGATCTTGGGCTGAATTTCCCATGACGTTGCGGCTCGGGGATGAGTCGACTGGCGTAGCAGCCGAATCGCTGAAGGTCGTGGAGAGGAGCTTTGGACAAGATTTCATTGCCATCATTGTCGTGGGAGGGCTTGCCAAATGCTTGCAGAATCTCGTATGGAGTTGAATATGGTACTTGGTAGCCGTTGCGGTCGTCTCTTTTCGTTAGGCCTTGGTTTGGGGTTTGCTGGTGGAGGTAGACTGCGGTATTGACTGCTTCTCCCCAAAAGACAAGTGGCGCCTGGGAGTCAATCATCATGGATCGTGCTTTCTCGGTGATGGTCTGGATCATGCGTTCGGAAACGCCATTCCTATGGTGAGTGTAGGGAGGACATGGTTCGTATATTGTGCCACGACCAGCGAGCACCAGTCGGAAGGTCTTATTGACATATTCTCCGCGGCCATTGTCGCACCGAAATTGTTTCACTTCGTATCCCATGGAGTCAACTCGGGCCTGAAATGATTGGTAGGCTGAAGTGCATGGCTTTGACTTCTTATCTGGAAGGACCCAAACAGAGGTGTATCGTGTGTAGTCATCGATGGATAGGATATAGTAGCGATGGCCCGCGGAGGTGGGCGTGGAGAATAGTCCACACATGTCCGAATGTATGAGTTCAAATGGCTTTGTAGTGCGCTTGGTCTTGACTTTGATGATCTTCTGCTTGTGCTTGGCCTGAATGCATGCGGTGCACATTGAGTCGTCTTTTGTATATCCGACAATGAGAGATTGTAGGGCAGTGGGATGAATGTGGGCTAGGCGGCGATGCCACAGTCGTGATTCTGAGACTGTGAGTGGCTTTGGAGATTTGGTGGTATGTGGACTTTGAGTTACGGTGCTGGCTGCACTTGGTGAGGCGGTGTGGAGTGGGCTTGTAGTAGGCTCGGCGGAGTGCGCGATTGATGGTACGGTGTGTGCGCTTGATGATGCTCTTTTTCTCTTCTTCGTACTCCTTCTTGAAGTGGACTTCGTAGGCATGCTTGGTACTGTTGAAGTGAGTGCAGTTGCGGGGTATATAATATAGAGGTCATTGACCCGATTGCCTGTGATGGTGATTGATGGAGATGATATGGAGCACTTGCCGTGTCCAAATGTGGATGTGTACCCGGCTGTGTCCAATTGATTGATGGAGAGAAGCGAGAGCTGGTACATAGGTGTGTAGAGAGCATTGACTTCGTATTCCTGTGAGACGTTAACGAGTCCATGGTGGCTTACTGTAACTTTGTTATCGTCTCCGTGTTCAATGACTATTGGCTAACGAAGTTTCTTTATTGAGTTGAATCTGGTGCGGTCATTGCACATATGGTGAGATGCTCCGGAGTTGATGACCCATGCAGCTGGAGCGGAGCCTGCGGTGTGTGCAGTTGCGTTTTCGGCTAGTCAGATCAGGTCGCGATCTCCTGCTGTAGCGAGCAAGGGAAATGCTGTGCCTTTGTTGACCTTGTTGCGTTGATCCCGGGCACATTTGAAGTGGACGCAGTCGGCTTTGAAGTGTCCTGTGAGACCGCAGTGGTAGCATGTCCGCTGGTTGTTCCTGGAGGTACTTGTATCGCTTTCAGTGTGCTTTCTTTTTCGGCATTCTTCGGTGGTATGATTGTCCATTTTGCAGTATGTGCATTTGTGCTTCTGGCGTCCGTTTCCTCGTCCACCGCTGCGTCCGCCACCTCGTCTGCCACCTCGTCCGCCACAGCCTCGATTTCCGCCACAGGAGTATAGGGCCGCTCCAGTAGATGCATTTCCGATTTCCTTAGTTAGGGTTGTTCACTCGGCATATTCTCGGATCGCATCCATACACTGGTGGGCCGTCGGAGTGGGAATTCGCTGTTCAAGGACGTATTTTCGGCGGAGCCGATTAGCTTCTTGCGGAAGGCGAGTAGTTTGGCAAAGTACTGGGTGACCGTTCATCTGGTGATAGTCGAGAGGCGGTGAACTTCCGCAGGACTTGGGTGAGGCCAAGTTTCGTTGAGGCATTGTCAAGTCGGTCCCTGAGTGCTTCCCACATTTCCACGGGGTTGTCGATATCGTCGATGAGTGGAAGGAGTTCGTTGCAGCTTCCGAGGTGTATTTGCGCTGGTGCTTTATTTGCTCGGTCATCCCAGCTTTCTTGTAGAAGGTGTAGGGCGACGCCGTTGCCAACAGGGAGGAGTTCGACACCGGTGACGATATTGTAGGCTTTCTTGGCGATGAGGACTCGGTGGATCTCTGCTTCCAGACAGGGTAGTTTTCCTCGGTCAGCTTGGGCACATTGCCATGATTGGTCTTGAATGTTTCGTTTGACATGTTTTTGGAGTGGAGGAGGTTAGGAAGGTGACGATGTAGAGTGATGGATTGTGATGGTGTTGCGGCTGATGAGCAGGGATGGTTGTGAGTGGGTTAGGGTTTTTGAGGCTCTTAATTGAGAGATGTAAATGGAGTATTTTTTGGAGTAAAGATTGTAGCGGGCTCCGGGCTCATAACCTGTTGAAATAGTGATGCTAGAGAAGCTTGATTATATTCTATCTAAGAGGGCCACAAGGCCAGTATATATATGAACGTACCAGTACGGCTGAATGCCATCAGCTCTTACCAGAGTCAACCGTCATCTCCAGCAATACGAGACATCTCCGTCTCCGGCCATACAAGCCATCTCCGTCTCCGACTGTACAAGACATCTCGGTCTCCGACTGTACAAGACATCTCCGCCTCCGGCTGTACAAGACATCTCCGTCTCCGGCTGAGACCTGTATATGCAATAATCGACCCATAATTATAGTATTGGCCACCTTCATGAGTAATAATGGTAGTGACAATATTGCTACTGCCTCCTAACAATGAGCATCAACAGAGCATCAACAATTCTTGTCTTCCATCTTGGATAATCAAATGGCTATGCAATGGTTTTATCCCATAATCGAACTGTCGGCCGCCTTGATTTGCAGAAATGCTTACGACGATAACTTTAGTACCTCCAAATACTGAGTGTCAACGGAGTGTCAATGATTTTTGGTCTTGTATCACGGATAATCAAAATGCTATGCAATGGCGTTGACCCATAAACGAACTATCCGCCGCCTTGATCTGGAAAAATGCTCCCGATGATATCGCTAGGACCTCCTGAAAATCAGCGTCAACAGAGCATTAACAGTTTTGGGTTTTGGATTTTCGATGATCTAAGGGCTATGCAAAGGCGTTAACCCATAATCAAACAATCGGCCGCCTCTATGGGCAAAACCGCAAGTGATGATGTCACACCCACCTCCTGGCAAAGTGCGCCAATGGAGCGTCAACCACTTTCTGGGGGTTCAGAAAGCTGCACAGGTGCGACCTACACTGCAATGTTCCTCAATGCAGTAATTAACGGTCACTCTTCTTCATATGTCTTTGAATTCAAATTCACCCAAGGCACGCAATGTTTCACAGATCTGACTTTTTTCTCGCTTGTAGCTCTAGAGTCAATATTTAAGTACCAGCTTCATGCTTCACTATAACGTAACTTTTGACAGTCTCTGAAGTCGAATTACCCAGGGTACAACTTCCAACCATAGTGTCGGATTCAAAAACCATAAATACCCGGTTGCTGGAGGTTATTATCTCTTCCAAAAATGAACATGTCTTTATTCGCGATTTGAGCAACCTTACATTACAAACCATACTTGATGCTTGGTGGGCTTCAAGGAATGTATGCTGGAAGCGTGCTATTGCTTGGAACAATTGTAGACAGGCACCATTGTGGCAATACTATTTACACTGCAGAATTGAGGAGGCCTGCTGCCCTGGCATCATAGGTATCGTTTGTCATCAAGTTCTTTGCCATCTATCAGACCATCGGACCAGTTCAATGGGGAAACACTTGTTGGTAAAAGTGTAGCATACACTGAGTACAGCATTCACAGAGTACAGCCCTCACCCAAGAATAACTGACTTACACCCAGTGTCCCTTCATTACCATGATTATGACTTGATTCGTAAATGTAGCTTCAGCAAGTAGTGTCCAACCCTACAGACCGGCCGCCCCTACCAAGTTCTATGTGACAGCTGAAAGATATAGTCAACTTCTTGCTGTCCAATGGTTGGGAGTTAGCTAATGAATAGATACAGTCTCAGCACCCATGGTGCCTCCCAATCAACCGCCTCCAGATTGAACATGTTGAAGTACTTGGCCATGTTTGCTTGGTGGTGGCCTCAAAGTGTATACCTGAGTTTACTCAATGTCACCCTCCAAGTGTATCTCCAAATGCACACCATCATGGCCTTCAAGTTAGAACAATCAAGGCCTCCAAGTGTATCTGCACACCCATACAATCATGGCCATGAAGGTCACCCAATTATGTTGTTCACCTGCATCATCAAACTTGCTTGATTACATCCCCGACGGTTGAACAATGATGGCTTCAATTTGCAGTTCCAAACTCGCTTGATGATGGTCACTATGTTTGCACTATCACACCCTCCCAGTGTGGCTCAAAACACACTTGATAACAGCCTGCAAGGTCACACAATTATTGCGTCAAAGGGGAGCTACAAAGTTGTGCAATTATTGTCTCCAAGTTATCAAGATCATTCCTTCCAAAGTATCGCTGAAAACCACTTCACCACGATATTCAAATTCCCCAATCATGGCCTCCAAGTGCATCTCCAAACTGACTCAATCATGGCATCCAAGTCTGTACAGTCATGGCATCCAAGTGCATCTGCATCCTCACTTGATGATTGCCTCCAAGTGTATCTCCATGATTACTTGATTGTCAGATTCAGGCCTACTCCAAATTCCTCCAACTGACCACCTACAGGTGGTTGTGGAATACGAAGTGCAGAGATATAGCGATGTATGTACCTTTATACATAGATACCTAGATGAGAATTCAAACTGAGTACATTAGTATCAAAAATAATTTAACGATAAGTAGTAACAATGATTTCCCGGTGTACCTGCTGCATTTCCAAACAGGAAGTTGATTTTTCCAGATTGGTCCGCAGCCATTCAAGGTAGTCCCAGGCTGCTGGTCTGCATTTCCATGTCCTCGACTGGTTGTCACTCAACTTTGTATGTCCTTGCAGAGTTGTTGCCAGCACTTCCAGGTTTACCTGACAGCCACTCCTTCAGTTCAGTCAACTCCAGAATCTGACCAGCCTGGCATTCTGATACAACCACTCCCAAACACTCCCAGAGGCTTCCAGTGACAAAAATGCATCTTACCGATCGCAAATTGGGATTATTAAAAAGCAAGTTCAATTGGCCATATGATACTCTCTAATAGTGCGAACTAAGAATAATAATAATACTATCACATATGACTTCAAATAATTATTAACGCTGTTTATCTTTAATATATATATGTAGTTTCACTCATGTTATGTCAATATATATAGCATCTGCTGCATAGATGCTTTAATTACTAGTGTAATGTAAGTCAAATGGTCTGAATCATGAAATATGCTATTCTCCCTGATGGAACCATATTTCTACAAAGAAAGTGTCATTTCTGGATGGATTGAAGTTATCATGAATTGATTTCTTTCACTAACTGTTATTGCTTGGAAAATTATACATTTTCACCAAAATGCCTAACAAAATTTTACCACTTTGAGAGAGTACTTATTGAACATCAGCAACAACCCTATTTTCCGTCAGAAACACCTGGGTGTTCTGGACGGCGCTGACGGGTCTGAAGGAATTTACTACCCGCTGAGACAGAATTATACGATTTCCGTCGCACAGGCGACAGGTCGGGTTTCCTATGTACCTCCTTCAATTTGTGCCCGGAAAGTGGGGACGTATAATCACCATCGGAAGGACACATGTGTTACACCCTTTGTAGGGGCTGCATTTATGCTGTAGCTGTTTACACAACGCCTGGTGATGTTTATGCCTTTATCTGGCCGAGTTCCAGATGTTACCACTCCGGTATTGCTATAAATCGGATGCAGCACTCTCCCCATATATGTTTAGCTTTGAGATGATGTCACTTATTAAAATGCCGTCATCGCTCTGGATACAGCGCTTGCCATTGTATTTGCTTCGCCATCATTGTATTTTACAGGTCTGAAATATACTGTCCAATCTTCACACTCTCAAGTATTATGCCCTCAGTCATCCACATTCTGCATTGATCCATCATCAATATGCAATGCTTCTTCCTCCTCCTGTAAGGGCACGTACGCCAGCGTCCGACCTTGTAGGCATACGTACGGTAATTATAGGTATACGGCTGCAAACGTGGACTCGAGTGATAGTAAATAGGTGTATAAGTAAGATTATCGCTAGAGATCAAAGTCTCGTGGCGAGCTGACTATATCGAATGGCCGTTACCAGGACCTGGGTCACGTGCCGCCGATACATTATCCCTCTCTTTAGGCGCAGACCTCCTGGGCTGCATAAACTGTACAAGAGAAAAGGAAAGGAAAGGGAAACAAAGATTGAAACAATCATCCTACGTACGCAATCGTACGAACCCATAGGTCCCACAACCGATCGGTACAGCTCAATGGCGACCTTTCGGCGGATCCGGTGCACGGGGAAACTACTCCTCCATTGGCTTGTGGTAAAAACCCATGCCGACGCCATTTGTACTGGGCCGTGATCCAAAGAAGAAAAGAAAAGAAGAGAAGAGAGAAACAAGAAAACATCCAAAAGTGATCCCGTCTCCATATCTCGA
>Ga0307512_10006155_pt1 | contig 12261 bp, 16 predicted proteins | sample 14_EM_MG_FD_200267 | JGI IMG/M metagenome (GOLD analysis project Ga0307512, IMG submission 200267) | Populus trichocarpa ectomycorrhiza microbial communities from riparian zone in the Pacific Northwest, United States - 14_EM | ecosystem: Host-associated > Plants > Roots > Unclassified | place... | reverse complement strand
AAAGTGAGAATGGAGGAAAAGAGTGTGAAGTCGGTCTTGCCGGCGACAGACCCATGCGGCGGCATTGACAGGAGAATCGGTGTCCGAATTGAAGGAGGGTAAGTGGATTGTATCCTAGAGCGAGACGGCAGACGCAGGGTCGAAGAGGATGTGATGTCGTTTGATGGCAAGGCTAAGGTTAAAAGAGGGAAAGCTGGCATTGGGAAGTCTAGGACCGAAAGAGGGTCGAATGAACCTATATATAGTAAGATGCGAACAACGTTGAGGGGCCGTGCACGTGGTGCGTGACGTAGAATGACGGCTATCAAGGCTTGTGGCGTCGGCTGGCGAGACCAGGGCAATCCGCGTGTCTTTGGTAGCAAGGTTTGAGGCGCGGCAAGAGGGGGAATTTGGATGTAAGTGGACGAGGAATCGGAGGAGGGGCGTGTCTGGCGGGCGTCGGGCGACGTCACGTGGTCGGCAGTGCCCACGGACAGACAGACACGCGCGATGCGACTCGGAGGAGTCGGGTTCAAGCACTGTTCAAGCTCAAGATATAGGCGATACGGCTTGCGGAGCTCGTTTCCGAGGCTAGCGCATGTGCCATCCGTTCAACATGAAATGGTCCATCAACCGACGGTGTGGTCTTAAGCGGTTCTTGTTCGTCTTGGGAAGCACCACAGTGGTCTAGTACAGTATATCCGATGTAGTGGTACTTCCTTTCCCACCTGAACCAACAAATATTACCCTACAAATCATCTCCTCCACGAATATAAAGCTTCAAGCACCCCTTGGATGTACCTCAAGGTTTCTAGTCTTTTCGGGGCGCTTAGAAGGCTCCCAAAACCTTCAAAGCCTTGATCGATATGTACTTCTCACCTGCATTCATTCTTGCCACACTCCCTTTCCTCACCGCAGCCGTCCCGCTGACCAACTCTCCTTCTTCCGGTGTCGCAGTCTCTATCAATAAGCGTGGTGGCCTTAACAATGGCGTCGTCGACACGTCTACGTTGCAGAACGGGATCAGACGATCTGTCGCGTAAGCGATTCGTTGCTTTTCTGGTCGCTCTTGTCACTGAGTTATTGATCACACTCACAGGAAACTCAATAGAGGTTTTATCGCATACGAGAGGAATACTGGCGTGGCACATCCTCTTTCTGGGAGTGTCAATAGTCCGCACCGGCGTGACACTGGCAGCGAGGCATTGATTGATGACAACGAACAGTTGTGGTATGGTGTCATCTCCGTCGGCACCCCAGGCAACTCTTTCACTGGTACGATGTTCCTAGCGCATGACGGTCAAAGCCACTGCTTGACGATTGAAATATACAGTGGCCTTTGATACTGGCAGTAGCGATCTCTTCCTGCCCTCTGCAAAATGTGATTCGAGTTGCGAAGGGCACAGCCTGTATGATCCGTCTGCAAGTTCAACTTCGCAGGATCTCGGGAAGCGGTTTAATCTTGATCTCGGGCATGGCTCTTCCGTCAGCGGAGAGCTATATTCTGATGCCATCCAAATTGCAGGCCTGACGGTATGTAGAAACACACCACCCTCCTTCCCGTCCCTTTACGCTGATGTGCCATACCAAGGCTACTACGCAGACGCTGGGAGGCGCAACAAACTATTCTTCGGGCTTTGAGAAGAGCAATTTCCCAGCTGACGGTCTGATGGGCATGGCCTTCGAGTCCTTATCAGCCTTTAATGCACCCCCCGTGTTCCAAACTCTCATCTCCGAAGGCGTCTTAACATCTCCGGTCTTCGGATTCAAGCTTGCTACTTCCGGTTCTGAGCTCTTCCTGGGCGGGACAAACAGCGCCCTCTTTAATGGTGATTTCACCTGGGTCCCTTTGACTGATGAGGTCTGCAATGACATGAAAGCATTGATCACTTGCAAGCGCTGATAAATCATTCGTTTATTAGAGTTTCTGGCAAGCGTCGTTCAACAGTGTCTCTGTGAACGGACAAACCGTACTCGGAAGAACAGCAGCTATCTTCGACACTGGAAACAAACTGATCGTCGGTGACCCGGACGGCATCGCGGCACTTTTTGGCCGGATCAGTGGTGCCAAATCGGCACCGGAAGTTGGTTCCGGCTTTTTCACGAGTGCGTTGTCGGGCACAGCTGGTCGGTCGAGAATATGTATTTATCTTCGTTTTATTAGTACCTTGCGACTCCAACACTCCAATCTCTATTGACGTAGGGGGGATGGCCGTCAGCATTTCCCCTGCTTCATTCAATCTCGGACCTGTCTCCTCGGGCTCTAGTGATTGCGTTGCTGGTGCAATGTCGGACTCGACTCTGAACGGAAGTGAGTTCCTTCGTTGCTTCAAATGCAAACAAAGCTGACATAACGTAGTGTTTTGGATCCTCGGAGACGTCTTCCTCCAGAACATCTACAGTGCTTGGGATGTTGGCAATAGCCGCATTGGTTTTGCCACTCTCGCCTGAAAATCGAACAGTGACTCTCCTTATATTACCCTCCGTTTTGGATCTGCCTGTAAAAGGAATAACGCGCAAGGATTCCCAGCACTATCAAATATGCTCGAATGGTAATATAGGTGCCCTCGGTCGACGCGGCGCTACGACTTACCAGTATCGAGAATGGAGCCCCGCGTACTCTTTCTCAACCTCGTGCAAATATAAAAGCTTACTTGATCAATATTTGGCTGAGTGGATGATCCTGTACCAATGTCTGTGCGATCTGCCATGCGGGAACTGAGACAAATACGAGCCTATTTATTCACTTATTGGAAATGTCAAGGAGCGAAGCCGGCCTTACCTGTGGGTGCTACAGAATGGAAGCCCATGTTGAGCTCACCTCAGCTCCTGCGGTGTTACAGTACGGTAGAGCCATACTACAGTCGCGTACTACACATGTGCCAGTCCAGTCTGATCGGGTAGAGCTCACAGTAATGTCGTTGGTTTCTTCATGCGGCGCACCCGCTAATTCGGAGAAATCAATGTATCCCGGCGCGGTCTGCCTGCACATCTCGCCACGCAGCATTCCTGGTCACGCCGGGGTGTTGCCAGTCTATACTGTAAGTTCGCACAACTGAGTACTTGGGTACCCCTAAGCTTTTAGCTTGATATCATGTTCCCCTCCCCCTCGCTCCCCTATACGCGTTCACAATAGTGAAACCATGTCCAGGGATTCCGGTAATCAAGTTATCAGGTTCACTTCCTCCAAGTTGGGCCAACTCGTAACACCGTGACTCTCGTAACTCTGGGTGCCGTTCAGTTACGATCACGTGCAAGAGCTGATATCATCTTGCCGCTCGCGTTCAATGTGGCCGTTGTCAGCGATCCCCATCATGAGGGATATGGGCATCCTGTTCGTTCCTGTGTCGTGCTGGCGACGGCTCGACATTCTGGAAGCGCTGTCCACGCGTTTTCAGTTCTGTTTCGACTCTCCTTCAAAACATTTTACCCGCCTGTGGCCCTGTGTCGACCTACCAAAACAGAGCAACGGAGAAAAGAAGTGCCTCCAGCACGCACAATCTATATTCCCGTCCCTTTAGTAATCGTGGTGGACCATGCCCATCACTGTCTTCCTACCATTGAACACGTTACCGGTGCCACAAATCACGCCTTTCTTGCAAGACCGACCGATAGAGTTCGGGATTCGGATGATGGCACCTGGAGCCTATCATAGGTTGAGGGTCATCTATTATTCGACAGGACCCGGTTCCTTGGCTGGAATTTGTTGCTGGTGGACGCACAGCCCACCGGTTGTAGATGGATCATGGGTCGTGGATCATTCCTTAGGACTGTCCGTGAGATTCGTTTACTAGAGGAATCACTGAATTTTGCGAATTGCAGACCCCCTGTGACCACGCGATGACTCCGGTTCAGAGGTTCCCATTTACAAGCGGATATGTTTGACAGACACCACCATCTTTCCGATGCATAGAGGTCATGACCACTTTTATGATCATTGACATCGTCCCACTGGCATGCGGTCCCTATGCATCCATCGCCCAGGGTATCTTAGATACTCACCCTGTCTTGTCGTTCGTCACCAGCACCGGTTCTTTGCCATTTCCCCATGATTGTGACTGTACTTCGTTCAACACGTGAAAGTGAAATGGCCCATCGACCGACCGCGTGGTCTTAATCCGCCCTTGTCCGTCCCTTGGAAATACCGCAGTGGACTCGTACCCAATGCAGTGCCCTCACACATTCACACATGGACGGATAGTACTTCATTTCCCATCTGCATCTACCTCAACCAACAAATATCACCCTACGAATCATCTCCTCTACGAATATAAAGCTTCAAGCACACCCCAGATGACCCTCAAGGTTTCTAGTTTCTAGGGACGCTTAGTAGGATCCCAAAACCTTCAAAGCCTTGATTGATATGTACTTCTCCCCTGCATTCATTCTTGCCACACTCCCTTTCCTCACCGCAGCCGTCCCGCTGACCGGCTCCCCTCCTCTCGGTGTCGCGGTCTCTATCAATAAGCGTGGTGGCCTTAGTAATGGCGCCGTCGACACGTCTACGTTGCAGAACGGGATCAGACGATCTGTCGCGTAAGCGATTCGTTGCTTCGCTAGTCGCTCTAGTCACTGAGTTATTGACCATACTCACAGGAAAATCAATAGAGGTTTCATCGCATACGAGAGGAATACTGGCGTGGCACACCCTCTTTCTGGAAGTGTCAATAGTCCGCACAAGCGCGACACTGGCGACGACCCGTTGACTGACGGCGGCGAACAGTTGTGGTATGGTACTATCTCTGTCGGCACACCGCCCGTCTCTTTCACTGGTACGATGTTCCTAGCACATGACGGTCAAAGCCACTGCTTGACGATTGAAATATACAGTGGACTTTGATACTGGTAGTAGCGATCTCTTCCTGCCCTCTCCAAGGTGTGGATCGAGTTGCTCAGGGCACAAGGTGTATGTCCCAAACGCAAGTTCGACTGCGCAAGACCTCAGGCAGACGTTTACGCTTGGTTTTGGGGATGGCTCCTCCGTCCGTGGCGAGCAATATACTGATGTCGTCCAAATTGCAGGCCTGAAGGTATGTAGAGACACCCCACCCTCCTTCCCGTCCCTTTACGCTGACGTGCCATACCAAGGCTAGTACGCAGACGCTGGGAGCTGCAACACAGTACTCCTCGGGCTTTGGGAGCAGCAATTTCCCAGCTGATGGCCTGCTGGGCATGGCCTTCCGGTCCATATCAGTCTATAATGCACCCCCCGTGTTCCAAACTCTCATCTCCGAAGGCGTCTTAACATCCTCGGTCTTTGGATTCAAGTTTGCTACTTCCGGTTCTGAGCTCTTCTTGGGCGGGACAAACAGCGCCCTCTATACTGGTGATTTCACCTGGGTCCTTTTGACTGATGAGGTCTGCAATGATATGCAAGCACTGATCATTTGCAAGCGCTGATGAATCATTCGTTGATTAGGGTTACTGGCAAGCTTCTTTCAATAGTATCTCAGTGAACGGGCAAACCGTACTCGGAAGAACAACAGCTATCTTCGACACTGGAACCACACAGATCATCGGTGACCCGGACTGCATCGCGAAACTTTTTAAGCCGATCAGTGGTGCCAAATCGGCACCGCAGATTGGTCCCGGCATTTACACGAGTGCGTTGTCGGACACAGCTAGTCGGCCGAGAACATGTATTTATCTTTGACATATTAGTACCTTGCAGCTTCAACACTCCAATATCTATCGACGTAGGGGGAAAGACCGTCAGCATTTCCCCTGCTTCATTCAATCTCGGACCTGTCTCCCAGGGCTCTAGTACCTGCGTTGCTGGCGCAGCGTCGGACTCGACTCTGGCCGGAAGTGAGTTCCTTCGTTGCTTCCAGGCCAACAAAAGCTGACCTAAAACGTAGTGTTTTGGATTCTCGGAGACGTCTTCCTCCGGAACGTCTACAGTGCTTGGGATGTTGGCAATAGCCGCATTGGTTTTGCTACTCTCGCTTGAAAGTCGGAACCCAGACACTCATTCTATCTTGAAGATGGGGCAGCGGAAAGGTTCCGGGCACTATCATATACACTCTAATGGTAATCTGCGCGTCCTCGTTCGACGCAACGCTACAACTTAACAGCGTCGATAACGGAGAGTCGATGTTCTTTCTCGATACCATGCGAGTATTAAAACCCAACCGAATCAATATCTAACATACCGTAGATCCTGCACCAATGTTCTCGTAGCGTTTCGCTATTGTATACCTGTGCGATCTGCCACGTGGGAACTGAGACAAGTACAAACCTATGTCGAGTAACGCTTAACGGAAAAGTCAAGAAGCGAAGCCAGTCCAACGCTGAATGGTGTGCTGCTGAATTAGCAGCATGCCGAGCTCAACTCGGTTCCTCAATAGTACTGCTGAGCTGCCTTTGACGTACTCTTGGGCTGGCAAATGTGACGATCCGACCATTCAAATAGCCCACTGGGCATTGTTGTTGACGCACTGTGCGAATAACGCCGCACAATTTGGAGAGAACTCGCAGTAATGTCATTGCTTTCTACAGGCGATCAGGCGATGTACGCACTGTTTGTAAACATGATCAAGATATCTTAGCATGGTCCACTTGCTCGGTCGTCCTTCTCTCGACTCAACTAGCCACGGGGTGTCACTATGCTTCATGGACTATGGCGATACCATTTGCCTCATACGCGTGAATCAATATCCGAAAATCCCACTGCATCCATCGTGAATTCTTATTATGGTTACGTCTTCTGTGATTTCAGGAGGACAAAAAAGCGTTTCTCTCAGCAAACGTGACATTGTCTCATCCAAGCTAATATATCTCATGTACCTTGTGCTCTTGCGCAAGCCGCACACCTGAGATCGATCCAGATTGTCACTTCCATGCACATTCTGTCATTGTCTCTACTTGCCGCTGATCGTAGATTGTTATTAGCAACTTATGACATGCGAAAAGTGTGTCTAATGCCTCTCTTACGGAACGAGGGATTGCACGCACGACATCGCCACGATACACCATCCCCTCTCGCAACATTGTATGTAGAGCACTAAAGCTGAAGGATATTGACGATGCAACTTCAGGATAGGTGGGTCTTCATCTAATGTGCGCTTCATTGATCACGCGAGCCGAGTGGCCATCATCATCTTTTCGAAATCGGAGAGGCTCATAGTCTTGTCCGGTGAAGTCGAGAAAGCTTCGAGCATCTCTATTATCTGCAGACAGTCATCCTGCCTATCGTACAACAACCAAGAGTCAGCGGACAAACCTCTTCCGTCTTTATTCTCTCGTTCAACACGGTAGCAGCAGCATTCACCTCACGCACGCCGAGACGCCTGCGCTTGGCTACCTCTTCCGGCACGCCAGGGAAGAAGAGCAAGAACGTCCGCAGGCACTCACGTCTCTGTCTGGAGGTGATGTCCGCGTCTGTGGTTCGAGACGGTGAGGATCGCCGTCGCGCAGCTCCCGACTGGGTCTTCTTCGCACGAGTTTTCCGAGTCGAGCCAGGGACTGCAGCTGAAGCCGACTTGCGTAACCCTTTCCGCGGTCTGTTGTTGGTTATACGATACTCATCTGAGGATCCACCGGAGGACTCCTCTAGTTCGGATGATGGGCATTTACCTGCGACGTCGGGATCGCCGTCGTCATCAATGCCACTGCCTTCTATGTTATCTTCATCGTCTCCTGCGTCGTCCATGAGGGCGTTGCATACGGCTCTCCAGTCTCTCAAACTGACACGTTCCTCAGCAATGTCATTGTCATCACTTGTGACCGTAGAACTGCGCTCGCGTATAGCCCGCCTGGAAGAAGGCTGGTCATCGCCCCAGCCGGTCGCCGCGTTGTGGAAGACGGAAAGGACTTCCTCGTCGTCTGGGGGGAGATCTAGGAGCTGAAGGGCATATGGAATACGCGATAGGGGGATATACGAAGATTGATCGTCTTCTGATCCCACCCTACCTTCGAGCGCGATGGCAGGAGGGGAGGGAGGTAAGAAACCGCCAGGGAGTTCGTCGTCGTTGTCCAAAACGAAACCCCCTGGGGCATCGTTTGTGGGGACGGGTCGAGATGAAGCGTTTGAAAGTGCGCTGTAAAAGGCGTCGTCGATGCGCGATTGAAGGGTAGACATCTGACCGTGAGAACATCGCCTGAAGCGTATCTCACTGAGCTGAGATAAACAAAATGGGTAGCCGTCCTTCTTTTTGTGGACTCGCGAGCATAATGGCTCGTACAAAGGTTCGTTCAGTTGCACATCTCGTTATTGAAAAAAATTTCATTTGCTTACCTTGTTCTGAAGCAAACACTTCGTAAGACGAGGAGGGGCAGATCTAAAAAAGGCAGTCCCACGCCTGACAATGACAAACGCGACGACCTCCTCCAAAAGTCTGACATGAACAATCAGAAATTCGAGACGTACTACAAGAAGCAGCTCGAATTGGACGATAATGAGTGGCGTACATTGTTAGACACCTGCAGAGAACCCCTACCGTCAACTTTCCGAATCTCTGGTAGTCGCGAGTACGTCTGCCTGGATTTTGGCCACTTGTGCTCTCGGTTATGACGCCCTTCATCAGGACGGCGTCTGTACTCACCTCCGTGGTGAAGGAAACCTATATCCCACATCTCACTGGTGTCCTCTTCGAGGGTCAACCTATTCCTCCACCCCTGGCCCTTCCATGGTAAGCACGAGCTCAGGCTGAAGCCAATTCGTCCCGTCGACTACTTGCCGATGAGGTATCCCAACGGCCTCGCCTGGCAGCTCAATGTACCCAAGAAAGCCCTGCGTAGATCGCCAGAATTCAAAAAGTTTCATTCCTTCTTGGTCTTCGAGACAGAAGTGGTACGTCTCACTAGCCAATCTCAAAGCCGTAGCCTTGATTCCTCCTCATAGGGGAACATCACTCGTCAAGAAGCCGTGTCTATGCTCCCTCCACTTTTCCTTGATGTTGAACCACACCATGTTGTTTTGGACATGTGCGCCGCACCAGGATCAAAAGTACGCCCGATTGGCCGTTATCCCCAAATACACGCATCATGACATCCCGCGTAGACGTCCCAGCTCCTCGAGTCACTTCACTCTTCTCCATCCATGCTCGAGTCATGCATACCTCCGGGCTTGCTGATAGCCAATGATAGCGACTACAAGCGCACCCACTTGCTTATACACCAAACTGCGCGCCTTCCAAGCCCAGCATTCGTGGTCACCAACGTCGATGCATCCATCTTCCCAACTCTCTCCCTTCCGCCCGAGAACACCGTAGATTCATCCGGACGAAAAACTCGGCCTTCAAATCTACTCTTTGACCGCATCTTATGTGATGTACCCTGCAGCGGAGATGGGACAATTCGAAAGAATGTCAGTATCTGGAAGAAGTGGAATCCTATGGAGGCGAACGGCTTGCATAGGTGTGTTTCAACCTTAGTTCGCGTATCACGGAAAATCAAGACAGCACTTCTAGTCTTCAGCTCCGTATCCTGCAGCGCGCTATGCGCATGTTGCGTCCGGGAGGTAAGATAGTGTATTCGACCTGTTCCCTGAATCCAGTGGAGAACGAAGCAGTGGTGGCGGAGGCGCTCAGGACTGTCCCTGGTATGTTTTTACCTGTGTCTTTACTGAGTATCTCATATGTCCGTTCAGGTTTCGAGCTGGTCGACGTATCGGAATCGCTGCCGTCCCTCGTCCGCCGCCCTGGCCTGACAAAATGGCTCCCAACGATCGGTCGTGATCTACAATTCTTCGAGACACATGAACACTATGTCAATTCACTTGCTGGTGGAAAGGGCACAGCGCGTCTCTCACGGAGTCATTGGCCACCAGCGGAAGAACTTGGCTTGGATCGGTGGTGAGTTTCGATCAGCTTGGAAATTGGACATTGGCCCTGAATGGAACGCAGTATACGCATATATCCGCATCTTCAAGACACGGGAGGGTTCTTCATCGCCGTATTCCAACACAGGCGACCGGCGGCTGCACCGAAGTATAACCGCGTCTCTTTCTGCCTGCATGAACTCAATTTCCAGTATTAGAGAAGGGAAACGTACAGCCGAGGGCGTATCAGAGGCGCCAGATACCAAAAAAGTACGCCGTGATGGTGGCGAAGGTGCTTTGACGGCCTCTGCAACTGAGTTTTCGATGCCGAAACGTAGTACTTATCTCAGGCAGATTCGCCATTGGCACTGACTTTTGTACCCCCTGCTGCAGAACCTACACCCGCCAGCACACCTTCGGTCGAGACCAGTTCGGCAGCACAAGATGAGGCTCAGAAACAGAAACAGACGGACACCGGAAACTATGTTTTCAAAGAAATGCCATATACTTTCGTACCCCCTAACGACCCAATCGTTGAAGGATGCAAGCAAGTCCTTTCCTTGTTTTTCTTCGGTAGCCCTTGGAAGACACCTAACTGGGGTGGTTTTCACAGGCTACAATTCTCTCTAGCGCCCGATTTTCCCTCCTCAAACTTGCTCGTGCGCAACCCTGCGGGGGAGCCAGCCCGGTCACTTTACCTCACGAACGACCTCGTGCGCGCCGTCCTCTCTGCGAACGACTACAAGCGCGTACGGATCATGACAGCAGGGACAAAGATATTCACGAGGCAAGAGAGCGGATTCGGTCGTGGCGGCGGCGGCAACGGCAGCGCAGAAGAGGGCGATGAAAAAATACCTCGGTTTCGACTGTTGAGCGAGGGCCTACCCGTTGTGCTACCGTACATCAACCCTGAGATTATCCTCGACACGGGTATACCGGCTCTGCGCACCCTCCTCGAGACGTACTACCCGTTGCTCAGTACCTTTGATGAGGCGTTCCGGCGAGACGTCGGTAGCAGACGTGCGTGGGCACCCTTCTCTTGCATTGTGCATGACGTCTTCTGCAGCCACTGACTTATCGGGGCTACATGTTAGCGCTTGGGAGCCACGTTGTCCGATTCAGAGCCGGTGGCGTTGATGGGGCATCGTGCGTTTTGTCTTGGCTATTCTTGCCCCATCAAGACCTCTGATAAGGGAATGTCGGACGCAGCCTGACACATGACCTCGTCCTGCCCATCTGGAAGTCGAACTCATCCATTTCGCTCATGATCGATAAGAAGGCCAAAAGGTAGGCTTATCATGCACTACAACACTTATGGAAATGGGGCAGTAGCGTTGATGCCTGGCCACCTCCAGTGCGTTAAGCCTGCGCGTTTTCGGCGATGATATTACGGTTGCCGGGCGCCAGGCAGGCACCGGGAAGAAGGGAAAGTCCAAGTCAAACGAGGACGTGGCTCAAGAGACGCCAGTTCCTGAAGCTGAAACCGATGCAGAAAGCGCCAAGAGTACCCCTGCCTCGGGCAGTGGAAAACAAGGGTCGCTAATGCCGGAACTGCATAACTTTGGCTAAGCGCGACGTGATGCGGGTGCTAACGTGTTCGGTGCACCGTTAGTACGTCAGACCCGATTTGGACATCGAACTGGGCGATCAATGCGATTATTGTCGCCGCAGGCACGTTTGAATGACATCGGGAGCGTGCATGTATGTACAGGATACAGAATGTTAATAGAACGAGGTTGGCTTGCTCCTCGAAGCGTCCCACGCCTGCGATACCATAACCTCGGTGACAGCAATGGGCCGGAGATAGAAATCAGGTTCGCAGAAACCACTGCGGACATCGGAGAGAGAGAACTATTGAAAAAGACGCACAGAGAGGGAGAAGTGACGGATATGTTTATCCGTTGGTGTCGTAATGCCGCTGGTGACACTGTAGGTCGCGAACGGACTACTGTACTAGGGTTGCAGAAATAAATTCAAGGGCCGAAAGTCCAGGGGAGAGGGGTAGAGACCAAAATAGTAGAGGCGCAAAAAGTAAAAAAGTCCGAGGCGCGAACGAGAATTCATTAGGATGTACCCGAGATTGTATGTGTACGGTATGATGATGGGAAGACGGCCAGGGCAATCCATGATTTGACATTTCATAAAAAAACATATTTTACGGAAGGGTCGCGGCTGCAACCAATCCAGCGTGATGGACTGATGACGGTCTAGACCCGTAGTAGCTCACGACACCATTTATTTTAGCAAATGCGGGAACAATTTTAAAACAAGAGTCTTCCCTGTCTCCGGCCTATGATCGGAAAAATGCGGGGTCAGAAGAAAAGCCCCCACTGCACGTGCAGCAGAAGTTTAGTCAGGACTAGTTACGTAAGATCGACATGGTTTGCTCCTACAGCAGTCACAACAAATTCGCCCTTTCGTATGGATCACCTCGTACAATACATCGACATCCCTTCCTGGTCTGAGGACCACCTCAAAGCGATCCAATTTCGTTCACGTGGGCACAGTTGATGGTATTGAAC
>Ga0307512_10006153_pt1 | contig 12265 bp, 8 predicted proteins | sample 14_EM_MG_FD_200267 | JGI IMG/M metagenome (GOLD analysis project Ga0307512, IMG submission 200267) | Populus trichocarpa ectomycorrhiza microbial communities from riparian zone in the Pacific Northwest, United States - 14_EM | ecosystem: Host-associated > Plants > Roots > Unclassified | place... | reverse complement strand
ATCGGCGAGGTGACGGCCCGATGCGTCACCGAGTCCGCGGCCGGCGAGGAGCCGGTCTATCTGCGCCGGCTCGAGGCGACCGAGGGCACCGACCTGCAGGGCGCCGCCGCGGCGCTACGGGCGGCCCTGCGCGGCGACTGCCACCTGCATTCCGACTGGTCCGACGGCGGCTCCCCGATCGAGGAGATGGCGCTCGCGGCAGTGGAGTTGGGCCACGAGTACATGGTGTTGACCGACCACTCGCCAAAGCTGACGGTGGCCCGCGGCCTCACCCCGGCCCGGCTGCGCCGCCAGCTCGACCACCTCGCCAAGCTGAACGACGCGCTCCCGGCCGGCTTCCGGGTGCTCACCGGCATCGAGGTGGACATCCTCCCCGACGGGTCCCTGGACCAGGAGGACGAGCTGCTGGAACGCCTCGACGTCGTGGTCGGCTCGGTGCACAGCAACCTGCGCGACGAGGCGCCGAAGATGACCCGGCGGATGCTGACCGCGATCGCCAACCCGCACCTGGACATCCTCGGCCACCTGACCGGCCGCAAGGTGGCCGCGGCCGGCGCCGGCGACCGGGGGCATCGGGCCGGGCGGACCAGGCCGCCGAGCGACTTCGACGTGCCGGCGGTGCTGGCCGCCTGCGTCGAGCACGGCAAGGCAGTCGAGATCAACTGCCGGCCCGATCGGCTGGACCCGCCGAAGCGGATCCTCCGCCCGGCCGTCGAAGCGGGCTGCCTGTTCAGCATCGACACCGACGCGCACGCGCCCGGCCAGTTGGATTGGCTGGGCTTCGGCTGCGAGCGGGCCGCCATGTGCGCGGTGCCGGCCGACCGGGTGGTCAACACCTGGCCGGCCGACGAGTTGCTCGCCTGGGCGCAGTCGCATGGCTGACCATTGGCGAATAGACAGCGAAACTGTCGTAGGTCTCCCGTAGGGTCGGCGCCGTGGGACAGATCGATGACCTCGCCAACCGCTACGTCGCAGAGTGGGCTCCGCTCAACCCGACCGGCTCCACCTGGGTGGGCATAGCCGGGCACGACGACAAGCTCGACGACCTCTCGCCCGAGGGCTATGCGGCGCAGGCCGAGCTGACCCGCCGCGCGCTAGCCGAGCTCGACGTGACCGACGCCCAGACCGAGGCCGAGCAGGTCGCCAAGGACGCGATGCTGGAGCGCCTCGGCCTGTCCCTGGCCCAGCACGACGCGGGCTACGACGCCGCCGAGGTCAGCGTGATCTCGAGCGGCCTGCACAGCATCCGGATGGTCTTCGACCTGATGCCGACCGAGGGCGAGCAGGCGGTGGCAAACATCGCGGCGCGGCTCGGCGCGTTCCCCACGGCCCTCGAGCAATACAAGCGCACCCTGCGCGAGTGCGCCGACGCGGGCCAAATCAGCGCGCGAGCGCAGCTGGTCGCCGTCGCCGACCAATGCGTAACCTGGACAGACCCGGCCCGTGACAACTTCTTCCACGCGCTGGCCGACGGGCTCACCGCCGACGGGGCGCTCGCCGCCGAGGTGCGCAAGGGCGCGGCGGCGGCCACCGCGGCGACCGCCGAGTTCGGCGACTTCCTGCGCAGCGAGCTAGCCCCGCGCGGCCGGGAAAAGGAAGCGGCCGGCCCGGAGCGCTACGAGCTGGCCTCGCAGTACTTCCTCGGCGCCAAGATCGACCAGCGGGAGACCTACGCCTGGGGCTTCGAGGAGCTGCACCGGCTGGAAGAGGAGATGCGCGCCGTCTCGGGCCAGATCGCCGGTTCGGGCGCGAGCATCGACGAGGCGGTAGCCGTGCTGGATGCCGACCCGGCCCGCCGGATCGCCGGCAAGGAGGCGTTCCGCGACTGGATGCAGCAGCTCGCCGACTCGGCGGTCGCCGAGCTCAACGGCACTCACTTCGACATCCCCGAGCAGGTGCTGCGGCTCGAGTGCTGCCTCGCCCCGACCAGCGACGGCGCGATCTACTACACCGGCCCGAGCGAAGACTTCTCCCGCCCCGGCCGGATGTGGTGGGCGGTCCCCGAGGGCAACACCGAGTTCTCGACCTGGAAAGAGGTCACGACCGTCTATCACGAGGGCGTGCCCGGGCATCACCTCCAGGTGGGCCAGACCCAGGTCCGGGCCGAGTTGCTCAACCGCTGGCAGCGCTTGCTCTGCTGGTGCTCGGGGCACGGCGAGGGCTGGGCGCTCTACGCCGAGCGCCTGATGGACGAGTTGGGCTACCTGGCCGACCCGGGCGACAAGCTCGGCATGCTGGACGCCCAGTCGCTGCGGGCGACCCGGGTCATCGTCGACATCGGCATGCACCTGGAGCTGGAGATCCCCCGAGACAATCCGTTCGGTTTCCACCCGGGCGAGCGCTGGACGCCGGAGCTGGGCTGGGAGTTCCTGCGTGCGCACTGCCGGATGACCGACGAGGTGCTGCGCTTCGAGTGGCGGCGCTACCTCGGTTGGCCGGGCCAGGCCCCCTCCTACAAGATCGGCGAACGAATCTGGCTTCAAGCACGCGATGACGCGAAAGCGCGCAAGGGAGCCGATTTCGACCTCAAGGCATTCCACCGGGAGGCGTTGAATCTCGGCTCACTTGGCCTGGATCCGCTCCGCAAGTCCCTTGCGCGGCTCTGAAAGCTGAGCGCGCCGCCCGCCTTAAGTGCTCAGGATCTGCCGCCTAGGACCGGTCCCGGCTCAGATCAGCACCTCCTGACCGCCCGACGCGGTGAGCGACTACGAGCGCACCATGACCCGGAGCCGGCGACCGCCGCACCTCAGCACATTTCGGCACTCCGATTGACCGCTTCAGTATTCGCATAGTTACTCAGCGCAATCTCATTGCTGAATGTGAGTGATTCTTCACTCGGCGCCAACATTCGCGTCGCCGCCGGATATGTTCCTTCTTGATATCCGCGCATCACCGGCCGGCGTTGTCCACAGGTTCGCGCCACCCAGCCCCACGCCCGACCCGACGGACCTATTCTGTAGTCCGCCTTTCGCCGCCGCGCCGGTGGCGGCCCGGCCCCGGCCGGACTCGCTACAACCAGCCGGAGCCTGCGGCGTATCCCCCGAATAGCTGACTCAACTCTGACCCTTGGAAAGGGGTCACTTGAATATTTCTCGGATAGATTGACCCCGGATCGGTGCGCCCGAATGACTACGGAGAGTAGTTGTCGATCCGGCTCATCGCGCGCGCAAAGCGGAGGACGAAGCAATGGCAGCATCGGCGAACACCCGGCCATCCCGTTTACGCGCCGCCGTCGCGGCGTTGGTGACCATCCTGATACTTGTGCCGGCGAGCGTCCTGTTCGCCTGGGTTTGGAACGACAACCAGGACCGGCGGGACGACACAAAGCTGGAGCAGCAGGGCGTTGACTACTTGGCCAACCTGTCGCCGCTGATCAGCGGTCTGGTCGAGGCACAGTCCTCGGCCCTGCAGGGAGTCGCCGAGGCTCCGGCCTCGCTGACCGCCGCGGTTACCCGCGTCTCATCGGTCGACCAGCGTCTCGGCGACGCTCTCGGCACCCGTGAGCGCTGGTCCGGGCTGCGCGACAAGATTCAACAGCTGCCCGCCGTCACCGGCGCCCCCGCCCAGATCTTCCAGGCGCACGTCGAGGTCACCGACCTCGCCCTAGCCCTGTACAACGCGGTGCGGAAGAACTCCAAGTTGATCCGCGACCCCGACAACGACCTGTCAAACCTGCAGCAGGCGCTCGCGGTCGACCTGCCGGGCACCGTCGTACAGGTGAGCCGGATGGGCGATCTCAGTCAGATGGTCGCCAACATCTCCGGCTCCGCCACCCAGCGGCAGCAGCAACAGGCGATCCTGGTGCCGCAGTTCGGCGCGGCCGTCCAACAGGTCAACGCCGACGTCGCCACCCTCACCGACAATCTGCAGGCCGCGGTCGACGACACCGAGAGCGTCACGCTGAGCGGCAACCTGGTGAGCAGCGTCGACTCGTTCCGGCGCGGCGTCGAGTCGTTCACCCGCGGCGCCGATCCGAGCGGCGGCAAACCGAACGTCGGCACCATGGCCACCGCGCAAAGCCAGTTGCAGACCTCGCTCAGCGGCCTGTCCTCCGTGCTGGTCAAGGAGATGGGCGGCCTACTGCAAACCCGCCTCGACAACCTGGGCACGCGGCGCCTCGAAGCACTGATCACCACCAGCGTCCTGCTGATCCTCGTGCTGATCGCGTTGGTCATACCGTTCGTCGGCGCCCGGCGCAGTGGCGCAGCCATGGGCGACGAGCACGCCAGCCGGGGCATGGCCGCCAACCCGGAGCAGCCCGACAACGGGTACGGCACCGGCCCCCTCGACCAGATGCCGAACTACGGCGAGGCCAACCCGACACGGCGGGAGCGTTCCGGTGCTCTTCGGTAGGTTACGCATTCTGGGCAAACTCGGACTGTTGGTGTTCATCCCGCTGCTCGGCGTCCTAGCGCTGAGCGTGCCGATCGTCATCAACCGGGTCGACGTGGCCCGCTCCGCGCAGCAGACCGCCGACGCGGTCGCCCTGGCCGACGAGGTCGGCTCGACGGTGCAGGAGTTGCAGGAGGAACGCCTGCTCTCGATCGGCTACCTGTTCGGCCTGGTGCAGGCGCCGGAGTTGGTCACCCAGAGCGCGAAAGCCCAGGAGCGGCTGGAACACCTGACCCGCCTGGACAAGCCGCTCACGACCGAGATGAGCCGCGCGGTCGCCGGCGCGGCCAAGCTCAACAACACCCGCGCCGCGGTGCTGAACCGGACAGCCCGGCCCGACGTGATCATCACCGACTTCACCAACGTGATCACCCCGATCATCTCGGCGCTGGAGCTGCTCTCGCATGCCGACCTGAGCATTTCGGTCGGCCGCCAGGTCTTCGCGCTCGACCTGGCCCTGCGCACGGATGACCAGATCAGCCAGGCAACGGCCTACCTGATCACGGCGGTCGTCACCCAGAACCCCGGCTTCATCGGCCTGTTCTCCTCGGTCCTCGTCGAGCTCCAGGCCAAGATCGGGCAGGCCCAGCAGTTCTTCACCCCCAGCCAGTTCAGGCTGTACACGGCCGTGCAGGAGGCGTTCTCGTCCCGGGTGGGCGCAGACTTCCTGACCAAGGCCGCAACCGATCCGAGCGGCGCGATCAAGCTGCTGGACAAGAACAATGCGTTCCCATCACTGCGCTCCGTCAACGTCCTCGGTGGCTTCGTCGAGAAGCGGATCGCCGCGGACGTGGATGTGGCAGTCGCCGACAACCGGGACAGCGCCATCCGGACGGCGTACCTGATCGGTGGCAGCTCGCTGCTCCTGCTGCTCGTCGTGGTCTTGCTGAGTGCCTTCATGGCCCGCGCCGTGGCTCGGCCGCTGCGCCGCCTGACCCTCTCGGCAGATCGGGTCGCTCGCGCCGCCGAAACCGAGCTCGAGAAGGTTGCCGACGACGAAACCGAGTCGGCCCGGCCGATTCGCCTCGACCCGGTCGACGTCGAGGCCCGAGACGAGATCGGCGACCTGGCCCGCGCGTTCGACCGGGTGCAGACCACGGCGGCCCGGCTGGTGGAGCGCCAGGTGGTCGGCCGGCGCAACGTCGCGCAAATGTTCGGCCACGTCGGCCGGCGTACGCAGAACCTGGTCGGCCGCCAGCTCGAGCTGATCGACAATCTGGAGCGGCGCGAGACCGACATCGATCGCCTCCGCGAGCTGTACCGCCTCGACCACATGTCCAGCCGGCTTCGCCGAAACGCCAGCAGCCTGGTCGTGCTCTCCGGCGGCGCCGGTACGAACGAGCACATGGCCCCGCTCCCGCTCCAGGACGTGGTTCGGCTTGCCCTCGGCGAGATCGAGGACTACACCCGCGTCGACGTGGACGTGCCCGAGGAGATCGTCGTCGTGCCGTCCCTCGCGGCCGACCTGACGCTGCTGCTGGCCGAGCTGATGGAGAACGCGACCGCGTTCTCCCCGCCACACACCCGCGTCGTGGTCACCGCGAACGAGCTGCGCGGCGGCGCCCGCCTGGCGGTCGTCGACCAGGGACTGGGCCTGGCCCCCGAACGGCTCGCCGAGGAGAACGCGCGGCTGACCCGCCGCGAACGTCTCGACCTGGCGCCCACCGAGGTCCTCGGCCTGTTCGTGGTCGGCCGGCTCGCCCGCCGGCACGGCGTCGAGGTCACCCTCACCGATACCGCCGAGGGTGGCGTGACGGCCTGGGTCGACCTGGGAACGCAGCACTTGGTGGCGCGCATCGAGACGATGGCGCCGATGCCGATCCAGGCGACCGTCGGGCATCCGTCAGAGTTCGCCCCGCTGCTCGCCGGCGGTTCGGCCCGGTCGGCGCCGGGCAGCGCGCAACCGTTCGACCCGAACGTGCTGAGCCGCGCCACCCGGACGCTGGAATCCACCCGATCCTGGAACGCGTTCGCGCTCCACACCGGTCCACCGGCCCTCGAGGCGGCCCCGAGTGGCTACTACAGCGGACGCTCGGCCGTGCAGAGCGCCCCGGTCTACGACGCCGAGCCCGTGTACGACAGCCCGCACGAGCGCCAGTACGACAGCGGGACGCCCGTCGCGGGACGGCATCCGGCCGCGCTGCCGGAGCTACCGGTGGCACACCCGACCACGGGCCGATACGCGGAAACGCAACCGCCGCTCGTGATGGAAGGCCCGATCGTGCTGCCCGCCCGGCGGGACGCGATCCAGCTCCCGCAGCAGCGCACCCCCGCCCCACCGGCACAGCCGCAGGCGTACGCCGCACCGCCGGAACGCGTCGAGCTGCCGCGCCAGGTTCCGGCGCCCGCCCCGGGGCCGCTCAATGGCAACACCGCGAGCCCGCTGCGGCGCCGCGTGCCGGGCGAGCAGCTACCCGTCGACACCAGTCCGAAGGTGGCGGCCAAACCGCCGACACCGGACGATGCGCTCGCCGCCCGGGAGGCCATCGACGCGTTCGAGGCAGGGGTAAATCGGGCGGAATGGGACGCGATAGAAGCGGACATGTCGTCCCCACCGGCGGCCGGACATCCCCCGCTGGCCCGGCGCGTGCCCGGCGCGTCCCTACCAGTCAGCGATCCGATTAACCCGACCCCGCCCGCCTCACCGTCTCAGCCGATGGACCCGGAAGCCGCCCGGGCCTTGGTCGAGCAATTCGAGTACGGTGTCGCACTCGCTCTAAGTGAAACTCAGCCACAACACGAGGGACAATCGCGATGACATCCCCCTACTCCACCGACACCGGCAACGGTCGCGACTACGCGCAGGCCCAGCTGAGTCCCGAAGCCAAGACCTTCAACTGGCTGCTGGACTCGTTCACCACTGGCACCGCGGGAGTGGTCGAAGCCATCGCCGTCTCCTCCGACGGCCTGCTGATGGCGATGTCAGCGATCAAAGACCGGCCGAACGCCGAACGACTCGCGGCCGTCGTGTCCGGCCTGACCAGCCTCGCGGGCGGCGCCGCAAGCTGGTACGCGCTCGGCAGCCTGAACCGGGTCATCATCGACATGGCGGACGGCTACCTGCTGGTCACCGCGATCAGCGCCGGCTCGGTGCTGGGCGTCATCGCCGACCGCACGGCCAACCTGGGCACCCTCGCGTACGAAATGACGTTGTTCGCCACCCGCGCGGGTGGCGCCCTCAGCCCACGCCTCATCGCTGAATTGAAGAACGCCGTCCAGCAATGAGGACGGCGCCTGACCCCGACGACCCGGCACGCCCGGCGGCGCCCGGTGTCCGGCCATTCCTGCAGGGCTCGTCGCCGGCGCAGTACCGTCCACCAGCCAGGATGGACGGTCCGCCGCCCGGCGAGCAGGCGACGACGTTGCGGCCGTTCGTCATCACGTCCGGCCGCGTCGCCGGTCCCGATCCGAATATCGGGATGGAGACGCAAGTCACCGCTAGCTCCACGGCGGCGCCAACCAGGCTCCCACCCGAGAAGCGCGCAATCGTCACGCTCTGCGTGGAGCCGATGTCAGTGGCAGAAATCTCCGCGCGGCTGAAGCTGCACCTCGGCGTCACCCGGATCCTCGTCGGTGACCTGCGGGCCGCCGGACAACTCGATGTACATGTGCTGGAAAACGACTTCCCCGACCCGGAGACCATCATGCGAGTGATCCGTGGACTACGAGCCATATCCTGACAACCGCATCGTCGGTACCGCGCGTGTGCCAAACGACCACACGCCCGCCACGCCGCCCGTGCCCGTCAAGATCATCGTGGCCGGCGGCTTCGGTGTCGGAAAAACGACAACAGTCGGCGCCATCTCCGAAATCTCGCCTCTCACCACCGAGGCCGAGATGACCATGGAGTCGATCGGCGTCGACGACCCCGGGCCCGGATCTTCGAAGACCACGACGACCATCGCCATGGATTTCGGCTGCGTCACGATCGACCACACCCTCAAGCTCTACCTCTTCGGTACGCCCGGACAGTCCCGTTTTGCCTTCATGTGGGACGACTTGGTTCGGGGTGCTTTGGGTGCACTAGTGGTGGTCGACACCAACCGCATCGACGACTGCTATCCCGCCGTGGACTACTTCGAACGCGCCGGGCTCCCGTTCGTCGTCGGCGTCAACACCTTCAACGGCCAGCTCGGCTATAACCTGGACGAGGTGCGCTGGGCCCTGGCCGTACGGCAAGATGTGCCTGTTCTGTCCTTTGACGCCCGCTTTCGCGGATCCGTGCGCGACATTCTGCTAGTCGTGTTGGACCAGGCACTAGATCGAGCTTTGAGGATGAAGTCGACGTAAAGTTGCGCGGACGCTCAGGTACGCGGTTCCCAACCCGACCTTTGAGCGGGCAGAGTGGACGACACGACGGGCCTGACGGGAGGACGGTGGCATGCGGGGCGGATTGGACGACGCGCTCGACAAGCTGGCGCGCCGCGATGAGTTGCGCCGCCGGGCATCCGGGGAGCCCACAGGCACCCCACCAGCGGTCACGGAACTGGTCGAGGCGATAGCGGCGGTCGTAAGTCGCAACCCGAAACTCGAAGTGACAGTCGGCGTCGAGGGCGCCGGCGACCCGCTGCTCCTCCACTTCGCCATGGAGGACGGCGTCGTGCAGGTCAGCGCCGACAACACGGTCGCCTCCAGAGTCACCGAGGCAACACCGGCCTCGCCGAGGCACGCCGACTTCGAGGTCGAGGTCGTGGAGCCGCACTCGGCCAGGCCCTATGACGATCGGCCCGTCGCCGGCCAGGACTCCCAGCGGGTCAGCTACGACGACCGCGACCGCTACGACCCGGGCACGGGCTATGCGGCCACCCCGGAGTACCCATCGCCGGGCCGCTCGGAGGCATTCTTCGCGGACCCGCCGACCACCGAGCGCCGCTTCGAGCACTCCAACCGCAACGACTTCGACCTCCGTGGGCAGACGCCGCACCCCTTCGCGGCAACCCCGCCCCCGCCGGTCCCGCCCCAGAACCCCCGGCGCGTCCACGTGGAGCAGCACCGGGCCACCGAGGAGCCGAGCGCTAACCAGCGCATGCCGCAGCAACGCCAGCCCGAGCAGCCGCGCGGCATGCCCGAGCCCCTCCCGGAGCCAATCCCGCTCCGCATCGACTCGGAGGAAACCGAGGTGGCGGCGAGGCGCCTAGCGGCCCTACTACGAGACAACCCGACGCTGCTGCGCCAGTCCCCACCCGACTAACAAGGCCAAACCACAACACCAAGCTCGCGGCGTACGGCCAATCGGCCCAACCAGCCGTCTTGGTCGAAGCACCGACGGGTTCGTGGCGGGTTCGCCTCGCGTAGGCCGACCGCAAGCTCCTAGCCACCTCAGCGATGGCCGTGTCCCCGAGGTGACCCAGCCCCGCACCAGCCGCCTGCGCAAAGCAGCGCGCGACCTACGAGGCCTGAGGTGACCCAGCCCCGCACCAGCCGCCTGCGCAAAGCAGCGCGCGACCTACGAGGCCTGAGGTGACCCAGCCCCGCACCAGCCGCCTGCGCATAGCAGCGCGGCGGCCTACGGAGGTCTGAGCAGCCACCCCTGCCGTGGCCACATGGCTTCTTCAGCGCAGCACGTGACGCTCGACCGGCGGATGGCCATCGGCTCAGTCAGCTACCCGCGCCGGGCCCGGCACCACGCAGCACTTCCTCGCGGCCGGTGACAGGTCCACCGCCCCTAATCGGCCGTACAGGCGCGGCTGGAGTGACCCGGCACCGCAGTTTCAAGGGAAGTGATGCTTCAATCGAGCGCGAAGCACCATCTTCCGTGTAGTTGACCGAAAACCGCGCTGGGGCGCGGCAGGGTGCCCGCGCCTGGACGCCTGACGGCCCGGACGAAATGCCGGCGACCGGCGACGTCGAGCGGGACATCCACGGCGAGGTCGGCCGGAAGCCTCATTTTGACTACTCTTTGTCAGCCTTTTAGGCGATACTTCACGGTGTGTGATCCCCATAGCGTCGATTCCGTGCTCAAGCACGAGAACGAGCCCGCCGAGGATCACGAAGGGTCACCGCGATGATGTTGCAGCGCGGCTCCACGGCTCGCCGTGCGCTCGCGGCCCTGGCCGGGCTAATCGCGCTGACCGGCATCGTCGTCGGCACCCACGCCGACCACGCCCACGCCGGCACCCGACCGGAACCGGTCGGGCCGATGCCGACAGAGGACCAGGATCTCGCGTACGAAATAGGTCGTGGCGTCCGAACCGCAGACCGCGCGCTGCGGCACCCGGCCCCCAGCGTCTCGATCATGTCTTTCAATGTTTGCGGCGGCGTGTGCCATCACGGCGAGGTCGAGCGGGCGGCGGGCTACACAGCGCGAACCGCCGTGGCGCGCAACGCGTCGGTCGTGCTGCTGCAGGAGCTTTGCTACGGCCAGTTCGCGCGGGTGCGGTCGCTGCTGGCGGCGAAAGGCTATTCGGGGACGTTCGCGGTGGCGTCGCAGTCGGCGGGGTGCGGGGTCGACGATCCGCAGCATCGCACCGGTTTCGGAGTGGCCGTGCTGGTCCGCGGGGCGATGCACGCTCGGGTGGTAAAGCCGCTGCCGACCCCAGCCGGAATCGAAAAGCGCCTATTGCTCGGCGTGACAGCCGACGTCGGCGGCCGATCGACCTTCGTGGCGGTAGTGCATCTATCCCCCTCCCCAGCGGCCGGTCTGCAACGGCAGCTTTCCGCAGTGGCAAAATACGTGAATCCGAAGGCATCGCGCCCATCAATCGTGGGCGGCGATTTCAACTCGCTGCCCAACAACCCCGGCCTGGGTGGCTTCTACTCGGCGGCGGCAGGCGGCACGGGCCAATTCATCGAGACCGACGAGATGCGTACGGGCATCGCAGCGCGCGGCGGAACGGCAACATTCGACACCGCGGCCCGAAAAATCGACTACGTCTTCCTGTCGGACGAGTGGTTCGAACACCCCCGCGCCGAAAGCCTCACAACAACAATGTCAGACCATCACATCTACATTGGAACAGCCCAAGTAACCGGCGGCTAAGTCCGGGCTACGAGACGCCCGACATATCAGCGAGCGCGGACGCGGCGCGTTGCCCGGACGATGCCGACAATCATCAAGGCCACAACGGCGTAGATGAAGATCATAAAGCCGATGTTGACCCCCCGGTCCTTCGGTTCGACTAGGGCTGCGATTGTGAACAACAACGCCAGGCCGCCGAAAATGGGCAGCATCGACCACAACACGATCAGCTGGAAAATCGCGCGACCGCGACCTCCCTGGACCGGCGTGCCTTTCGGAGCGCTGGCTGCCGTCGGTCGAGGGATCTCGTCCGGGTCACGTGCGGGCAATTCGACCCGTCGATCGGCGGGCACTCCCGAATCGATCCATGGCACCGCCGCGCCAAGGCCGCCATACAGTGTCGGCTCCACTCGAAGTGAAATGGCGTCGTTGCCGATCAGTACCCGACCGCCATCGGGCCAGGCCAGCAGCGCGGCGCAGGCGTCGTAAAGCACAGTGATCTTGTCGTCGCCGGCGAGCAGGCTCGCCCCATCCGCGCCGACAACCACGGTGACGTTTTCGCCGCCAAGCGACCCGTATGCGGTCCCAGTGACAGCCGTGTCCGAGGTCGACGGCGCCTCGGCAAAGCCGGCCCAATCGGCCCGCAAACCGTCTGGCGTCATCAGCAGACCGCCCCGCAGCGCCTCGGCCGCGACCTGCGTCACGTCGTCCGTCGTGACCTTCCGGAGTTCCTCCACAAGCTGCTCGTTCGTCTGCTGCGGGCGAGCGACCAAAAGACTGATCGCGTACGCGGGAAGCCGGGCCGCCTGCGCATCCGAAGCGCTCAGCGCTTGGACTCCTTTGGTAACCACCGCCTTGACGTCATCATCGTCGATCCGGCCGACCTTCATCGTCGCAAGCACGTCGACAAATCCG
>Ga0307512_10006152_pt1 | contig 12265 bp, 10 predicted proteins | sample 14_EM_MG_FD_200267 | JGI IMG/M metagenome (GOLD analysis project Ga0307512, IMG submission 200267) | Populus trichocarpa ectomycorrhiza microbial communities from riparian zone in the Pacific Northwest, United States - 14_EM | ecosystem: Host-associated > Plants > Roots > Unclassified | place... | reverse complement strand
TGCCTTGAGTGCGACGAGGGCGGCCGCGGCGAACTCCGGTGTGGCGTCGGGGGTGATCTGCCGGCCGGGGAAGACGGCGAACAGGTGTGAGGTGTGCCGGTGGATGTCGTCCGGGTCGTCGCGGTCGGTCTGCCACTCCTGCAGTTGGCCCCACCCGCCGATCAGGTTGGGGGCGAGGCGGGCCTGCAGGTCGGCGACCACAGCCCGGTGAGCGGGGTCCGCGCCCAGTACGTCCTCGCAGTCGAGATAGTTCTGGAACAGGTCCCAGATGATCTGCTGGTCGTACATGACACCGTCCTCGCGGGGACCGTGCTCGGGTGACCAGCCGGCGGGCGAGACGAGCCGGCCGGTCCCGTCCTCGATCAGGCGGTCCGCCCAGAACTGGCAGATCTCCTTGAGCATCGGGTGGGCCACCTCGCGCAGGTATTCGAGGTCCTGGGTGAACGCCCAGTGTTCGTAGAGGTGCTGCGCGTACCAGGCGCTGGCGACCGTGTTCCACTGCCAGCCGTTGCCGCCGAAGATGCTCTGGCTCGTGCGTGCGGTCCAGCCCCGGGTGCCCGCGCCGAAGGCGTTGCGCGTCGCGATCCGGCTCGGGACGGCCACCTGGCGGACGAACTCGACCAGGGCCTCGTGGCTTTCGGGCAGGTCGGCGGTCTCGGCACCCCAGTAGTTCATCTGCACATTGATGTTCGTGTGGTAGTCCGAGCCCCACGCGGGCTGGTTGTTGTCGTTCCACAGACCCTGCAGGTTGGCCGGCAGGCCGCCCGGCCGGGAGGAGCCGTGCAGCAGGTAGCGACCGAGGACGAACATGGTCTGCTCGAGTCCGGGGTCCGACCCGCCGGCTCGGTAGCGGGCCAGCCGTGCGTCGGTCGGGAGTGCGGTGACGGCGTCCCCGGTTCGGCCCCAGTCCACCCGGACCCGCTGGGCCACGGCCGTGCTCTCGGTGACGTGCGCCTGCCGCAGGGCCGCGTAGGAATGCGCCGCCGCGGCGTCGAGGGCCGCTTGGATCGCCGGCATCGGGTCCGTCGCGCGCCAGTTCGCGGCCGCGTCGAGCCGGTAGTCGGTGCGGGCGTCCAGGAGCAGGGTCAGCCGGGTCGCCGACCGCAGGCGCAGCCGGGCGCCCGTGACCGTGACCGTGCCGTCGGTCTCGGCGATGCGCAGCACGGCCGCGTGTCGCAAGTCGTTGCCCATCGTGCCGCTGAACCCGATGGTCCGGGCCGCGGCATCGGCGGTGGCGGCGGCATCCTGCGCGGAGGTGAGGGCGATGTCGCAGTCGAGCGCCCCGGCGTTCTCCGCCTCGTAGCGCAGCACGAGCACGTCGGCGGCGCGGCTGGCGAACGCCTCCCGCAACACCCGCCGCCCGCTGGTGCCGTGGCTGGTGGCGTGCACCCCGGACTCGAGGTCGAGGTGGCGGCGGTACTCGACCGTCATGGGCAGGTCGGCGGTGTCGAACCCGGAACCGGTGAGGCGTATCTCGGCGACCTGGACGGCCGAGGATCCGCGCCGGGGCCGCAGGGTGAGCCGGTAGCCGGTGTACGCCGCGGGCGCGCCGACCTCGCACACCCGCCGTTCCCCGCGCCCGAAGACCGGCTCGGCGCCGCGCTCGTCGAGCAGCGTCCACTGCTGCCCGTCCGTGCTGCCCTCGAGGGTCCACGAGCCGGGGTCTTCGAAGGGCGCGGCCGTGATGCTGTACGCGGCGACCGTCGCGGCCGACAGCAGGTCGGCCTGCCAGACGGCCCCGGCATCCGCCTTGACCGCCCGCCACACGCTGGCGGGGTTCCCGTCCACGCTGCGGGCGATGTCCCGCCCGTCGCCCGTGTCGCCGTGGCCAGAGGGCGAGCACACGGAGACCAGTTGCGGTGCGTAGACCGACACGGCGGCGGGCGCGGGCCGGGCGGCGAAGGTGAGCGTCACGTCGCCGAACGCCCGGTAGGAGCCGAAGCCGGTCATGCTCGTGTCGAAAGTGTCGTCGGACTGGCCGGCCAGGGCGTTGTCGTAGTTGTCGAGCCCGCCCCAGAGGCTCTGCTCGTTGAACTGGATCAGTTCGACGTCCGGCTGGCCGAACAGCATGGCGCCGAGCCGGCCGTTTCCGATCGGCAACGCCTGCGACTGCCAGTCCACGGCCGGAAGGCGGTACCACAGCGAGTGGACGCCGGGCGAGTGATGCGGTAGAGACACGGGCGGACTCCTGGAAGCAAAGGCCGGATGTATCCGGCAACCTAGTGTCTAGCGCGGATCCGCCAGAATCCGAACCCGGTCAGCAGCATCGTGAGGCCGAGGAAAGCCGACAGCTCGATCCATTGGAACCGCCAGTAGCGGTCGGCGGGCTGATAGGTGTAGCTGAAGTGCAGGTTCTGCTTGGCGGTGCACTCCATTCGCGCCTGCTGGTCGCTCTGCCGGCACTGTTCCGCCTGCTCGGTGGTGAACGGTGTGCCGTCCGCGTGCAGCACCTGGCTGCTCGACGTCAGCGACCACGCGCCCGGCATCGTGTAGCCGTCGATCCGGGCGCCGCTTTCGTCGAAGCCCATGAAGTCCGCCCGGGAGATCGCCTCGGCGTCGAGCTGCACGCTGCTGGTGACCGGCGGCATGAGGTGCTGCCGCAGGGCGGTGGGCATCAGGATCTGGATCATCGTGAACAGGGCGAGGGCCAGTGCCATGGCCGGCAGCGTGCGGCGTACGAGCAGCCCGATGACCGTGCCGAGGAGGAACGCGAAGGCCGCGTACCCGATGGGGGTGATGTTGCGCGAAGCGAACGTCAGCGCGCCGAACCGGTCGCCGATCAGCTGGTCGTAGCGGCTGGCGCTCCAGGTCAGCAGCAGGCTGTAGAGCCCGGTGACGGTCATGCTGATCACGGTGAGCAGGGTCAGTTTGACCGCGAGCCAGCGGGTGCGGGTGATGCTCTGGTTCCAGATCAGGCGGTCGGTCTTCTCCTCGAACTCGCGGGTGACTAGCGGCGCGCCCCAGAAGACCCCGATCAGCGCGGGTACGCCCAAGAGCACGGCGCCGATCAACGTCACCTGCAGTTCGTACGCCTCGGCGAAGTCATGCCGGGCGCTGGTGCAGCTCGCGGGCGCACAGCCGACGATGTCCGTGGTGTAGGCGTGCCGGATCTGGTAGCCGAGGATGACGAGGTAGATCGCCAGCGCGGTCAGCGCCGCGAGGGCGGCCACCGCCTGCGTACGGAACTGCCGCAAGGTCAGCCAGATCATCGCTGTGCCTCCAGCGGCTCGGTGGTCCGGGTCATGTACGCGAGGCCGATGTCCTCGAGGTCGGCGTGCTCTGCTCCGGGGATCGGGCCGGTGCTGCGCACGATCGCCGTGCTCGCGCGGGCGTTGTGCTCGGCGTGGACGATTTCGGCTCCGGCGGGCAGGTCAGCTCGCGTGCCGGTGACCCGGTAGTGGACAGCGAGCAGGTCCGCGACGTCGCCGGCGAGTTGGACCCGAGCCGCAGCCAGCACGATGAGGTGGTCGCAGACCCGCTCCAGATCGCCGAGCAGGTGTGAGGAGAGCACGACGCTGACCCCGAGTTCGGCCACGAAGTCCAGCAGGTCGCGCAGGAACGCGCCGCGCGCCAGCGGGTCCAGGGCGGCGACCGGTTCGTCGAGGATCAGCAGCTCGGCTCGTTTCGCCGCCGCCACGGTGAGGGCGAGTTGGGCCCGCTGGCCGCCGGAGAGCCGGCCGGCCTTCTGTGCGGGGTTGAGGCCGAGCTGCTTGATCCGCCGCTGCGCCAGAGGCATGTCCCAGCGGGGGTTCAGCCGGGCGCCCAGCCGCAGGTGGTCGGCGACCGACAGCCCGGAATAGACCGGCGCGTCCTGCGCGACGAAACCGACCCGGGCCAGCTGCGCCGCTCCGGCGGCCGGGCGGTTGCCGAGCACCGCGATGCTTCCGCTGGTCGGCGCGATCAGGCCACAGGTCAGCCCGAGCAGCGTGGACTTCCCCGCGCCGTTCGGGCCGACCAGGCCGACGATCCGCCCGGCCGGTATGCGCAGGGTGCAGTCGGTCAGCGCCGTTGTCCGGCCGTAGCGCTTGCCCAGCCGCTCGGTCTCAATTGTCGCCGTCCACACGGTGGATCTCCTGTCTCGGGTACGCACGAATGTGGGACCAGTTCTAGGAGGTGGGCGGTCACAGCACGGTCAGCGTTGTTGTGACCGCGCTGTGACCGAGATCCCGCTAACGTCGGACGATGAGGGTGCTGGTGGTCGAGGACGAGACGGAGCTCGCCGACTCGGTCGCCCGGGTGCTGCGCCGGGAGGGGATGGCCGTCGACGTCGCCTACGACGGTGCGGCCGCGCTGGAACGCACCGATGTCGTCGAATACGACGTCGTCGTTCTGGACCGCGACCTGCCCGGGGTGCACGGCGACGACGTCTGCCGCACCCTGGTCGCCCGGGAGGCGGCCAGCCGGGTGCTGATGCTGACAGCTTCGGGCACGATCGCGGAGCGGGTCGAGGGGCTCGGCCTGGGTGCCGACGATTACCTGCCCAAGCCTTTCGCGTACGCCGAGCTCGTGGCCAGGATCCGGGCGGTCGGGCGGCGCACCCGCCCGGCGGCGCCGCCGATCCTGCTGCACGGCGATCTGCGGCTCGACCCGGCGCAGCGCAGCGCGACCCGGGCCGGCGCCCGCCTGTCGCTGAGCCCGAAGGAGTTCGCCGTGCTCGAATATCTGCTCACCGGCCAGGGCCGGGTCATCTCCGCCGAGGAGCTGCTCGACCGCGTCTGGGACGAGGCGGCCGACCCGTTCACCACCACGGTGAAGGCGACGATCAACCGGCTGCGGACGAAACTCGGCGATCCGCCGCTGATCCAGACCGTGGCCCGCGCCGGTTACCGGATCTGAGATGCCCCCGGTCCACCGGCTCCGGCTGCGCTTCACCCTGCTCTACGGCCTGATGTCGGTCCTCTCCGGCATGATCCTGCTGGCCATCGTCTTCGTGCTGGCCCGGGACCTGCCGCCGAGCGACGCCCCCGCGCCGGCGGGTGCGCCGGCCCCGATCATCGCGCCACCCGGCGCATACCTCGACTTCCGCACCGACATGCTGGTGGTGACCGGGATCGCCCTCGCGATCATGGCGCCGGTCTCGCTGGCGCTGGGCTGGCTGTTCGCCGGGCGGATGCTGCGCCCGGTGCAGGCGATGACCGTAAGCCTGCGGCAGATCTCCGGATCCAACGTCCACGAGCGGCTGGCCGCGGCGGGCCCCCGCGACGAGTTCAAGGATCTCGCGGACACCGTCGACGGCCTGCTCGAGCGGCTGGAGGCCGCGCTCGACGGCCACAAACGATTCGTCGCCAACGCCGCCCACGAGCTGCGTACGCCGTTGACCGTCGAACACGCGCTGATCGAGGAACCGCTGATCGACCCGGACGCGACCGTCGAGGAGTTTCGCGCGAACTTCGAGCGGCTGCTCGCCATCAGCCACCGGCGCGGCCGGCTGCTGGAGTCGCTGCTCACCCTCGCCAGCAGCGAGCACGGCCGCGACCAGGCCGAGAAGGTGGACCTCGCCGCGATCGTGCGCCAGGCGATCCGCGACCGGGCCGCGGAGTTCGACCGGCACCGGTTGCAGGTCAAGGTGGCCGCCGCCGGGCCGGCCTGGCTGCTCGGCGATCCGGCGCTGATCGCGCGGCTGGTGGCGAACCTCTGCGACAACGCGATCCACTACAACGTCCCGGGCGGCGTGGTCGACGTCGGCACCCGCCTGGCGGCCGGCAAGGCAATGCTGGTCATCGCGAACACCGGGCCGGTCGTCCCGCCCGCGGAGGTCCAGCGCCTGTTCGAGCCGTTCCAGCGGCTGCACCGGGTCGCCGACGACGCCCATCACGGGCTCGGCCTGTCGATCGTGCGCGCCATCGTGGCCGCGCACGCCGCGACGATCAGCGCACACTCCCGGCCGGAGGGCGGCCTCGCGGTCGAGATCGCCTTCCCGGCCGTCGAACCGGGTCCCGAAGCCGCGGATTGAGAAGCCGGCGGGTTGGTCACGCACGCTGGCCGGGGCCTGTGATCGCCCGCATGTCATCCACCGTGGAATCACCTGACGGTCTTGCCGGGCAGGAGCAGAGCGAACAGGACACCTGCCGCGGTGATGGCGGTGGCCCACCAGAATGTCGTGCCGTACGCCGCGCTGGGGGTCGTTTCGGCGGCGAGTTGCTGGGCGAGCAGGACCGCCATCAGCGCGGCACCTAGCGTGCCACCGACCCGGGAAAAGATCTGCAGGACAGTACTCGCGTGACCAGCGGCGGAGGCCGGCAGGTTGCGGTATCCCGCGGCCATCGCCGGCATCATGGTGGCGCCGAATCCCAGCCCCCGGACGACGAGCGTGGCGGCGAGCAGCCAGTACGAAGTGCTCGCCGAGACCTGGGTCAGCACCACCGTGCCCGCCGTGATCAGCGCCATGCCGGTCAGCACCACCCGCCGGGCGCCGATCCGGTCGGTGAGCAGGCCCGCGATCGGCATGGCCAGAGCGGTGCCCACTCCCTGCGGGGCCAGCAGCAGCCCGGCGTGCAGCGCGTCCTGGTGCCGGACCTGCTGGTAGTACAAGGGCAACAGCAACATCACGCCGAACACGCTGATGCTGATGACCAGGGTCACCACGCTCGCGCTGGCGAACGCCCGGTCCCGGAAGTACAGCAGCGGGATCAGCGCCCGCTCGCCCCGGGCGCGGGCGTACCACCCGAACAGCGCCAGCAGCAGAACGCCGGCCACCATGGTGAGCCAGACCTGGTCGCTCGCAAAGCCGCCCGTGACACCGGCCCGCGACAGCCCGAACACCAGCAGCGCCAGCCCGGGGCTCAGCAGCGCCAGGCCACCGAAGTCGAACCCCTGTCGGTCGGTGGCCGCGGCGTCGGCGGGCAACTGCCGCGCGCTGATCACCAACGACAGCACCCCGACCGGCAGGTTGATCAGAAAGATCCACCGCCAGGACAGGTGGTCCACGATCAGCCCGCCCAGGACCGGGCCGAAAATCGGAGCCAACAACGCGGGCACGCCGACCACCATCATCACCCGGCCCATCCGCGCGGGACCGGCGGCCCGGGCCAGGACGGTCTGAGCGACCGGCATCAGCAGCGCGCCTGCCGCACCCTGCAGCACCCGGAATCCGATCAGGCTGCCCGGACTCCAGGCCATCGCACACAACGCCGAACCGGCCACGAACAGGCCGGTCGCCGTGATGAACAGGCGCTTGGCACCGAACCGGTCCACCGCCCACCCGGTGGTCGGGATCACCACCGCCAGGGCCAGCAAATACCCGGTCACCACCCACTGGATCGTCGAGATCCCGGCGTGCAGTTCCCGGCCCAACGTCCGCAACGCGACGTTGACGATCGTGGTGTCCAACATGGACATGACGATTCCCAGCACCAGGACCAGGCCCAGCCGGACCAGTTGGGGATCGAGACGCTCGCGCTGCAGCGGTTGAGAAGCCATGCCGCGACGCTAGAACACTAAATGTTCGGTACGTGTAACACTTAACGGCATGAGCGCGACTTCAGCCCAGCCCCGCCGCCGCGGTCCCCGCAGCGACACGCAGCGCAACGACGCGCTCATCCTGCAGACCGCGGCGCGGGTGCTCGCCGAGGACCCGCGCGCCACCCTGCAACGCATCGCCGACGAGGCGGGCGTCGTACGGCTGACCATCTATCGCCGCTACCGCAACCGCGACGCCCTGCGGCGCGCCATCTTCGAAACCGCCGCCGTCGAGGCCAAGTCGGTCGTCACCGACGCGCTGGACCGTAACCTCGACCCGCTCACCGCCCTGCGGGCACTCATCGTCGAGATGGCCGCCATCATCCAGCGGTATCCGCTGCTCGCGGTCGCCACCGACTGGCAACCGCTGCCCGCCGACATCCACCGGCCCGCCCCGCCGCCGGCCTCCAGAAGCATGCACCAAGCCGTCTTCGCGCTCGTCAAACGCGGCCAACGAGACGGTGTCCTCCGCGCCGACCTGCCCCCGGAGCTCCTCCCGCAAGCCATCACCGGCACCCTGCACATCGTCACCCGGTTCGCCCGCAGTTTCGGAGCCGACCCCAGCACGCTCGGAACCCAGGTCGCCGACCTGCTCCTCGACGGCTTCGCCAACCGAAGCGCCAGGTCATCCACTGTGGAGTAGGATCGCGGTGGTCACCATGCGCGAGCAGGCAAGGGGGTCACATCTGTGATCACTGTGCCGGAGCAGTTCGCCGAGTGGCGGATCCAACTGGACGGTGAGTCCGGCCGCCGGTGGGTGCGGTCGCTGCCGGCGCTGGTGGACCGGCTCGTTGACCGGTGGGGCCTTGCCGTCGACGATGCCGAGCCCTTGTACGGAAGCCTGGGTCTTGTGGTCCTGGTTTCTCGTGCCGGGCAGCGGCTGGCGCTGAAGCTGAGCTGGCTGGAGGACACCACCGAGGGCGAGGCGCTCGCGCTGCGGGCCTGGCGGGGCCGCGGCATCATGGAGCTGATCGACGCCGAGCCGGAGTCGGGTGCCCTGCTGCTGGAGCGTCTGGACCACACCCGCTCGCTGCACACGCTGCCGCTCTGGGACGCGGCCGAGGTTGCCGGCGCCCTCATCCGCACGCTTGCCGTGCCCGCGCCGGCCGGTCTGAACACCCTGCGCGAGGTCGCGGCCGGAATCTCCGAACGGCTGCACGGGCGCCAGCGTGCCCTCGGCGACCCCATCCCGCCGGGCTGGGTGGCGGCGGCCCGCCGCCACGCCGACGAGTTGGGGCCTGTGGGGGAGCAGATGCTGATCCACGCCGACCTGCACTATGGCAACGTGCTCGCGGCGACGCGGCAGCCGTGGCTGGCCGTCGACCCGCGAGCGCTGCTGGGCGCTCCGGAGTATTCCGTACCGGAACTGATGTGGAATCGCGCCGACGACTTGCACACCGACGCCGATGTGCGGCGCCTCCTCGGGCTGCTCGCTCGCGCCGGGAGCCTGGACGTCGAGGCCGCGCGCGGCTGGGTCGTCACCCGGTGCGTCGACTATTGGCTCTGGGGCCTCGAGCGCGGCCTCACGGTCGACCCGATCCGCTGCGAACGGATACTGAGCGCCTTGCTTCCCAACCCGTGAGCTTGGTCCGCGGGAAGCTGGTCGGCGTTGCCGGCGCAGGCCGCGCGGACCGCGGGTGGTGAGGTCAGCAGAACACCGCAACCCGCGATCCTGCTCGGCGTCGGCTTTGCGGTGCTGGTCGCCGATGGGCTGGATTTGTCGAGGGTGCGCTCGGCACCGGCCTGGCCCGGTCGCTCGGTGAGACCGAGGGCCTTGGTTCGATCTGCCGCAGTCGCATGGACAGCCCGTTCTATCCTGAGGCGTGCAAGAAGCAGGCAGCCGGACCAGAGCCCAGCCGGCACCGCCGCATGTGCTCTTCGAGGCGCTCACCAGTCCGAACCGCGATCCGGCTCGCCCGTGGCTATTGCTGCTGGCGGACGAGCAGCCGCCGCAGGTGATCGACGCCGAGGATCCCGGACTCGTCGTCTGGTCCTCGTTGTGGTCGAAGCGCCCGGACGCTCGGGTCCGCTTCGACGTGGCGTCCGACGGCGGGGCGGGCACCCGGTTGCGGTGGACCCTGCTGGTCACCGACCCGCCGCCCGACCCGTCGCTGCTGGGGCACATGCGCAAGCGGCTCAACCAGCTCATCAACGCCAACCTGCGCTACACCTTCGACCAGTAGTCACCGCGCGGCGGCGGGGTCCCCGGGGCGTACCAGGCCGGTCTCGTAGGCCAGGATCACCGCGTGCACCCGGTCGCGCAGGTGCAGCTTGGCGAGGATCCGCTTGATGTGGGTCTTGACCGTGGATTCCTCCACCACCAGGCTGGCCGCGATCTCCGAGTTGGACAGCCCGTGGGCGACCAGGGTGAGGACGTCACGCTCGCGCGGAGTCAACTGTTGCAGGCGCCGCAGCGCGGAGGTGTCCGGTGCTGGCCGGCCGGCGATCTGCTCGATGACGGTGTGGGTTATCCGCGGCGCGAGCAGGCCGTCCCCGCCGGCGACGGTGTGGATGCCGGCGATGAGGTGCTCGGGCTGGATGCGTTTGAGGACGAACCCGGCGGCACCGGCCCGCAGCGCGTTGAGGACGTAGTCGTCGTCCTCGAAGGTGGTCAGGATGAGGATCCGGGCGCCCGGCGTGGCCGCCACGATGCGCCGGGTCGCCTCGATTCCGTCGAGGACCGGCATCCGTACGTCCATGAGCACGACGTCCGGGGCGAGCGTCGCCGTCCGCTCGACCGCCTGGGCGCCGTCGGCGGCCTCGCCCACGACGGCGATCGTCTCGTCGCTGGAGAGCACGGCGCGCAGTCCGGCGCGCATGAGATCGTCGTCGTCCGCGATCAGCACGCGCAGCGGGCGCTCGGTGGTCATGCGGGCACGCCGTCGTGGGGCAGGACGGCGTGCAGCCGGAACTCTCCGCGGGTCAGGCCGGCCTCCAGGGTGCCGCCGAGCAGCGCCACCCGCTCGCGGATGCCGGTGATGCCGTGACCGCCGCGGCCGGCGGGCCCGGCGGGGGTCGCGGGCCCGGCGCGGCTGGCGGGCCGGGCGGGGTTTGTGACGTCGATCTCGACCCGGCGGTCGAGGAGCCGGACGGGGTTCGTGACGTCGATTTCCACCTGGCGGTCGAAGAACCGGACGGCGACGGCGGCCTCGCCGCAGCCGTGCCGGGCCGCGTTGGTGAGGGCCTCCTGCAAGATCCGGTACGCCGCCCAGGCGACCCCGCGCGGTAGCGGCAGGACCGGGCCGGGCAGGTCGGCCGTGATGGTCAGCCCGCCGATTCGGTGGCGCTCGACCAGCTCGTCCAGCGCGCCCGGGTCGGCGGGGATGTCGCCGTCGTCGGTGCGCAGCGCACGGACGAGGCGGTCGATGTCGCCGATCGTGTCCCGGGCCACCTTTTCGATGGTCTGGATCGCCTCGCGGGCGCCGGGCGGGTTGCTCTGCTGCAGCAGCCGGGCCGCCCCGGCCTGGACCAGGATCACGTTGATCGCGTGCCCGGCCGAGTCGTGCAGCTCCCGGGCTATCCGGGTGCGTTCGTTCGCGGCGGCCAGGTGGCGCTCGCGCTCGGCGTCCGCCGCCACCCGCCGGGCGTACGCCTGCGCCTCCGCGAGCCGCAGGGCGCGCAGCCGGTGCCGGTCGCCGGCGATCCACATCCCGGCGAAGACGGCCGCCCAGCCGAGCAGCTCCGTGCTGATGTCCCAGACGTGGATCCCGGTCGACGCGTAGGCCAGCGCGACGGCCGGGACGAACGCGTTGACGGCGACGAGGGCCGCCCAGCGCCGCGCCGGTGGTGCGCCGCTGTATGCCACGGCCAGCGCGTAGGCCGCGAGGACAGCCGCCAATGGCACGTCGAGCGGGTAGCCGAGGCGCAGCAGTGCCAGGCTGGCCGCCGCGCTGACCGCGAACACGGTCGCCGGTGCCTGCCGGCGGGCGGCCAGCGGGACGGCGGACAGCACGGCCAGCGCGATGCCGAGCGCGTCGAGGCGCCGGGCGGCCGGGTCGGGCGTGCCGAGGCCCTGGGCGGCCAGGATCGCCACGGTCGTCACCAGCGCCAGGCCGGCCATGGCGGCGTCCAGCAGCTCCCGGCGTACAGCTGCGGTGTTGTTTGCTCTGGCCTGGCGCACACCCACAGGGTAGGCGGGTCGCGGACCGGCCGGATCCCTCCGTGGTCTGATCCGGTGTCCCCCTGTGGGAGGACGCCGGGAGACCTCCGCCGGAGGTTCCGGCGCAGCGCCGCGCCTCCGTAGCGTCCGGACGGTGAACCGATCTTCTGTGGGCCGTGCCGAGCGGCCGAGCGTGTTCGAACGGCTGGCCGGCGCGGCGTACCGGCGGCGGTGGTGGGCGCTGGTGGCGTGGCTGGTCGCGCTGGTCGCCGTCACGGCCGTAGCTCAGGTGGTCGGCGCCCGGTATCACAACGACTTCTCGCTGCCGGGCACCGAGTCGCAGCGCGCGCTGGACGAGCTGCGCCGCGACGCCCCGGTGGAGGCCGGCGCGACGATCCAGGTGGTCCTGCGTGACCCCGGAGGGCTCGCCGCACCCGCGACCACGGCCCGGGTCGAACCGATGCTGGCCCGCCTCGCGGAACTGCCTCATGTGGTCGATGTGCGCAGCCCGTACGCGGTCTCCGCGGACGGCACCATCGGCTACGCCACCGTCACCCTGGACGCGCAGTCGCAGGACGTTCCGGCCGCGGACGTACGCCGGATCATCGACACCGCCCGGGCGGCGGCCGGCGACGGTCTGCAGGTCGAACTCGGCGGCGATGCGGTGCGCGGCGCCCAGGAGAGCAGCGGCGGCGCGTCGGAAGGGGC
>Ga0307512_10006151_pt1 | contig 12266 bp, 22 predicted proteins | sample 14_EM_MG_FD_200267 | JGI IMG/M metagenome (GOLD analysis project Ga0307512, IMG submission 200267) | Populus trichocarpa ectomycorrhiza microbial communities from riparian zone in the Pacific Northwest, United States - 14_EM | ecosystem: Host-associated > Plants > Roots > Unclassified | place... | reverse complement strand
TGCCACACTGCCGGTGAGTGCCCCCCCCCTTTTTTTTCGGTCCCCCCTTCTAACTGCCTTTACCACATGTTCACAGTCACCCTGTGTACACACATACACATGCATGATTTCCTGTGGCTGCCTCCACCCACATGAAAAGCTGCAACAGGACTCTTGCGGTCATCTCTGTGATCACCAATAATGACTTGAGAAGCCCAGTGTTGTTCTGTTCTCAAACACTCTGGCAGCCCCCCCATGCTCCATCTCATCATGATCTTGGTCTCATGCCTATCTTAACCTCTTCTCAGTCATACCCCTTATCCCTTGCTCGCTCTCCGGGTGAGCCCATACATATCCCTATCTCACAACATCAGTCCTCTTCAGACTTTGTGCCAACTGCCACACTTTCCCCTCCATCTGTATCCAAGCATGCTTGTACTTCTGAAATGTTGCATTCACAGTCATAAGCTCCCATTTATGCCATGTCACTTTCCCATACTCTCTTCCACAATTCCGCATCCATACCCTCCCCATGGACCACTAATGATAAGTCTGCATGGGAATCGGCTTCTGTCACTAGTAGCACATCAATGTCGTCCCCACCCTCTCCACCAGAACCCATTGAGTCCCATCCCAATATGACATGGCCAATAGACGATGAATATCATGCAATGTCCAGACAGACTTCCATTGACCATGATATTGATATTGATGACCAATAGCATGCTCAATTCAATCTGTCAGAAGGATACCTTGCCTTATATCCCCTTGTGTCATTTTGAAATCAGGTGGGTGGACACACCTCAATAAACAAATTTACCAAGCAGGGAGTTTACAAGGTGCATATCACCATTATCTTATATATGTCTGATGCTCATATAAAATGCGAAGCCTCTTGTTTCAAGGGAGAATATGTTTTATAAGGCCGTTGAGCATGAAGCTCCCCCTCTACTTGACTTTATCCCTTGTTACTTAGGTGTCATGCTTGTCAGCTACTGCAAGATACCCAAGAGCAAAGAGCCCTTGGTGAACCCTAGTGACCATGGACCTACCTGACCTCCTCTTTATAAAGTTATCACAGACCCCACTGCTTCACCTGTTAGGCTACACAAGCCATTGTCAGCAGAAGCTCATAAGGGAGTTACATAAAGAGATGGACATCATCTGAGGCACCTGAGGACCCCAAAGAGGATATCAAGGAACAGGCTGAGGTAGGAAATCAAATCCCTGACATCATGGAGAAGGAGTTACTGAAGCACCTCCAAGATATCAAGTGCAAAGCAGAGGCAGGTCCTAACAGCATGGACTGGGAAGACTTGGATGCTAAAGATGCCAATGACCCCATGATGGTCAGCAGATATGTCAATGAGATATTTGACTATCTCAAGGTCATTGAGGTGCATTCCTCTGGTTTCCATGATGCTTATTCACTGATGGATAATTGTTGGTAGCAAATGACTCTGCCTAACCCAAACTATATGGACAGTCAAAAGGACTTGGCATGGAAGATGCGTGGAATACTCACTGATTGGTTGATCCAAGTTCATATGCACTTCTGCCTCCTCCCCAAGACACTCTACCTGGCTGTGAACATAATTGACCGCTTTCTCTCTGCTTGTGTTGTCTCTCTTGCCAAACTTTAGTTGGCATAACATGCATGTTTCTTGCCGCCAAGGTGGAGGAAATTGTAACACCCTCTGTGACCAACTTCCTTTACTGTGCCAACTCTTCATATATAGAAGCTGAGATCCTCCAGGCAGAGAAATACATCCTAAAGATGCTCAAGTGGAACCCAAGTATTTCCTAGAGATTGAGTGTGTAGAATGGAGACTTGTTGCTGCACCGCTGTCTTTACTAGCCACGGCGTCAATGTAGTTAGCTCACTTTGTGCTCAGGAAAGAAGATTGGGTGCATCATTCTATGATGTGCTTTGGTTGCATTGTTAGAATAATATTCTCCCCTCCCAGACACCAAACTTGGCACACTACTCGTCCTATCCTGAGAGCGCCATCATTCTGATGCCAATCTGATGATCAATTACATCTTGAAGCTGGTCTGGCACCCATCCTTCTTCAAGAAGTATGTGGCAAAGAAGTTCATAAAGGTATGCCATCTCTCTCACCTGTCACTTCTCTTTGACCCAGTTGGATGAATCTAGGCAAGCACGTACGTATGTGCATGCATGGGCCCTGAGCAGTGGCCAGAGAACATGACAGTCAACCTTGCAGAAGAGCTTCCTTCGCTAAAGGTGCTTATCTGCGCTCAGCGTGCATGCGTGATTGCTACAGGCATTGACCCAGAGGCAATCAATATTATGGAGGAAGGGGGACTGCTGGCTTAGTCATACCCTCTTGGCCTCCACCGTCAGCTGATCTGGACACATCTGTTTATTTGTCAATATAGCCCACAATCTCCCTCTAATCAGCCCTCTTCAATATATGTACAATGTCCCTGTCAGCTGACACAACAACTCACTCCTGAACTGCATGTATTCATCACATCGACTTGTTATTCGCAACCTTTATGATTCCTGAGTGGATGTTTCATGGTACCTACAGCTGTGCCCATTTGCATGTGACTCTCCTGCCAGCTGGCAATCTCCATGCTCAGCGCCCCCAATCGTTCCTTCCTTGCTGGCACTTCATCCAGCCCAGACCTTGGTTTGCCTGGTTCGCAGAGCAAGCCTGGGTCCAGCTCATCAAGCACAAGTCCCTTGGTGCACCAAGGTTTATTGGCAATACCTGGTGACACCACAGAGATTTCTACAACCCCTGCCAACTCCCCCAATGTGTCTATAATAGTACTATAGGGCCAGCTTCCCACATCTTTGCATGGGAGGTTCTTCATTGTTCTTCGTTGGTGGTGAGAATGCTGATACAGGAGGTGACCATGCATGCCCTCAAATACACTCAATTTATTCTGCTCTGGTTCTTGGCACTGACAAACTATAGCACCTCAACCTGCATGTCTTGATACAGATTGCCAGATGTATAACGACATTAGCAGTGTGCACGTGGCTGTGAGGAGAGCTCAACAGACCAAGACAATGACAAGGATAAGTGTGATGTGGCCACACCACCACTCAGAGCAAATGGAACATCTGATGGATCTAGTTGTTCCCATTGTAGTATTATATGAAATTGTCTTATGTCATCTTTCATGCCTTCACAATAAGTATCAAGTCTGGACCAGAATTGGCTGATGAAATTTTGAGAAAGATAACATAGGTGGCAAAGATAATGGTTGAGAGGTGCTTTGGTTGGCAGTTGGCGATAGACAACTTCAAGGTAGACCTTCTCGCCACTAGAGCGAAGATACATGGTTCCGAATTCAAGCCAGATAAGGGGCCCGCAGGGTGAGAATATGGCCAAGGACCCAGAGCATCAGGGATGCAGCCAAAAAAGGGAAATTAGGTCATACAGGTGTGTCTTGAGTCTGTCTAGATGTTGGCAGACACCACTTCCATTATGTCGCTCTTATCACTCTTATCAAGCTCCCCACTACATGCAACTATATCTTTCTCCCTAACAAGGTGCAGTTTTTGGAGAAAGAGTGGAGTTGATGGTCCATCTGATGATTTTTTTCACATTTGTTGAATCCTCTCTATATCCCACCTCCCCCATTATGTCGCTCTTATCAAGCTCCCTACTACATGCAACTATATCTTTCTCCCTAACAAGGTGCAGTTCTTGGAGAAAGAGCAGAGTCAATGGTTGTAGGTTGCCGCATTATGGCTGTGCTTGAGGAACCCTGCAATATCAAGACAATGGTATAAAGGTATGAAAGATCAAATGACCCTCATTCAAGTCCTTTCCTGACCAAAAACACCCATGTCACCCCCCAGTTATCGAGTTGTCAATTACCCTGAGCCAGAGGGTTCCCCTAGTCTGGTGCCTGCACCACAACCTGTCGACTCCCAAGAAAGCTTTGATCTGGGTAATGTCTCAGGTGGCGACGAGCAGGCCAGCATAGAGGTTAATGATCCTAATGCCATTTGCATGCTTAAGTCTTGTGCACCTGATGTTCACTATTTTTTTGATAAAACTGTGACTGGTGACAAAGTTTTCTGCAAGGAGTGCAGGTAAGTTTCCAATGTGCTGAACTCTCTGGTTTTCTGATATAAACACTAATTTATAGGAAGGCCTGAGAAGATGCCCCAGATCAGTGGCCTGGGACCAACTATACATATTCAAGGTCATTGTCAAATGGAACCCTCCGCCGTCACCTTGACAATCACCACATACCCCTATACTTGAAATTAGTCAAGGAGCACAGATAGAAAAATATGTTGCCATCATTTATGTCGCAGGCTCGATCTCAAGCTGCAAGCAAGGCTTCCGCTCCACAAGTCAGACAACAGGACAAATTTACTAAGGAGAAGTTCCACTGCTCCCTACTCAATTTTATCATTGTGGATGACCAAGTATGTTTACATCTTTTTCTGTTTTTACATTCACTATGCTTATGTTCCCTCCTTTCAAATTATGAGTCTCTGAACATCATCGAATGCTGAGAGTTCAGGCAACTACTTCTTCTTCTACGAAGTGATCTTGATGATACTCAAATCCCACATCGAACCAAGCTCCATGAGCTCCTTCTTCAAGCTTGGGCAAATCATTTTCAAGACTTGCACTGTGACCTTGCAGCATGTCTTGCTCTCATTTCCTTTGACACCTTTTCCCATTCCTTTATAAATACAGGCTTCTGTGGGGCAGGTCTCCTTTACATTGGATACGTGGTCCGATTGACGTTACGGATCTTATTTAGCGATAACAGCACACTGGATTGTGGAGGTTGAGGGATCTGGGACATTACAACTAAAGACATCACTTATAGCCTTTCACCACCTTCAGCACCAGAACCACAGTGGCAAATCACTGGCAAAAGTAGTCAGGTACCTTCTCAATTGGGCTGGAGTCACAAAGAAGGTGAGGTGGCTATGTTATTATGCCAGTGACTGACACGCTCATCTTTTCAAGGTCGGACATTTCACCACAGATAATGTGTCAAACAACAAGATGATGATGGCAGAGCTCCAGATGATGTTGACATCCCATGACATTGCCTTCAATGCAAACGAGCATAGGGTCATGTGCTTTGCACATATAATTAATCTTTGTTCTGGACAGGTTGTACATGCCACAACTAATGGGGTTGAAGACAAGGATGCTCCCTTCTCATCCGACGATGACAGCAATTCTCCCTCCTCATCCTATGATATCCCTCATGCACCCAATCCCATAGAAGCAGCTTGCACAGCAGTCCAGGCCATTTGGGGATCAGGTCAGTGTTGAAGTGACTTCAGTAAGGTTATCACAAGTGGCAATGCTGAAGGGTGGTTCAAAGGGCAACAACTTAATGATCTGCAACTCCTGCATGATGTGCATACAAGGTGGGATTCTGTCTACTACATGCTCAAACGACTTTGTGAGATGCGCCCAGTATGGTTCTATATCTTACTAAATGTACTTGCTAAGCCATCAATGTAACAGGCTGTCGATCACTTCCTGGCTCTCCCCAACCATAGTAAACTGGCCAAGTATAAGCTCTCATCTCGAACCTGGGAGGCGATAGCAGATATCGAGGTCGTTTTGGGTATGAGTCACAAGTTCGCAGTCATAGGTATACTGATGTAATTGTACCAGGGTCCGCACAAGGTCTAGCAGGTCATGTCTGGCAAGACCACCCCAATCTTGTGTGGCGCCATTCCCACATTTGAGAAGTTCATGATGGCATGGGAGAGCCTTAAGGAAGGCAATGCATACCTGGTGAAGTACATCAAACCCGGGCTCAAGCTTGCTTACAATTATTATACCTGCATGGATGATACCTGGGCATAAATTATTATGATGTGTACATGCTTATTATGCCCTTCTACCCCAGATAATTTCCTAGCATCATCTGTAGTCCTGAACCCCATAAGCTATATGATGTGGATTTACAACAACTGGGATAAGAACTTCATCAATATGGCCAAGAAAAAGATCCGACAAATGGTGAGTTTATTTATACCAGGCTACCCTGAAAGATATTCTTGCTTATCCCCCTTACAAGATATGTGAATACCACAAGAAGACTGCTGCTATCCACAACAAAGACCCATCCCCCCAAGAAAATTCCACACAGCCAGGAGTTCAGCATGCACCGAGCTATAGGTCACTGGCAGCCCAATATGGGGTTAAGCCAAAGAAGAAGGTTGGTAAACGACCATCTGATAACAAACAAACAGTTGAGCAAGAATATCAAGCTTATGTGACGGTGCCCCTACCTTCAGTAGATGTCAACCATCTCAAATTTTGGGAGGTAGGTGGTGACATGTGACATGGTGCTTGAACATTACTGATAAGATGTGGTAGATGAACTGCTTGACCTTTCCGACCTTATTTGCAATGGCAATGGATTACCTTCCTGTACAGGCGACATCTGTTCCTTGTGAACACATTTTTTCGTTGAGTGGCGAAACCAATACAATGCGTAGGAGTTGCATCAATCCCCTCATAATGGAAGCGCTCCAAATGCTCAAATTTCACCTGAAGAAAGAACAGCTTGATTTCACAAAGGGTTGGATGACATCAGAGAAGCAGATGGTTGATGACAGCCCAGACAGGGACCTCCTTGCGGAGCTGCTTAAAGGAGATCTTCAGGATGGAGTGGATAAGGTCATGCGACATATCAAGAACAAGTTGGCCTAACTCTGGGGGTCTATGTAGGTGAATTTGGGATGTCATTTGTAATCGTGTTGTAGTATAGTTGTGGTACCTCTAGAGCAAAGAATTTGGAAGTCAATGTGAATGTTTAAATGTGTTCTGTTTTGGAATCTGGATAATCCCATCAAGCCATGTGGCTTAGGGAATAACCTATGTCATGCTGTCACTGTGCCGATCTGGGTTGTGCTCTCTCGCCCATGTCATTGTCTGGCTTCCTCCATCCTTCAGCTACTTTTATTTACCCACACCTGTGTCCCTGTATATACAGACAGGTCAGCCGCACTCCCCCTTCTCATCTGTACCCACCATGATCCTCCTCTGTGGTGCCTGTTTGCCCCCAGGCCACCAGTAAATCAGGAAAGTCTTACGGCCCTGGGTTCATTCCCCCTACAGGTACGCCACATGCCCAAACTTTCCAGTGACCTGTCTGAGAGGGCACTTCCCCCCCTGTGCACCCAATCCAGAATTACTGAATATGACAGAGGTCTGCTCAAGTGGCAATGCACCCATCTCTATGCTGACAAACACAGTTCGTCTTGTAATTTTTGTCTCCAAGGATCTTACAAAATCGTCCATTCTATATGATAGCTCACAGAAATCAAATCACTTCTCAATGGTGTTATGATCCTGGGCCCCAATTTTCATTTTCTGGCCCACTTACTTCATTCCCAAGACACTCTTGTTAACCAACCCCTTATCAAGTCACCTGACCCATCACCTGACCCATCACCTGACCCATCACCTGACCCATCACCTGACCCATCACCTGACCTATCACCTGATCCCAAGTCACGCCATCCCAAGGAGTACCACATATCCTCCTAGATTGCCACATCACCCTTGAAGCCTATTGGCTAATCCACTCCTTATTGTCCTATGTCATTGGTTCTATGGAGTCATTGCTGCGCATTCTATTCTTAGCAATGACTCACTCTTATCTGTGACTCCCTATGACTCACCCTTATCTCTGACTCATCAATGACTCCTCTTGACTTATTACTATACATCATTACTGCGGAAGTCCCATCATTCTATTGTTCTCCCAATTAGGAGTAGGGACCTCTCACTTGTATATAAGAGCGACTGTATCTCTAGAGTTGGGCCTTAAGCCTAACTTGGTTTTCAATCCAAGACTTGTAGCTTCCCCTGCCTCTCTCCTGAGAGTTCCCCTTATCCTTGAGTCGCTTCAAAGTCCTCTTTGAAGCTCTTCCCTCTTCACTGCATAACAGTACACTTGGCTGCGGCCGTACTTCACTTCAAGCGCTTTATACAAGGCTATTATAGGGTGCTAGTCCCTCTAGGCAATACAAGGAATCCCCAGTATTCGCACCAAAGTCCCGCCAACTGTTATTACGTGCATGTCGCACCTTAAGGCTTTTGGACCTTAACAAATGGTCTTCTGGTGTCAAGACTCACTACTGTTATGACAAGTAGTGGCAACAATGAAGGCTTTGATGTGTAGAGGTAATTGAGGCAAAGGGCAAAGGCAGAGATAAGACTTTGGAACAAGTGGACAACTTGTGTGGGCTGAGTTGTGGGGGGTAGACAAGAGAACAGTCTGAGGACTGTTTGCTCAATTTCACAGGTCTTATATACTAATACAGGGTGGTCTGTGCATACATGTTTTAGGGCAGGCATACATACTTAAATGGGCAGCCCATACTTTAGGGCAGGTAAAAATATAGGTAATGGGTGAGTGGCACTACTGTACTCCAAGGTCTTGTGACTTGTTCGTTTACTTGTTGATTCATTGATCGGTCCTATGGTCTTCCATATGCTGATCAACGGACTAGGCGCATGCCTGAAGCACATGTGATCAGGTGATCATGGGAGGACACATGATCACGTCAATGACCAATCCCTTGGTAGGTCATGTGATACTTTCCCAGGATCACGTGCTGCTAAGTCATGCGATACAAGAAGTGTTGAAGTGTCATGTGATCAAACATGTGACAGGTCAGGTGATAGTTTCCCAGGATCATGTGGTCAAGGGTTAGTTTGTACCACGTGACTATAGCTTGGTTTAGGGGCAGGTTTGGGAGGACTTGAACTTGGGATTCTTTGTTTGCATGATGTCCTGGACTCCGTCCTTGATACCTGGGACAAGTCAACATCCTGAAAAGTGAACTGTGGCCTGTCAATCGTTTCCTCCCCAAACTTCTCATTTGCATCGTCAGCTTCCTTGGCGGAGGCTCCCTTGTTGTCCTTGCCTTACATGTCTGCCAAAAATGGAGGGAGATTGCACTGGGTATACCCTTCCTCTGGACTGTTATCCACAAAGAGGACAATGGGTATGTGGCACTCTGCTCTGTGCACCTATAGCAGAGCCTCCCACTCAACATATCCTACCTGGCCTCCATGCATGAACAGGACAGCTTTGCAGCCTTCTGCAAGCATGTTGTGCTGCATGCAGCATGTGTCTGCCATCTCCATATGCTCGTCTGCAGAGATCGCATATTTGATTTCTATGCCCTTGTAGTGCGTGATTTCAAGCTGCTCACACTGGAGCAATTCTCCATACAGAATAAGTATGGTTTCAGAGATGACAGCTGTAACGACGCCCTTTCCACCGAATCTTTCTTCCCCAAATCCAAATCACTCAATCAATTGATGTTCAGGGAGGCCTTGCCCCTCTACACACAGTTGACTTTTTAAGGGGTTAAGAGTTACCACCTTGCCATCCCGGATTGCCTTTGAGATATCCATCTTTCCAAACAATGTCCCACTACCTGCACCCAAGACAGCCTGTCTCATTGGTGGCATACTATACTTCATCCATTTCTGCATACATGTCTTCCAGATTGGATCCATCCCAGACTTGGATATCAGCTGGGAAGACATGTACTGCGAAGACAACAATGTTGCATGGTTCGACTGGGTATGTATCTAATTACATTACTTCATGCATACCAGGCTAGCTAAGGAATGTCACTACTTGAAAACATAAAGACTGTGCCCACAACATGTCTTCTGATCATCATTGCATCATTAAATACCCTTTTCCTGTTCACCCGCACCAAGCTCTATCACCTCTACCTCCAGCAAGAACCCATCTTATCGCCACATGCACGCTTTGTCTCAGTGCCAACAGACCTGCCTGCACTCACCAGCCACCTATGCATATATGCTTGGGGCATGTCCCTCACTTTCTGGTGCTGCCTGCTTGGCATCACACCGTCCTCTTTGCCAGGAAGCAGCACATATGGCAGCCAGTGTATGCAGGAGCTCAAGATGTGGACACTGAGCAAGGGGGAGCTCTCATCTGCTATCCAATCCCTTCTGCTCGCAGCGATATAGTGTTCAACCTTGATGCTCTTACCTGCCTTGTTCCCGTGCCAAACCTGGACAGAAGATCTGGTCTAATGGGTACACTGTCAGATATTTTTCAGGGAGAGAACAATAGAATATCCCAGTTTGCAAATTTTATCTTTTCTAATATGCACTTTTTTTAAAATATATCTGAAAAGAAAAATTAAGTAAATAAATATGTGTGCTGCTTCCTGGACTGCAGTTGGTTGGGTTACCTTTCCCTTTTCAATCCTGCTTTCTCACACCGCTGCAGTTACGCCAGTCATTAGTCAATCTCCATGGTTCATGTTCGTATCATTTCTACCACATTTTTGTGTTCAGTAAGCCATGTCTGATGTTTTGTCCATGTATTCTGGTCATCTCATCTGTTGATGTCTAGTCCCACTCAAGGTTGTATGACCCATAGAACTGATTTGATTAGCTGGGAGATACAGGTTGTGAGAAATGATTGTGTCTGGGCTGCCTTGTATGTATGGAGCAATGGAATCGCACCCTCTCATTTGACTCACAAGCCTGGTTACACAGATGATATATGTCTTGCATACAACATTCTATCAGGAAATGATGTTGTCATTAAACTTGAGCAGGTTGGAGGAAAGGTTCACACACTAGGCAGTGAGTTTTGTGTCTACACCAAGCTTAAGGGAGGGACCAGTATCCCTTATGTCCATTGGTTTGGTAGGGAATCTGGTTTCAATGCGATAGTAGTTGATCACCTTGGCCAGTTGCTTGAGGATCTGTTTGTTCAGTGCCATTTCAAGTTCACAGTCAAGACTGTATCACTTCTGGCTGGGCAGTTGGTAAGTGCATTCGACTTCTGGGACCACAACTGATGGGCTGATGTCTACTATTCCTAGCTCTGTCACTTGCAGTACATACATTCTTGCAACTTCATTCACCACGATCTCAAACCTAGCAATATTGTTATGGGTGTCGGAAGGCATGCCAGCATTGTATACCTCATCAACTTCGGGCTATCAAAAGAATATAGGGATCCCAATACACATGGGCACATTCTATTCAACAACGGTCTTGGCTTCATTGGAACCACTGCCTTTGTATCTATCAATAGTCACCTGGGTTCAGAGCTAGGAAGGCAAGATGATCTGGAGTCCCTTGCTTATGTTTTATTTTACTTCCTTTGGGGCTTTTTGCCATAGCAGGGCTTGAGGCCCAAGGAGCAGGAGTTTCTCAAAAGTAAACAAGGAATCACTACCCTTGACTTGTACCATGGACTCCTGCCAGCCTTTCACATGTTCTTTGAGCACTGCCACTTGCTCTCTTTCAATGGCAAACCCAACTACAATCACTTTTGCCATCTCTTCGATAATCTCTTGGTGAAGAAGGGACCTTGGGGTGACGTGGTGTTTGATTGGGATGTTGCTGGTGCCAAAATTTCGGAACAAGACCTCAAGATTATGCATGACGTCCCTCCGCATGAATGCAAACCTTCATTCAAGTGCCATACAGGGTAAGTCAACACATCCATACAACAACTTATTCCTAACAATAAGGTATACACAGACTACGCTCTCAGGCCAGAACACAATCCATTTTGCAGTCTGCCATCCATCTTTGAAATTTATTCAAACATTGTTTCATTAGCCATTCCTGACATCCTGATGTCCTGTCCTCCAGTAGCCTGTTGATATCTTTTGTAGATATGTGTACTGTACATATATGTCGAGACCTACTACTGTTATGATAGTAGCGAAGCAACGACAATGTACTTGAGGTGGAGGTAACTGAGGAGTAGGCAGAGATGGGCGATGTAGAGGATGGCGAGTGCAAGATATAAGCTGGGAGGCTCAATGATGGGGGCAGACAAGAGAACAGTCTGAGGACTGTTTGCTCAATTTCGCAGGTCTTATATACTAATACAGGGTGGTCTGTGCATACATGTTTAGGGCAGGCATACATACTCAAACAGACGTCCCATACTTTAGGGCAGGTACAAATACAGGTGACAGGTGGGCGACCTTACTGCGCTCCTTGGTCTTGTGACTTGTTTGTTGGTTTGTTGATTCGTTGATCGTTCCCACGGTCTTCCACATGCCAATCAACAGACTAGGCGCACGCCTAAAACGCATGCAATCAGGTGATTGTGTAGAGACTTGTGATCGTGTTGATGACCAATCCCTTGGTAGGTCATGTGATACTTTCCCAGGATCACATGCTTGTATATCACGTGATCCCAAAGTTGTCAAGATGTCACGTGATCGAACACGTGACAGGTCAGGTGATAGTTTCCCAGGGTCACATGGTCGAAGA
>Ga0307512_10006150_pt1 | contig 12266 bp, 9 predicted proteins | sample 14_EM_MG_FD_200267 | JGI IMG/M metagenome (GOLD analysis project Ga0307512, IMG submission 200267) | Populus trichocarpa ectomycorrhiza microbial communities from riparian zone in the Pacific Northwest, United States - 14_EM | ecosystem: Host-associated > Plants > Roots > Unclassified | place... | reverse complement strand
CAGGACCTCGCGGGACACGGCGTTCGTCACCCCTCCACCGTAAGCGCGCGGCACGGCCCTACGGGCTCCGCAACCGTGCCGGAATCTCCAAGAGATCCGGGCCGCCCGCCGCGCACCGTGGTGGACATGATCCTCGTCACCGGTGCCACGGGCACCATCGGCAGTGAAGTCGTACGACAGCTCGCGGCGCGCGGCGAGAAGGTCCGGGCGCTGAGCCGTGACCCGGCGAAGGCCCAGGTGCCCCCGGGGGTGGAGACCGTGCGCGGCCACCACCGTGACCGGGCGTCGGTCGAGGCGGCCACGGCGGGCGCGCACACCGCTTTCCTGGTGGGCGTGTTCGGGCCGGACGACGCCGAGCACGACCGCGGACTCGTCGAGGCGGCGCAGGCCGCGCGTGTGCGGCGCATCGTCAAGCTCTCCGCGATCGGCACCGGCGACCCGCGGCTCGGCGTCATCGGAACCTGGCACCAGCACGGCGAGGAGGCGGTCCGCGCGAGCGGCCTCGAGTGGACCGTCCTGCGCCCCTCCGCCTTCGCCTCCAACACGCTGAGCTGGGTTCCGGCCGTCCGGGAGGGCACTCCCGCGCCCAACATGATGGGCGACGGCCGACAGGGCGTCGTCGACCCGCGGGACATCGCCGACATCGCGGTGGCCGCGCTGCTCGACGCGGGGCATTCGGGACGCACGTACACCCTGACCGGACCCGAGACGCTCAGCGCCCGCCAACAGGCCGCCGTCCTCGGCGAGATCCTCGGCCGGCCGGTACCGCTGCACGACCTCTCGCCGCAGGAGCGCCGCGAGCAGCTGCTCGCCTCCGGCCTGAGCGAGACCTACGCGGACGGCCTCACGACCGCCGCCCGGTTCCTCCACGAGGGCGGCAACGACGTCGTCACCGAGGACGTACGGGAGGTGCTGGGGCGGCCGGCACGGACCTATCGGGAGTGGGCCGAGGACCACAGGGAGGCGTTCGGGGCGGCCTGATACGCACGCGCGGGCGGCGGGCGACCATGGCCCTGCCGCCTGCCGCCTGCCGCCTGCCGCCCGTCGCTCCGGGTCAGTCGTGCCGGGGCCGGAGTACGACCGCCGCCAGGGCCAGCGTCCCCGCCGCGACCAGGGCCGCCACCCGGAAGGCCAGCTGGTATCCCCCGGCCAAGGCCGCGACCGGCTCTGTGCCCCGGCCGAGCAGCATGTCGGTGCGGCTCGCCGCCAGTGTCGTCAGCACCGCCAGCCCCAGCGAACCCCCCACCACCTGTGTGGTGTTGAACAGCCCCGACGCCAGCCCCGCGTCCTCCTCGCGAGCTCCCGACATCGCCAGCCCGGTCAGCGCGGGCATCGCCGCGGCGAATCCGGTGGCGAGCAGGAGCAGCGGCGGCAGCACGTCGGTGACATACGAGCCGTCGACGGGGGCGCGGCTCAGCAGGGCCATCCCGGCGACGATGAGCACCAGCCCGGCCAGCAGTACCCGATACGGGCCGAACCGCCCGATCGTCCGCGCCGACAGCCCCAGCATCAGCACCCCGATCGCGACCGGCGCCGGCAGGAACGCCGTGCCGGTGAGCAACTCTCCGTATCCCAGGACGCGTTGGAGGTACAGCGCGCCGATGAACTGGAAGCCGAACATGGTCGCGATCATCAGCATCTGAACGCCGTTCGCACCGCTCAGCAGACGCGAGCGGAACAGGCGCAGCCGCAGCAGTGGCCGGGCGGCCCGGGCCTGGCGGACGGTGAACGCCGCGAACAGGGCGAGGGCGAGCGCGGCCAGCAGCAGGGTGGCCGTCCGGCCGCGGCCGGCGACGCCGACGATGACGTACACCGTCAGCATCAACGCTCCGGTGACCAGCGCCGCTCCGGGGTAGTCGGCGCCCCGGCCGAGGCCCGCACCGCTCTCGGGGGCGAGGACGCGCAGGGCGGCAACGAACGCGACCGCGCCGATCGGCAGGTTGATCAGGAAGATCCAGTGCCAGTTGAGGGCCTGGGTGAGCGCGCCGCCGAGGAACGTGCCGAGCGCGCCGCCCGCCGCACCGACCGCGCTGAACACCGCGATGGCAGTGGCCTGTTCGCGCGGCTCGGGGAACAGTGCGACCAGCATGCCGAGCACGACGGCCGAGGTCATCGCCCCGCCGACGCCCTGCACGGCCCGCGCCGCGATCAGCATGCCCTGGCCGGTGGCCACCCCGCACAGCATCGACGCCGCGGTGAACACGGCGAGCCCGGCCGCGAACATCCGCTTGCGCCCGATCAGGTCGCCGAGCCGTCCGACCAGCAACAGCAGTCCGCCGAAGGGGATGAGATACGCGTTCACCACCCACGCGAGCCCCGGCCCCGAGAAGCCGAGGTCGCTCTGGACGGCCGGCATGGCGACGGTGACGATGTTGCCGTCCAGGATCGTCATCAGGGTCCCCGCGCACAGCACGACGAGGGACGCCCAGCGAGAGTACGTTCGATGAGACGTTCGCGTCGGTGACTCGAAGAGGGCCGTCATGGCGGTGTGGCCTCCGCATTCTCCGGGACTTCTGTACGGGAATCATGGGTTCCAAACGATGCCTTAGGGCACGACTTGTAACGGAGTACATGGTGAGTGACCATGGAGAGCGGCGTAAGGAGGCAGTCCGATGTCCCAGAGGAACACCGGTGTGACCGTCCAGGTCGTGAACGCGCACGCGTGCCCGGTCCGCGAAGTTCTTGACAGGGTCTCCGGCAAATGGAGCGTCCAGATCCTGGTGGCCGCCGCGCACGGCCCGATCCGCTTCACCGAACTGGAGCGCAGTATCGAGGGCATCAGCCGCCGCATGCTGACCCTCACCCTGCGCAACCTGGAGCGCGACGGTCTCGTCACCCGCACCGTGCACCCGACCGTCCCGCCCAAGGTCGAGTACGAACTCACGCCGGTGGCCCTGGAGTTGCACGAGACCCTGCAACGTCTGACCGACTGGGCCGAACGCAACCGGGTCTACATCGCCGAGTCCCGCGCGGCCTACGACACCGAGCGCGAGGAGCCGGCCGATGCGTAGTAGCCCTACGCTCGGCCGATGAGATGAAGCGGATCACCGCGCCGCCCCGGGTGCCCGCCACCGTCACGGCTCCCGAACTCGTCCTGCGCCCTTGGCGATCGGCCGACACCACCGCCCTGGTCGACCTGCACCGGGACGACGTCCTGCGGCGCTGGATCAGCTCGGTCGTCGACGACGAGGCCGACGCCGGCCGCTGGGTGCGACGGCAGCAGCGGGGCTGGGAGGCCGGTGAGCGCTTCGCCTTCGCGGTGGTGGAGACCCGTGCCGGTGCGCCGGACGGACCGCCGGTCGGTCATGTCATCCTCAAGCGCCCCGACCTCTTTGCCGCGTCGGGCGAGGTCGGCTACTGGACCGCCGCCCACGCCCGCGGCCGCGGAGTGGCTCCCCGGGCCCTGCGGGCGCTGACGGACTGGGCCTTCACCACGTTCGCCGACGACGGGCTCACCCGCCTCGAACTCCGGCACAAGGCCGACAACACGGCATCATGCCGAGTCGCGCACAAGTGCCGGTACGAGCTCACGGCCCAGCTGCCCGCGGCCCCGCCCGCCTTCCCGCTCGAAGGCCACTTGCATGTGCGGGCGCGGGAAGAGTGACCGGTCAGAAGTCGAACAGACCCGGTTCCGTCGCCAACTCCTTGAAATACTCCCGCGGTTCCTGGACCAGCCGCCGCTCCTTGAGGTCCAGCAACCCCCCGACCGCGGTGATCTCGGCCGCCACCGTGCCGTCCGTCTTGCGGATCGTCTGCTGTATGCGGAACGTCTTGCCCTCGCTCCACACGAAGGCGCACGTCACCTCGACCTCGTCGCCCGCGATCAGCTCCCGCCGGTAGCGGATGGTCGTCTCCAGGGACACCGGGCCGATGCCCTTGCCCAGGAGTTCCGCCTGGCTGATCCCGGCCGCCCGCAGTAACGACCAGCGGGCGTGCTCCGCGTAGTTGAGATACACGCTCTGATTGAGGTGACCCTGGACGTCCGTCTCATAGCCGCGGACGGTCACCGGAACGGAAAACGCTTCGCTCACTGCTTTCCCTTCTCGCGTTCGATCGTTCGGACTTGCATTCGATGCTCGGTCCTTCGATCTTGGCACGGTTGTCAGGCCCGGCGTGGGGATGCCAGCAGATAGCGCGCTCTCGTCCGTGGCTCCGTGTGCTCGCCGACCTGCCACCCCGCCGCTTCCAGCGTGGCTGAGCAGGCCCGCAGCGCCCCGGGATCCGGCTCGTGCACGGCGACGGCTTCCGGTTGCGGGGTCCCGCGGACCCGGTAGCCCGCCGGGTCCGGGCCGGCCGGGCGGTGGCCGGCCGCCTCCAGGGCGAGCGCGGCGGCCTGCACCAGATGCGTACGCTCCCAGCCGCACGGCCGGTCCGTCGCGCCGTCCGGGCTGGTCATCCGACGCAGCTCCAGCAGCCCCTGCCAGGCGCTGCGCACCTCGCGCAGGCGAGCCGGTCCGGTGTCCGCCTCCTCCTCGCCACCGACGCGCGCGGCGAACACACCGGTGGCGGCCGGCGGCTCGGACTCGGGCGCGGGCGCCGGCCCCGGCTCGCCCCCCTCCCGTATCCGATGCCCGGCCGCTGTCAGGAAGTGGTCGTGCGGAGGCCGCGGATGCCGGAAGGCGAACCCCCACTTCACCAGCGCCGCGAGCTGCGCCTGCGTACCCCTCAGCCGCCCGGTGGCAGGATCGGCGGCATCGATCACACGGCGCTGAGCGGCGGTCGGCGGTCGTGTCACGGCATGCTCCTTCCCGGCACCGGGCCCCTCCTGGTCCCACCTCGTCCCACGTGGTCCCACCTGCTCCGAAGGCTACGACGAGGGTCTGACAACGCAGGTGCGCCCGCCTGCCCCGGCGCTCACATCCCGGGCCGCACGTTCCACCCCGCGATCACCGGCCGCCCGTGCTCCGTCCCCAGCCGGCACACCGTCCCCGTCGCCAGCTGGAACAGTGCCCCGCCCGAGGCCGGCAGGCCCAGCCGCCGGGCCGTCAGCACCCGCAGGAAATGACCGTGGGCCACGAGCACCACACACCCCTCGGCGTTGGCGAGCGCCGCGTCCACCTTGGCCAGGATCCGGTCCGCACGCTCGCCGACCTGCTCGGGCGTCTCCCCGGGGTGGTCCGGCGGCCCGGGCTCCACCCCGTCCCGGAACAGGAACCAGTCCGGCCTGGTGCGCTGGATCTCGACGGTCGTGATGCCCTCGTAGCCGCCGTAGTCCCACTCCCGCAGGTCGGGGTCGACCCCCACCTCGTGCAGCCCGATCAGCTCCGCCGTCTCGCGGGCCCGCTGGAGCGGGCTGACGAACACGGCCCCGATCCGGTGCGAGCGGATCAGCGGCACCAGCCGCCGTGCCTCCTCGCGGCCGCGCTCGGTGAGCGGGACGTCGGTCCATCCGGTGTGCCGCCCGGACCGCGACCATTCGGTTTCGCCGTGCCGGACGAGAAACAGATCACCCATGCGTCACAGGCTATGGGCCCAGCGCTCCAACTCCGTGAAGTCACGCGCACGCGGCCTTTCACTCACGTGTCACAGTGCCTGCCGCAATCGCCGGGAGAGGGCGGATGCCGAGGCCGGCGCGGTGTCGGTCGCCTCGTCGAGGGTGCCGTCGATGACCTCGGCGAGTTGTCGGGGGATCGACGGGAGGCGTTCGCGTACGGGCACCGCAGGTTCGTCCCGTACGACGTCCACGGGATCCGCGTCGGGAGGGAAGTCGCGGGGCGGGGCGCCGGTCAGCATCCAGTACAGGCTCGCCGTGACCGCCCACAGATCGACGTCGGGCCGCGCGTACTTGTAGTCGATGAGCTGACGACGCGGCATGAAGGCCAGGCTCCCGCCGATCGCGCCGGTGTGCGTACGTCCTGACAGACCTGCCGTTTCGAAGGCCTTGGCGAGCCCGAAGTCCGCGATCTTCAGGGCCCGCCCGCGGCCTGTCCCGGTGAGCAGCAGGTTCTGCGGTTTTACGTCGCGGTGGACCAGGCCTTTCCCGGCCGCGATCTGTCCGTCGGCGAGCTGCACCGGAATCTCTGCCTCGTGCGCGTGGGCGAGGCCGTCCAGGGCCTGGAGCACCAGCGGCACGGCCTCGTCGACGGCGAGCCGCCCTCCCTGTCGCCGAACGAGGTCGGCGACGCTGCCTCCGGCGCAGTACTCACAGGTGAAGCAGAAGGTGCCGTCGTGGGTGGCGCTGCCGTGGTACCGGACGATGTGCGGATGCCGTAGGGCCTTCGTACAGTCGAGCTCGCGCCGGAACGCGTCGCGTGCGGCCGGGTGGAGGTGGCCGTGCGGGGTCAGCGTCTTCGCGGCGACGAGCCTGCCCGACTCGGTGTGCCGGGCGAGATGGACCACGCCCTGCGCACCGCGCCCCAGCTCGCGCAGAGTGCGCAGCCCGGGTTGCAGTTCGATGCGATCGCCGGCGCCGAGAGCGATCCGCACGGTCGTGTCGCCGATCCGCAGTTCGTCCCCGTCTCTCAGCTCTCTTTCCCCGTACGCCTCGCCGAGGCGTTCATCGTTGACGTATGTGCCATTGCGGCTGCCCAGATCGCGTGCGTACGCATGCGGTGGTCTGATCTCGACCCGGCAGTGCCGACGGGAGACCTTGCGCTGCTCGGCGGCGATGCGGATCTCGCAGTCCGGCCCGCGTCCGAGCACGCAGGACGCACGGCCCGTGTACACGTACTCGTCGGTGATCTCGGCGTCGTCGTCGGCTCGGCCCGTGACCACGACGAGCGCCAGGGACCAGGTCACCGGTCACCCACCGTCCACCGACGGGAAGTCGAAGTCCCAGGCCAGTTCCCAGGCCGACAGGCCCGAGCCCAGGTCCGCGGTGGCGAGCAGGGCGCCGTTCCGGCTCAGCAGTGTGTGAGTGACGTCTGTTCGGTGGCCGTCCAGCGTCCGCAGGCAGCGCCCCGAGCTCACCTCCCACACCCGTACCAGGCGGTCGGTTCCGCCGGTGACCGCGAAGGTGGCGTCGGCGCTGAGCGCGAAGGAGCGGAAGAGGCCCGGCAGCGGCAGTGGCAGTGAGTGGAGCACCTGCCCGGTGGCGGTTTCCCACACGTTCAGGGCTTTGTCGCCCGGCGATGCGGCGCGTCGGCCGTCGGCGCTGAAGACGACGATCGGGTGGTCGAGGGACGAGCCGATGAACGTGCCCATGGTGCGGATCGAATACCGGAGCGTGCCGGTGGCCACGTCCCACGCGGTGACGAACATGTTCGAGGAGAGGAAGAGGGTCCGGCCGTCCGTGCTGAAGTCCAGTTGTTCGTCTCTCGGGCGTGATGTCAGTGTCCACGCGGGGCGGTCCGAGTCCGGCGTCCACAGATGGACCTCGTTCTCGTCGCGCGGACTCCCGAAGTGGTTCGCCTGCGCATGCGTGCCACCGTGCGAGGCGGTGTACCGGCCGTCGGAGCTGAGCGCCACCGCGCCGACCTTGCCGCCGTGCGCTCGCAGCGTGCGCAGGTTCTGGCCCGCGGGCAGGTTTCGCAAGCACAGGGTGCCGGTCTCGTCGCCGATCAGGATCCGGTCGCCCGCGGGGGTGAGGGCAAAGGTGCTGGCGGGGCCCGTCTCATCCGTGAACAGGCGCTTGCTGCCGTCCTCGAGGCTCAGCTGCCGGATCGTGCCCGCGGAGGTGCGGACCGCCAACAGGCGTCCCTGCAGGGCGAATTGGATGTCCCGCGCGCTGCCGCCCTCACCGCGGTCGAAGGTGTGCAGCCGTTCCCCGCCGGGGAAGTCCCAGACGTCCACCTCGCCGGTCCAGCGGCCGGTCGCCGCGATGGCACCGTCCTCCCGGAGGGCCAGTGTCGTCGGCTGGGTGAGCTCCCCGTGTCCGTCGTAGGTGTACAGCGGCCACGCGCCGAACATGGTGGACCTGCGGCCGTGCGCGCCCGCTTCGGCCCACGCCGCCCGAAGCCGCGGGTGACGAGCGAAGCCGGGCACTTCCTGGGCGGACCTCAGGACTTCGGCGGCGGGGGCGAATCGGCCCTGCTCCGTGAGGTCGTCCGCACGGTCCATCAGTTCGCCGAACACGTCTGCCGCAGTGGTGAGTTCGCGGGCAGGCCTGGGCCGTGCGTAGCACCACGGTGCGTGATGGTCGGGGGCGGGCATTGACCGCACCGTGACCTGGCCCAGTTGTCCGCTCCGGGACCAGCCCTGACCCGCGAGCACGGCGACGTGGCCGTCCGCGCTGACGGCCGTGGCGTTTACCTGGCCGTCGTGCGGGTCCAGGGTGCGCAGGCAGCGACCTGTCGGCGCGTGCCACACCTGGGTCGGATCTCCCCAGTCCTGGACGGTCAGGAAGACCGGTCCGGCCGTGGCCACCGCCATGGATGACAGGTCGCGCAACTGGTGCGGCACTTCGCTCACGACGGTGCCCCGCCGTGCGTCCCACAGGGTGAGCGGCCCATCCCACCAGGCGACCACCGCGCACCGGGCGTCTGGGGAGACGGCCGCCAGATCCATCGGGCTGGTATGCACCGGCTCGCCGTACAGCGTTCCCCTCATCGGCCCCGTGAGCGTGGCGACGCAGTGCCTGCCGGCCACGTCCCAGGTGCGGACCGTGCCGTCCCGGCCGAGATCGCCGAACGAAGCGGACAGGGCCCTGCCGCCATCACGGCTCAGTGCCAGCGAGGTGATCGTCCCGAGGTGACCTTGCCAGGCGGTGACCAACTGCCCCCGCTCGGACTCCCAGACCCGGATCAGGCCGTCCTGGTGCCCCGTCGCCACGTACCGGCCGTCGCCGCTCACCGCGGCGCGGACCGCGGGCCCTCCGTCTCCGTGCGGCAATTTGACTCCACGGCGGGCCCGGTCCAGGTCCCACAACTCGACGATTCCGCCCTGCCGTACGGTCACGCCGAGCGCGCCCGCCGCGTCCATGGCGACCACGTTGACCCGCAGCCCGCGCCGGGTCAGCGTGCGTCGCACTCGCCGCCGGTGGCGCTCGCCCTGTGTCCACAGCAACAGCCCGCCCGCACGGTCGCCGGCCAGTACCCGGTCGCCGTCCGCGCTCACCGCGACCGCCGACATCTGCCCGGTGCGCCCGTCCAGGTCCGCACGGATCGGCGGCGGGCGACGCTCCCACTCGGCGAGCGCCGCGGCGGCGTCGGCCGAGTCCGGATCGGCGGCGACCGCCTCCCGCAGCAGTTCCCCGGCCCGCTCGTTCTCGTGGCGCTCCAGTTGTACGGAGCCAAGGAGCAGGGCGCCGAGTCCGGCGGGGGCGTCGGTGTCGGCCGTGCGGGCGGCCTCCAGGTCCGAGACGACCTCCTCGCCGGTGCACTGTCCCGAACGCCACCGGTGCAGGCCGAAGTTGTACACCGTCGGCAGGCGGTGCGGATCGGCTGCCACCGCCCGTCGCCACAGTTCTTCGGCCTCCTCGGTCCTGCCGAGGTCGAGGAGTGAGAGGGCCTGGTTCGACAGGCCGTCGGAGAGCAGTTGCGCAGCCTTGGGCACGGGCCGCCGATGGTCGGTGCCGAGGGCCTCGCGGTACACATCGCGCAGCGTGGCCGCCGGTTCGCCGAGCCCGGACGGGCGGTCCGCCGGGTCCTTGGCGAAGCACTGCCGCAGCAGGGCCACCACCGTGGGCGGGATGGCCGGGACGCGCGCGTCGTCGGCGCCGCCGTTGCGCAGGAAGTTCTCCAACACCTCGCCGGCGAGCTGGCCGTAGCGGGTGGGCAGGTCCCCGGTGAACATCTCGAGCACGCTCACCGCCCAGGACCACACGTCCGTCGCCGTGGTCAGGCGCGTTGTGCGGTGCCCCTTCGCGGCGGCAGCCTGTTCCGGAGAGCAGTATTCGCGCGTCAAGAACCCGCCGAAGCTGACGGTGAGGGGGTCCTCTCGCGGACGCTGCGCCGTGAGATCCCAGTCGGCCGGCCGTGCTCCGGCCAGGCCGAAGTCGGTGACCTTGGCCGTACCGTCCGGTTCGAGCATGACGTTCGCCGGTTTGACGTCCTGGTGGACGAGCCCGCCGGCGTGTGCGTACTCAAGTCCCCATGCCATCTGGATCGCGGTGTCGAGGATGCGACCGAGTGCCGCCCGGTGGCCCCCCTCGTAGAAGTTCCTGCTGCGCACGGCCTGCGCCAGGCTGCCGCCGTCGACCCATTCCGCGAACACTCGGGGCGCCCCGTCGACGGTGCGGACGTAGACGCAGTTGACCGTGTGCGGATGCAGGCCGAGCCCCACCCACGTGCCGGCCTCGGTCTCGAAGCGGCTCCGGCCGTCCGGCGTGAGCACCAGCTCGGGCAGCGGCGTCTTCACGGCCAGGTCCACCTGCCAGCCGAGATGCCGCACCCGGTGCACCAGACCCATGCCTCCGCTGTGCACCACGTCGAGCACCTCGTACAGCCCGAGTACGACATCACCCGGCTCCCAGACCGGAGTCGCCTCGCCCGCCTCGCCCACCACGGCCTCAGTCGGCCAGTGCGACGAAGAGCGGGCCGCCGAGCAGCACCGTCACGCCGTCGCGCGCGTCGAGTTCGGGGTACGGACTCGGCCCGTGCAGCAGGCGTTTGGCGAGGAATTCGACCTCTTGCCCGGTGCCGCGCAGCACTCGGTTCGCCAGGTGGACCGAAGCGAGTGCCCCCGGTGGCACGGCCTCCTCGCCCGGGGTTCCCACGGCGGCGAGCCCCGCGAGCATGCCCGGCATCGTTGACGGTGCGAACGCCTGGTCCTGTTCGGCCGACGCCGAAGCGGGGGTGCCGAGGACATGGGCCCTCGCGCCGCCGAGCCCGACGATGGTGCGCTCGGCATGGCCGCCGAAGTAGACCAGAGGAGTTCCGCCGGGGGACAGGGGCCCCCAATGCATGGGCAGCCGACCCCGGAAGTACTGACCGGGCTCGTCGACGGTGCCCACGTCGCCGAAGTCGTCCAGATGCCGGACCACTCGCTCCAGACGTGCCACCCGGTCCGACGCCACTGCCTCCACGCTGCGCCTGGCGTTGACGAACTTCAGGCCGAAGCCGACCTCGGTGGTGCGTCGGCGCGAGAACCCCGCGTCCACCTGCGGCAGCAGCATGTCGACCTTGGCGTCGCTGATGTAGACGTAGTACCGCAGCGACACATGGACTCCTTCACCTGGCGGAGCATTCCCCACCACGTCAGGTTACTGGGTGCCCACGGGACTGAACCGGAGTGTCACGCACCACCGTTGATGCGGAGGCACATCCTGCTACTGCCGGTACCCGCTCAGGAACCGCCCGATCCGCCCGATCGCCGCCTCCAGGTCGTCCGCGTGCGGAAGCGTGAGGATGCGGAAGTGGTCGGGGGAGGGCCAGTTGAAGCCGGTGCCCTGGACCACCTGGATCTTCTCCCGCAGCAGCAGGTCCAGGACGAACTTCTCGTCGTCGTGGATCTTGTGCACCTTGGGATCCAGGCGCGGGAACGCGTACAGCGAGCCCTTCGGCTTCACGCAGGACACGCCGGGGATCTCGTTCAGCTTCTCCCAGGCGACGTTGCGCTGTTCGTGGAGGCGGCCGCCGGGGGCGGTCAGATCGTGGATGGACTGGCGGCCGCCGAGCGCGGCCTGGATGGCGTACTGGGCGGGGGCGTTGGCGCACAGCCGCATGGAGGCCAGCATCGTCAGGCCCTCCAGATAGTCGCGCGCGTGCTGCTTCGGGCCGGTGACGACCAGCCAGCCCGAGCGGAAGCCGGCCACCCGGTACGTCTTCGACAGGCCGCAGAAGGTGAGGACCACCAGGTCGGGCGCGAGCGCGGCGGCCGAGTGGTGCACGGCGTCGTCGTAAAGGATCTGGTCGTAGATCTCGTCGGCGAAGACCATCAGGCCGTGGCGGCGGGCGAGGTCGAGGATGCCCTCGATGACTTCCTTCGGGTAGACCGCGCCGGTGGGGTTGTTCGGGTTGATGATGACGACGGCCTTCGTCCGGGCCGTGATCTTCGACGCCATGTCGGCCAGGTCCGGGTACCAGTCGGCCTGTTCGTCGCACACGTAGTGGACCGCCTTGCCGCCCGCGAGGGTCGTGACCGCGGTCCAGAGGGGGAAGTCGGGGGCGGGGATGAGGATCTCGTCGCCGTCCTCGACCAGCGCCTGTACGGCCATCGAGATCAGCTCCGAGATGCCGTTGCCGAGGTAGACGTCGTCGACGTCGACCTCCAGACCCAGCGTCTGATAGCGCTGGGCCACGGCCCGGCGGGCGGAGAGGATGCCGCGCGAGTCCGTGTAGCCGTGCGCCTGCGGGAGCATCCGGATCATGTCCTGGAGGATCTCCTCCGGCGCCTCGAAGCCGAACAGTGCGGGGTTGCCGGTGTTCAGGCGCAGCACGCTGTGTCCC
>Ga0307512_10006149_pt1 | contig 12267 bp, 14 predicted proteins | sample 14_EM_MG_FD_200267 | JGI IMG/M metagenome (GOLD analysis project Ga0307512, IMG submission 200267) | Populus trichocarpa ectomycorrhiza microbial communities from riparian zone in the Pacific Northwest, United States - 14_EM | ecosystem: Host-associated > Plants > Roots > Unclassified | place... | reverse complement strand
ATCAGGTCGAGGCGCTGGCCGCTGCCGGTGTCAAGGACATTGTGCTCGCCGTCAACTACAGACCGGAGGTCATGATCAACGTATTGCAAAAGGTACGTCCTGTCCGCCAAGCTTCCACTCTATTCGGAGGAGCTATTATGGGGAAGATCGATTGGGCGGGGGCTGAGCTGATGGCATCGGCGAATACAGTACGAAGAGCGATACGGCGTCAAGATTACCTTCTCCGTCGAGACCGAGCCACTAGGCACCGCAGGACCACTCAAGCTCGCCGAAGAGATCCTTGGAAAGGACGACACGCCATTCTTCGTCCTCAACTCGGACGTAATCTGCGAATACCCGTTCCAGGAGCTGGCGGCATTCCACAGCACGCACGGACAGGAGGGTACTATCGTTGTTACCAAAGTCGACGAGCCGTCCAAGTACGGAGTCGTGGTGCACAAGCCCGGACACGCATCTCGCATCGACCGCTTCGTTGAAAAGCCGGTCGAGTTCGTCGGAAACCGTATCAACGCCGGTATTTACATCCTCAACCCCAGCGTTCTCAACCGTATCGAGCTCCGCCCGACCTCGATCGAGCAGGAGACTTTCCCCGCCATCGTACAGGATGGTCAACTGCACTCGTTCGATCTCGAGGGCTTCTGGATGGACGTTGGTCAACCCAAGGATTTCCTGACCGGAACTTGCCTCTACCTTTCCTCGCTGGCAAAGAAGAACTCCAAGCTCCTCACGCCGTCGTCCGAGTCGTACGTGCATGGCGGAAACGTACTGATCGACCCGTCGGCGAAGATCGGCAAGAACTGTCGAATCGGTCCGAACGTGACCATCGGTCCCGGCGTCGTGGTCGGCGACGGTGTAAGGCTCCAGCGGTGCGTAGTCCTCCAAGGCTGCAGGATCAAGGAACACGCGTGGATCAAAAGCACGATCGTGGGCTGGAACAGCACCGTTGGAAAGTGGGCCCGCCTCGAGAATGTCACCGTTCTCGGCGACGACGTAACGGTGGCCGACGAGGTGTACGTGAACGGAGGATGCGTGTTGCCGCACAAGACAATCAAGGCAAACATTGATAGTAGGGCTTCCTATCTTTATCTCTCCCTCCCCCCCCACTTGTCATCACCTGCTAACTTAACCGCCCTCCAACAGTCCCTGCCATCATCATGTAGAGGAAGAAACAGGTGGTGATTGTTTTTTTGGTTGGTTGCGGGGCGTTCTTTTTCCTCCTTTCTTCGGTAAAAACAAAACAACCTTTGTGGCAGACTTTAATTTGAGGCGGCGACGGGGCTATTATTTTTTTTTGTCTTTCCCGTTTGTGTTTTTTTTTTCTTTTTCGTGTCCGGGGTTTGGTGTGGTTTGTAGGGTCCGCTTGAGGGGATGGGGTGAGTGGATGGGTCGGGGATTGGGTTGGGTTTATGCTTGTCAACGCAGTCTACGAGTCCTTGAGTGATTGATCGATTGAATTGGGATGGGCCTTTTCGTGACTGAAGGTATTGGGTTGGTTGGGCGCGAGTGGCCAGTAATTCCAGACACTTTCTGCCGGGGCCGAAAAAAAACCCCCGGCATGCTTTAATGCCAACATCAAACCACGATCTCACAAACTCCAAGGGTATTACTCTTCCAAGCACCACCCATTATGTAGCACGACAACGACATACCTACTTAAATGACCGCCTGCATCCTCAGGCATCAAATCAAGCAACAATCAATCTACATCCGCCGATGGCGCATCCTCCGTCTTTTCCTCCGTCCTTTCCACCTCCGTCCTTTCCTCCGTTCTTTCCACCTCCGTCCTTTCCGACTTTTCTGCCGGTTTCACCTCCGCTACAACTTCTGGTTCGGGCAACGCCGGAAACAGCTCCTCCTTGAGATCCGGCAGGAATCGTTCCAGCCGTTTCCACGTCTGCTCCCACAGCTGCGACTTGCCCTCCGGTGTGGCAGACGAGGGCCGTTCCAGGAACCCACCGCTCGCCATGACCAGGAGGATATTCTTGAGGGATTCCGGAACGGCTTCTTCCTGTTTTTTTTTTTTTGAGTATTAGCGACGGAAAGGGCGGGAAAGGGGGGGGGAGGGGAGTGGGAAATACCAGATGGTCGCCTTGACCGCTGTTCATGAGTCTATCCATGATATCCAAGATGCGCAACCACAGATCCAGCATTCCAGCCCACTCACTGAGCATGACGAGGTAATGGAGGAAGATCTTGCAAAGCAACGTGGCTGCCTGCACACGGGTGTCGCTCATCCCTCTCAGATCCGCCTGGAATACCTCTGGCTTGAGGAGTCTTCCGATCAGCGGAAACAGGACATCGCCAAATATCGCGGTCCATTCGCCGTGGGAGGAGTCGCTGGTCACTTCTGGGCCAAGCAGACTCTGTCGGAGGAGGCCAAGCGAGGAATTACGGATCTCGCGGCACGGGTTTGTGCACTGCGTACTGAGGCTTTGGAATATGGGCAGCCAGTATGCCGTCCACGCCTCGTTCTTTTCGAGGTGCGATTGCGTGATGAGATCGGGTACCCGTGTGTGAAGGGAATAGATCATTGTCAATGCCTTTGTTCCGCGGGAGACGACTTCGACGCCGGGGTAGTCGGCGGATTTCTTCTGGAGTTTGCCCCTACGCGCCGATATATCCTGTCGCTGCTCGTAGGCGGCGCCGATGTTGGCTTCCGAAGCGAACTCGTTCAGTAGCGAGACAACGGCAACGTAGTTATCGGCAGTCACGTTGGTTATCGGTTCCGAGGTGATGGCCCCCAGGATCCCGAAGACATCGGTGACGGCATCGCGATTGTGGAGTAGACAACGGAGGACTATCCACAGATCGGGAGAGTTGATTATTTCGCTTCGGAGGGCAGAGGTACGCTTGATGCACTTGGAAAGACTCTTGGCTACTGGGAGAGCGGATTTGTCTAGTAGCGTTTTGTCCAGAGCGGCAACGGAGTGGAGAGCTAATGGAGCACGGAGGAAAGAGTGCTCGTGGCTGTGCTCGAGAAGAGAGAACATGTAATATATCGACCGCGAGACCACGAGAGGATGCAGCCTAGCAGCATTTCGGACGATAGTCGTGAGGGCTTCGGCCAGTACTTTGCCGTGCGCGAGCGTGGTCTCGGCATCTCGCAGAACTAGGCACGTCGTAAACTCCAGAACGTATACCAAAGCCGGGTCGTACTTGGGACCTTTCCACATAGTGTTTCCATTGTTGAGCAGTGGTGAGGAGGGATGCTCGGGCTTGGTGATGACAACCCCGGGGTCCTCGTCATCCAGGTCCGGAATCTGTCGGAGAAGGGAGTCGATGAGAGGCTTCAGAGATGCAGAGTCCAGTTCCCTGAGAAAAAAAAACCTCAGTAATCATCTGATAGGATGGTCTCAAGTAACTCACATGATGTTGGCAAAGACATCACCTAGAAAGCATGCATTCACACAGTCCACGGCGCACAGTGTACTGTCGAGTTCCTCGTCCGAGGGCTCTGGCGGCTCGTCGCTGGCGTAACTCGACAGATACGAGGACAGAGTAGAGAACAGACCAACGTCTTTCGACGACTGGTTTCTATCTATCACTACGGAAGTTGTCTGCAGTTGGATGGGTGGAATGTCCAGTCCATTTTGAGAGGGCGAAAAGAACGGCGGAATCAAAGAATTCACAAATAAGTTGAGCCATGTTCGAACAATCTACTGAACGTAAGCGCAGGGATGAGTGTAATGGAGAGGGGATGCACACATGATTCCAGCCATTAAGCAAGACACCTTCATTCCCAGTGATCACCCGGAAAAGAACGACAGTACCCAACTGCGCCTTGAAGTCTCGACCGAACTTAACGGCGAGCTCGCTGACCATAACGCTATTGCCATTGACCTGGATCTCCGTGTTCAATGCGGTACTTGGTGGGTTCTCGGTGCCTAGTGTGCTGATGGTACTCAGACATTGTACGATGTGGTCGAGTGCCTCAGTGATCCTGTATTTTGCCGCGATCCTGGCGCACTGATCGAAACCTGTGATCACCCTTGCGAAGACCGCATCATCAGTGGCCGACATGAAGACGTAGCTCAGTGTCGCAACGACTGGTTTCCAAGTGGCTGCGAACATCAGTGGGTCGTAAATGTTAGTGTTGCAGATAGACAGCTCTCCTGCCGAGCCAGCTTTGTGGAGCAACTCTTTCCAGGCATAGTCAAAGGCATGCTTGTTGTCGTGTTCGGTGGGCAGGATGATCTCGTTGTGCTTGATCGTTTCATAGATGAGCTGCAGGTATTCTGGAGCAAAATCCTTGCCGTTGTTTACGCCTCTCAGGTTGTTGCCGAATTGCTCGAATGTCATCCGATTGGAATTCTGAGGGTTATCGTTAATACTGATACAGCAATAGCAGCTATGACTTTGCGCTTGGAAAGCAGTTATTACCTTCATATTCGGATTGTGTTGGTCGGTATTCAACATGATGATAGCATATGACAAAATGTAAACGGCATCTTTATCCGCGACATCTTTCAGATTCGCCTCGGTCTCGCAGTACTTCTCCGAAAACTCCAGGACAATACGTTCAATCAACTGAGATTCACCTGGTAGCCGGAAGGTCTCGAGCATCTCCCGCAACGCCTCGTCTACTCGCTTGCCACTAAAGTCAAACATTCCTATAAACGACCGAAGAATCGCAATGTTATCTTTTTTGGAGATGTATTCTCCGAGGAGCTTCTTGTCCGCCCGAGACGTGCCTTTCAAGAATCGTGCGATCGACTCCGGATTGTCAACCCCTTCAATGACGCTTTGTTGGGCTAGGAAATTGATGCCCTTCTTAGGATCCTCGTTGAACTTCTTGGTGCCCTGAATAATCACTTGTTTGAGCTGTCTTTGGTTTTGGAGCTCGTCGGGCGGCGGGAATCCTTCTGCGCGCGGAGCGTTGCTAAGTCGTTCGTAGATAAAATTCACATATCCCAGCAGGGCATCCAGGCAAAGCGGCGGCACATTAGTAGTACTCCACGTCGCCGAATCAGGAAATGCGTTCTGGAGAACAGCGAATTAGCATAGTATGTCTATGGCAGGCAGGATCCATTACCCGTGATAGAAGTCCGACTATATCTTCACAGAGATCTGCACGGTCCACATCGCAATCATAATTGACGTAGAGTTCCACCATGAAGCTCGGAATCCGTGATAAGGCACCCACACACTCCACCATGGCTTCCCGTGCATCAGGTTTCCTCGACCCGCCCTCCAGCCCAAGCTTCTGTCTTTCCTTCACCGGCACTGGAGTCGAACGCCCACTACCGTTCTGTGTTGGAGGAGGCTTGGACACCTTTGGTGCTTGTGGCACGCCTTCGTACAGCAATGGGTTAACGCCTGGTTCTCTTGGTATTTCGACCCGAGGGTGCAGGCAAGCAATTAAATAAGCCAAGAACAACTCCTGCTGCAGTTTTAAAACTCCTCGTGTTGTCGCCAGTAATGTTCCAATGACTCTCAGTGATTCCTGTAGTATTGTCATAGTGTCCGACCTTACAAGTTGGAAGAGATACCGGCAAAGGTTGTCTCTGGCTAGGTCCGCAAGGCTGGGGTGTTTGGCGATGGACGGCCCGGCAACCTCGAATGCTACATCAATTATCCTCAGCGCCATCACTCGCATGGTATCCGTATGCGTCTTATCATCCGGGTCCAAGAGCTCGACCAATACTCGGAGGAGCTCCCGGATAGATGGTAGTGAGTAAGGCTTTATTGGGGCCTCCTCTGTCTCCTCTTCTCCGGCGGCTCCTTCTCCGCCGCCGCTACCACCCGCTGGTGCTATGGTCATTCCATCTACTGCCGCCTTGTCGTCTGACGTTCGTTCTCTTTCGGATGTCGTAACCACATGCTCACCCTCTGCCGACGGCGCCATTTTGACGCTCTCCATTTCGGCTTTAGATTCTTCCTCCAAATTCTCCCCCGCGGCATCCGCCTCCAGCTCGAGATGTTTTAGCCTCTCAAAGACGACTTGGCACATGGAAACCATAGTCATCTCGGCGGACCTTCGGAGCACCTCCGAGAGGCGCATTTGACAACACATGCTCAATCCAGTTTCCATCATTTCGCAGACGCTCTCGTCGCCCAGCAGCTCGCCGCCAGGGCCAGAAATCATCATTTCCATCAACTTCAAAATCCGTAGCAGTACCACCTCATCCTGGGCGGAATCCGACGCTTCGAACCGGCAGTGTGTGATCGCCGACGATAGGAGCTGCATGGCCGCCGCGAGCCGAGGAGATGCTCGGTTGATCAGATTGTAAGAGAAGAACTTGGTAATTGCGATGAGCGCTAGGGATGTAATGGGGCCGCTCGTTGAGGAAGACCGAATAACCTGAAGAAATGGGTGTAGCAAGCTCGGGGTGTCAAAATTCGTAATATCTAGCGCTCCATCTCGTAAATCAGCACCTCCGTCGCACGAAAAAACCAGCAACCAAGGGAAGAGGATGGCTGACCTTTGCACTCTTGCAAATCGCCCCTCAATTTAGCGAACGCTGCCATAAGAGGATTATCCTGTATGCTCTTCCCTTTCTTCCCGCGCAAGCCCCACCTTCCAGCCAACCCTACATCACCCTCCACCTGTGGAAACCCAGCCGCTCCTTTGCGTGTCAATCCCGGGGTATTGTTTGCAGGAACCGGAGCGTATTCTCCGCTGCTGGCACCACCGTAGCCCGAACCGCCGCCGCTACCCAGAATCGCAGCTACTGACGAGTGAGCCCATCGCGCATTCTTGCGCATCGCTGAGGTGACAGTGATGCATTCTGAGGTAACTAATGCAACTGGATCTATCGCGACAGAAGTGACGGAAAGCTTTGCTGCGTCGTAAAGGTCTGCTATAGTGTCTCGGTCGTGTATTTCAGCGACGGCCGCCATGATCGTTTGAAGGTTATGTGTAGCACCAGAGCTCGTTCGAATGCGATAATCTGGCTGTGAATGGTGCTATTGTGGGAGCCGCAAAGCTCAAAGGGAGGGTTCGATGATGAAGTATGGCAGTGGTATTAACAGTCGCGAGAAGTCCTACGGGGTGAATTGGTGAGCTTCCCGCTAGATGTCAAAGCTTGAGGGGTACAGTCAGTAAAGTTGCAAGGTTTATTACACGCCACGACGCATCAAACAAGATAGCAACCCTAACCCCAGAGCTTGACCTGCATTTCGACTTCGTGCAAAGAGCAAAGGGCCATCGGACCGAAACCGACACGAAGAAAGGACTACAGCCATAAAATATCACGCAGTGGAACTGGAGATGCATAAGGTTCGTAAAGTCGTGGAAATTAGAATTCGTGGCGTGGTGCTTACTAGTTACCTTTCACCAGAGGATTCCACCTCGTCAACCTGGTCATTACCTTCCAAGACACTGTCAACGGCCCATGGCCGCTCACCTTCCCGTGTTTTTTCAGGAGGCGGGATCTGGGCCGTGGTGGTCGCTTGACGAGAAACGTCGTGTCAATTGTAATCGCGGATATGTATTACTAGTATACAACGGCGCAGTTCGAGAATTGGCATACTCAATCCCTCAGAAACATTCTACCATACTCTTTTTTTTCGCGAATAAAGGAAGAAATTTAGATTCCACTAATGGTTAAGCAAAAGATACTAACGCCCTCGAAAAGCCATGAGGAAAACTTTCTGAGAAAAATGAGAAACGAAAATCGTAGTGGCCGGCGGCGAGTCGGCCGTGAAGAAACCAACATTCACGGCGAACAGATGGAATACAAAAAAGCGAGCGAATCTTTATGGTACATTAAAGTGGTGGCTTCTCACTAGCGTAAGTTCGCAGGAACCGTTGGCCATACCAGACGGTAAACCACAGCTGTGCGAGAGATAGGTTTATTATCAAACTAGCCAAGTGTCATCTTTCGTTTTGATGAGGCCAATTGGTAATGCGTTCCTGAGCTATGAGAATTTCCACAGATTGCCGCAGTTTTCGCATGTGCAGAACTGGACACGTTAGTTATTGGCAACGCTGACGGGTGGTAGAAGGTAGCATACAGTAGTCATCGGTTCATCGGCAGACCGGGTCTGGGCTTGGGTATAGGAGACCTTTTTCTGACCGCATTTGCCGCACTGCAGCTGGTCGCTGATGCTCTTTTCGGGCTTCGCAACCATAGCTTTTCTTGTATTCTCCTTTTGGATCTCTTGGTCCTCCGCCTTCCGCTCGTCTGACGCCATCTCGTGTGATTCCATGGTCGACAGTCGTGACGGCGAAAGCTCGCCGCGAATAACACGTGCGCGAAGGCTGGGGTTCTTCTTGTCCTTGAGAGACAAGAAAAGCATCTGTATCCGCCGCTTGTACTGTACTTCGATCTTCTTCTTGTGGTTAATGAAGACCTCATTCTCAATGGATTTAGCGATTGAGAGAATTTGATCGGGTGCTAATCAGTTACAATGGCATTAGTATGAATCGCTTGAAGGATGGGAATAGGCATTGGGCTTACTAGCATCTGATCCGGCACAGAGACCATCGTAAAGGATTCCGACACAGTTATCTCGAGCCTTGTCACCGGTAACCTTGTAGTCGATGCCGTCTGCGATCTTGCTCCGTTTACTCGGGTCCATCTTCGGCTTCGGCGAGGTGATGGTTGGAGATGCCGTGGACCTGGATTTGTCCTGTGGACGTCCCTGTGGCCTAGACTTCTGATGGACATCTTGCTTCCATTTCGCGACAATTTCCTTGGCCAGATCGGATACGGTCTTGTCGTTGTACATGCGCAACTTATTTACTGACATTCCAACACGAGTTTCCTGTGAAAGCGAACCATTAGAGAGACATGCACACATGGAGCAACGTGAGTTTTCAAGACAGTTGATGTGAATGCCCGAAGGCGGACTCACCCGAAGGAGTTTCTCGGTGGCCACAACACCCTTCTTCAACGACTTCAACAGGTCGACGATTTGCGTTGGCGGCAACTTGTCCTTTACCGCCTTTTCGATATTGACAACATGTGTCATGACTTCTTTGGCGTCCATACTGGCAGTGGTGAATTTGGTGGTTGTAGTCGCGTTGTGATGTGGCACGTGAGGAGTCGCGCTATGATGTGCTCTGACGCGGAGTTCTCTATCAAGTGAATGAAGAGAGTTGGACACGGAAAGTGTTGGCGGCAGGGTTTGTGGGTTGTGTGGTTGGGGGGAGGTGGTGGTGGGAGCAAGCTCCAGCGATAGAAGAGACAAGAGAAGACAAAGGGATTCAGAGAAGTTTCAATGACGATTGCTTGGGTGGTGATTTGAATGCGGCGAAAGTACAGAGCAACTTAGGGTGTAGGGTAAGCGTGGATGTTACTCAAAAAATTCCCGTCGCGTCACATACAATTGCTCACTAGTGGATTGCCCCCAAAACGCGACACAAACTCACCGCCCCAACCGTAACCATTACAACCCCTTCAACAAAAGGATCGATTCAACCTCTATCACGAAAGGATTAGTTATTGAAGGTATATCCATCCGATGTACTCTGCTCTGTAGACTCGTCTGGGGTCTCTGACCCTTAGTAGTCACCTCATCGAGCTTCCGCTCGAAATCCTGGAGCAATCGCCAACCCGTCCGCCCGCCTTCCATCGACTGCCGTTTTAAGGCTCTTCCAAGACCTCCGGCAGGCTCCATTCGCGCACCATGGCCGACCAATCGCAGTACAAATATGCCGCTATGTCCAACTTGGTTCTCCAGCCGGACAAGCGATTTACCAGCCGCCGTACAGATGAACCGACTGGTGATCCGGAGACACTTGCAGGGAAGGTCGACATCAAAGAGATGGGTAGTCGTGTGTTGCGCGATATCGCGCCTAAGGATAAGGCGAAGAAGAAGAAGCGGGAAGCGGGGACAATCAATCTCGATGCTATGGACGAAGGACGAGAGATTCTCGACCGTGAGAAGCGGAGGCGGAGAAGGGGTGCCGTACCAGGCTTCGGCGAGAGCATATTGTCAGCTACCGATGATGTGTTGGATCTGATCTACCATCCTCGTACGGCTGCGACGCGGGAGACCTATTCCTTAATCCTGACACTGACGGCCGGAATTCTTGGTGATGTACCGCACTCAGTCGTTCGGTCTGCAGCGGATGCAGCCCTAGAGATCCTAAAAGACCCCGACGGATCGAAGAAGGATTTCGACAAGAAAAGGGACATTGAGGACATCTTGGGTGACAAAATGGAGACCAAAACATTCTCGGATCTCGTCACTTTATCCAAGAAGATTACTGATTACAACGCCGGGGACGAAGATGAGGACATGGATGGCAAGACGGATGGTGCCGGTGGTGATGAGGACATAGATGACCGAGAGGGTGTGGCGGTTGTCTTTGAGGACGAAAGCGATGAAGAGGATGATGTCGGCCAGTTTGAAGTCCGGGACGACGAGACCGATGACGATGCCGATGCCTCCGAGGATAATGAGGAGAAAGTTGCGAAGGCAACCGCCGATGGCGAGGAGGGTGAAAATGAAGATGGTCTGGTGATCGGCGGCGACAGTCGGGAAAAGAAGGATCGGAAACAGATGGTGGACAAAGACATTGTGCCCGCAACCGATATCGACGCGTTTTGGCTACAGCGACAAATATCCTCATTAAACCCAGACCCTCATCTCGCATCTATCAAGACTGCATCCGCTTTTGACATCTTGTCTGCACCGGAGGCCGAGAAACCCCTCAGACAGGTGGAAAACGATCTGATAGAGCTCTTCGATTATGATCATTTCGATACGGTCAAAGTTTTGATGAAGAACCAAGCCAAGATAGTGTGGTGCACCAAGCTTGCGCGAGCCGGAGAAGGTGAGGATAGACTGGCTGTTGAGAAGGAAATGATCCAACAAGGTCACGGCAGTATTTTAGAAGAGCTACGAGGAGCATCCGAAGCGCCCGGTCGTAAACCTAAGATCAAGGCGGACCTGATGGACATTGATATACCCACCTCAGCACCTGGAAAATCCACCCAGAAGGAGGGAGGCCTCACTGGTGGCTTGGAGCCTCGGAAGACCATCGATTTGGAGAACTTGGTCTTTGAGCAAGGGAACCGCCTCATGACCAATCCTAGTGTCAAATTACCCCAAGGCTCAACCAAACGGACGTTCAAGGGATACGAAGAGATCCATGTCCCGGCACCGAAAAGAAAGAATGATCCCAACGAACCAAAATTGATGCAAGTGTCCTCCATGCCAGAGTGGGCTCAGGGGCCGTTCAAAAGCAACCCCACCCTCAACAGGATCCAGACACGTTGTTTCCCCACTGCATTCGAAGACGATGGGAACATGCTGGTCTGTGCGCCTACGGGATCTGGAAAGACTAATGTCTCCATGCTAGCCATCCTGCGAGAAATTGGCAAGCACAGGGATCCTGTCACTGGTGTCATCCACTTGGAAGATTTCAAGATCGTCTATGTTGCGCCGTTGAAGGCCTTGGTCCAGGAGCAAGTCGGCAACTTCGGGGCGAGATTAAAGCCGTACGGCATTACAGTTTCCGAGCTCACTGGTGACAGGCAGCTCACCAAGCAGCAAATTGCCGAGACGCAAATCATCGTCACTACCCCCGAGAAATGGGATGTCATCACTCGAAAGGCTACCGATCTAAGCTACACCAACCTTGTCAGATTGATCATCATTGATGAGATCCATCTTCTTCACGATGAGCGTGGACCTGTCATCGAATCCATTGTTTCAAGAACCATCCGGAAAATGGAGACAACTTTGGAACCTGTACGGCTAGTAGGACTCTCGGCAACCCTCCCCAACTACCGTGATGTGGCCAGCTTCCTCCAGGTGGATCCGGTAAAGGGGCTTTTCCACTTCGACGCCACGTTCCGGCCGTGCCCCCTCAGACAGGAATTCATCGGTGTTACGGATAAGAAAGCGATCAAACAGATGCAGAAGATGAACGAAGTTTGCTATACGAAGGTTATTGAGCAAGCCGCCGCTAACCAAATGCTCATCTTCGTTCATTCTCGAAAAGAAACCGCCAAAACCGCCAAATTTATCCGTGACCGGGCGGTTGAAATGGAAACGATCCAACAAATTCTGAAGAGCGACGCGGGTACCAGAGAGCTTTTGCAGCATGAAGCCGATCAGGTGGCTGACGGCAATCTCAAGGATCTTTTGCCATATGGATTTGCCATCCATCATGCCGGTATGAGCAGGGCCGACAGAGCTACAGTGGAGGATTTATTCAGCGACAAGGCGATTCAGGTGTTGGTCTGCACGGCAACCCTGGCATGGGGTGTCAATCTTCCCGCACACACAGTCATCATAAAGGGCACTCAGATTTACTCCCCTGAGAAGGGTAATTGGGTTGAGCTGAGCCCTCAAGATGTTTTGCAGATG
>Ga0307512_10006147_pt1 | contig 12270 bp, 10 predicted proteins | sample 14_EM_MG_FD_200267 | JGI IMG/M metagenome (GOLD analysis project Ga0307512, IMG submission 200267) | Populus trichocarpa ectomycorrhiza microbial communities from riparian zone in the Pacific Northwest, United States - 14_EM | ecosystem: Host-associated > Plants > Roots > Unclassified | place... | reverse complement strand
GGCAGCGGGTGGCATGAGCATAGTGTCAGTCGATGTCCACCTTGTGGAAGGGGACTGGAATGGCGACGGTTGGTGGGACAGGATTCGGACTTTGGTTGGTTAGTGGATTTGACACTAGTGGCATGTCGTGATGTATTTTTTGACGTCGAGGGAGATCGAGGGCCACCAAAAGCGATCGAGGAGGGCGCATAGCATCGGGTAGTAGCCTCTCTGTCCGAGGTCGTCGTGAGCTTTGCATAGGGTTGCACCACGTTGCGAGGGGGGGAGTACAAGCTGGTGTCGGCCTTGTGCTTGTCGTCGCCAGAAGCATTCGTCGCACACAAAGAATCGTCGCGCTCGCTCGATGCCTTGTTTGCATTTGGGAAGGGAGATGTCGAGGAGTTGGGTAGGGTTGGAATGGATGGAATGGATGTGTTTGAGTCCTTCGCGTAGTGAAAAGTCTTGAGGAGGAGTGGGAGTGTCGGTGTCGTCGTTGTGGTGTCGTCGGTATTGCTGTTGTTGTTGTTGTCGATGACGTCAGTGTTGAGGTTGCTGGTGTTGGGGTTGTTGGCTGTGTTGTCGATGGTGTAACTTGCGGTGGTGACGGTTTTGAAGTTGCTGTTGTTGTTGCTGATGACAGCGTTGGGGTGGTTGACAGTGCTGTTGACGGTGTAGCTTGCGGCGGTGACGGTTTCGTATTTGTTGGGGAAGGTGGTGTTGCTAACGGTCTTAAAAGCAGGGGGAGGAGGGGGGGGGGTATGAAATGGACAGGGAAGAAGGGTAGAGACGAATGGTACTGAAACTGGGAGAGGGGTTTAGTGTGGAGAAGTCAGATTGAACGAAGAGATGGGGGAAGTGTATTGTAAAGGCAAGGGTTGTCGACCCAGATGCCGAGGGAGAGGACTTGTCAATCCAGTCTTCCAGGTTGTCTTCTTCGTCGTCTTACTGGGGGTGGGTCCGCATTGGGAGGGACTGTCTGCCGGAATGTGAACGGGCTTGAAGTCGAAGAGGGGAATTGCTGCGACCCATCGGTTCATAGCGGTGACTAAGGTAGCAACGCTGACGATGCGAACATGGAGCGCGCGGAGGGTATGAAAGACACCACAGAGTTCGATCTGAGGCTGAGAGCAGTGGCTTTCGTGGTCGTTCCAGGTGGTGGATCCGAAACATGAGGGGTGCTGGCCATCTTTGCATTGCTGAGAGAATCCCTCCGATGGTGTGCTAGGACGAGTCGATAGCAAGGAAAATGGGGTGAGACATATATGCTCATTCTAGAGCCTCCCCACATGCAGCTCTCTGCGGCAGCCCATTCCCTCTAATGACGGAAGGGGTTACCATTAGTTGAGGGACCTGCAGACAAAGGGGCGTGGACTGGGGATTGGGGAAAGGAGGGCCTCACTCACCTTCCTGCTGCTTTGGTCTTGCCAATTGACCTTCGTCAAGTTGACCCACCTTTAAGGAAAGGGTGACCGTGCCGTAGGAGATGAACGTGGGTCCTTGCAGGGTGATTTACATATTGTGGTTTTAGTTGCTTTGCATCTGCAGTGTTGAGGGCATGGGAGACATCCTTGGATGTGGGAGCGGAGAGACAGGCGAAAAAAAGTGTCTGTCTTGCCCCAAACTTTTATGAGCGGTTGGGGCAAATTCTAAAAAGGGTCGAGACTTTCTTAATTTGGCGGTAAACAAAACATTTGCATCGGGCAACTCACCTGCCTTCCTTGGCAGCCCTAGAGACTTTGACCGTTTTGGGCTCACAGTCACAAACACCAACACAAGGGAAGGCGAACCATTGAGTATTCACGCATATGAACGAGGGGAAGCGCAGCTGGTCGTAGGAGCCGCACCTGCACTAGCCGAGGACACCGCTGGCGTCGAGCTCGTTGGTGGGGCTGAAAGAGCCGCCACCGCAAAGCCCGAGGCGTTGGGACCAGGGGTATATGGTGAGGCAGGGCGTGCGCATGAAACGCCACCGCAAGGCCAGGCCAGGCGTGAGGTCAAGATACCGCTGTGGGAAGGTGAGCAAGAGCTCGACGTGCTGCTGCGAAAGGGCAAGCACGAAGTCAATGCGCCGCTGTAAGGAAGCCTGAAAGAGGGCAAACATGGGGTGGGCACGAGGCACTGCGACAGAGAGAGAGCACGAAGTGCTGCCACAAAGGGACCCAAATGAGGGTGCCCTGGCCACCTGGGATCCTAGAGGAAAGTTGCTGAGGAAACAATTTTCGAGGCAAAAGGGCCTGTTGAGGCCAGCAACCGCGGGCAGCGCTGCCTGCCAACAAAAGAAACCTGGCCACCAGAAGAATCAGTAAGGCAGCACAATCATGAGGAAATGGCCACGCACCTTGGGCCATACCCCCATTATCCGGTCTTGTCGTCAAGAAGTCCACTCGCTTTTCATCTTGAGGAACATAAAGATGGCACGGCATTGTCCTGGGAGTTGCGAAGGCGTTGTGCAAGGACATCAGTCGTTGGCCATCACGCGTCCGTCACACTTGTGTCACGCTGCCGTCACATGCGTCCGCGCTGGCCGAGCTCATCCAACACAGTTGCAAGGCCGGAATGCACTATACACGGAGACTGCCGACCCCTTGGAATACCCAATCAACGCATCATTCTATTACAAGGTAGGACCGATACGCAATTGCCTCGCAATTGCCTTGCAATGCTAGGTGGTACTTTGCAAGCTCAAGACCAGATAGTTGATTCCCTTGTAATAATAGCAAAGGTTGCAAAAGTTCACAAGGTAGGCTGCCGTAGGCAAAGATATTGTATTAGCGAGGCAAGACCCCCCTCGCTTGCATTCCCTTTACATAAGCTACCTACCCATACCTGGTGTTGGAACTTTTGCTGATGTATGACCGCCATGCCCTTATCCATCAACACCACAGTCAATTTATGATTGGTACATGATCTGCTGGACCCACATGTGATTATGAGATGATTTACACATCGTGGTATGTGCTAACTACTACTAATCCTTATGTGCCGCTGAATCGTTCCTCTCTCAGGCTGTTTGCTGTGGCCCAAGTCATCGTGATACTCATGGCTCATGTGATTGGTCTTACCCATGGATATCTTGACTGAGCGTTGTATTTTTTTTGACCTGAATTAAGATTGCCAATACGAATTCAGGTGAAGGAAAATGCAACTCTAAGTTCAAGCATGACCGGGTATTCTGACTCATGTTTGATCAAATCACCAACACGAGTCCGGAGATTGACAAGTGACAGGTATGGTACACTCAGTAGTAGAATATTGGAGGTGAAGCCACCCGAAATGCAAGCAGCAACCGGACCAGCCCGGCTGGATCATTCCGGATCTCTCGTTCACGACCCAAGATAACAGCTCATATGCACGCTAGTGGAAGACGGGAAATTTAGTCCGAGTGAGCCTAGTGGCAAGTGCCCGCCACAACTAGAGTCGGACCCAGGCTCATGTGAGCCTGCGTCTCATATCAAGCTGCTACGTCTCCTCGTTGACTATTCGATGTACCCATCCCCTCCTTCCTAAACCCTGCTTGGAGTCCTCTTGTTCGGCCGACATCGGACATCCTCTCCTCGCCGTGCGCCATTTCTCTGCTTCCATTTCAGGTTTGCCCAACCCATTTCAATTGGCTCACGTTTTCTCGTCCTTAGGACATCTGCCCCGCGCTCCCTCGTTACTTTCTTACTTTCCCAGTATCCCCTTTATTTTTCTTTTACTTTAAGTTACAGCTCTTTTTACTTGACTTGGCCTTGGCGGACATTGCTTTCCATTCACCCGTTTCCTATTTAGGGGCCTCTTAGCTGCTCCCGCGTTCCTCGCAGACTCTGCATTGCTGATAGTATGTTTGAGCGTTTTATGTTTGCCGCACCTCTCTGACTGCTAGATCAGATATCGGAGAGTGTAACTGTAGATTGGGGTCATACAGACCAGGATGAAGACCTCCTCAGCGCCTCGTGCGCTAGCCATTTCACGGCACCGTTCTACTACTTTGTTGGGCGACCTTTCAATCCCTTCCAGTCTTCCTTCCCCTCTTCTCGGGCTGATCACCTCTCAACAACAAATCGCGACACCATGCTGTTGCTCGTCTCGAAGCCTTCGTGCCAATTCCTCCCTCCACCGTAGTCTGTACCTGTCCTGTCTACGTGCCTAGAGCTTACTCACTCACGTCTTTCGTTCCTCTCTCGGAATCACCGGTACAACGTTTTTCGCGCTTACATCAGAGATTCACTGCCATTTTATCCGTCAGGTGGGCAATAGTTGCTTAATTGGTTCCGCCTTTTTTCTTGTGTCCATGATATAGCGCCTGAGGTACGCTACGTAGCAATTTGGAGTCATTTACGCCTGACTAAAATGACAAGATCTCCAATCAGTTAGGTTTGCGCTGGGTCGGAACAAGTCTACGGCCGTATTGGCTAAGCCAAATGTGGGTGTCCATCGATTGCAGCCGTGCATTGTATTCTACGACGACGCGGATACTTCGACAATGCTCCTTTCAATCCCACCTAATTCTGTATCATCCCAGTTGACAGTACTTTGTGTACAGAACAAAAGCGGCTCGACCTCAGTCGAGCGGAAGGAATCAATCAAGTCCTTATTTACTCTCTTTGTGTGGTGAGTCTGCCCGATCTAGTAACTTCCAGACGCTCTCCATGACGCCCGAGACCTCCGGAGCCTTCAAGCGCCAGCGATCGACAGTGCCAGCTGCGTCCCTTCTGGCGCGTTCCCTTGCACCCAAGCGGGGATACGCCTGGGCGCATTTCTGAAATATGCCAATTGACGTCAAGTTTCCCGAGCCAAAGACAATGCCAGAACTTGCATGTGGAAGTCGATCAGGATGAAGAGTCCTTGTCAAGGCCTCATTTATCCAGTCCAGAGCTTCCCCTCTTGATTTTCCATAATCAAGAGAATGACAAATCGATTGTTGGGGGAAGTATAAATCTGGTCCATCTTGACCGTAATATGTGGGACATCGTCACATCGTCTCTCGCGACTTCGCAACTATGGCGACTCTTCTTTTAACCATGCCACAATCTCCAGGGCTTCCCCTTAGCTATGAGCACCGCACTCTCAGAGCATTCGAAACATACAAGGCCGCCGGCCCATCTTTCTCCCTCAAAAACACGTCTTGGATCAAGGGCCAGTCGATCATGCGTGGGATACTCTCCTCGAACCGGGGTACGTTCGATGTAGTGGCAAAGCTAGGAACTACGGTCAGCGCCCTCAACGCCCTCAAGAAAGAGCTCGGGTTTTACCAGAAACTTCGCCACTTGCAAGGAGATTGCGTCCCTAAATGCTTTGGCTACTTCTTCAGTCCGTCGGAAGACCAAGCCTTTGGGTGTTTGATCCTCGAGCATTGCGGCAAACCCATCCGTTCAATTTATGATAGCCAAGGCGACATACCGTCTTCTCTGGGGTACACGTGTTACTTTACCCAATAACACAAATAAATCCTTACTGACATCCTGGCTACCAAAGATTGAATATAATCAATGCGATGAAGAAAATACACGACGCCGGGGTCGTTCATGGCGGGTTTGGAGTTTCCGACATTCTAATCGCGAACACGCAGCCCTTCATAGTCAACTTCAAGAATGCAGAGGAGAAGGTGTGCGAACGAAAGCTGGACATCATGGTGGGCGCCGTGGCTCCTAAGCGGGAGCAGTTTGGTTGCACAGAACTGTATCGGCTCTGTGTCGACCTTCAGATTTGGAAACCTCGTACGCTTCTACGTCTCGGATCTTATTATGGACTCACTCTCTGCCGTAGGCACGTTTACCTTCGAAGGGCAAGGATTCCACGTGGAGTATGCGTCTAAACCAGTGGCCCCCGCACTGTCGAATGATTCAGGTCGCATGGGTTAGAAGGTATGATTTCGGATGTTCTATTATGATATACTCACTCATTCATATGTGTTCGTTCTATAGCTTTACATCAACGGTGCGCTGCTGTCGCTTCCTCGCTTCCTGGATAAGAGTCTGCGGCAGTGGTGGTGGCACTGGTGGGGCGGCTGACATGGAGAATTCACAAATCCCCGTTCGAAGTTAATTGTACCGGGTCAGGTGGCATTTTAAATAGTTCCCGGCACGACTGCGTTTCAGATATGTTGTTTCATATTTAATAGGAGTGACACACGCCTGTTGTATTCTGGACCGTCCTTAACGTATTTAAGGGTGTGTTGTGAGCAGAGATGGTTGACAATGAGAAATGAAGAATCACCTGTCACCACTAATGAGGGAAAATATTATTCGACTTGCGGTTAACCGGCAACAATAGATACACTATATCACAATCACCTTCGAGACATCACGTCGGATATTAAGGATACGGGCGACGATGATGCACAAAAGCGAACACAAGTAGGCCCGGGTGTGATCCTTGCTGCAAATCTCCCGACTGTGCTCTATAGCAATGTATGAATTCCCGAGCCGTAAATTTCCCAAACCATTTCTTAGGGCGAGTCCGGGGCGTTTTCTAATCTTCCGAGTTTAGAAATGTGAACAACTTGATGGAGGGGCTGATGCTGAGTTGGATACTCGAACCATATTAGTCAGACGAATGTGACCGGGGGAGCTCGATCGGTGACTAAAAAATTGGTGGCTCAGTCCCGACGCCGGGGTTACGCGAGGCGCGAGGTGCCTAATATGCCAATGATCGACAACGGTGACAAATCTGAAACCCGGAGTACACTCACACACACTAAACTGCAGTGCGGGTGGCTATAGACGGGTTCAATCAAAGCCGCCCCAAACTACGCAGTCTCAGTTGGGAGTATTGGGACTAATCCACTATGACAGGTTTGTATTCGGGTGTCTCGAACCCCGCTATGACCGTCTTCCATCGGCACAACAGTCAATTGATAACTCATACATGATCAGCCGAACTGGCATGCGCCGTTATCTGATTGACCCCAGTCTGCGTAGTAGTTCTTTATTCCATATGCGTAATTTTGGGCGCCCATTTGCCCCCACCGATCCGGACTCCCCCCTATCCCAGGCGCTTGAGTAGGGTCATCACTTTGGCACTTGACAGTGTACCGTGCCAGCTAGTGGGTGCGAAGGAGAGGATAAAATGGGGCATTCCGAAACTGATTATGTGTATTATGTTGGCGCGATACAGGAAGGATAAACAATTCTAATCCATGTGAACCCGTAGCCATGTCAGGCCATAGTTCAGACTCATTCGGCTCCTGCACAAATAGCTGCATCTGCACTCTGATAGGGACTTTTAGCAGCGTCAGGGCAGCATACATGGAAGCGCCCGCGAGAAAATTGTCAAGCCTGCAAAACAAACTTCTGATTGCTCCTCGCTTATTAATCCCACCTTGACCACGTCCATTCACAATGGTCATTTCCTAAGAGCTGTGCGGAGACTACTGTGAACTCCCAAGTACTTCAGGCTCAAATACAAATACCCCTGGGGTGATTAGAATTGTCGCTTCCCTGCAACCAGCACCTCACCTCCCTTCGGGCATGAGCTCTCAGCCATCGTTGTCATCCGCTTGGGAGGCAAGGCCAACATCGCACTCCAGTATCAGGCATGACATGTTCGAGTCCTGACCGATCAAGTCACAAGGGATGCATATTAGTACATGTTACATTGGCAGAAGCTTTCGAACGAAGACCAAGTAGCATTTGAAAGTCTCAATTGCACGCGTGGACACCATAAGATCTAAACTGCCCATTCACGACATTTTAAAGTACATTGAAAGCTGCGAGGGGGACTTTTGAGCTGCATACTGCGCGCAAAAAACGTACCATACCTCACATCTTCGTCAACTCAATTTCCTCTGCCAGTAATGAAGGTGCCTCAGGGAACCGAGGGATAGCATTACACCTATATGGGACCGGCCGGCTATCATGTATCAGTCGAAATTCGAAGCAGTGTCTGAATGGGACAGGATGGAGACCGTGGCTTACAAAACCATCCCAATGTCGACCGGTGTTTCCGTATCGAGCGGTACCTCCTTCCCATTTTCGTCACGAGGACATTCCAGCTTCACAGCCCAGAGCACCGTGGCCATAGAGATGAACAGTGAGTCATTGGCCGCGTGTTTACCAGTGCAGGCCCTCCGCCCAAACCCATATGTACTGTGTCCATCATCGCGCGTCTCTGCAGGACCCGGGATCAACCTGCCCTGCTCATCCAGGAATCGCCCAGGGTTGAAGTTCATTGCGTCATCGCCATAAAATGTCGGGTCGAGGTTGCATTGCCACAAGTTAGCGAGGCAAAGGGTCCCCTTCGGAATGAACATCCCCTCATACCAATCGTCCTCGGTAGTGCTATGTGGGAGGCCCAACGGTAACGCGGGACGCCAGCGGAGAGATTCTTTCACCATTGCCTGTATGTAAGGCAGATTTGGAGCGTCCGTAAATGTTGGGGAGCGGGAGCGACCAACGACGACATCGAGTTCATCTTGTGCACGCTTCTGTATATCTGGGTTTGTGATCATTGCCAGCACCCACCACATTAAGGTAGTAGCAGTTGTCTCTGCGCCCGCGGAGCTGCAAAAGCAGTTCAGAATTCGTGGTACCAATGACAACCAAAAGATGTACTATAAAGCACCAAGGAGCCATGCAATTTCGTCACGGGAGAGCTCACTTCGATCGGAATTCTTTATAAGCGATGCGCCCACACTCGGTCTTTCTGATTCCTTGGCCTGGCATAGCAGTTACTCAGGGAGGGTTCGTAGGGAGAACATGGCTTATTCTCCTACAATATCATCATAGATGGAATTCAGGGGCCTGTTGAACATTGCTGTGTGTTGTCTGAAATGTTCCAACCCTTCACGTTTCCACCTTGCAAACCTGGCGTTCTATCGTGGTAGGATACATTGACATTTTATAGACGATATAAACGCGTACCTTTCTGGGATATGGATCATCCAAGGAAACAACTCGACCAGATATGCACCTGGGGCGCACGCCGCCGTCATTCGATCGTTGAATGCGTGGATATCCGTAAGTATCTTGTCGTGGTCGTCCTCGAGGGTGGGACAATCGTATAGGATAGACAGTGTCGCTGAGGCAGAGGCCCGCGCGACGTGCTTGTCCAAGTCTTTCGGATTTTCGAGAACTGACAAGGCAAGGAGGATTGCCTCTTTGCAAAAAATTGGCTGATAATCCCGAACTATGGCCTTTGTGAGCACTTCATGTGCTGCGCGGCGAGTGCGACGCCAACTAAGAGGAAAAAAGGTAAGTCCCGAGGTTTTAGAAGAAAGGTGAATACTAACAGGTCTCCGTACGGCATCAAAGCAATGAAGAGACCACCACAAAAAATTTCACGAGCAACGATAAGGCGAGGCCGATCAGAGTATATGCTTGCGCGCTGATCGAGAAGGTTAGAGGCAGCCTTGAGGCTATTGAGAATGATCATGGGCTGGCCAAGGGCATTCAAATATAAAATATTTTCTGGATCTCTCTGGTAAACGTGGAGGGTCAAGGAGCAGGAGAAACAGAACTGAACATACCAAACTTTCGTTTGCAATCTTTGTTGAACATCCAGTGCTTATCCTTGAGTTGAAAGGCGTTTCCAAGAATTGGAAGACCCTTGGGGCCTGGCGGAACTTTGCGCCAAGGGCTCCTTGCATATTGTACTACTAAAATGATGGCAACGCCAAGAACGATACCAGCGTGGGGAGTTAGAAGCCGGGAGAAGGAAGTAAATGAGGGACACTGGAGGCGCAGGATGGCACGGCTGAGAGTAGAGATGGCATCAGGCAGGGTGGTATCGAAGGTCATTGTGGTAGTGATAATACCCTATCCTGGAGGGGACCTCATAAAGCAGAACCAATCGCAATTTAAAAGGCTCACCAGTCGTCAGAAACCTTTAAACTCCACCACCCGCAAAAATACGCTGTACGTTATCGATTTCGCAAGTCGCCTTGTTACGAGACAAGAAGACACTTCTTGTAATTGTAATAGGTAACCGCGGACGAGGCCGGTCATCGAAGATCAGATCCGCTCGACCCCGGGCCTTACCGGTTTCAAGTTCGGATTGGATGGATGCAAAACGACGATTGATCTAACCACCGATGTAAAGCCGAGCTGGGCATTGAGTCTAGCAGCTCGAGGTCTTCGTAATAAAACCTCACACGTGTTGTGGCCAGAGAGTTTAGTCATTTCGCGGCTACCCGAGCCGAGCCTACAAATAGCAGCTCAACTCTGGTCAATTGATTGAACTCTGAGCCGACTATTCGAGTTGGGTGTGAACCAAATTGAATCCCATCAAATTGAATGCCATTGCCACGTTTGGTGTTTGGGGGTGGGGTGGACCAAACAACTTGCAACAACCATGTCACGTGTAATGTTTACCACAGATTGGTTCCTACTGGGCCGCTATCCCACCAACTCTTTGTTTCTTCGCTCTGCCGCGGCACCCTAGTGCTGGAGGACAGACCATGGACGATTAACGTGTGCAAGGACGTGAATTCCGCAGCAGGTGATTCGTAATCTGTTGGAGGGAGCATGGCTTCAAAGCGCAAGGTGTCAATCTTAGACTCAGTCTTTTTTATTTGAGACTGAGATTAACGCCCTGCGCATTTCAGCTTCGCTTCTTTCGACACCTAGGCCATATCCAATCTACCTAGCAGAGTTAGCTAGGGTTCCCCGCCTATTTTACATGGGCTGAAATCATGCATCGTATTCGGCCTTGCCTGGTGACCGTACTCCTCGTGACGTTTTGTTCTCCTCATTGAAGGGAAACGTTTGGGGTCGCTTTACAGAATTGTGGCCCTGGATTTCATCAGAATGACATTTTCTAATACTGGCAGCTCCTATGCTTTTATTTGTTTCTGGGTGGTAGAGTCTGGCCGTAATAACCCGCTTTGTTGCATCATACCGACGGAATTGGTTTATTATCAGGGTTCTGAGTGATGGCCGGTGCTACCAATGACGACTCTGCATTGGATCGTGCATTTGGGTGGAACCTCTTCAAAGAGGCGACGAGTTGAACACAGCAATAAGGAACGCGCGTTGTGGATTGTCTATGCAAAGAGGCAGCGAGGCTTCCCCTGCTAGGGTATCAGCGCGCGGCCTTTAAAGCTTTTTAAAGCACTGGTGAGACAAGGGGCAAATGTTCACAGTGATCATGGATCCGATTGACTGTGCATACGGTGGGCGTAACAGTTTCCACATCCCACATGCAGGATCTTGGGCCCTTGTTTCCCCCCATATTTCTCCCTATCCCGAGCGCTTGGGTAACGTTATTATTTTGGCAGTGAATACAGTAGCACTAGATGGAAGGGTGTGAAGAAGCGGGGGCTCCTTGAACCGCGACCACCACCAGGCGCGGTTTTCCCACGGTTGAAACCGGGGCAAGGAGAGGCGTAGTCTGCAGGTACAAATGCCCCCATGTAACCCCTTGTAACCCATGGAACACCACCAAATAAAGTACCAGTGCATAAGCCAGAATCAGAGACAATACAACCAGTGATGTGAAAACATGTAAGACACAGGAACAGAGGGAGCAGAATTGCAAACGAGCCCACTGCCACGTCACCAAGAAAAACCCAATTCCGAGACCATGCAAACCTATGAACAGACCACATCGCCGCTGCCACCACCCCAATCTCCCCAGTCCTAGAACTCTAGATGTAGTCACAGCCAACCAACAAGTCCTGTCCTACCCAAACGAACCTAGCATGAACATACCAATACCCATGGCAGCCACAACTCCCTCTTGTTTATATCATGTAACATAGCTACTCCTGAACCCGACATAGCATCCTGAACTTGGAGATGGACAATAAATCTTTTTAATTCAAAAGGATGGCCAACAGTCCACTACCATATCTCAACTAAGCTACAGAGGTAACCAGCTGCACCTGGACAGCCCACTCAAAGGACCAAGGGCAAAACATCTAAATGATGACATCAAAGGAATGCTAAACACAATGCGAAAAGTATAAGCCCAACGTCATAGCAACCAGACTGATGCCTCACCTCCTGGCACAAGTGCCCACAGGGTACCACCTCTCCGCCAAGCAAAGCCCAGAACCAATGCATTGGTGAATACCCCCCATAACAGAATCGGTGTACCTAATATGGGTCCTAAGATGTGAATGAGTCATCTAGGAAAAACCCCTTTCCAACGAAGAAATCAGAGCAAGATGGCAACATGTGATCAATGAAAGACTCACCATTGATAAGGTTACTAGTACTGCAACGAAACTCATAAGAACAGAGAAATTCATGAAACTAGTGGAGGACACCTGGGAACCAGCACTAAGAAAAGAAAGGGAAACCCCAGCCAATTGGTTACACTGCAGTGAGGTTTTAGTAGGTAGGACTGCATGATGAGCATGCCTGTTGG
>Ga0307512_10006146_pt1 | contig 12271 bp, 17 predicted proteins | sample 14_EM_MG_FD_200267 | JGI IMG/M metagenome (GOLD analysis project Ga0307512, IMG submission 200267) | Populus trichocarpa ectomycorrhiza microbial communities from riparian zone in the Pacific Northwest, United States - 14_EM | ecosystem: Host-associated > Plants > Roots > Unclassified | place... | reverse complement strand
TGTGGGAACTGGGTGATAACTAATGCATATGTCTATGCATATAGCCCTGTCCCTGCCAAAGATAGAGGTCCATCTATAATGTAGCATTATATACAGAGCCCTATCTTTGACAAGAAGAGGGGCTGCATGTATAGTTAGTTTGCTACTTATGTAAGAGTGAGTATAGTGACTAATGAAGTTTCAACTTTGTCATCCTCTTGGGGAAGGATATGGATTGAAGGGTGTCCAATCTTCAATCCATATCCTTTCTTAAGTCGATGACAAAGTTAACTTTGTTAACCACTATCCTCATCCCCACATAAGAGGTTTATTGCCATACTCATCCCAGAGACGCAGAGAGTGCTGGAGGATTAGCTGACCCTGTTACCCTCTGCCTTTTGAGATGATTTCGAGGTGAGCTTATCCTTCGGAACTCTCTTGGTCTCTGGGAATTTCTCCACTGATAGGAGTGATTAGATACCTATGCTCTTGGTCTTCCCACAATAGGATTGTATAGGGAGAGTGAGTTTTACACAACTCCCTATACACCCTTATTGTGAGAGTCAAGAACATGGTATTTCATTGTCCCCTCACGAATCCCCTTCTAGGTAAGGTAGATATAAGTTTTCCAACTTACATCCGCCTCTCCTTGAAGTGATTAATGAAGAAAGGATGAGCAACCATTTCTTAGGTGCTCTGCTTGAAGGTTATCCCTAGTGTACTTCTACATTTTAAATACTTGTCCCTACTAAGATTCTTCATAAATATGTCAGCATAGTTCTCTGCTGTCTTGACAAAGTATAACTTTACTTTGCCAGACTCCACTACTTCTCTAATGTAGTGGTAGCAGATGTCTATATGTTTTGTCTGCTTCTCTTGGACTGCATTGGATGCTATAAAGATAGATCCTTGATTATCTCTACAGAGTGGTATAGATCAGAGATTGATGCACAATTCTCCAAAGAGGTTTTGGATCCACACTAATTGGCGGCATGTATTAGACAGCGCCATATATTCTGCTTCTGTAGAGGAGAGCACAATAGTTTTCTGCACTTTGCTCTGCCAGGAGACTGCAGTTCCACTTATGAGAACTATGAAGCCAGTATTTGATCGTCTAGTGTGCGCAGAACCCCAATCTGCATCAGCATATGCGATAATTCCATCTCTGGATCTGCCATATGTGAGTGAATAGTCAGCGGTACCAACAAGGTAGCGACAAATATAGAGGGCCTTTGATAGGTGCTCCTCTGAGGGGTTTGCAGCAAACTGTGACATCTTGGTCACTGCAAAGGCAATGTCAGGATGTGTCCCAAGCATTAAGTAAAGAAGGAAGCCAATCACTTGTTGGTAGTGTGATTTATGCTTCGGGTTTTCTGGAGATTCATTGGGAGTTGGTACATACCCCTGTAGTAATGGGGTTGGTGCAGCTCTAGCGTTATGCATATTAAAGCGCTCTAGTACAGTGCGGAGATAGTTCTTCTGCTCTAGGGATATTAATGTCCCTTGGCAATGGATTTTCATCTGTAGAAACTCCTTGGTATCTCCTAGGTCCTGACAATCCCATTCTTTCATAAATTGCGCCTTTTTGCAGTTTGTGTAGTGACAATCTGGACCCATGAAGATTGCATCATTGACATATACTATGACAATGACGCATGGTCCACTTGAACTTGTAAGAATAAATATTCCGGAGTCAGACTTAGTGCATCTGAATCCTAAGCGTCCTATGGATTTATCCAGTGCATTCCACCATTGAAGGGCAGCTTGTTTAAGTCCATATAGTGCACGCTTTAGACGGAAGACTTTATGCTCTTGGCCTTTTATGGTGAATCCTTCAGGTTGTTCCATGAAGAGTTCTTCATCTAACTCTCCATAGAGAAAGGCAGTTTTAGCATCTATGCTTGTCATGTGCCATTGCTGCTGTGCTGCTAGTGCAATCATGAGGCATACCAATTTGTATCAAATGACTGGTGAGAAGATGTTATCATAGTCAATGCCTTCAACCTGTGAAAAGCCTTTGGCAACAAGTCGTGCACGTTTGCACCCGTCAGTCTTCTGATCGAAGACCCATCTATTTTTTATGACTCTCCATCCTTGCAGAGGATTTACCAGATCATAGACTCTGCGCTCTCAGAGTGAGTTAAGCTCCTGGCAGCATGCATCTATCCAATCCTTTTGTTGTGCAGAGGACATGCTCTTTATGTCTTTGAAAGACCATTCACGAATATTGCAAGTGTCTGGGATCTCTGAACCTGGTGGTACTGCTGCAGCAAGCAGAGTGTTCAGATTCCTTACTCCCCCATGCTTTGCTAGTGAAGCGGGATTGTTACTCCCACAAGTGAGTTTCGCAAGGCAGATCTGAGTCTAGAAAGGTAGAAGCAAAAGGGGTTAGTAGCTAATCCGAGAATGGAAGAGCCACGTGACAAATGGGGGACAGATGAGATAATTTGATGGTTTGATGACAATAAGCGGCGGTCATTGGACCTGAGGTGAGATGAGGTGGAAATGCAAGAACTTTGAAGGAGAGAAGACGGGGATCTTTAGTGAAATCGAAGTCAATCAGCATGGCGGCTCTGAGTCAATGTCAATAGGTCGAAGGCAGGAGAGGAAACTTAGGCAATGGCACGCAAAATGAGAAGAGAACGCAAGGGGAAGATTATTATTCTGAGAGTCTGAAAACCTGGTATTTATACAAACGGAGCACTAGTAGAGCTATGAGTGGCCGTCCGAAATCTTCAAATCTAAAAGTAAGTAAATGAACTGGTCGGAAAGTGAGGAGCACAGGAGAGATCTAGGGATAAGGGGGAAATGCGATCAGAGGGGAGACGATGAAAGGAAAATGAGACACAGACAAGTCAAGACTGGCACGAAGTCTGAGAAGTGAGGAGAAGGAAATGCCAAAATCAGTATAGTATGAATGCCAAAAGAGGAGAACAATGGATGGACAAGTAAACCGGAACCGCACAAAACCTATCGCTGTGCATGGAGGGGAGGTTGTGTCGAGGGTGAGACCACGTCGACGGAGGTTGCACTTGAGGACAAAGGACTTGCATCGTGTGGGTGCTGTGTGGTGGTGAGTCCGAGTCGAGTGTATGACAGGAGCGATGGCGAAGAGGACAGATCGAATGAGGATTGATAGCACAAGGTGGGTGTGTGGTGGTATTGATTGGAGCACGCGATAGCGGCATGGCTGATGAATACAATATGATGAATATGAAATGACTTAGACAAGGGGGAGATGAGGTTCTCGCGGGGATCGAGTTGGCGTCAGCCAATACCCCCGTATGTGAGTGCTTCTGTTTGCAACAGCATAGCTCACTGTACACTAGGTAAGAGAGAGATTCCTCAACCTCATCCATGGATTTCACACTTTGGCTACTATCATCACTCCCTTTAGAGTGTTCTCCAAGGCTCTGGTCAGGGTCATCAGATGAATGTGGAGGTGAAGGACCAGGATTGGTCTCTTGGAAATGATCAGAGCGGCTAGATGTCAACTGAGATCTGCACTGTTCTTCTGTCATTTCTCTCCATGTCTGAGTGCGTCTCGTGTCTCTTTCAATGTCTGTAGGGTGCCTCTGTTCCCCATACACATTTCCTGGACAAGTTGGAACTCTCCTCAATTGTTCACTTCTCCTAGGACCCCCAGATGGAGAGGGAGGGGTCCCAGGGCGCTGCTGCGTCTGTAGACGTTGAGGTGGTCTTGATGGACTGGCTAAAGGAGGCAGAGAAGGCCTCCTACCTGACTGTCGCAAACCAGTCCCCCTAGTAGGTGTAGGATTTAACTGCATACGTAGTAAGGGTGGAGAGTCCAGGGCAACACCTGGTCTTATTCGCTGCAAAGGAGGCGTGGGTATGCCTATTTGTTGAGTGGATTTATGTGGTGTAGTAGGTGGTCTAGGAGCAGGTTGAGAAGGTCTTGGAGGAATAGGTGGATTAGGCCTATATTCGTCCAAGTTATCCCAAGGATTGGCTGGTAAAGGTGCAGGTGGCGCAGTATCATCAATTTCCTAATGACACGGCTGCTTATTTATTGGCTTATTAAGGTGCATAGTATGCCTTTGACTTTGTGTCTTGCACCAAGGGAAATATTCCTTATCAAAGAGGGCTTTAGGTGCATAAAAGAGCCTATTGGAAGAGCACATAAATCTATGCACTTTAAGACCTTGGTCTATCCCCAAGTAAGTCATTAACTTGCTTTTAGGGGAGAGCTTGTCCTTCCTTATTTCTGAAGGTAGGAAGACATAAGCGGCACATCCGAACACTTTTAGATGTGACATGTCTGGAATACCACCTTCCATCCTGTAGAATGGTGTCTTATGATTGAGATGAGCCATTGAAGTACAGTTATACAGGTGGACGGCTTGTTCAATAGTGAATTCCCACCATGAATCAGGGAGGCATGCCTCATGCCACATTGCCTCAGCTTTATCCATGATTGTGCGATTAAAGCATTCTGCGCGGCCATTTTGTTGAGAGGTATGTGGCGCTGACTGTAACACTTTAATACCTTGTTCGTTTAATGCTTTCAAGAAGGCTGCGCTCTTGTATTCTCCCCCAGCATCCGACATCCATTCTTTAATCGTTTTCCTATATTGAGTTTTTATCATTGCAAGGAAGTTCCGCAGCGCAGTTACAGCAGATGCTTTGTCATGCAGAAACTGAACCCATGCAAAGGAAGTGTTATCATTGCTGAAGCTAATAAAATACTTCCATTGATAATAAGACTCTATAGGAAAGGACTTAAGATTGGAGTGGATTTTTATGAGGGGTTGAGCAGCCCGCTTGCCTGAGGGAGGAAATGGCTGCTAGGACATTTTTCCAAGTGCACATCCTAGGCATATCGGCATCTTACAAGGTTTTTTCACATCTGGGAGTCTGGCTGTATGCTGCTGTGTTTGCTTCTGCACGTCTTTGGAGGGGTGTCCAAGACAGTGATGCAACAAGTCATAATCAATCAAAAAGATTGATTCTACTCCATTTAAGGAGGTTTGCTCGGTTTTAAGCCAAAAGAGCATCTTGGAATCTCAAGGCTCAGCACACATTAGAGGAACATTATTGTTCTCTCTAGTAAAGAGGTTCATGCCTGCAGTGTCCCCATAAACGCACAAACCCTCTTTTAGAAGGTGTACAAGGGATGTGAAGCGAGCTATCACTCCAGGAATGTACAGCACTTCCTGTAACCGTAATAATTCCTTATACAGTTTCCCTTTGTAGTGGAAAATGTGCTCTATTAGCACTGTGCCACTGCCTTCTACAACAAGGTCTGTGGGACCTTCAGCTGTACGAACATTCCCTTTTACAAGGGCTGGTATGTAATCAATGAAGTCAGTCATATATGGAGAGATGTGGACCGTTGCTCCGGAATTGAGCATCCAGTCATGATTCAAAGTCTTACAATTACACTTATTGTAGGTATGATTACAGGTCAGCTTTGATAATAGTGCCCTTCCCACTTCTGCTCCTGCTGTGTCAATTTTACATACACGCACTAGAAGACAGTTAATAAGTGTCTTAGTAAGAGGACTTGATATGTGCTCTTCTCCATATCCATTTCTGGCATCAACCAGGTCTATGATATTGTCGTTATAGTCCCCAAATAGGGAGACTGTGTCATCGTCCTCCATCATGTCCTTAGTGAGCTCAGCATCATTGTTGGCACACTTGATCTTAGTTGGCCAGTGGGTACAACCACCAGTGATTAGATCATTGACGCAAGTGGTGTAATGCTCCTCCTCAGTATAACTGCAGGAGAGGTCCTTGGTGTTACGATCTCCCCCTCAAATTTTCACTTCCCTTATTATCCTCTGCTACCTCGCCACCCTTTGTGGTACCCCGGAGCAACCCCAAACCATCCCCGACCCTTATATTCCCCTCTGCACTCCTGAACCTATCCCTGCTGCAACCTGCCCAGCCACCTGACCAGTCACCTAACATGTCCAGCCATCAGTCATACCTCCTGCCCAAGTACCACTCATCCCTGCCAGAGCCACTTCCTCATCAGGAAGTCTACCTGCCATTCCTAGACGTTGAACCACGTCCGCCTATGCCTCCAATCCCCTGGAGCCAGCATACTTGCCAGTACTCATCTATGGAATACCTAGCTGACCGGAAGCTAGAGCACATACCAGAAGAGGACAGCCCCATGTCCGATGACTTCCCAAAGTCATCCATCGACATCCCTGCCGATTGGCCCAGCCAGTGGTCGATCCCAGTACCCAACCACGTGCCAGCACCCCAGCTCCTAGACTTCGACATCCCCATTGACTGGCCCATCCAGCAGTCGATCCCAGAACCCGATCGCGTGCAAGAGCCTCAGCCTATATCCTGTGATGCCTATCCTGTTGTACCAAGCCATTGTCCCCCGTTAGAGGTCACCATTCCTGAAGACCCTCCGTCCCCAGCTAGCTTGCTAGGCAAGCGCAGCGCCTTGCCGACCAGCATCGTCTCACAACCTCAGTACGCCCGTATATGGAATGCTAAAGGACTAATCCACAAGCACTCGCCTACACACAATGGAGCGCATACCATTGCAGTGCCATATCGCAGATCTCCTCCTGAAAGCGCCTTGGAATCTCCCGAGGCTTTCTCTGATGCGCCCTCACCCATTCCTGAATCCACCATCAGTGCTTCTATCCCAAACCCCGCCTTGACTTCTCCTATTGGATATCTATCCCCTTGACTTGTCGGATGCCTACGCGTCCTCCAGTTTGACTCGGACTGACTTGTAACTTCGCATATAGCATCATTCATTCATGACTCACTTATATCTAGATCGCTATGTCATTCCATGCGGTACTACATGCGTCATTACTCATTCTTGACCTGACTCCTCTCCCTGACTCCCGACACAACTTGTATCGACTCGTCCTGACTCCTACTTACTTTGACTTGTACTTACTTGACCTGACTCCAGCATTCTATTGTTCTACACATTAGGATAGATTGCTACAGACCGGTATATAAGCCTGCCTTAGCTCTGAAGTCAAGCCTTAAGCTTGACTTGGTTTCCAATCCAAACGTCTTGAAAGCTTATCCCTGTGTGCTCTCTCTTTTACCTTGATCTCTGAGTCATCTCTAGTATCACTAGGAGACTCTACCTCTATTACCTCATCCACCTTAGTCATCACAAGTGAGCACTCCTTTTACCAAGTCCTTTCAAGGGACTCTTCCTTTGTACATGCGCTACTCCCATTCGTCCAACTTGTGCACGTCGCACCTTTAAGGCCTTGGACCTTAACACTCAGCATTGTAGTCAGGAGTTGGGTCGAGCACAGAAGGGGCAATGGACTGCTGCACCACCTGAGAGATGGGCGCTGTCATCATTGGCATCTCAAGGGCTTGGACTGAGCCCATAGAGCACTCTCCGATGCAATTGGCAAGGCATATGGTGGTATTAAATGTGGGCCACATGCTGTTAGTGCCTGTGGAAGAAATGGAAGACTCAGTCTTGACCCAAGTGGGAATGCTGGATGGTCTGATAGACAAGACCATATGCAAGGTAGGGGTGGCGTGGGACTCCTCAGTGAGCATGGCAGTGTGATCAAATGCTGCTTGCTGCTCTAAGAAGTTGATGTGGGGTTTCCACACCTTCTGTCTCTTTCCTTGTGTGCCTCTGGTGCAGGCTTTTCCTTTTCCTTTCTTCTGAGGTATTTTTGACAAGCTGCCTTGATAGGGCACTATCTGCTGCTGCAAGGTTTGGTTAGGACCTTTGTGCTACACTGCTGAAAGTTTATTTACCCTTTGGGGGTGTGGTTGCTTCTTATGGGCTTGAAGCCCATCCCAATGGTTCCCAATCGCAGCCATCGCCACAGTCCAGGTAATATTGGCTATGGTGGGCTGATTCAGGACCTGATGGGTGACCAATTGCTGCCAGTCCTTTGGTAAGGTGGCAAGCAAGGTCATGACCCTTGTAAGGGTCAGGAGCATCTGCCCTTCCACTTTGAGCTGATTATATAACATAAGAAGGTGATCAAGCTGCCCTTGAGGCGGCTTGTTCAAGGACATCCTCCATTCCCATATCTGCACAAAGATCTGATAGATCGTGGCAGGGGTAGTTATATTATAGAGGGCACTGGCTCAGTCCCACCAATGTTGGGTGGTGACTTGAACACCGGCGCCAGCAGCAGCTTCTGCAGTGTCTTGGATTTGATGCGCAATAGCTTCCTCCATGGCTTCTGACATACAGCCAATTGATCTCTCATTGGCAGAGTCCCATGCTGCTGCCCTCATGTGCTCTTCCACAGTTGGAGCGGCAGCGTTAGCAGGGATAGGATGCACTTGGTACAAGGGAGCGACTGCTCCTGTAACCAACCAGAGATCTAGGGTCCAAAGACCTGCTGTGATATGGAAACTCTATTGGCGGTAGTTGGTACCATCCAATGTTGGAATTGATTCCATCTGTTTATGGGATTCAGATTGAGTGGCCATTGTTTGAAGTGCGGCGATAAGGTTTGAGGGTTGGTTCTGTAAAAAGCATATCAGCACACAAATATGTGGCAAGTGAACCAAACAAGAGATCGTGCAGATCAAGCAATGGGCACTGATGGTTCCACATGTGGAATTTCTTATCTTTTCAGAATTTCCACAGCTGGAGCCATCTGCCTGGTTTATGTGTTAATGGAGTACTTGTTATGCACTCCCATATGTATTCCTCCACCCTCTGTCCTTGTTTCCAAGGAATGGGTCATCCCAGACTCTGCACTAGGCAGGATTATGCTGGGCAGGTATTATGGGTCTCTACCCTGCAGTACAATGTACCAGCAAGGTTTCTCCCTACCAGAGATACCATCACTCCTTTCTTTGCAGCCATTGAAGGTGCAGACAAAAGGGGTGGAAGGCCAACCAGGGCCCATAACTGATCACACAGCTATGTAGTGCAGCGACCAGGCTCACCAGTTGTTCACTTAGGTACTACTGTAGCTAGTAGATGATCCAGGGGATCAACTCTGTATTGTTAGGGCGAAATCCCTGGGGTTTATATATATTGTGAGGCCATGACTGTGACATGCATACTACCATATGTGCATACATGACCTATGTATCATAATTACCATGATTTGGGATGTGTACCTCCATATCTGGATGGTAACATGTGTTTGGACTAATGCATCTTCAACAGTTCCTGTTACAGCTCCTTTGATTTATCTTCAATTTACAAGGTTATCAGTGACTTATCGCGATGCGTCCACTGATGTAATGCCTACCTTCCTTAATTGTGTAAACCTGGCCCGCGTTCCTGCGTTCTGCAACTTACCGTTATCTAGATACTTAGCAACTATCTCCTAACACGTACTAATTACAGTTCAGCCACCTAACTGCCTATTCCATACAGCTTACCTTACATATTCCCACATGCATACCCAAGTCATTCCGGCTCATTCAGAGTCATTCCCTTTGGTATATCCTTAACGCGTGAGGCAATACTTACTTGCTCTCTGTAATCTCTTTTACACCTTACACCTTACCTTAGTAACTACTTACTCATGCATTTCCAAGCATTACTACGCATTACTGCGCATGCTAGATAGATGACTAGGTAGATCATGTATATAAGACCCTTCTAGAGAGCCCCAACTCTCCAGACTTGGTCTCGTCGTAGAATAACAGGACCATAAGCTCCTTAGAGCAATCCCCCATTCCCTTACACTCTAAGTCAAACCCCCTTGCGCTCTAACGCTCTAAGACAGAGTTTAGAGTCTGCTTTACTATCTAAGTTAGTATCAACTTAGCTTTGCACTAATGTAACTGTGCAACCTTTATATCGTTAAAGGTAGACTCTATAACTCCCCATAAGTACTCCGGTGCTAGTATTTACAATACGCAGAGTCTGTGCATAACACAAGACCAAGTCTAGTTACCACTTGAAGGCCACTTCCCCTACAGCGAAGAAGAAGTTCACTTCCACTACAGAGAAGAAGAATAGGTATCCTAACGTAGCAGGTAACCTACTAGATCAAGAAGATCTTATCCAGAACAAGCGAATCTTATCAAGAAAGCCTTTAGATCAATGCAGCAGATCTAAATATCAAAGGCCTTCAATCAGTTTGAAGACCTTTGCCACAGTGTCACAACGGCTCAATTACTAGAACCGCTAAGTGATATAAATCCATACACACTCAGTCAAGTTCAACCAAGAACAGACCCAAACCTACCAGAACACGTTTTAGGTCAAATCAAGTGGCTTAATTTTTCAGAACATCCAGGTTATTATCTTTGGGACGAAGAACTTAATACAAATCGAAGAGTTGAATTTGTAGATAACAATTGGTTTTATCTAACCACATATGACGATGATACCGATGTATATATCTGTTCAGAAGATCGTATTCAACCTTATTCCAACAACACAGGTTATTGGAGAATCACAGATCCAGAACACCCAGAACACGTTCCAGAAGAACTACCTCCAGTCGCAAGTCCTTCAGCAGAAGCAGGACCATCTAGTCTACAAGTACCTAGACAATGCGCAGAAACCTTAGGATCAGATGATTGCTTACCACTTCAATTCGCTCCAAATCCACATTGGGATCCAGAAGACGATCACCCATCACCAGAAGACGATTACCAAGAAGTACAATTAGGTACAACAGAACCAGAAACAGACATACTAGCTGCACAATTTCAACATGTCTTAGATTTAGAAGATAGAGAGCCAGAAAACCCTCTCACACCACAAGAACCAGTTTATCTTCACTTAATAGAAGAAGCAGTAGAGGCAGGATTAAACATACTACCTCCACCACCTTTAGCGCAACCAGAAGAAGTCCTAGAACCAGAGACAGTACAAGCAGCACCGCTCCTTATACAACAAGTAATTGCACAACCAATAGCCCAATTAATAATAGCACAACCAGGACAAGCGCAACCAGTACAACCAGCACCAGTTGCACCAGCAGCACCAGTTGCTCCAGCCGCACAACAACTAGCAACAGATAAACTACACAGCATAATACCTAATAATTTCAATGGTGATAGAAGAAAGAGTCAACAATTCCTACAAGAATTCAATTTATTATGGGGACTTAACAAAAATCATGAAGTAATGGTAGTACCATACTATTGTGCAATGTATGCACTATCACTCATGAGAGGCCCTAATCTCGATGATTGGGTAAATGATCAAGTACTCAAGCTTAGAGAACAAAATACCCAACAACAGAACCCTATAGACAGAACAGATGTTCGTCATTGGGACGATTTCAATAATGCATTCACTACTGCATTCACAGACACAGCTCAAGAACAGACAGCACAACAAAAGTTGTTAGCCATAAGGATGCACAAAAACGACCTTGACACATATATCGCAACTTTCAATCATCTTTGCAGAGAAGCACACTATGATCGAACAGCAAAAGGAACCATACATCTTTTTGCACAAGGTCTTAATCCAGCAATTCTCAAAGCAATATTATTTGGTGCAGCCACCATTCCAGTAACAATGGAAGAATGGGAAACAGCAGCACGTGAAGAACTTAAGAAAATTGCATATAGAGAGACAATATTTCCATCCAACAAAACACAATTTCAATGGCAATTCAAGAACAACTATAATGGACGAAATAAATGCATTCATCCAAACGATCAAGTTGTTCCAATGGACATAGATCCGCCAGTATTTAATCAAGTCAGAAAAGCATACACTGACACTGATAAAATAAAACATCACTCAGAAGGAAGATGTTTTCAATGTAGCAGAATTGGACATATGGCTAAAGACTGCCCAATGCGCAAGATGCAACAGGTACAGTACAAAAATCAGTACAAGCCAAAGAATACATTCCAATCTACTCCACAAAAGTACAACCAACCTAGAAGGTTCAAGAAAACGTTTTCTAGACCCACTAAACTAGGACAACCATCTCAATCTTATGCTAGAAGCACTAGTATAGAAGAAGTAATCGAAGACAGTGATGATGAAAATGAAGATGTACATTCATTAGCTGCATGAACAGCTAAATTCAATGAAGGACAACATGAACAATAGGTACAAGAAATGAAAAGCTTAGGAATAAATTTTTAGAGAGCCCAACACATGCAGCCATGTTGCAGGCACTATTTCCAGAGGCTGTATTCATTCCAAAAAGACATCAAGTCAAAGCCCAGGTTCACTTACAATCTGCATATCTTCATGCCAATATTTATGCACTTATAGACAGTGGCGCAACCGACAATTTCATCAGTCCAATTACAGTTAAACATTTCAATCTACCAACTTATGAACTACCCAAAGCCAAGATTGTACGCAACGTCGATGGAACCAAAAATAGTATTGGTCCCATGACACATGCAA
>Ga0307512_10006145_pt1 | contig 12271 bp, 9 predicted proteins | sample 14_EM_MG_FD_200267 | JGI IMG/M metagenome (GOLD analysis project Ga0307512, IMG submission 200267) | Populus trichocarpa ectomycorrhiza microbial communities from riparian zone in the Pacific Northwest, United States - 14_EM | ecosystem: Host-associated > Plants > Roots > Unclassified | place... | reverse complement strand
AAACAGAATCTGGAAGATTTGTTCAAAGGTGTCGAAGGAGGAAAAAAGTGTATCGTTGAATTTGAAAAGTATGTCAAGAAAGCTTAGCTACGACGGTAGTCCTACCCAGTCGTTTTCGAAATGTTCAGCCGCATCGCCTCCGAGAGTCGGTCAACACCGAGGATTGATGCGGGAAGCTAAAGAACACGATTATCTCCCCTATCAGGTCATATTGGCTACTTGTACAAATATCACCCACCGACGATAATCCGTCCTTGATTTCGCAAGTTTCCGAGTGTCCATTTCCAGATTGACGATGAGCACACAGGTGATGGATGAGAATCCTCGATACGGGTAACGAGTCTTTCGAACGTTTGAACCAGAAACGGGATGTGGATCAGTGTTGTGCGAGTTATTGACTAGTCAGTGACTGGCGTGATTTAGTGACTTTTGACGGTGACTTCAGTCATGACTAGGGTCATTGACTTCGCCGAGCGTGAGAATGCGGCTGGCGGCCCGTCTTCTCCGCCAAAATTGTGGCGCGATGCTCGAGACAAAAAAAATAGATATCATAATTTCTGTATATAGTATGCCCGAATACCCCGAGTACTGTAAGTCAAAGTCAAGTCATATTGTCGGGTTACCGTGACTTGACTTCCATGACTGAATGACTAAGTCAAAGTCAATGACTCGCACAACACTGATGTGGATACATAGACATTGTGATTCGCAGCGAGAGTGAATTCGTTCAACTGACTGTCCTCGCAGAAAGCCGAGTGGTCACGTGCATCACCATCCGTTTCCTTTGCGGGTCCCCCGAACTGCGGGGCTTCACCAAGCCCGAACCATTGTACAATCTCATCTTCCGACGAGCAGTAATCCATGGCGCCCAACCAATCTTCTACTGAACAATCCTTCAGGGCCAATCTATCACAGTTCCGATGGGCCAACAGCGTCCAGGATGATTCCCAGCAACAACAGCCTCCGTCATCAAATCCGTTCGCCAGATTCTACAACGCCGTCGGCGGAGGTTACATACCCTTGAGGTCGAATGAGAGGTCCAACGAGGAGGAAGCTTACTTTGCTCTCTCCAGATGGGACAGGCACGTATCGAATATTGTATTCTCACCACATTGTATGAAAATCATTTCCCCTTCATCCAGGTTGATAGGCTTCGGTGCATGTTTATTGGGGGCCGCAGTCTGTTTCTTTGTCGCCTTTGCGACGGCACCGCTCATTCCCATACGACCCGCTAAATTTGCATTGGCACTTAGGTATCCCTTCTCGTTTCTATCCTCAACCCTCTTCTCACCCTTCCTTTCTTTTAGCCTGGGTAGTATCCTGGTGATGTTTGGGTTTGTTCAATATCACGTCCCAGTGCGCTTCCAGTCACCGAGCTGATATTTTCTACAGATTTGCTGTCTTGGTTGGTCCAATTACCCACCTCAAACACCTTCTGTCCAAAGAACGGCTACCTTTCTCCGCTGCCTACATCGCCAGCCTTGCCCTAACCATCTACTTCTCCGTATCAGCAAGTCTCATATCTCCGTAGATTCTCAACCGAAACTGACATGGAATTCCAGGTCAAGTCGTATCTGGGGTCCTTGATCTCCGCCGTAGTCCAGGTCGCCTGCCTCGTCGCATACGTCCTCGCTTATTTCCCCGGAGGCATCACTACTCTTCGCTTCGGTTCCAGCATGATCTTACGGGGAGCATCCTCCATCTTGCCCCGGTGACCTCCGCTTCCCATGGTTCTTTGTGCGATTGAATATACTGTATATTTATTCGCGTCATCTGATAAAATACTACGATCAGGCACCAAAAAGTCGGTACACCCGCTCGGTTTACGCTACATGTATACTGAGGTCCGTGAACGATGCATGACAGAGCTCGAATTACAGGGTGGATATTGTGGGAATCTCAATTTCGTGGCGGATCATCAAAAGGCGTTCATCATAGTTTGGTCGTTACTTCGTCTTGCTGGGTTTCGGGAACGCAGAAACCGATTGTTGTATCTGGTGTGTTTCCTGGCGACGGTGGTCAAGACCACAGTCTCGGGGAGAGACCTCTCCACATTTGACATGAGCACTTGGGATGGCTGTGCGTCAACAGATCTGAATCACTTGTTCTCGCCCCAGAGGCTTACCGTAGACCGCAGTCATCACACTCCAGGACCGGTTTCCAACCGATACGTTTGGCGCATATATCACATTTTGCCGTCAATAGCCCACTCGTGAAAATGCGCTCGAATGGGTTCCATCCCCCTTCCCCAGGTGGTGGACGTTGAGGGGGTGAAACACTACCGCTCGTCCGTTTGGCGCCGGGTTTTAGGAGCGTGAAACGATGAACGAGCGTAGAGGGAAGAGATCTGATGGTTGACCCTCCCTCGGTTGCGGCTGTGGTGGAAATCGAAGAGTGTGCGGTCTGGAATGTCTCCACAGAAAAAGCTGAGGTAGCCTTTCTTCTCCCTATATCGTCTCCGGCTCCATTGCTCCCATTCTCAGCGGGTCTGACCGTGAGCACAGAAGAAAGGGACGGCAGATTGTTGCCCTGGTGTTGCCGAATCACCGTGGTGCTGTAATCTGATAATGCGCTCTGGGTGTCTTCGATAAGCGGTTGTACACTATCGCTTGAGTGATCTGCACGAAGATTAACAGGCGTGATCGGCATCATGGGGTCCCTCGAGAGACGAAGCAACATCACTCACCACTCCATGCGCTGGTGAGACCGACCTTGGACAGTTTTTCCACAGCCTGCGTCAGCTCTTCGTCAGATTCCTCACTTGCGTAGTCTGATCTAGGGGAGTCATTTGCGATGTCCTTTCCTACGCCCATGCCGAAACTTGGTATCCTAGGGGTTTTACTTCGTCGTTTCGCACCTGTCATGAACTTGATGGTGCCGACGTGGAGGTCTTCAGCTTCTGAGGGCCTGCTCAGAACATCCGCCTCAATCTCCCGAAGACGGTCGAGGACCACACGTGTCGTTGGACGTTGTGACGGTTCGTTGCCCAAACAATCGATGCACAGTTGGATGAGGGCAGGGGGGCAACCAGGGCTAGCGCGGCTCCGAACCTCATCTTGATCGATGGCAAAACTTGGCGCTGAGCGTTTGAATGTATTGTCGTCCGCAAGTTTACGGCTGGCGATCTCGCAGAAAATGACACCGAGAGAAAATAGGTCGGTCGGGAGATCGAATTCGTTGCCGAGGAGGATTTCGGGTGACATGTACGAGTCTGTTCCGCAGAATGTCAACCGCTTGCTTTCGTCTGCATTCCGAGCGGCTATACGGGCAAATCCAAAATCTGTGATTTTTAAACGACCATTCGAAGTGACAAGGAGATTTTCGCCTTTGAGATCTCGATGTATGCAACGACGAGCATGGAGGTAGGCAAGAGCTCGAGCTATGTCTGTGGCAAAGGAGAGTCGTAATCGCCATGGAAAGGGCTTGTTCTTATCATGGATGTATGAACGAAGGTTCCCTGTGGACTTCATCAGCGCGAGTGAGTACACAGGGGGATGAGAAAGTTCTACCGTTTTCGATGAACTCCGAAACGATAAAGATCCGGCCGTCCGGGTCGGGGGCGCGAGACAGGCCGAGGTAAAGGACGACATTAGGGTGCCTTGCCTCCCTAGAAAAGTGATCATGAACGCTGGATCGCCCGAGGAGAACCCGTGAGAGCTGACTTCATAAGTCTCCATTCTCGTTCAAAGTATTTGGCGACATCGTAGTCCGTAGACGGCAAGACTTCTTTGATTGCAACGTCGATCCCAAGGTAGGTCCCTACAGGTATGGTGAGTAAGGGGATCGACGAATGTACTGGTTTGAAGGGTTGACCTTTGTAGACGTTCCCGAAGGATCCGGCACCCAATTTCTTCCAATCGTCCTTGATGTCCTTCAAGAATGGTAGAAGATGTTAGGCTGGGCAATTTTCAGAAAAATTGTGCAGTACCTCGAAAGGAATGACATCGAAAGCGTCGGAGTGCATAGTGGTGGAAGGTGAGAACAAGAGGCCCAGAGTGGAAATTGTAATCGTCCTGATTGATCTCTCGCTCGTCCTCCATCTCATTTGCCGACATCCATCCCGACGAACAACGACGGTGACAAAGCACAACGGACGACGATGACCGAAGACTCTGACCACCGTCCCCGTCCCAGGGCAAATACTACCTCCTTTTCCGCCTTTGGATGGCGCAAACCTCCTCCTCCCCAGCCGAGCACGTCAATGGCCGCAACGTTCCCCAAACCCACATCCATTCATGGTCTTATTGAGGACCTCACACCACCTGCTGTACCTTCTTTGGCATACGCCAGGTCCTTGGCGGCTCTCCTCCAGACAGCTTCTCCTTGTCCCCCTCTCCACACACTCATCCCGATATTTGGGACGCTCTGCATCCAACATTCTCCCTCCTCCCTGCAGGCCGCGGGATACGATATTCTCGCTGCGTATTGCGGCAACTCCGAGACCACGCTAACATCGAGCTCAGACGTCCTCGCTTGTTTCGAGCTCTTTGACGCACCGTGGACCATTGATCTTTGGGAACCTCGATTCAAAGCATTCATCAACTTTCGTAATGCGATCTCATACAGAGACATATTCCTATCCAACATATGCACGACAATAATAGAGTGGATAAAATCTGCTTTCGACCCAATGCTTATCCCCGGCTGTCTCCCTCTATCAGAGACCCTTGAACGACAGCGTAGCCTCAAGGAATTCCTTTCCTTTCTGTTCACCGTCCTCTCTTCGCCCGAATTCCTGTGCGGGGCTCACGAGGAAGAGGCGGTACAGATACTTTCGCTACTGGGTGCAAGCGTCCGCATTGCGATTCTCTTGCCTCGAGAGGTAGCCCTTACCTCACCCCCGGGAAGCAGCTCGCCCCGAGTCCACCGTAGAAACCAATCTTCTGCTTCTACCCCCGCCATTGATTCGTCGGCTGTTCGCCACCCCGCAGACATTGCAGTAGAGGCATACGTGGAGTTTCTATCAACCCACCACAAAAAACTTTCGCATTTGAACCTTTCTTCCATTATTCCCCTTCTATTCCGCTCTCTCGCTTTCTACGCGAGTCCACTTCCTCGCTTATCCTTACGTCAAGCAACCGAACATCCCTCTGACACCGAAAGAAAAATATATGGACTCATCGATTCCCTGTTTTCGGGGCCACATGCGAGCTCCTGCACCCTTATCTTACACCGTTCACTTTTCCCGGACACAGAACATAATCAAGAACCTCTACCATCTGTGCAGCTTGCATTTGGAGCCTACAGGGTCCTCAGAAACCTTCTCCGTCGATCACTCCTCACTCAGCTAGCTCGTGCTTATGTATCGAAGGCGAGCTCGCACGCATACAGTCATACGGGCGTAGCTGATTCCGTTGACCTGCCTCAGGAGTTTATATCACTGGCATGGCCGAGGGAGGACGTATCGGTATGGGAATTCTCTAGGGTGTCACCGATCTTCTGCAAGTCATTGGGTGGCTGGATGGTTTGGCAGCCAGAAGGCCATCCCCTTGATCTCATTTTATCGCCAGATGTTGTATTATTGGAGGCCGCTGGTTTGTTGACCGACGTGTTATACGCGTTGGACGAGAGGACAGAGGAAGAAGATTTCGACGAAGAAGAAGTGGTAGCGTTGTCCAAGGCACTTCATCAGTTGGTGCCATATATGAGGGTTTACCGGTAATTTTCTCGTGTACAAGGAAGGAAGCCTGTGCTTGACTACTGTCATTCAGAACTCCAGAGGGTGCACCATATATCTTTTCGCGCTCTCCACATCTGGACACCCAGCCAACAATACTGCAGACAATTTCGTTCATACTGTCGCGGGACATCTCCCTACCTGTGAACTGGTTCATGCCGAACATCCTCCTTTCGGTTGCAGACCACCTCTCAGATGAGGATTCGTGCGAGGCGGTCGCTGCGATCGCGAGACGTCATGGATTTTCTCCAACATCGCCAGAGTGGATGGAAACTTGGGAAGATATACTGAAGAACCCGAATATTTTCTCAAGTTCCAAACCTTTGGCATGGGTCGCGATCCTAGAAGCTGTGGAAACCGTGCACTCTATCATCAAGGATATCCCATCTTACAGGAAGCCCTGGGTGGAACTGATGTTTAATTTTTGGAAAGTAAAAGCCCACTCGGAGCTAGGTGATGGTGCTGAGGTGTTATGGCTGATTTTCGGCGAGGAAATTGTTCTAAGGCAAGCTGAGTCTCGACGGAAGATTCCGATGGATTCGGTCATGGACGATATACTACTCTTCTTGACAGAAATAGCCATTAACGACCAAACCAATCTTGGCATCGAATCTCGGTCTCCATCGAGCGACAGTTCCACTTCCGCATCCTCTGCTATTCCATCTTCAGCCATCCGACAGGATGCACGCGTGCCCCGAAAGGGCGGGGAGCATACTTTACCCTCCGTCATGTCCATCCTCACCACGTTCACGACCGGAAATTCGTCCAGGTCCCAATCACAGAATAGGAGAGCCGGCGAGGAAGATGCTTCCGAATCCATACAGGATCTAGAGACACCCCCCGCGCAAATAGCACCATCAAACACCTTTACGAGATCTGCCGGAGCAACACTTGCCCTCGTTCTGGCTTTCAGTCAGCTCGCATTTACACCTCATCCAGCGAAGGGGTTCGACTTCTACCTGTTGGTCCGAATATTTCGGGTGTTATTGCAAACAGTCTGCTCCTCGACATGTCAGAAAGCTCGCTTGACCTGCCTGAAGTTTCTGATGCGTCTCCGAGCGGACCGAGACCACAAAATATACTTCGCCGGCTCAGGGTATGACCCAGACGGTCACGTGTTGGCTATGGCTAGGATGCTGAACCGAGCCAAGTCAGGAGAGGAGATGATGGGTCCCCACGGCGGAGAGAAGAAGGAGCGTGGACGTCCAGCGGAACCCATTTTGCACCGGCCCCGTGGCCGAGCCCTCGCGGCGGCTCGCCATCATTCCCTGTCGAAGACCAGTCGAAGCGCCTCTCGGGCTACCGGCACTATAGTTCTGCAGCCTCTCTGGCAGATTCCGGACGTCCTACCATTCAAAATTCCTTTCAGTGACATGCCTACAAAGGGAGTTTCTTCGTACACTCAAACACCGTCCGAGGAGAGCGGGCTACTGCCGGTTTCCGAATATCTCCATATCATTATCAACTTATTATCGGAGGAACAAGACTGGGAAATCCTATCATTTGTCCTTTGTCATCTGCCGGCACAGATCGGCAACAAACACCTATTTTGCGGGCCCAAATGCCGCGCTCTCATGAGTCAGCTTCTCAAAACACTGTGCACCGGCGTTTCGACGAAAGAACTTGGAGCGAAAATACACCCTTGGCCAGATGGGCTCAAACCTAGGGACGCGTACGGTTTAGCTTATCATTCCCTCTCCGTTCTCATCAGTTACAAACGTTGCTTCGATGGACAGTCCCTACACCACCTCGTTGAAGTCTTTCTTGATGGCTTGAGTGGATCGCCCTCAGCCATCAAGTGCTGCCTCCACGCCCTCTCCTTGTCGGCATTCGAACTGAAGCCTTCGATGACCCGCTACCTGTCCAGGATCTTGGAGAAGTTATCCCAAATCATGTCCAACCCCACGATGTCGGTGCACATCATCGACTTCCTATCCATCGTCGGATCAATACAGTCCTTGCATGTCAATTTCCGAGAACAGGATTACAAAATGGTCTTTGGTGTTGCTCTCCAATACCTCCAACAACACAATAGACAAGATTCTGCGAATCAAATCTCGTGGGCGTTGTCCCAGCACGTTCGCATCATGTCGTACTACATCATCTACGTCTGGTTCCTATCCCTTCGACTATCCGACCGGTCGAGGCACATCCCGTTCATCTGCCGCCAATTGTTATTGGCCAATGAAGGACGTGCCACAGTTGACCAATCGACCGAGGTTTGTTTCGACTGGCTCGCACGTTATTCGTACGCTAGCGCAGATCCACGACCTGCAAACTCCATCCTCAGCGAGATAATAACCAACCCTCCTGGTGCAGTGGAGACCGCAATCTCAGAGAAGACCTGGGTCGTTGGCAATTCCGTTGTCACTATTCGTACCCTCTCCAGGTTCGGGTGGCTGGAGGTCGTATCGCGCAGAGCGTCGGGCCTTACAAAGTTCCTTTGCCGAGCTGAGAACGTTCCACTCGTGGGGCCTGGCGACCTTAACCCGGATATGCTCGCAATCCCTGCTAGTTTCACCATGGAACGCTCTCGGAGTTCAAGCGGTCTCATACCCGAGGCGAGTACTTGAATTGATGATGATGTTCGGTCTTTGTAAATATAAGTCACCCAGGAACCGTTAACCTCAGAGCCAGATGAAGCCGGCATTTTGCCTCCGGACCCAATCACTGGTTACGTCTGGAGTGGAACAGCCCCTTCCCAGCGTCGTAAAGACGTAGCGATCGACCCCTCGTACTTTCCACTTCAGCTTTCCTCCTTTCCGGATAAAGACAGTCCCCCTTTTGGGACCCTGGTAACGGACTCCGCGAGAATCAAGTCGTTCATCCGTGCGTTGGACCGGGTGCCAGTGATCGACACCCACAAAGTTGGTATCATGTACGTCGCTCCTGGGCAAACCACGGAGGAAGAGATTCTCCAAAACACATATGGGTCACCTGCATATACAAGGTTCTTGGAAGGGATTGGCCGATTGATCAATCTTCGCGGTCAAATGGACGTCTACGCGGGCGGATTGGATCCGGACGAGGACGGAGAGTATGCTTACGCTTGGTGGGACGATAATTCCCAGGTCCTGTACCACACCGCAACGTTGATGCCGACCGACCCGCAAGATAAGTATTCCAGCAAAAAAAAACGACACATCGGGAACGACCTCGTACGCATAGTGTGGAACGATTCGGGACTGCCGTACAGGTTCGACACCCTAGCCACCCAGTTCCAATTCGTCAACATTGTCATAGAACCACACTCTAAAGGGGTTATTGCAGCCTTCTCGGACAACGTCCACGAGAATGAATATTTCAAGGTCACTGTCCAGAGGGCCCCAGGAATGCCGGAGTTCTCGCCCGTCGGAGAATTCAAACTTATCTCTGCCCAGGAGCTCCCGCTCCTCGTGAGGCAACTGGGCCTTCTCTCCGATTGGTTCGCATTCGTTTTTCAGACGACAGAACGGGATACGCAGCGTGTAGAAGTCATCACGAACTGGCGTTCTCGACTGGACACTATTCAACGATTCAAAGCTGGGCTGGGCTTAACCGAGTCACACCTAGGGACTGTGAGTGGGGACAATATCTTAGAACAGCAACATATTCGGGATTTTTCTAGTACATATTGAAAAACTTCGGTTTGCGCGTTAGCTATTGTCATCGCTGTTCTAATCTCGTATCATAACCATGTATTACATGCGATCAAGTCAAATCAATGATATCGTCCGGAACCTGAGCCTGAGCTCTGCGGCGCGACCTCGCAACCAAAAGAGGTGCAACCTTCGGTTGTGCGCGAGGTGGGGCGGGGTCACCTTCGTCCGAATCGCTGGAAATTTCTATAACGTCGTCGGGTGTCGGGTCCTGTGTGGTCGAGGTAGATTTCTGTGGGAGTGTGGGGGTTGGGGCGGGTGAGGCCTCAGGTCCTCGCCTGGGGTGGTCCTGAACCTGGGAAAGAGGCCGAGAGTGTTTCCCCTTGTCAACTAACCTCGGAGTATCAATTTTAGTGATTGGGAATCCTCGTTTGTCGGCGATGGTAACAGGCGGGACCTTGGGACCGTCGTGTTGTGAAGTATCTGTGGTAACGATATCGTCGATAAGACTGAGGATCTTGGAGTGTCCACTCGAGACAGGAGGGTTATCTCTGAAAGGCTTTTCAACTGATTTCTGTGTCTGTTTCTGAGGCTTGGTGACAGGGTAGAACGCCTTTAGGTTCGGTTTTTGTCGAGGCTCTCGTTCCTGGGGTTCCTCCGCATCATCTGGGGCGGATGAGGTGCCAGTATCCACAATCTTCGGACGACCAGTGGATTTTGTGCGGGTGGTTTTTTTGGTGGCCTTTCGCTTGGCCCTTTCTTCAAATGAATCGACGAGGGAAGGTATCGCCACCCTGACTATGCATGCGGGCACCCACGCACGGAAGTTACTGGATGGATCTTGCGGGGGTTTCTTCGCGTGTTTGTCACTTTCGTTTGCTGTGTCGTCAGAGGAGGAAATATCAGCAATGAGGGGTGGGCGAATGTCCTTTATTCCTGCAGAGGCGAGTGCCACAAGACGTTCGGGGGACACTTCGAGACGGTACTCCAATAACCCGTCCGTGGAATCATGGTTGCGGGTTGAGTGAATCTTCAGGATTAGGTCCTGGCAGATCGTTGAACCACCAATCTGAAGATCGGAGAGGGATGCCGCTGTGGATGTGGCTGGTGAAGAAGATGGTGGGTCGCTATGTGATAGGTGTGTCGTGGTTGGTAAGGGGGGCCGACCGCCCTTCTGTGTATCCTTCTCTAATACCGCTTCGCGCAGAAACCGGAAAACCGCGGCCGGCCAGATCACAGTGCGGAAGCGTTTGATAATCACGTCCCGAACACCCCATTCGAAGTAGAGTTCGCAAATATTTGCGATTCTGCCCAAGTCAAGTGGCCGTTCCCAGGTTGCCTTGATTTTGTGAGCCTTTCCCTCTGTTTCAGAAGTGACAGGATTTGCATATGACATAAGGATGTCGATGTCCGGGAATTCCTCGGGGATGGCCTTGGATAAAGAAATATATCTCCTGCCCAGGATACCGCGGGAGTTGTTGCGCAGTTCTTCTGCTAAATCCCTTTTCCAAGCAATCAGATATTCTTGCAGACCATCTTTAGGTAGGGTCCGCGCGGCTGATAACAAGCTATCACCAAAACCGCATTTTGCGAGTCCATGGGCCACCTTAGGACCACATCCGGACAGCCCAGCCTGGTGATAATCCCCACCGCTCAGAAGTGCAATAAGAATGAGACCACCGTGGGTCAGGTTGATTTCTTGCAAGTTGAAGTCGTTCGCCTTGAAGATAACCACGTGATTTCCATCGTCTTTGGGTGAGGAACCGGCCGCTGGGTGTGAGCGATTTCCTGACAAGGAACTGTTTGGGCTGAGGTGTAGTTAGCAAATGATGGGGTGGGTAAGAGAACGAAGCGTACTTGCGAATTACCATAGCTCCTCCGAAGACGAAGGTGTCGACATCGTCAGAGAGAACTGCATCAATAACTCCGGTTCTGTTGAGAAACGCCAACTCTGCTTCCGCTTCGCCTGGAGCCTGAACGCTATGCAGGTTTATCACAAGTGACGCAGGGGGGGGATGCCGTTACCATATGCCATTCAAAGCCAAAGGCTTCGATTATGTTCTTCATACCCTCCGTCAGCCAATGTGCCTTCCCAGAAATCTTCTTGTTCCGTTTCATCGAAGGACGTTTCGGGCCGTCAAATACGAAGAGAGGTAGCAAGGGAACGCCAAGTAACCTAGAGCATCGGAAGAACAGAGTTCTCAGCTCCGGATTCTCCCCTTCGCGCCCGTACGTAGCATGATAAAACCAGATACTGGCGTCAATACCGATACGGAGTCCTCGGACACCCTCAACATTGCGTTCGAAGCCATCCACGACTGCGAGATTGGTAAGGGACCGTCGCTTGCCAGCAGGCCGCAATACCTCGAGAGACTGTGAGCCAAAAGAGGCCAAGGGTGAGGTGTAAATAAATCTCACATCCCATAGTCCAGGAACGCCCATCGCAGGTGGTTGCAGGAGGTGGGTGGCGGTTGATCATCGATCACCAGCCGGGATATGTTACGCGACACGGTCATGTGATATATACAGTAATGGACCACTCAACGAGCCACCCATAATTTTCTCGCGACGCGCTTGCTCACACACTTAGATATTTAACGGGTAGCTACCACATGACTCGGTCATTCGCATACTATAAGGGTTTCTTAATATCTTGAGAAATACGGTCGTAGCAACAAATCCGCGTGTTGCGCGAGGAGGTCACACATACCACTCAATGAGCCACCCATAAAAGGGAAATTTGTCACTATGTCACGCTGTTGTCACCAGTGTTTGCGTGGACAATTTCCACCCTCCTGTCACGCTTTTCTCCCCTCCCACTGGTGTTCGATTTTTTCCACGACAACTTGGGTATGGGTGTCTCATTCGTAAGTAATGGATACGTAGTTTGAGTTAATGTGAATGCCTCATAAAAGTTTTACTGGCCAGGTTCTTTGCCGTAGCGAGAGAGAATCATCCCGCGTTTGCAAGCGTGCGAGTTTTCGCTCAATTTTTTGATAAAATCAGCGTATCTTGG
>Ga0307512_10006144_pt1 | contig 12271 bp, 7 predicted proteins | sample 14_EM_MG_FD_200267 | JGI IMG/M metagenome (GOLD analysis project Ga0307512, IMG submission 200267) | Populus trichocarpa ectomycorrhiza microbial communities from riparian zone in the Pacific Northwest, United States - 14_EM | ecosystem: Host-associated > Plants > Roots > Unclassified | place... | reverse complement strand
GCCACTAAGACCCACAGATAAGAGGCTATTATTTGAGGGATTAAATCATAGTTGTAGGAGAAGCAACTATAAAGGACTATAAGAGGATTAGCGCACGAAAACTAAGTCGCAAGGGTATCTACAAGGTAATGGCCCATTGTTGTGGGATTAATTTATAGTTCGGAAATCAGGGGATCATCGAGAGCGATGCCAAGCCTGTGCTGAAGAGACAGGGGATCATCGAGAGCGATGCCAAACCCGTACTGTCTATTCCATGAGACTATAAAGAGATCAGGTTGTTCCGGGTTGAAGGAGGCAAGCTTGAACAGCAAGAGAAAAACGATATCTACCAGCGGAGAAAGATCCTTATTTATTATTGCATTTTGATGATACCTATACCTATTTTATCTATACCTAAAATCCATTAGCTTTGTGTAGCGGCAGCCCCGCAGCTTTGATTTCTCTCTAAACGGGTTAATGCCTGTTACCTTCGAGAACGACAACGACATCATTGTATACGCTCTGGAGTGCGTTATAGCCCACGCAAGACGAACCCAGCAAGTCTTCGTGGCACAGTGTGTATGGTGGCTAGCTTCGATTCTTGGACTTGAACGAGAATTGGTTTCCCATATCGATAAGCTCCAAAGCGGAAAGGATACGACTCCACAGGAGCAACTTCCCTGAGAAGATTCGGCTACTCCTAAGGACCTTGCCGAGGATAGCCAAGTAGATCAAGTACTAGATCGTACCGAGCAGTACTTGAGAGAGTCTAAGCAATTAAGAGAAATAGTAGCTTTGAAGACTACCAGGACAACAACGACTGGTCGAGTTAATCCTTTGAAGAGATCTAAGAAATGTCTAAGGAGAACCCAGCGGATATCCAAAGATGCTGCGACCAATAAAGATTCCAGTAAGATAGAAGGAATGGAAGTCAGTGAGATAAGAAGAAGGAAAGCAGCGGATGAGTGCTTGCATTGCGCTTGGCCCGGTGATAGGAAAGGGAATCATCGAGTTAATGATTGCCGTCGACAGATTAAACTCGATAAAGGAACTGCCAATCCCCCTAAGGATAGGAATTCCCAGAGGCCCACTAAATCTTCAGAAGGAAGTGATTCTACGGATAGTTCCGATTCCGAAGATAATATAGATTAGGATCTACGGACATACGCACCTTGAAGTAATTAAGCGAAGTATTTTGGATAGGTGTGGTTACCCCGGTAACATTAAGCCTTAACTTTATTGCAGTGTATTATCTATTAGTTCTGTATCAAAGTCAACGAGGATACTTCTTCTTTGATGTCCAGAGTTGTACGTTCACTATTCAGTTCTATACCATGGATATATCTATCACTCTTTCTACTTAGTTATTCTTAGTACCTTTGTCAAAGCAAGTTGTTGATCAGGAAGAGAGCAAGATGATACTTTGGAGTCCGAAGGAATTCCAATGATCAGCCTGATACCGTGGTGATTCAGACGATACTTCTGCTAGGATACTCTTCAGTTGGCACTACTCCTTCTGCTGAGGCGAAACTCCTTTGCTGTTTCTTTTAGACAAGTCGATACTTGAAGTTGTTGTATTGTTGGACAGTTGGTCCTCGAGTATAAGTGCCGGTTGTTGGGACGATCCTTCAGCATCTGTTGGAAGTCCGAGAGTCATCAGGATTGTGTGGTGGTTCGGAGGATATTTCTTTCAGGCTCTCCTGGAGTCGTGTACATCAGCATACTGGTATCTTAAAGACAATACTCTGTATTCGATACTATCTACTGGGAACAGAAAACCAAACAGTTACCTTGCGTTCTTTGGGTGTTGCTCATTATACGCATCCTGAGTGAAGCCTTTTTCATTGTCTTCTTTATTAGTCTGGAACTCATTAGGGGCTTTTATTGAGTAGGACTTATGGTGGATCTCCTGGTGTTACAAGAACGTCAAACTCTTAGGAGATCTCATTTCGCAGTTGGATGATCAACGTTTAACCCACATCTCCCCTGTGGTAGCACATTTCGCGCACTGCAACGGTATTGGCTACATCAGCAAAATGTAAATCGGTCCGGAAGCAACACGCAATCCTCCGAGACACTCTGGGCGACCTCCCCAGTGCTTCTCAGTACTTCTAGATGCTCCCAGACCCGCCTGGAGCTAAGCACAGTGCTCCCAGACTCTGCAAGAGCATTCTCAGGATACAATGAGATATGACTGATAGAATAGTCAAATTTTGGAGCTCCTCAGGCCTCTGCGCAGATCTGCGGGAGACTTCGGGAGCAGCCGAGACCGCTGCGCAGCACAGCGGGAGACTTGGTGCCCTATTCTCACAGCAGTGGTTCTTACATTACCACAAGGCATTTCGTCTTTGTTACAGTCACAAGATTTGCTACATCATAATATGGCATGCATTATTTAAGTCTTGCTGTGTATAGACGTACGGTCAATCTGGCCGCAAATGGTAGTCGAGCATAATCGGAGGAGCACCTAGACACGCCCATTGAGAGAACTTAGAGATGCACTACTTGGAGGCCGTTGTGGTGAAACAATGGAGCTAGAAGGCAGAGAGCCTACCATCAACACTCCGCCACACTCTCACGACATCGACACGGAATTCATGATAAAGAGCAGTTCTGGGTGGAGGAGCATAGTAATCGGGTGAGAAGATATGATACTACCCGGCATTGAGGATCCACAAATTCTTGCACAGAGCGAGTGAGACCAAAAGTTGGGAAAGATAGAGTGTGTATTTTCATCGTATGATAAGATGAGATGGAAATGAGATGATGTCTATCTACTCCAGGGTCTGCCGAATATATACTCCCCGTCACTCTGTCCACCTCCGATACCCCTGTATCACCGTACACCTGCCGTCGCTCCTTGAAGATGTACTTGGAGGCTGGGATCGAGCAATTTAGGAGATGCACTTGGAGACCGAGATCGAGTGAACTGAGAGACGCACTTGCAGGCCGGGATCATGTGATTCTGGAGATGCACTTGGAGACCGAGATCGAGTGAACTCAGAGATGCACTTGCAGGCTGGGATCGAGCAAGTTTGGAGATGCACTGAGGCTGAGATTGAGTGAACTCAGAGGTGCACTCGGAGGCCGTCATCGAGCGAATTTGGAGCTTCACTTGGAGACCGAGATGGAGTGAACTCAGAGATGCACTTGCAGGCCGGGATCGAGCGATTTTGGAGAAGCGCTTGGAGACCGAGATTGAGTGAACTCAGATATGCACTTGGAGGCTGGGATCGAGCGAGTTTGGTGAAGCACTCGGAGGCCGAGATCAAGTGAACTCACAGATGCACTCGGAGGCCGTGATCGAGCGAGTTTGGTGATACACTGAGGCCGAGATCGAGTGAACTCAGAGATGCACTTGGAGGCCATGATCGATCAAGATTGGAGGAGTACTTGGAGGCGGCTGATCTGGAGGTGATTGATCCAAAGGCGGTCAATCTGGAGGCAGTGAATCTGGAGGCAGTAGATGGGGAGGCATGTGCGATGGAAGCTGAGACTCAATTCAATGGTTAACTCGTAATTGTGGGAATGTAGAGAATTGAGTACAACAACGTCCGCTGAGAGCTGAGAGACTGGCTGGGAGCGGGAGACAGTCAATCTTGGGATGATGCAGTACGCAGTACTCGGTGTATGCTTGTACTCGGTGTATGCTTGTACTCGGTGTATGCTTGTACTCGGTGTATGCTTGTACTCGGTGTATGCTGTACTCGGTGTTAACTCTTGATCATTGCATGGAGAGATCGAGATGGATGACTTAACTTCGTGTTCTTAGGTGATGGTAGAGTTGAGGATGAGAAAGTGAGAGATGAGAGGAGATGGGGGAAATCATCATGAGAAACTGGGACTTAGAGAATTTTGTGTGCGAGTCAATTTACCATCCCCGATACGGCAGGTACGAGTCCTGATCCGACGTGTAATTACACTGATACGAGGTCTTCCCAACCCAATCGGGCAAGTCGTACCCCTGATTTCTCATATCCGCTCGTATCCTCCACATCATTCTCATCTTCATCCCCCATCTCTCTCCTTCTCGTCCACAACTTCTACCATCATCGCAGAACACAAAGTCATGTCATCCCTCTCTATCTCTCCATGCCATGATCATGAGTTGACACCAGTACAAGCATACACCCAGTACAGCATACATCCAGTACAGCGTACACCGAGTACAGCAGACTCAAGAATGTTTGTCATCCCTTCATTCTCATGATTACAAGTTGACCCCTGAATGTAGATTCAGCTTCCGGCGTGACTCCCTACACGATCGACTGCCATCAGCCAGCTCACCATGAGAGCTCAAAGGTAAAGTCACCTTCATCAGCAAAATGTATTTTAGTCACTGGAAGTCTCCAGGAGTGTCTGAGAGGATGTGGAGTGTAAACTTAGATGGGTCAATTTCAGGATACTATCAGACCGTAGGAGAGCATTCCGGCCGGCCTTCGGAGTAACTGGGATCTCTCATGACTGGTACAGGAGTACGATGAGAGTGATTGTGATAAGTTTGGGAACATCTCGGTGCACCGGAGAGAACTTTGGGTGCACCTGGGAGCGCCTGGGAGGGCCGGCGACAAGTCTGGGAGTGCCGACAACAAGTCTGGGAGCGCCGATGACAAGCCTGGGAGCACCTGGCAGCACCGACGATAAGTCTGGGAGCGCCGATGACAAGCCTGGGAGCACTGACGACAAGCCTGGGAGCACCTGGGAGCGCCGGTGACAAGACTGGGAGCACCTCGAATCACTGTAGAGCAGATGGGGAAAAACATCTTCTTTGGGAACGCTGCTGGCGCGCCTGGAAATCATAGCTACTACTTATCGTTCAACGATTTTTAAAACTCATGTATTCAGTTTGTATTCTCATCTATGTATTTATGTAGCAACCCATCTACACACGGTAGATCTGGACTGGCTGCAGGTGGTGCTTGAGAACAATTCGAGGTGCGCCTGAAAATGATGATTGACTGAACTCAGAGATACACTACGCGGCCATGATCGAGCGAGGTTGGAGATGCACTTGGAGGCAGTAATCGAGCGTATTTGGAGATACACTTGAAGGCTATGATCGAGCGAGTTTGGAGATACACTTGGAGGGTGTGATCGAGCGAGTTTAGAGATACGCTTGGAGGCCGTAATCGTGCGAGGTTGGAAATACACTAGGAGGCCGTGATCGAGTGCACTTAGAGATGCACTCCGGGATCGTGATTGAGCAAGTTTCGAGAATCACTGGGAGGCCGTGATCGTGCGAACTTGGAGGCCGTAATCGTGCTAGGTTGGAGATACACTTGGAGGCCATGATCGAGTGAACTTGGAGATGCACTCCCGGATCGTGATCGAGCGGGTTTGGAGATGCACTTGGAGTCCATGATCATACAAACTTGCAGGCCATAATCGAGCGAGTCCGGAGATACACTTGGAGCCCGTGATCGAGCAAGTTTGGACGAGTACTTGGAGGTGGTCGATGGATGGCGCGCCAGGTGCTAAGATTCTATTTATCAGTTAGTTAACTTCCAACCGTGGGAATGTAGTAACAAGGTGGCCTTACCTTTGAGCGCTCATGGAGAGCTGGTTGATGGCAGTCGATCATGTAGGAAGGGACGCTGGAAGCTGAAGCTACATTCAGGGGTCAACTCGTAATCATGGGAATGAAGGGAAGACAAACAATCTTGGGTGGATGCTGTACCCGGTGTCTGCTGTACTCGGTGTATGCTGTACGCAGTGTATGCTGTACTCGGTGTATGCTGTACGCAGTGTATGCTGTACTCGGTGTATGCTGTACTCGGTGTAAACTCATGATGATCATGCCATGGAGAGATAGTAAGGGATCACTTAACTTCGTATTCTGCGATGATGGTAGAGTTGTGAACGAGAAAGAGTGAGATGGGGATGAAGATGAGAACGATGTGAAGGATACGAGCGGATATCAGCAATCAGGGGTACCACTTGCCTGATTGGGTTGGGAAGACCTCATATCGGTGTAATTAAACGCCCGATTGGGATACATACCTGCCATATCGGGGATGATCAATTGACTCGTACATGAAATTCTCTTAAGTCCCAGTTTCTCATGATGATTTGTCCCATCACCTCTCATCTCTCTCTTTCCCGTCCTCAACTCTACCACCACCTAAGATCATCAAGTTAAGTCATCCATCTCTGTCTCTCCATGCCATGATCAGGAGTTAACACCAAGTACAGCATACACTGAGTACAGCATACACCGAGTACAGCATACACCGAGTACAGCATACACCGAGTACAGCATACACTAAGTACTGCATACACCGCGTACTGCATCATCCCATAACCGACTGTCTCCACCCTCCCAGCCAGTCTCTCATCTCTCGGCAGACCATGTTGTACTCAATTCTCGACATTCCCACCATTTCGAGTTAACCAATGAATAGAGTTTCAGCTCCCTTCACGCCTCCCTCCCGAACTACCACCTCCAGATGGACCGCCTCCAAGTACTGCTCTAATCTCGCTCGATCATGGCCTTGAAGTGCATCTCCAACCTCGCTCGATTACAGCCTCCAAGTGCATCTCCAAACATGCTCGATCATAGCCTCCAAGTGTATCTCCAAACTCGCTCCATTACAGCCTCCAAGTTCGCACAAGCACAGCCTTCCAAGTGCATCTCCAAACTCGCTCGCTCACGGCCTCGAAGTGCATCTCCAAACTCGCTCGATTACCGCCTCCAAGTTCACACCATCACGGCCTTCCAAGTGCATCTCCAACCTCGCTCGATCACGGCCTCGGAGTGCATCTCCAACCTCGCACAATTACAGCCTCCAAGTGTATGTCGAAACTCGCACGATTACGGCCTCCAAGTGCATCTCCTAATTCACTCCATCACAGTCTCCAACTGTATCTTCAAACTCGCTCGGTTATGACCTCCAAGTTCGAACGATCACGGCCTCCAAGTGCATGTCCAAACTCGCTCGACCACAGCCTCGGAGTGCATCTCTCAGTTCACTCGATCACGGTGTGGTGAAGTGCTGGAGCTACAAGGCAGACAGCCCATCATCAAGACCCCGCCGCACCTCGCATGGCATCCGAAGGGTATTCGTGAGAAAGAGCGGTTCTAGCTAGAGGAGCACAGGAAGAGGGTGAGAGGAAGTGAAGGGATTCCCAGCGATAATGAACCACACAAATTCTGTGGATCGATCAAAGCTCGGCAAGAGTGCATGAGACCGAGAGCTAGGAAAGATAGAGTGTGTATTTCGTAGAATGAGATGTCTATCTACCCTGGGGTCTTCCAAATATATACTTCCTGCCGCTGAGTCCATCACGGTTATCCCTGTATCTCCGTATGTTTATAAATAGAGCGACGTAGAAAATACATGCCATATTATGATGTAGCAAATCTTGTGACTGTAACACAGACGAATATGATTGACGAAATGCCCTGTGGAACGCTAAGAACCACTGGTGTGAGAATATGGCATCAAGTCTCCCGCAGAGCTTGTGCAGAGGTCTCAGCTGCTCCTGAAGTCTCCTGCAGACCTGTGCTGAAGTCTCAGCTGCTCTCAAAGTCTCCCGCAGACCTGCGCAGAGGTCTCAGCAGCTCCAAAATTTGACTATTCTGAAAGTCAAATCTCGTAGCATCCTGAATGCACCACCATACCTGCAGGTGCTTCCAGTAGCACCTGAGAATGCTCTTGCAGAGTCTGAGAGCACTTTGCAAAGCTCCAGGGGGGGCTGGGATCATCTGGAAGTACTTAGAAGCACTGGTGAGAGCTACCAGAGTGTCTAGGAGGTTTGCGTATGGCTTCCGGACCAATTTACATTTTGCTGATGTTGTCACATTCCCATGTTTGTGAGTCAACTAACTGATGAATAGAGTCTCAGCACCTGGTGTGCCATCCATTGACCTCCTCCAAGTACTCATCCAATCTCGCTCGATCACAGCCTTCGAAGTGTATCTCCAATCTTGCTCGATTACGGCCTCCAAGTTCGCTTGATCATGGCCTCCAAGTGCATCTTCAAACTCGTTCGATTACGGCCTCCAAGTGTATCTCTGAATGCGCTCAATTACCGCCTCCAAGTGCATCTCTCAACTCGCTCGATCACGATCTCGGAGTGCATCTCTAAGTTCACTCGATTTCGGCCTCCAAGTGTATCTCCAAATACGCTCGATTACTGCCTGCAAGTGTATCTTTAAATTCGCTCAATTACCACCTCCAAGTGCATCTCTAAACTTGCTTGATCATGGCCTTGGAGTGTATCTCTGAGTTCACTCGATCGTCAGTTTCAGGCGCACCTCGAATTGCTCACAAGCTCCGCCTGTAGCCAGTCCAGATATACTGTGTGTAGATGGATAGCTATATAGATACATAGATGAGAATACAAACTGAATACATGAGTTTTAAAAATCGTTCAACAATGAGTAGTAGCTACAATTTCCAGGTGCACCTGCAATGTTCCCAAAGATGTCGTTTTTCTCAGACTGCTTTACAGTGATTCGAGGTGCTTCCAGGCTTGTCGCTGGCGCTCCAAGGTGATCACAAACGTATCACAATCACTCCCATGGTACTCCTGTACCAGTCATCAGAGATCCCAGTTACTCCGAAGGCCGGCTGGAGTGCCCTCTTACGGTCTGACACCCTCCTGAAATTGACGCATCTAAGTTTACACTCCACATTCTCTCAGACACGCCTGGAGGCTCCCAGTGACTAAATTACATTTTGCTGATGTACCTGCTACACAGTTACTTGTCTACCGGGTTACTACCTTTTGAAGAGTTTTCCGAAGAGTGGTTCCACGAGGGAGAAATCTAATCTTCAGATTAGAAGTTGGAAGCAATTGCTGGGAGCGATTAGATTTGGTTGCTCTTGGATGGTTAAGGCCAAGAGGTTGAGTCTTAGGATAAGACGAGGAAAGAAAGAGTTTCTTTGATAGGCAGCTGTACTTAGATTCAATAAATGTTATATTGATTATTGGGATCTAAATACCCCCGTAACAAATTCAAAGCCAAGCTATTAGACCCTTTCACCTCACTTTTCTTCATGATCTCAATTTGGATCAGACTCACCATTTCGGTTAGCATGAAATCACGTGAGATCAAAGGCCGGGGTACGAGGCCACCCAGGACCCACTTCATAGGTTCACCAGCAACAGAAATAGGTGGATTTCGCAGCGGTATGAGGTAGGGAGTTGAGGTTGTTGCCACGGATACCGGTCACAACTAAGTGCTTCAAGTCACAACCTTGAGATACCATACGCTAAAACATCTGCACCCGAACAGCCCCTAACCAAGAGCCACATCACATGCAGGCAACAAGTTGCCAAGACATTGCATTCTGCCATTTGTCTGACAGATCATAACGGTGCGTCAAGGTGATGCGCACATTTCATTTTATACATATTTATACTTTAATACAATAATACATATCTGCCAGTCTACCTGTCATCTCGCAAGGGGTATATACAATGCATATGGTACAAACAGCTACTTACAAGATACAGCAAAGAAATAAAGAAAGAAAGAGGGAAAGGAAAAATAAACTTGCCGTGCTTTGACTGAGCAGCTGGCAGCAAACAACCTAACGGAATAACCGTTTGACCAAAGGGCGACAGTATTCCGGGAATCTGGGGTTCGTTTAAACCCATGTCCCTGCACTTCTCCAACTTTCGGTAAAGAGTACATTCCCACCAATAGAACCGATCGATCGCGCGAAAAAAAATGCAACGCAGGGAAGCAATCTCAACCAGCATAAAAAGGGCAGTACAAACGTGAACATCATGAATTTGTCCCATCGTGCTATCGTCCTTCATTCCTGAACTTCGTCATTTTCGTTTTCGTCGTTGTCGCTTAATTCATTTTTTTGTAAGCAAACACTCCAAACTCCTCCCGGCCGAATGACGCTGAAAAGCAAGTACTAAGTCGAGACGATTATTATTAATTGCCCTCTGGGAGACCAAGGGCTTTGAAGTCTGGAATATTGTCCAGCTCGCAATTGAAGTCACGGTTGTACGCCTTATTCGGGATAATTCCAGCCGCGATACTCTTTTTGTATGACCACTGTGTCGAGCTTTCGGTGTCCCAAGTCCAGTACAGCCAACCCCATCCTTCTTCGAATGCATGCATTTGAGCTGATAAGTCTATGGTCAGCACCAACATACGTGGTGGAACTATGAAGGAGCTATAAAAACGTACCTTCCGCGAACATCTTGAGGAATTTCCTATATTCGGCCGTATAGTTGTTGGGGTCCCCATTCGCCATTTTACAGCTACAATTCTTTCCACCCGGACAGCATGGAGTCAAGACTTCCGCACTCGCTGGAGTGACGTTTAATGTCCCCTCCCAGCGTGAACCAACACCGACCTTGATACGTGCATCAGTAGCTATCCTGCACCAATCTTAGATAACAGTGACACATACATTATTTAAATACTCAGTGCAGTCCGTATCGGCTTGTCCCCATTCTCCCACGATTGTTGGGCCGAATCTATTCAACGCAGTCAGGAGAAGCTTTGAACAACGCAACGAGAAAATCACGCACCCAGTTGTCTTATCCATGCTGGCAATAATCTGAGGGCCCCAATTCTTGCATGCAAATTCGATCTTACCGCTATGGGTGAGGGAAATTTGCTGAGTATTGAAAATAACGTACTGATGGACGTCCAATAGCATGCCGTCGAGTCCCGAGAATGCGCCCTTCCAAGTTGATAAGCCTCGGAAGCCGTCTCCGAATATAATCTTCCCGTTATAGCCTTTGTCCCGCACAACTGTATAGGCTTCTTCGGTCCATTTAAGAACTCTGTCTACTTGAAGTTCGATCATTCTCGGTTCGTTGACAAGACCATACATAGTGACGATATTCTTGTAACGGGGTTGCGAAAAGAATTCCGCAAGCTGAGCGTGAATCTCGAGCGACCTTTTCCCGTTCTCATCCCCGTTTGGCCCATTAAGCCATCCTATCGGCCCGAGTCTACCGCTGTGGTTCCACCCATTCGCTCCACCCGGAACACTGTGGAGATCGAGCTTCACCCTGAGACCATACTTACGAGCCCATTCAATTGCTCGAAGTAAATATCTCCATGATACGTTTGGTACGTATGGGTCGTTGTCATATACCTTCACAGCCCAGTATCCAAACGGAATCCGAACATGATCCAAACCTGCGTCACGAATTTCCTTTAACGTATCTTCTGTCACAAACTCCTTGTAATGTTTCTCAATCGTCTCCTTCGCACTTCTTGCCCCAAGCTCTGCGCTGAGAGTATATTCATCGACAACACCTAGCTTAGAATCAATGGCTTTAAAGAATGACGGTGTGATGAAAGGCTCGATGATAAGCCAACCACCAACATTGACCCCGCGAACAGGGGTCTTTCCGTAGTCAAATCCCTTATTCAGAGGAGGTACGTTGTCATTGGCCTGTACAGAGTCATCGTACCCGTCAAACAGGCCCATGACCGAGAGCCCTCCGACCGTTTTACTCGTGAACGTCAAATTGAAGTCCTTGGTATCAAGCCATGTATAGGGATCCATATATGTGTTTTTATACTCAGTCTAGAGATATCAGTATAGTCTGAATGAGACATAGCATGAGAGTCCTACCGGAATAGTTGATTTTTCGGGCAATTTGCTTTCTTCCCCGTATTTGCCTAGGCCAGACGATTCTACGGCACTACCCTTTTTCTGTTTCCCAACAACCAGCACTCCAACGGGGATTAGGATGATTAATAAAAGAAGTGTCAATGCAACTAGAATCCCTACACTAACTGGTCAGTAGGCTATTCTAGCTAGAATAAACCTGTTTGAACCGTACAGAAACATTTACCACAGCGTCTTTTATTCATCGGCCTCTCTAGTTCATCCGAGTCGGCGGAATATGGGCGTTTGCCCTTAGATTTGCTCCCACCTCGATTCCCATTACCACTGCGGCTCCTATGCGAACGATGATGATGCCGAGTAGAGGCAGTAGCTGCACTTGCAGCTCCAGCGGCAGGTTTGCTCTTTTTCCTAGCCATGTCCTTCCCCGGCCTTTCACCACCCATCAATCGTGCATCCGGGGTGTCTCCACCACCATCAAGGGCGGCAGCAGCAGCAGCACGAGAGTCTCTAACCACACGACTGCTATTCCTTCGTCCCTCTGGAGGAACTGCTCTGATTGTTGGCCTCAGTGGCTCATATTTTGACTTGCGCGATGTATGGGGATCCTTGGGACTCGAATCGGCACTCTTTTCAGGGCTATCGGACGACTTTCTGTGACGCGACGGATCCCTTGAGCCGTGAGTGCTTTGTCGTCGCTGGTTCGGGAGGTCCATTGGGCGTGTCTCCTTCGGACG
>Ga0307512_10006141_pt1 | contig 12272 bp, 16 predicted proteins | sample 14_EM_MG_FD_200267 | JGI IMG/M metagenome (GOLD analysis project Ga0307512, IMG submission 200267) | Populus trichocarpa ectomycorrhiza microbial communities from riparian zone in the Pacific Northwest, United States - 14_EM | ecosystem: Host-associated > Plants > Roots > Unclassified | place... | reverse complement strand
GCAGACTTAAATTGGTGGGTTGTTTTTAATTTGAGTTCTTGTGGTTTATACTTGCCACTATCAGCCACTCAGCCACTCAGCCACAGAATTCTGACCAATAAGAATCGAAAAAGACACATTCCGTGTGCTTATATGAAGAATATAACAACTGGATATTCCAAGGGCGTCACTGTCCGAAGCTCTTCATAAATGTGTGAACGCTGACCAAGGCAAGTTACATCGGGAACCCGACACAAGCCTGCTGGTGACATGGTGGTTAAGATTGGTTAATAGCGAGTATATGCCAACGAATTTGGTGCGCTTGGTTGAAAGTGCTTGTACCATGGCTTGTTGTGAGAAGACAGAACAGTGTCTTAGTGCGCGAGCTCAGATGCAATTAATCAGATGATGTACAGACAGAACGTCAGCCACAGGTCACGAAACCTAGCGTAATACTCTTATCTAACCACCACTCCCACTATTACAAAAGACAACGAGATGTTCAAAAAGCCCACAGCACGTCTGCCAACGGATCTTTCCAACTCCCATAATTCGGTGTAATCGACGTAAAGCAAAATAAGACACTGATAGCTATATAAAAGGCACACATGGTCCACGCCATAAACGAACAAATAGCCCTGTCCCCATAAGCAACTAATCCTATAAGCACAGCAAGAAGCGGACAAATAAACACCACCAAAACATTCCACACATCCAGCACTGTCCAGTGGAGAAACACAAGTAGAAAATCCCATGGCCTCAGAATGTCGTAGCTAAGATAACAATGTATCCATGCCACAAGGATGAGCTCGCCATAATTAAGTCCCGTCTGACTACGATAACGCTTCGCATAATATCGTGAAAAGACTTGGGCCGCGGATGATTGTTGAACTCTCCACGTAAAATCCAACAGTTGGATTGCAAGACAAAGCACACCGGCCACGTTGCCACAGAGAACAACAAGGCCGTTCCTGTTGTCGATTAGATATCGACCGCCTTGGACCTGGAGCCGGCGTATGAAGAGGATGCTGGTGGAAATTGTCTAGACCAGAAACACCAGTAGTACCACTACTCGGCCATACCGGAGAGGTGACCGGCAATCGCAAGTTTCTCTTTGGAGCTCGGATATCTCAAGCATTCTCAATGGTACGGTCTCAGCCATGTTTGGCATGACCGCATGCATTCCGAGAATCATCGAGGTGTAGAACGCAATTCCCGGGGGTGGACGTTGCAGGCGATGGTTGTTGAGATCAATCGAGTACGAATAGAGATATTGAATTGACTATCGTACAAAAGTGATTGTCTAAAGAGCAAAGAGAGAGAGAAAGACAGGCAAATATATGGGAAAGAAATCATCTCAATCACTAAGAGCGAATCAACAAGAGAAAGCACTAATCAGAGAGCACTAATCAGAAAGCACTAATCAGACCAGAGGCTCGTGGGGAAATATGTTCCGCACCAAGCCCGAGGATGGCGGAGAAATAGCTTCCGCACCAAGCCCGAGGCTGGCGGGGAAATAGGCTCCGTACCAAGCCCGAGGCTGGCGGAGAAATAGTCTCCATACCAAGCCCGAGGCTGGCGGGGAAATAGGCTCTGTACCAAGCCCGCTAAGTCTCGTGCATATCTTAGTCCCAATGGCCTGCGGGCCAAATCCCTTAGTCAACAATGGTACCGATACCGGCATGCGTGGAATGTGACACGTAGTAATTGTACTGGTAGGTAAAGAGGGAATATGATGAATAGTAAGGTTGTTAGAACAGAGGACGGCCTGATCTTTTTCAACGTCGTCAGTTAAGATAAATTCAATCCTGGATGAGATAAGTGCGCGCTGCTGACCAATCGAACCTAAAAAGAGTAGATTGAATGATACCTGTCGTAACGAGGTCAGATGTCCGACTGCGATAGTAGTAGTGAAGTGGATAACTAGGGTTTTGATGAGAACTTCCGTTATCTGTCACCCACTTGCCATTGTTGTTGGTTTGAGAGCCGTGGAGAGCCCCATGTCTACGGTATTGAATTCATTGGATGGGAGCCAATTTGTTTAAGGTAGTGCAACGCGTCAAGTGAGGGGCGGTTTGTGGTAGCACAATCCAGGATTCGGGAAGTCGGCAGAAAACTTTGCAGTCCAGTGTTTCCACATGCAACTTAGAGGCGGCAATTTTTAGACCAGATTTGATTTAGAGCAAAGTCTTCGGTAATGATATTGACGACACTATGATCCATTTAAATATTGCATCGTCCACGTCGGACTGCATTTTCGTAATAAGATGAGACGTACCAAGCATGTTGTGTTTCGGTGCATGATGCGTGGGATATTTGGAAGCAGTATCAATGGCCACTTCAAGACATTCTTCCTATATCGTCCGAACGTCAAAAGTTGGTGCAGGTACACGACAGCTCCGCATGTACCTGCGGCGTGACGGTACCACAAAGGCGGGGGTTAGGTCAACAGCATGGATCGAAGCTGTTTAGAATGGCTGACGTAAGCGAGAGGTAACTGATATCGTAAGGAGGACCAGAGAGAAACACTAAGATCCCACAACCCTCCATCGCTACTTATAGACAAGTTACTAAAATAGGTGAGCGTGCTGTGAGTGGCTTAAATTGACTCTTTAGTCAGTTGAGGTTAGCGACACATCAAAATTTATTGACTTGGCTTAATAGGTTGTCATAGTGGCTAAAGTTTTTTGATGAGTTGAAGATCACTGTTCAATGAGTTGGTTATGGTATGATCGCGTATTTGTCACATGACTGTATCATTCACTACTAAACTTGTGCCGTGAACCCATGTTTTCGTCACATTTTGCAATCTCCGTCAGTTAAGTATCTACACTACCTCCACTTCTACTTGTCTTCACGTTGAGCTAGGTATATGTTGTCCTTAGTAGTTTGGAACTGTGTAACTAGCCGCGGGGTATTAGCGATAGTCCCCACTTTTGCAACACTAAACGAGCGTTTGGCAGCGATTTGCCAATCTGGCAAGGCCAACCAATCTCTCGTTAGCTTCTCGCTTCTCAAAATGACTTACCTTGACTAAAGAGAGATTTCAGATGGCAGGAACTGACAGCCATGGTATCGGGGATGATTTTTCTCAGATGATATGTCGCAGGGCCAAGAGCCGACTCTGTTGAAATAGTGATGCTAGAGAAGCTTAATTGTATTCTATCGAAGAGGGCCACAAGGCCAGTATATATATGAACGTACCAGTACAGCTGAATACCATCAGCTCGTACCAGAGTCAACAGTCATCTCCGGCCATACGAGACATCACTGTCTCCGGCCATACAAGACATCCCCGTCTCCGGCCATACAAGACATCTCTGTCTCCGGCGATACAAGACATCCCCGTCTCTGACTTTACAAGACATCTCCGTCTCCGACTGTACAAGACATCTCCGCCTCCGGCTGTACAAGATATCTCCGTCTCCGGCTGAGACTCGTATATGCAATACTCCCCCTTATTGGTATACACCATAGAGCAAGAAACAAAATGAAAAGAATGAAACAAAGTGATTCTCATAACAGCCTCCTTAAAACCCTGCAAGAGTGAGGAGGGAAAGAGTACTGCCGTAGCATGAGGATGGCCATCAATTAAGAAACAAGGAAATCCTGTGCGCCCAAAGGAAAAGCGAAACAACCTTAAATCGACCTCTATTACCATAGCCCCATCGCCTTTGTGAATTTCTCGTGCTTATCCTTCGTCAAGGCCTTGGTTAGTATATCTGCCACATTCTTGTTCATATGCACATAAGAGTAGTCAACTATCTTGTGGGCATGGAGGTCTTGACTATTGTGATAGCAAACATCAATATGCTGCCTGTGAGCTTTTATGATTCCAGTTGTGATGTGACTAAGTGCGCCCTGATTGTTGCAATTGATCGGCAGCGGTGATGTGTCGTTGCCGTATAAATCCCGGTTGAGCTGGAGCAGCAATTCCGCTTCATGTGAGCCCTCGGAGCAGGCGATGTATTCAGCTTTGAGAGTTGACATAGTGATGAGATCTTGTTTTCGCGACTGACATGAGACAGCTCTGTTGCTGAAAAGAAATACATGACCTCCTTGAGATTTGCGGTCGGCACTATCATTGGCCCAATTGGAGTCCGTGTAGCCACTGAGTCGATCGTTGCTGTTAGTGGTGCTGCTCCTCCTGAAGTGCAGTCGAATGTTGGCTGTGGATTTGAGATACTGGAGGACTCTGTTGGCGGCGGTGAGATGGCTGGTGAAAGCACGAGCATGGGATTGGCAAGGTGCAGCGACTGCGAATGAGATATTGGGCCGAGTTGCAAGTGCTGCATTTATCAATGAACCGACGATTGCCTGGTAGCCTTTGATATCGTTTAGTTCTGTCTCCACCCGTACCTCCGCCAGATGTAGGCTCAGATTAGGATCCCTTGGAGTTGATACATCGTGAGCAGTCTGCATGTTGAACTGTTTGAGAATCGTGCTGATGAAAGCCTTCTGGCCAAGACTGATGCTGGTACCATTTTCCTTGCGGTGGATTATGATGCCGAGGAATTGCCGTGCTGGGCCGAGATTGACGAACTCGTACTTGTCAGAGCCTGGCCTTAACTTCGATCGCCGCTTTGGTAGAGTCTTTTGGGTACAACATCGTCATGTCGTTGACATCCAAGAGTATCTGATTACCATCGCTGAGGAGATAGACGTTGGGGTCGGCTTGGGAATGTGTCACTTCTAGAGTGAGCATTCAGGTGTTAATATCATTGTGGCAACGTCGTGGTGCTCGTTTGAGACCGTAAAGTGCTTTACGTAGTTGGACAACGATCGTAGGTACATTTGGACCTGACGGCCAGCATTCTGCCACTGTCATATAGATATCATCTTCATATATCTCAAGACTGAGAAAAGGAGTGACCACATCCGAATGCTGGGTGTTCCAGCCATGATTTCCGATCTTAGAGATGAGATATCGAGAAGCGGTGCGCTTACCAACAAGGGCATAAGTTTCTCCAAAATCCATTTGGTCAGAGAGTTTGATCACTAGGTGTGCTTTGTACCAAATGGTGCCGTCACGATTGTGTTTCATCTTGTAGACCCATTTATCGCCAGTTGGCTTGACTTGTAAATGCTTTGCTTCCTGGGAGTTGACATTTGTGAAAGTGTTATTGAGCACATTCGATGTGCACTCTTCTGCCATTGCTCGTTGCAAATGTTCATGTTATGGACAGTGCATTACTTCGGCGTATATGAAAGGATCGCTGGCCGTTATTGCGAAAGCTTTTGCAATGATGATTTGATCTTTTGCAGAAATCATATCATGACTTCTTGTGATGCGATTCGGGTGTGGTGGTTGGCATGATTGCGTTGTGTGTGCAGCCATTCGGCCAGCTTTGTCATTATTACGGCGGAGATGTCGATTGTGGACGACAGTGTCTCTGGACACTGGTGGTGCATCCTCCTCGTCAGTAGTATGCGATCTCACACCTGAATTGGAAGGGGGACCTGGATGATTGTCAGCATTGGGCAGAAAGTGGTCTGTATTGTCGGCAGTAAAGCCATTATCACCACTTCTGAGCCCTTCACCTGTTCGACTGGTTCCTGCGTGGTCCTGGAGAAGTCCATCTCCACCTGTTTCAATTTCCTCGACATATTCCATCTCTTCTGGTTGTTCGCAGATGTCTGTTTGATCTCTGTGTAGACATGATGAGTGGGCATTCCTCTCCTCATCAAAAATGACATCCAACTGTGATCTTACTATTCGGAATGCTGGCTCCCACATTCTTGCATGTGTAGTCAAATCGTGCACATAACCGACCATCATACATGGCTTTGCTATTGTGCTGAATTTTCCATGGCGTTGTGGCTTGGGAATGGGTCGACTGGAGTAGCAGCCGAATTGCCGAAGGTGATGGAGAGGAGCTTTGTACGAGACTTCAATGCCATCATGGTTGGCAGAGGGTTTGCCAAAGGCATGCAGCATCTTGTATGGAGTTGAATATGGTTCTTTGTAGCCCTTGCATTCATCTCATTTCATCAGGCCTTCATTTGGAGTTCGTTGGTGGAGGTAGACTGCAGCATTGACTGCTTCCCCCCAAAATACAGGTGGCACCTGGAAGTCAATCATCATAGATCGTGCTATCTCAGTGATGGTCTGGATTATGCATTCGGCGACTCTGTTCTTGTGGGGAGCGTAGGGAGGACATGGTTCATATGATGTGGCACGAGCAGCGAGCACCAGCTGGAAGGTCTTATTGTCACATTCTCTGCGGCCATTGTCGCACTGAAACCGTTTCACTTTGTATCGCATGGAGTCAACTCGGGCCTGAAATCATTGGTAGGCTGAGGTACATGTCTTTGACTGCTTATATGGAAGGACCCAAACTGAGGTGAATTGTGTGTAGTCATCGATGAATAGGATATAGTCCTGATGGCCAGCAGAGGTGGGCCTGAACAATGGTCCACACACATCCGAATGTATGAGTTCAAATGGCGTTGTAGTGCACTTGGTTTTGACTTTGATGACCTTCTGCGTATGCTTGGCCTGAATGCATGCGGCGCACATTGAGTCTTGTTTTGTATATCGGACAATGAGAGATCGTAGGGCAGTGGGATGATTGTGGACTACGTGGCGATGCCACAGTCATAATTCTGAGATTGTGAGCAGCTTTGGTGATCCGGTGGTAGGTGGAGTTTGAGTTACGGTGCTGGCTGCACTTGGTGAGGCGGTGTGCAGTGGGCTTGTAGTACGCTCGGTGCAGTGTGCGATGGATGGTACGGTGTGTGCACTTGATGATGCTATTTTTCTCTTCTTCTTTCACGATGTTCAAGTGGACTTTGTAGACATCCATGGTACTGTCGATGTGCGTGCAGTTGAGGGAGATATGATATAGAGGTTACTGACCCGATTGCCTGTGATGGTGATTGATAGAGATGACATGGAACACTTGCCGTGTTCCAATGTGGATGTGTACCCGGCTGAGTCCAATTAATCGATGGAGAGGAGCGAGAGCCAGAACGTAGGTGTAATGCCGTATAGCTGTATATGGACGCGTATGACAGTATTTGAGAACTTACGGTTGCACACGTGAATGTGGTAATATTATAGAGTAGTTTATAGGTCAGATTATCGCAGGTGATCTGAGAGAGATCGCGAGTCATCTATATAAGGTTGAAGTTACCCGGCCCTGGACACGTCTCGTCCATTTCCGAGAACCTAATCATGACTGCCATTACATCATCCCCCCCCTTTAGTAGCAGACCCCCTGCGCTGCCACATACGTATATATATAGGAGAAACCCTACAAAAAGAAACAAAACCAATGCGTACGCCTCCGCATGACTTAATAAATCCCAGCAATGTTCAGTGCCCTATGACCAGCCTCACGGCGGATTCGGTGCACAGGGAAACTCCACCCCGACTTGACTGGTCTCCGGAGTTGGTAAAAACCTGTGCTGATGCCATTTGTACTGGGCCGAGATCCATAAGAAAGTAGGCAAAGTAAAACCCCCGTGAATCGTCCAATCCCATTCCTACCATCCAATCATCGTCGAGGCTTTCTCGGATGCCCTCGGTCAAACTCATTAACCAAATCCTGTGCATTCCCGAGATTCTCCGCAAGTTCCCTGCTAGTCGGTAAGTAACATCGGGAAAAGCTTCGGTGCAACCGTAACCGACATAGATTATCCCGGTTTCCGCTCTGTTACGGTTGCTTCATTTAGATTATGACTGCCTACCATGTGCTATGGCCATTTGAGAGGAGTTATGAGAATGTTATGCAAGTGTTACCATATGTAATATCAAATTACAGAATGAAGCAAATTTCTCATACTGCATGCATTCCATCAACCCCCTTTTTTCAATCGTCATCGCCACCACCATCACCATCACCACCATCACAATCACAATCACCAGCATCGGGTATTTTACTCTTCGATTATTCTTCCATGAACTTTATGTAACACCCCCCTACCAGCGAAGCCCGATCCACCGCAACCAGCTTGCTCCCAGCGAAGCCACTTTCACCCCGACCGGCGAAGCCCAATCCACCGCTCCCAGCTTACTCCCAGCGAAGCCAGTTTCACCCCTACCATCGAAGCCAGATCGACTGCTACCAGCGAAGCTAGTTTCACCCCTGCCGGCAAAGCCAGATCCACCGCTACCAGCGAAGCCAGATCTACCGCTAACAGCTTGTTCCCAGCGAAGCCAGTTTCACCCCTACCATCGAAGCCAGATCCACTGCTACCAGCGAAGCTAGTTTCACCCCTACCAGCGAAGCCAGATCCACCGCTACCAGCTTGCTCCCAGCGAAGCCAGATCCACTGCTACCAGCCAAGCCAGATCCACCGCTTACTGCTTGCTCCCAGCGAAGCCAGATTGTCAGAGAGGTGAGAGTGAGCATTCCACCGCTGCCAGCTAGCTCCCAGCGAAGCCAGATCCACCGCTAACAGCTTGCTCCCAGCGAAGCCAGATTGTCAGAGAGGTGAGAGTGAGCATTCCACCGCTACCAGCTTGCTCCCAGCGACGCCAGATTCACTGTTCCCAGCGAAGCCAGATCCACCGTTAACAGCTTGCTCCCAGCGAAGCCAGATTGTCAGAGAGGTGAGTGAGCATTCCACCGCTACCAGCTTGCTCCCAGCGAAGCCAGATCCACTGCTCGCAGCGAAGCCAGATCCACCGCTACCAGCTTGCTCCCAGCGAAGGCAGATTGTCAGAGAGGTGAGTGAGCATTCCACCTCTACCAGCTTGCTCCCAGCGAAGCCAGATCCACTGCTCCCAGCGAAGCTAGATCTACTGCTACCAGCGAAGCCAGATCCACTGCTACCAGCTTGCTCCCAACAAAGCAACTTTCACCCCGACCAGCGGAGCCTGATCCACCGCTACCAGCTTGCTCCCAGCGAAGATTGTCAGAGAGGTTAGAGTGACCATGTCAGAGCAGTGAGACAAAGCATATCAGAGGTCGGAAAGTGAATATGTCAGAGATGTGTGAGCGAGCAGAACAGTGGTGAAAGTGAGCATGTCAGAGTTGGAGTGGAAGCGAGTATGTCAGAGTTGTTAGAGTGAGCATGTCAGAGTTGTGGGAGTGAGCTTGTCAGAGTAGTAAATAAATAAGTAACTCTTGAATATATAGTATAATCCATAAATTGCAGTATATAATACATGCGGTACAGTTGCATTACAGTAATAATTCAGTTATGCTATTGGTGAATTACAGGTGTATTATGGTGGGTTACCGAAAACAGCTCTGGGGTGTATTGCATTACTTTGTGTTATTGGTGTTACGGGAGGTTACGGTACGCCATATAGTTTATGGTAGATTACACGTAAAAGAATATGTGTTTCCTGACGAACTGTAACCCGCCCATTGTATGAGAGAATGGAGCTTCCAGTAGCATCGCATAGAGTCGAAGATCCGGTCGACTTCCCATTCTACAGTGTCATCGATGACCGTCAGCTGCCGTTCAGATTGCGTTTGGCTGGTGGTAGGAGGTGTATAAAGGTCGAGCAAAGAGATAGGGAAAACGTTGTCCCTCCGGATCGTATACTGAAGGTCTAATTTGTAAGTATTGTTATTGATGACCTTAGTTACCGTGTATGGTCCTGTCAGTTTGTGATCAAACTTCATTGAGGGTCTTGTCGTGCGGAAGTGCTGGGGTGAAAGATAGACCTGATCTCCAACCTCGAAAACAACCTCTTTGCCGCCGGCATGTTTGATGTGATTGTCTTGAGCTTCCTGCAAGATGTTACGGAGGGTTTGGTGAGTCTCCTCCAAGCCAGCTGCGAAAGTGTCTGCTTGGATCTCAGAATTCAGGCTAGATCGTTGCATTGGGGTCTTAAACAGCATCACTGGATAGTAGTGGTAATTCGCCCAGAATGGAAGTGATCCTGGTCGAGGCGTGTATCGCATTATCGTAAGCGAATTAGGCTAGCGGCAAGAGTTCGACCCAATTAACCTGCTCGTAGTTGGAGAGAACCTGGAGATACTGTTCCATCGTCTGATTCGGACACTCTGTCTGCCTGGCTGTCTGTGGCTGGAAGGCTGTCGAGAGCCGATGGTCAGTACACCAGTGAGAATATACCTGGGTCCAGAATCGGCTTGTGAACTGGGTGCCGGGATCTGTAACTATGTTGTCCGGGTCGCCGCGCGTGCAGATGAGCAGTCTAATGAAAAGACGGGCCAATTCCGGCAAGTCAATATCCTTCCGGCACATGAGGTTGATTGCCAGCATTATCAGTCGGTCCATGATAACAAGAATCCCGGTGCAGCCTGATGCTGTTGACTCTTGGAAGTCAGTAACGAAGTCCATCGTGAATCCTTCTAATGCCGGTGAAGGTGTGTCCAAGGGCATTTGATACGGTGCCAGGAGTGCCGAGGCACATTGGTTCGGTGGCATACTTCGCAGCCACTCCCATACCTACGTCCGTGGGAGTCCATTGCTGGTCAGTTGAAATCCCTAGTGAGCAGCTCTGTAGACTTAAGAGCTCCAAAATGACCAGACTCAGGGTTGTCAGGGACTAGACGAATCACTTTTCCGCGTAGAGTATTGACCGCTGGAACGTGTATCCTCCCCACGTAAGTCGATGCCCCAACGACGACTTCCCATTGAGTCTCCTTCTCCATGGTATCTGTGCCGTCTGCCGCTGGACAGTCAACATGCTTCGCTGCGACCTTGACAGCTAAGAAGTTCGAGGCCTGCGCCGCGATAAATGCTGGCATGAGGTCATTATATGGTTCCACTGGGGCGGTGGCCAATAGTCGGGCCAAAGGCCGTTCGTTGCTGATTGCGTAGTCGGGCCGTCTAGATGGGCAATCAGCAGTGTTTTTGGTGCCTTCCCAGTGTTTGATGACGACGTCGTAAGCTTAAAGAATTTCCAACCACCTTGCTTGCCTCCTGGAGAACACTTTGGATATCTGGAGGTTTTCGAGATTCTTGTAGTCGCACCGGATTAAGACCTTGTAGTTGGCGCCCTGGAGGTAATGCCGCCACTGGTTTAGTGTTTCCACGGTGGCCAATAACTCCCAATCATAAATGTCGTAATTCTTTTCGGCTTGAGAGCACTTCCACGGGTAGACATTGCCTGGCCTACAAACCCCGAAAACATCGTACTGATTGAGAATGCCTGCAATCGCGAATCCACTCGCATCCGTTTGAAGAAAGATAGACTTCGGCAGCTGGAAATAATACAGGATCAGAGCCTCCGTGAAGGTCCTTTTTGGTCTCCGGAACGCCCACTCGGCTTCCCAAGTCCATTCCCATTTGGCTGAGCCTTCCAATTTCTTACCACAAGATGTCTCTGATTTCTTTAGTAATTCCTTCAGTGGAAGGGTCACCTTGTGATATTTCCGGATGAATCTTCGGTAGAAGTTCATGAAGCCGAGAAGCATCTCAATGTCTCTAACTGGTATCAGTGTCAGCCAGTCCTCAATTGTGGAGATCCGGTCGGATTGCATGCCAACTCCATTGGGAGTGATAAGAAACCCCCGGAATCTGACTTCCGAAACTCCTACTTGACATTGCTCGGCGTTGCCATGGGGTCCGAATTCCTGGTGTCGCTGCAGGACATGGCGCACATGCTCCTCATGCTCCTCCACGTGTGTCGAATAGATGAGTATGTCATCGAGGTAGCTTACAGCTAAGTCTTCAATCAATGCCCATAGGCAATCATCGACATAAGCCTGGAATGTAGCCGGTGAGTTTGATAGACCGACTTGGATGATGCAGTATTTGAATTGGCCATAACGCGATCGACATACTGTCTTGTATTCGTCACCTTCCTTCATCTGGATGAGGTTATAGGCACCCCGGAAGTCCAGTTTAGTGATTATCCTGGCATCACATACATGGTCAAGCATCTCTGAGATGATTGCAAGGGAATATGGATTCTTCACTGTCGCCAGATTGTGCGTGCAGTAATCCACTCAAAGCCTTAACCCTGCATCCTTCGTTGACTCAAAGTTCATTGGCGCTGCCGGCAGTTATGATGATCGCTGAATAAATCGTTTGGCTGGGTTTGGCTTGATGTAGGCCTTGGACATCCTCAACTCGAAATCTGATAGGTTTTAAATCTGCCCATATGGCAGGTTGTAGCTGTGCTCCAGGTCAATTGCATGGTCGGTTGACTGATGCGGCAGGAGTGTCTCCACCTTGTCTTTGCTGAAAACCTCCACGAATTCTCCGTATGTAGCCAGGATATCTCCTCCATCATCTGTAGGCACGATGTTTGTCGTTGTGCCGGCTCCATCTACTCACGTTAGTTCTCGGTTCATAATAGATATGGAGCGCTAAGGAGGAATATCAAGGAGCCCAGATTTAAAACAGTGCAGCACTGCAGAGGG
>Ga0307512_10006140_pt1 | contig 12273 bp, 7 predicted proteins | sample 14_EM_MG_FD_200267 | JGI IMG/M metagenome (GOLD analysis project Ga0307512, IMG submission 200267) | Populus trichocarpa ectomycorrhiza microbial communities from riparian zone in the Pacific Northwest, United States - 14_EM | ecosystem: Host-associated > Plants > Roots > Unclassified | place... | reverse complement strand
CCCCGGGTGGTGGGCATACCCGCACGCTGGGCAAGCGCCGTCACGGGTAGAGTGCCGCCCGCGTCGAGCAGGGCGGCGAGGGCCTTGTGGACCTGCTCCTGCTGCGGCTTGCGCGCCAGACCGTCGAGCTGCCCCTGATACGTCTCCGAGTCGAGCAGCGCCGTCACAAGCACCTCGGCCCGCGATACGACAGTCGGAGTGAGCAGGGCATCGTCTGCCCCCTCCGTCAGCGCTACGTCGAAGAGCGCGTCGGGCAGCGTCCCGGGGTCGGGAAGCTTCTTCCGGGCTTTCGCGGCTCCCTTCTTCGGAACCGCGCCGGTCATCCGAGCCGCACGCTCGTCCGTGACCGGCCGCCCCGCCTCCTCCGGCGCCCACCAGGCCGGCCGCTGGTCCCCCAACTCCCTCCAGCCCTTGGGAGGTTCCGCCCCGAAGGGCAGGAAGGCGAGCACCGGAATAGTGAACTCGGCGAGGGAAGCCCCGCCGTGGTAACCGGCCTTCAGCGCGGTGTAGCGAGAGTCTGCGTCCCAAAGTGCGACGATGGACGCGCCAGGTTCGGGCCACACCACGCGCGGCCCGGAAAGGGCGATCTCCCGTTCGCCGAGCGGGCCGCCGCCGGGCAGGCGGTGCCGGGCAGACGCGGGCTCGGTGGCGGCGGCGGCCTTCGTGCCGTGACGGTCGACGACGTGGCCGTGGTCGCTAGTGACGATGACCGCCATGCCCTGGGCCGCCGCCACCCGGAGCAGGTCGCGCAGGCCGGGTACGTCGTCGACCCGCCAGGTACCGTCGCCGAGTTTCTGTTCCTTGGCGAGGCGGTCATCGATGGCGTTGAGGACGACGGCCACATGGGTCCGGCCGTCGGTGAGCGCTTCCGTGAGGGCCGGGCCGAAGGTGTCGCCCGCGGTCGCGGTGCGCAGGTCGTCCTTGTGGAAGACGGCGGCCGGTGCCCCGCTCCACAGCTTCAGCGCGGGGAAGAGCCTCTTCTCATCGGCCTGGGTGCCCTTCATCAGGCTGCCGGCGAAGAGCGACGCCCGGGACACAGTCGTCACGGTGGGGAGGGCGGCGGCCATCGCCCGCCGACGCGGAGTGTCCTCGGCCAGCGGGTCGAACTCCGCCCAGGAGCGGCGCAGTTCCTCGCCGAGCTCGTTCGCTATGGCCGCGCTCATGCCGTCGAGCACGAGCAACAGCACCCGCCGTTCCTCCCTGCGCCGGACGACGGGCCCGACCACCCGGTCGAGGAAGGTCTCGACGGTGAGCATGCCGCCGGGCCGGGTACCGTCCTGCGTCCAGCCGGCCAGCGAGCGCGCGAAGGACGCGTCGATCTGCCGCCGCCGGTCCCTGACACGCGTTCCCAGCGTGTCGTAGGCGGCCTTGAGAACGAAGTCCGGGTCGCCGCCGGCCTCGATGTGCTCCAGAGCGAGGTCGGCCCAGCCGGTCTCGGCGATGTGCCGCTGTATGGTGTCAGCGACGGTGGGGGCACCGGCCGACGGGTCGGTGGCCAGCCAGAGGGCAAGACGCTGCCCCATGCGGGCGCGTTCGATGCGGGCGGACTCCTCCGGATCGCTGGCGAGCCTGTGGTCCGCGAGCCGTCGCACGGCCTCCGAGGCCGCGGCCGTGTCGCCCGCCGCGAGAGCCTGGCCGACGACGGTGAACCGCACCTCCAGTCCGCCGCGCAGGACGGGGCTCGCCGCGACCGCCGCCTCCGCGCCGAACTGGCGGGCCAGCACAGCGGCCCGGTCGAGCACGATGCCGCTGGTGCGGCGCGCCTCGCGGGCCTGGTCGGCGTCAACGCCGCCGCCCCGGTGTCCGGCCGTCAGCAATGTGCTCACGTACTCCTCGGCAAACCGTCCCAAGACGCCCACCAGGGCATCGAGTTGTTCCCCGACAGCCGGGGGCTGGTCGCCGAAGTAGCGTTCGGCACGGCCCCGGGACTGATACGTCTCCGGGGCGGGTTCGGCGTGCTGCCACAGGGCCGCGCACACGAGGCCGAAGGCGGCGGTGTCCGAGCCGCGCTCGGCGTCGACGAGAGCGAGCAGAGCGCCTCCGGCGAGACCGGCCTGGTCCTCCTCGCCGAGGAAGGCGGTCAGCCCGGCGCGCTCGGGCCCCCGCAGGCCCAACAGCCGCTCGGGGGCGCCGGGCCGGGTCGACCAGTGCAGCAGGGTCTGCGCGTCGAGCCGGTCTTCGCCGGGGCGTCGCATGCCGCCCTCGGTGTCGTAGCGGCCGAGGCGCAGGCGGCGCTGGGCTAGTGCGGTGAGGGCGTACTGCCGGGACAACCAGCCGCCGGGCACCGGCGGCCAACCGCCGGGCGGGGTGGCGTCGAGGAGGGCTTCGGCGGCCCAGTTGACGTCCTTCAGGCGCGGGTCGATCTGCCGGGCGCCGAACGCCTCCCGCACGACGTCCCAGCTGTCGACCATGTCGATGCGCTGCTTGTGGACGCGAGCTGTGATCGCAGGGTCGAGTTCGTTCTGCTCACGGTCGGTGAGGACCACCAGGACGGCGGGGCCGGCGCGCCGGCCCGTCAGGTGGTCCAGGACGAGTTCGTGGACGGCGAGCGGTGAGGGAGCCACCGTGACACCGGCCGTCCGGCCCTCGCCCCAGGCGGGTTCGGCGGGCCCGTCCCACTGGGGCGCGGACCGCAGCAGCACGACCCGGCGCCTGCCCCCGCCGTCTCCCGTCAGAGAGGCGGCGAGGGAGGACTGCGAGGACAGGTACTGGGTGACGGTCGCGGTGTTCAGCCGGACGGCGCCCGGGGCGGCGGCGACGGTCTCCGTCATTCGACGACCTTCCAGGTGATCTCGATCGTCGCGTCGGGGTGGCGGGCGGCCAGTTCAGACAGTTCCGCCTGGAGGTCGGTGGCGGCGCGTGCCACGGTCGTACGGCGGCCACCGGCCGTTCGGGCGGAGCCGCTGCCGGAGGAGGCCGGTGTGGGTGTCTCCGGCGGGGTGAAGGGGATCCGCGGATCGCTCGTCGGCCTGCCCAGGTCCAGGTCGTCGGCCGTGGGCTGCGGTGCGACGGGCGCGGGCGGCGGGGTGGCGGCGGCCTGACTGCGCTTCACCAGGGCCACGACCTCGCGCTGGGTGCGGGCCAGCGCGTCGCGCAGGTCCGCGGTGCGCTGGTCGTCGCGGGCCACGTTGCGCAGCGAGTCGAGCAGTGCCGCGCCCTCGGGGCCGAGTCCGGCGGCGAGTTCGAGGGTGCTCCAGGGCGCGGAGGCGACGGCCTCCGCGACGCTGCGGGCCTGCTTGATGGAGGTCCCGTACCGGTCGGCGCTGGTCTCGCCGAGATCGAAGGAGGCCAGGGCCTCCACGGTCTTCTTCGCCCCGGCCGCGCCCTTGCCCGCCTCCGCCGTCAGCGCGTCCAGCAGTTGCAGGGAGCGGCGGGCGAGGGCGAGCCGTCCGGTGTCGGCGGTCTGGTCGAGGCCCAGGAAGGAGGCGTGGGCCTCCAACTGGTGCACCAGGTCCGCCGCGTGGTCCCGGTGGGCGCGGGCGGCCTCGATGATCTGGCGGGCGAACTGGTTGACCATCCGGCCGCGCCGCAGGGCGGGCGCCTTCTGCCCGAAGATCGTCTCGAAACGCTGCCGTGCCGTGTCCCAGTCGGATTCGGCGGGCAGCGGCTGGCTGCGCAGCGCGTCATGGTCCTTGATCGCAGACAGTTCGGGAGCGGGATCGAGTACGGTGCCGCCGCGCACCCACACCCGGTCGTCCATCTCGGCGAAGGCGGCGACGACGAGCCGGGCAAGGAAGTCGGACAGGCCGCGCGGGTCGGGCTTGTCCGTCCAGTCGGTCAGGGTGATCAGGGACAGGTCCCCGGTGCTGCCCTGGGCACTGGCGAGCTGGCGGAAGTGGTCGGCCCAGTAGCGGGAAAGCTCGAAGTACGCCTCCTTCTGCTGCCCGAGGCGCAGGGGCCCCGCGATCCGCTGCATGAGCTTGCGGTCGGCGGCCGGGACCTCCACCCGCCCGTCACGCGCCTCGGCGGCGGCCCGCACATGGGTGAACACCTTGCGGGTGTCGGCGGATTTGACGGCGGTGCCGGTGCCGTCGGGGTCGAGGTCGGGGTGCGCCGGGTACTGGTGGGCGAGCAGCTTGCCCGCGACGTGCCGGATGCCGTCGTGCAGGCTCTGCCCGAAGGACAGGGTGAGGCCGTCCACGTCGGGCAGCGGGACGAGGTGGTCGTCGAAGTCGGGCACGACGTCGGCGGCCTGCTTCTGGGCGAGCCCGTAAGCCTGCTTGAAGGCGCCCTTGACCTGCCTGAGCAGAGCCTCGCGCTGGGTTTCGAGGAGGCCCTTGGCGCGGCTGCGGTTGTCGGCGTTGAGGTGGCCGGCGTACTGAGTGTCGAAGCGGTGCTCGTCGGCGAGGGCCTTGTCGATGACGACGAGACGCCGGAAGTCGGCGAACCGCTGTGCGGACAGATGGGCGGGCAGCCAGGCGACGATACGGGACCGCTCGCCCTGCTGGCGCTCGCGCAGCCTCCGGATGCGGTTGACGTCCTCGACCGGGCCCCACTCGCCCTCGTCGAAGGGGAGGTCTATGGCGATGCGCCAGTGGCCGTCCTCCTGCGGCATCAGGTCGTGGTCGGGCAGCTCGTCCTCGTCGGCGACGTTGCCGAACACGATCTCGGCGGTGCGGGAGGTGCCGCGCCACACGAAGCCGAGCTGGTCGCTCAACTGCCCGTGCTCGACGCCCAGTTCCTCGGACAGCAGACGCCGGGCGAGGGCGACTCGGTTGCCGGGGTTGTCGTTGACCTGGGCGTTGGCGATGACGGAGTCCACGTCGACGCCGGACAGCTCCAGCCGTACGCCGGGGTTGGCGTCGGTGCCGGTCTCCTTGATCTCGGGGAATCGCGCCGCCCACTCGGCGACCTTGTTCTTGATGATGCCGACCTCGGCGCCCGGGATGGGCGCGAGGACCGACCCGTGGTTGAGCGCGCCGAGCCTCCGGATGGTCAGCTCCGCCAGTGAGGGCACGCTGGGCGCGAGCGCCGACAGCAGCAGCGTGCACACCAGGCGGTTGTCGCCGACGAACATGCGGCAGCGATTAACCCGCTGCGGGTCGGTGATGGCCGCGGGCCGGTTGACGTACTGCTCGACGTCGTCCTCGGTAATGTCGTACGAGCTGAGGAGGTAGGGCCGAAGCTTGGTCTTGTAGAGCTTGTCGGCGGCCTCGAAGACGACCTTCAGGCTGTCGGTGAACGGCTTGTCGCCGCCTTTCGCGATCACCGGGTAGAGGTCGCCGACGGGGATGAGCTGCCCAAGGCGGATCTCGTTGCGGTGGTCGGCGAGGAGTTCGCCCATCAGCTTCAGACCGGTACGGGAGCGCTGCAGGGCGGAGGAAATGTGGACGAGCGTGTCCATGAACGCCGGCGAGAACGGGTACGTCAGCCGGAACGACTCCGCGTCCGCGCCGGTGGTGCCCTTCTCGGAGCCGAGGAGGGTGTCCCAGACCTGGGTGCCGACCCGCTTGGTCTGCTCGAAGGCCGCGTCGACGAGGCGTTCCGCCTCGGTGTCCTTCGGCTTGAGGATGCGCGCGTGAGCGATCTGCGGGAGGTTGCGGTCCTCCAGGGTGATCTTGTCAAACCGGCCCGAGGCCAGGTTCAGGGTGTCCTGGATGGAGGCTTCCGCCGCGCCGGACACCTCTTCGCCGACGAGTTCCCGCAGGTCGCGCTGGCGGGCGATGAACGACACGACGGGGATGGCGCGGCGGGCGTCGCCGCCCTCCACGAAGTTCGTGATCTTGCTGGCTTCGCGGGCCACGAACTTCTGCTCGTGGATGAGGGTCGCGAGCCAGAGGATCAACTCGTCCAGGAACAGGATCAGTCCGTCGTAGCCGAGCGACTTGGCGTGCTCGGCGATGACGGACAGACCGGCGTCCAGGGAGATGAAGCCGTGCTCGTTCTCGACGGCGTTCTTGGCGAAGCCGGGGAAAAGGTTGGTGCTGGCGTCGTTGACCAGCTTGGCGCGCAGCTCGGCCGGGGTAGAGGGGTTACGGAGGTTGAGCGGGGTGCCGCCCTCGTGGTTCTCCTCGGCGGCGAGGGCGGTGTCGAGGAGCCGCGGGGTCCAGGCGAAGCCCTCACCCCACTCGTCCGTTTCGCCGTCGCCCGCGTCGCTGCCGCCCAGGCCGCGGATGACCGCCTCGTCACCGTAGGTGGCACGGTTGGCGCGGATGTCGGCGAAGAGGGAGTCGGTCCGGTACACCTGCGGGGTCGGGGCGTCCGGGTGCAGCCTCTTGACGTGCGTGACGTACCCGCCGAGCACCCGCTGTTCGAGGGCCTTCGCACCGAGCATGTGGTACGGCACGAGCAGGAACCTCTTGCCGTCCGTGGTCAGCCACTCGTGCTTGGTCAGCACCGGGTCGAACTCGGTACGGGCACGGGCGGCCGGGTCGCCGCTGAGCAGCGCGTAGAGCACGGCCATGAAGTGCGACTTACCGGAACCGAACGAGCCGTGCAGGTAAGCCGCCTTGGAGCGGTGCCCGTCGAGCGAGGACTTGATGAGCGCCAGCGCCTCGTCGAAGTTCTCCAGCAACCGCTCGGTGACGACGTAGTCCTTGAGCGCGTTCTGGGCGCCTTCGGGTGTCGTCGCCTCGGCGAGGGACAGCACGAAGTCCGAGGTGGAGATGTTCTCCTTGATGTCGATGACATCGCGGAGGAGGGGCGGCTGGGCCATTGCGGGTCTCGCTCTCCCTGACGGTGGTCGGTGCTGCTGCTCGTACTCGGTGTCGTTCGGGGATCGCCGCCGAGGCCCGAGGCCGGTCCGAGGGGTGGGATGGAGCTCAGGGGTACGGATGGCCGGTGCGGCGGGCCGGCTGTCCTGGCCGGTGGCGAGGACGGAACTGGTCATGCTGTGACCGGACGGGAATGACGCTCACGGCGTCGGCCGGGTCAAGGTAGACGGGTTGGCGGCGTCTGCACTTTTCGTCCCCCTCGTACTGAACGTCACCCGTACGGCCTGCGCATAGCACCCTACATCCGTACTCCCATCGACCCCGTGCCGTATACCCTCCCGCACCGTCCGTGCGGGCCGCTCCCGTCCCGTCGTAAGCACTACGGCCGCCATCGCCCTGACCGGTAGGCGTCCAGCAGTTGTCGGCTCGCGACCGTGAAGGGGTGTTCGGGGCCGAGGCCGCGCTCCCGCCGCTCGACGACGTCGGTCATCAGCGCGATCCCCTCCTCCACGTGTCCGAGCGCGGCCCGGGTCCGGGAGAGGAGTTGCCGGGCGGCGAGCACGATCGGGTACTCGGGCCCGAAGCGCCGCACATACGTCTCGGCGACCCGCCGGATCTCACGGTCGGCCTCGTCGAAGCGGCCCAGGAGGTACAGGGCCCACGCGTGGTTGTGTCGGGCGCCCAGTGTCACGGTGTGGTCGGGGCCGAGGGACCGATCGCATTCCGACGGCAGCGTGAGCAGTGTGCCGCCTTCCTCGGTGACCACTTCGGCGGCGGGCAGCATCTCCAGCAGGCTGGCGCGGGCCCGCAGGGTCAGCGGATGTGTGGGGCCCAGCGCCGAGCGCCGCCCGGCGACGGTGTCGCGGAGCAGCGCGACGGATTCCTCGCGTCTGCCGAGGTTCGCCAGCACGAGCTGGAGTCCATAGCCGCTGTCCGTGGTGTCGGGGTCCTCGGCGCCGAACAGGCGCTCCTGGGCGTCCCGGACCGCGCGGAGCGCCGCTTCGGCTTCGGCGTACCTGCCCAGCCGGAACAGTGCCCGCCCTGCCCTGGAGCGGGCGGCAAGGACCGTACGGTGGTCCGCGCCGAGGAGTCGCTGTGCGAGGTCCGCCGCGCTTCGGGCGGTCTCCCAGGCGGAGAGGTAGTCACCGGTCCGGTGCAGGGCGACCGACAGCCGCGTCGCGACGGCCAGGGCGTCGGCGGCGGACGGCCCGCCGATGTGCCGCAGCAGGGCCAGCGCGTGAGGTACCAGCAGGCGCAGTCGCGGATCGTGCGGACCCGCGTCGGGTACGCCGGGCACGGCCGCGTCGAGCAGCCGGACGGCTGTCGTGTCGAGGGCGGGCACCAGGTCTGCGGGGGTCGCCGCCGAGACGCTGTCGAGCAGAATGCCGTGGCTCTGTACGCAGCGCGCGCCGGCGGCGTCGACCAGTTCGGACAGCGATTGGTCGAGGAGGGCTCTGAGGGCTGTCTCGGTTCGGGCACGAGGCAGTACGACGCCGATCTCGGCGTGGTTGAGCAGAGTCAGCGGCAGCGGCTCGGCAGCGAACCGGGCCAGCAGTCTGAGCAGGGCCGCCGCTTCGGGCAGCCCGCGCACTTCGAACGCGTCGAGGGTGAGCTGCCAGGTTAGGCCGACCAGATGCCGGGGGTCCGCTTCGGACAGCGCGTCGGCTCCCCGGTCGATCAGCTGGACCCGTTCGCCTCCATCGAGCTGGTCCCCGTAGACGTCCATCGTCCAGGGGTCGATGACCTGGTGGGAGAGGAAGCCGCCCGCCAGGGTGAGGGCGAGGGGCAGCCGCCCGAGCCGGTCCGCGACCCGCGCCGCCTGCTCCGCCGTTCCGCTGTGCGGTGCGAGATCGCGCAGCACGAGCGCGGCGTCCTCTCGGGGCAGTACGCCGATGTACTGCAATTCGGCGCCCGGCCACCACCGGGCCGCCGCTCGCCGTGTGGTCACCAGGACGGTGCCGCGGGGGCTGGTGCGCAGCCAGTTGCCGTCCCGCAGGATCTCCGGCTCGTCGGTGTTGTCCAGGACCAGTAACCAGGGTTCGGCGGAACGGTCGAGATACGTCCACACGAGATCGGCGGCAGGTCTGAGGCCGTTGCGTGCGGCGAGCAGTTCGCCGTCGCCCGCTCCTCGGTCGGCGGCGACGGCGAGCATGCCGGCGCGCAGGCTCGCACGGTCGGAGGCGTTGACCCACAGTCCCACCCGGCCCTGTTCTCCGGTGACCTCCTGGAACAGGGCGCAGGCGACCGCCGTCTTGCCCGAGCCGCCCATGCCGTACAGCACGTAGACCTGGCCGCCGCGCCCCGCCTCGACGCTCGCCCGCAGGCGTTCCATCACCTCGCCGCGGTCGCGGATCGCGACGGGGGGCCGGCCGACCGCCGGGCGTCGCACCGAGTCCGGTCCGCCGTGCTCCGGCCCGTCACCGCCGTAGTGGTGGTGCTCGCTGATGTGCTGGTCGCCCCGCGACTGGTAGACACGTCCCTGGTCCTCGGCGTGGCCGTCCGTCCCGCCCGTCATCGCTCTGCGATGTGCTGGTCACGTCCCGCTTGATAGACCCGGGCCTGACCGGACGCGGTGGCGCGCTGGGTGATCTGCTGGGCGGCCGAGCCACCGGGATCGAGTTGGTCCAGCAGTGCGCGCAGTTCCTCGACAGCGGAGGGCCGGGCTACGAGCAGCCGCCGCACCAACCCCTGCCACTGAACGCGTAGTTCGTCCAGGGTCTCCTGGTCGTCCGCCGCCGCGGCGACCAGCACGTCCTCGCGACCGGCGTCCAACTCGGCGGCGACGGTCTCAGCGCGCTCGGGTTGCGTCCGGCGCCAGAGCTGGGTGATCCCGTCACGCACATGGTGCCAGGCATCGGTCGCCATCAACGCGACCAAGGTGGTCCCCGCGCTCTGTGCGAGCACGGTCACTTCTGGGTCCACAGCCGCCCTCCGTTCACCCGATTTTCCGACAGCAGAGATGGAAAGTGTCACCTGTCAGGCGATGGCATGATTTTCTTTCCGATCAATATCATTCCAGCCCTGAGCGACATGAGACAAGGAGGAATCAATCCTCGCCATTACCCCCCTGGGCCGGGTCTAACACATGGTCAGGCAGGCCCGTTGCACGCTACAGTGAAGCCTCTCGACCGATCGAGGGGGCGATGGAAATGGCCAGGCCGTGGGAAGCAGATCCGGACACAGGTTTCAAACAGCGACTGGGAAAGACACCCCAGGAGTTAGGAAACACAACCGGAACTCCCGACTGCCCGGACATCTGGGAACTCACCAATGGCGACATCGCTGTCATCGGCCGGGACCTCACCCAGTCGCTCGGCACGAACCTGCCCGACGGGGTCTCGATCGGCTCAGACGAACGCCTCGTGGTCATCCCCAGGAACATGCTCATCGCAGCGAAGCCGGACATCCCCAGTGTTTGACTCCTTCCCCGGCGGCACCTCCGAACGCCTGGACCGCCCTACGTACCACGCGGACTTGGGCCGGGTCTACACCAGCGGGATCGGCTTCCTCAACAAGCTCGAGCGCGGCCAGCACTTCAAAGAGCGCGGCTTCCCCAGCTGGGAGGCCTTCGCCGACGGCGACTGGGAGAGGGCGCTGTCCCTGGTCGAGGAGAGGCGCGAGGACTACGCCGAGGAACTCCGCCAGGCGTCACGACTGGGCGTCACGCACCGCCGCCTTCGCGTCGTAGAATTCCCGATCACGCCGTATGTGCAATGGGAGTTGTTCGTCCTGCGCGTACGCGTGGACCTGGGCGACGACATCAAGGTTTTCGACTCTCGCGAAATTTCGAACATCGAGCGGACTCGCCCGGTTCCTGAAGTAGTGATTCTCGGCGATGCAGCCATGTATGAGGTCGTTTACGACGAGGACGGAAATGCGGCCGGAGCCAACCGTTACACCGACCGCTCACTAATCCGGGAAACGAACGCCGGATTCGATGCGCTTTATGAGCGTGGTGAGGGATTCCACGGTTTCTTCGACCGGGAGATCGTCACCCTGGCCCCGCCTCGGGTGTCCGGTGCTCCGACGAGTTTTCGCGGCTCGCGGTGATCAGCAAGGCGGGATGACGAGCGAGCCCTCATGCCAACAGATCACCGCCCCCGGCAATGACGAGAACGCCCGCCGCATCGGCCACCCCTTCGGCATTCAGGAGTGCGCTTGCGGTGTCAAAACTGAGGTTCCTCCAGCTTGATGGCAGTGGCGTCTGCGCCGTGCTGTTCAGCGTGTGCTGCGGCGAAAGGCCCGTGCGCTTCCACGACTTCCCCATCCACAACTCGGTGCGACGGTTTCGTCAGCTCCAAGCTGGAGAGGTGCTTCTTTAGCCTCCGGGTCATCGGAAGGTAGGTCGCAAGAGTGAGCCCGCCAGAGACAACGGCCCCGACGAGAGGGATGGCCTTCGAGACGGTCTTCGCGAAGGTCTGCTTTGTCATCTGGACGCCGAGGTAAGCCCCGACCTTTTTCACTATCGGGTAGATGACACCTTGGGTAAGTGCCTTCTGGGGCAGCTTCTTGGCGACCTGCTTCGACATCATCCCGGCGACCTTCCCCACAGCGGCGTTCGCCGACTGGGTGCCGAACATCACGCCGAAGAACAGCGTGAGCACCCCCATGGTCGCGTCATCGACGTCATCGCCGTCGTCGGAGAACAGATCGGGCCAGCTGTAGAGGTACGCGAGTTTCTGCGCGATACGCAGCATGTGGCCGAAGTACTGGGCCATGTCGGCCGGCACAGTGGCGGGAAGGGCGATGATGCCGGGTATCCCGGCAGCAGCGGAGAGAGCGCTGACCTTGGCGGTTTCGTAGCGGATGGAGTCGTTGGCCACTTTATCGAGAACCTCGACAGTGATGCCCGCCGCAGCGGGGGACTCTTCTACCGCTCTTCGGATGTCGTCCTCGGAGCAGTGGCGAGCCAGCGCACTTCGGAGGTATGCCTCCCTGTTGATACGCACACCCGGAAGCTTTGCTGCGCCCACCAGCACCGCGGAAAAGCGCGACTCGGGGTTCTCGATCCCTTTGCCCTGTTCCATGGCGGGAATCTACAGTAGCTCCGCGTTCCAAGGGCCAGGTGTATCAAGTCCGTTGGGGCCTCGTTGTGTGAGTGACGGTGGTGTGCGGGCCAGGTCCATCACGATTTCGATCGTCGCCCGGGAAGGCGACCGCCGTCGCAAACCGAGCGTCTCTGGGCGGACGTTGATCGCTGGCAGCCAGCGCCGGCGCGGCACCCGGCGAGCAAGGCGCGAGGGCTGCTGAAGGTACTGCGGAGGCGGACATGCGCAGGGCCCTCGGCAAGCACATGCCCCCGCGGAAGGCCCTGCCATCGGTGCCACCCCTGTCAGAGTGCCGCGAACTCGACGAACGCGGTCCACGCCGTGGGGGCCACGGCGAGCGCGGCGCGGGTTGTGTCCTTTGAGTCGCGGACGTGGACCCTGGCGGGGCGGGTGGCGACTTCGACGCATTCGCCGCCTTCCTCGCTGCTGTGGCTGCTCCGGCGCCATACCAACTGGTCTATGTGCGGCTGATGTACGTGCGCGTTCATGGCTCTCCAAGCAACTTCTCTACGTACGCCAATGATTCACGAGGAGTCAGGGCCTGCGCCCGGATGATCCCGTACTTGGCCTCC